>Ga0315282_10013897_pt1 | contig 12064 bp, 11 predicted proteins | sample YL17G07_20_MG_FD_203693 | JGI IMG/M metagenome (GOLD analysis project Ga0315282, IMG submission 203693) | Sediment microbial communities from Yellowstone Lake, YNP, Wyoming, USA - YL17G07_20 | ecosystem: Environmental > Aquatic > Freshwater > Lake > Sediment | place: USA: Wyoming | collected... | reverse complement strand
CTCTCAGGGAGGCTCAGAACTCCGGGGATTTTCTGAGAGTGGTGAGGGAGAATTTCAATCTCTCCATTGAGATCATCTCAGGAGAGGAAGAAGCCCATCTTTCCTACCTGGCAGTGGCGGAAGACCTGAAGGGAGTGGACAAGCCCATCCTTGTGGTGGATGTGGGTGGAGGGAGTACGGAAATCATCCGCGGCAAAGGAGAGCAGATCAACCATTGGATCAGTCTCCCCATGGGATCGGTCCGCTTTACCGAACAATTTCTTCTCTCCGATCCTGTCCAGGAAGGGGAATGGAATGATATGGTGGAGAGAATTCAGGCGGTGCTCTCCAGACTTCCTGAGATCGACGAACCGGTGATGCTCGTTGCAGTCGGAGGAACGGCCACAACCCTGGCCTCTGTCGAGCAGCAGTTAGAGAGGTTCGTCCCGGAGAGGATTCACCATTTCGTCCTGACCCGACAAGCCCTCGGAAACCAGCTTTCCCTCTTCAAAGCCAAGACCCTCGACGAGCGTAGAAGAATCCCGGGTCTCCCGCCCCCTCGTGCGGATGTGATTTTAGCCGGCGGAGCAATTCTCTACCTGGCAATGGAGAAGCTCAAATGCCCGTCAGCACTCATCAGTTGCCACGGGATAAGATATGGCCTCCTCTATGATCGCTTTAGCCTTGGGTAACCCGCTTCTTCAGCACAAGGAGAATTGAAAACAGAACTGTTTATCTCAGGTAGTGGTACAGCATGTCGAGGCGGCCGTGTTTTATCAGATACATTCCGGAAAACTTCATGACCTCCCGAATCCTGGCCTTGTAATTCCCGTGGTAGCACTGGGTTTCGCATTTTTTGCACATGGGCTTAGGATCGTGAGGACATTTCAGTCTCATCGTCAGGCCATAGGTGAGAAGCCTTGCGCAATCCGGGCAGAGGGCAATTTCATTTTTCTCAATTGCCTTAAGGTCAAATTGGCGGAAGGTGAAAGGTATTTTCTCACCGTTGTGATGTTCACGACAATAGATCCCCACAAATTTCATCAATAATCGAATATCTGTCTTCTCTTTGTCTGAAAACTCAAGTTTCTTCCCCATGGCGATAACCCTGTAAGGAATTCGTCCGTCCTGCCTTGCCCGCCTGTCAGGGCATAAAATTTCGCGCCCTCATGGCGCTCCCCGTTGGAATTAAGCAGCCCTTTAAACTCATTATGTTTGATAAGGGAAGGAAATGCCTTGATCTAAGTCAATAAGAGAGGATGGAAAGTAGGAATACGTCACTCATCGCAGGAGGGCAGCCCAGGATTTGATCCGGGGCGGAGTTCTTCCGCCTGAAGGCTCGACTCCAGGTCCCCTTCCCCTGAAAAATGATGGGATACGGAAAGTAGATCGCACGGGGCGAGACCCCCTTACAGACTATATCTTAAGGCCGGAGGCGAGCTGTTCCAGGGCTTCTCGATTGAGAATCAAAATTCTGTTCTTCTTGACGTCGATGACCCCTTTGGCTTTCATCTTCGCCAGTGTCCGCGAAAGGGTCTCGCTGATCGTTCCCAGCCTGAGAGCCAGTTGCGTCTTGCTCACGTCGAGCTCGACTTCTCGCACAGGCTTCCCCTCTTTCGCCATCTTCAGGGAAAGATCGATCACGTACTTGGCGATCCGGGAGGAGACCTCTTTGAGTGAAAGCTCCTCAATCAGGAGGGAGAATTTTTTCAGGTAATGGGAAAGGGAGACGATCATATTGATGCTCAGTTGCGGATTCCTTTCAATCAGCTGAACGAAATCCCTCCTCGGGAAAAAAAAGAGCTGGCAATCACTCAGGGTTTCGGCAAAAGCGGGGTAACTTCCTTCGAGAAAAAGGGCCGCCTCCGCAAAGGCGTCGGGGGCTGAGACGATATGGAGAATCTGCTCTTTGCCCTCCGGTGAAACCTTGTAGAGTTTTACCTTCCCGGAGAGGATGGTGTAGAACCCTTTTGCCGGCTCACCGTCGGAAAAGATAATCCCTTTCTTTCCAATCTGTCTCGGTAACGCAATGCTTCTGATCTTCTTCAGCTCATCTTCTCCTAACCCTGCAAAAAGCGGGCAACGCCTTAAAAAATCAATTGACATACAGGCTCCTTTTAGAAAACCAAGTTTCTAAGCTTCTTCCAGGACCTCGCCTGCAAGAAGGGGCCCCTTCAGGCCAAGCCTAATGGTTGAGATATTGTAGGGCCTGATCCCCGGTCAGGCCGAAACCGTGCTCACTTCGAGTCATCGAAATGGTCTCAAGGTTAGGGTGAGGACGCCCGTTTGGGTGAGGTCAAGGGGTTAAGGCTAATCAGCAGAAGAACAATGACATAGGCCATCAACCAAACCGGCTTCCTAACCTTTACCATTGACCAGAACCTTTTATTTTGTAAGTACTTTATAAACTTTTTGTCTTTTTTTTCAAGCGGAAAAGGCCTCGAAGTGCGGGCCGAAGTCCCCCTTCCCATACCCGGCCTTCCCTGTAGTCCAAATTTTATAAAGAATTTAAATAGTTAAGAAAAGCCGAACCGGCGTTTCCTATTGAAAAAAGAGAGTAATTGTGTTACAAAAATTTGTTAGCGTAACATCTATCTGCGGAGGAAAGTTTTGAATTCCCTTTACAAGAATTTAGTCTTCTGGGCGATCATCATCGTCGTGATGATCCTTCTTTTCAACCTTTTCAATCGACCGCGAAGCACTACCCGGGAGATGAGCTATTCCGATTTCATGAGTTATGTCCAGAATAATCAGGTCAAGAAAGTGGAGGCCCGGGGAAGGAACATCTCCTGGTGGGATATAAGCGGAATCAGTTACAAGACTTATGCGCCTGAAGACCCCGAGATGATAAAGATCCTGCGGGAGAAGCGGGTCGAGATCAATGCCAAAAAAGAGGATGAGTCCTCGTTCTGGCAGAATATCCTTATCTCCTGGTTCCCGATGATTCTCCTCATCGGAGTCTGGATCTTTTTCATGAGGCAGGTTCAAGTCGGTGGTGGAAAAGCTCTCTCTTTCGGAAAGAGCAAGGCGAAGATTCTCACCAAAGAACAGCACCGGGTGACCTTTGAAAATGTTGCTGGCATTGAAGAGGCGAAAGGAGAATTGGAAGAGATCATTGCTTTTCTCAGGGACCCCAAGAAGTTTACGAAGCTGGGAGGAAGAATTCCCAAGGGAGTTCTTCTCATCGGGGCCCCTGGAACAGGGAAGACCCTGTTAGCCCGGGCTATTGCAGGGGAGGCGGATGTCCCATTCTTCACCATCAGCGGCTCTGATTTCGTGGAAATGTTTGTGGGAGTTGGGGCTTCCCGGGTGCGGGACCTCTTCCTCCAGGGGAAACGGAACGCTCCCTGCATCATCTTCATTGATGAGATCGATGCCGTCGGGAGGCATCGGGGGGCGGGTTTAGGGGGAGGCCATGATGAGCGTGAACAGACCCTGAACCAGCTCCTCGTTGAAATGGATGGCTTTGAATCGAACGAGGGGGTCATCCTGATCGCTGCTACCAACCGACCGGATGTCCTGGACCCTGCTCTGCTCAGGCCCGGCCGGTTTGATCGGCAGGTCGTTGTCCCCATCCCCGATGTGAAGGGCCGGGAAGAGATCCTGGGAGTTCACGCAAAGAGGACGCCTCTGGCTCCAGACGTTAACCTGGCGATTCTGGCCAGAGGAACACCCGGATTTACCGGCGCCGATCTCGAGAACCTGGTCAACGAGGCCGCTCTTCTCGCTGCCCGACTGGAGAAAGAGCATCTCGAGATGAGTGATTTTGAGCAGGCCAAGGACAAGGTTCTCATGGGGGTGGAAAGGAAATCGATGATCATTCCTCTCGAGGAGCGGAAAAACACCGCTTACCATGAGGCGGGCCATACACTTGTGGCAAGGCTGATCCCCGGAACAGACCCCATCCACAAAGTCACGATCATCCCGCGCGGAAGAGCCTTGGGGCTCACTCAGCAGCTACCCATCGATGAAAAACATACCTACCCGAAAGATTACCTCATCAATAACATTACCATCATGATGGGAGGAAGGGCAGCGGAGGAACTCATTCTGAAACATCAGACAACGGGTGCGGGCAACGACATTGAACGGGCGACAGAGATCGCGCGAAGAATGGTCTGTGAATGGGGAATGAGTGAAAGAGTCGGACCCCTTGCCTGTGGCCAGAAGGAAGAGCAGATCTTTCTCGGAAGAGAATTTGCCCAGCACAGGGACTACAGCGAGGATACCGCCCGTCTGATCGACGGCGAGGTGAGAACGATTGTCACCCAGAGTTATGATAGGGCAAGGCAAATCATTCAGGAAAATATAGATGCCCTTCACCGCCTTGCCAATGCCCTTCTTGAAAAGGAAGTCCTCGACACTCACCAGATCGAGCAGATTCTAAGGGGCGAGGCGGTCTAAGAAAATGGGTTGCCAAGATGAGCCTGATCCGATACCTTTCCATCGCCAGCCTGACTGATGCCCGCCATCGGATGAAGCACGTGGGGGTTGATGCCGATGACATCCAAATAATGGAAGGAAAGGCCTTTCATCTCAACCTCCAGGTGGAGGGAATTACCCCCCGCACTGCAAATCTTCTCAAACAGGAGATGCTTTCCGTCGGTGGCGATGCCGCTGTCAATGCAAAAGTTTTCGATTGCGGTATCGATTCGACGGACGCGATTCTGACAGGCACTCCAAAGCAGATTGAAACCCTCATCCTCAAGCTCAATCAGTACCCGGGGATCTCACCCCTTGTCGGCGATTTGAAAGAAACGCTTCGCCGCATTTCGAAAACGCATTTTGTCGTCCGGTGCAGGAAAAGGACCTTCACGCTGGGAACGAGGACCCTTCTTATGGGCGTTCTGAATGTCACCCCGGATTCCTTTTCAGACGGGGGCCTCTTCTTCGATAAAGAGCAAGCCATAGCCCATGGATTGAAGATGGTCGAAGAGGGAGCGGATATGATCGATATCGGAGGAGAATCGACGAGGCCAGGTTCAAAGCCTCTTGATCTCGGCGAAGAGCTCCGGAGGGTTATCCCTGTAATCGAATCCCTCGCTGCAAAAGTAGATACGCCGGTCTCCATCGATACCTACAAATCGAGCGTCGCAAAGAGAGCCCTCGATGCGGGGGCTCAGATCCTCAATGACATCAGCGGATTAAATTTTGACCCGGGTCTTGCCCGCGTCGCTGCCACGGCGAATGTGCCTCTCATCCTGATGCACATTCGCGGAATCCCCGAAACGATGCAGAAGGATGTCCATTACGACTCTCTTTTTTCCGAAATCCTTCAATCCCTGAAGAGGTCAGTTGAGAGGGCTGAAACTGCTGGCGTAAATCCTGAACAGATCATCATCGATCCTGGGATCGGCTTTGGAAAAAACCTGGAGGATAACCTTCTTATCATCAGGAATCTCCCGGAATTTCGTATTCTCGGAAAGCCCATTCTTCTCGGGACTTCTCGAAAAAGTTTCATCGGAAAGCTCCTGAACGGAGCCGGTGTGGCGGAACGATTGGAGGGAACCCTTGCTTCGACGGTCATCGGAATCATGAACGGAGCTCACATCGTTCGATGCCACGACGTGCTTCAGGCGAAGAGAGCGATCACGATTGCCGATGCCATCCGTCTGGCAGGAGTAGAGACTTAATCGTTCGGAGTTCGGAGGCGGAAGTTTCATGAAAATCGACCCCGGTTAGGGTGAGGCTTAGGAAGCCGGTTTGGGTTAAGGCCAGGCGTAACGGCAAAAGATCTGAAGCCCATTGCCCTAACCTCTTAACAAAACCGGCATCTTTACCCTGACCCTGACCCGATGTTCTTATTTTCTAACGGATGGGTGAAAAGAGATGACGCGTAGACTTTTCGGGACAGATGGGATCAGGGGCATTGCCAATGTGGACCCCATGACAGGAGAGGTGGCAATGCAGCTGGGCCGGGCCATTGCCCATCTCTTTAAGGAGGTGAAGGGAAGGCACCGCATTGTGGTGGGAAAGGATACCCGGCTTTCAGGCTATATGCTGGAGACGGCTCTGGCTTCAGGGATCTGTTCCATGGGAGCGGATGTGATGCTGGTGGGCCCTCTTCCCACCCCGGGGATCGCTTTTATCACGACGAGCATGAGGGCCAATGCCGGTGTGGTGATTTCAGCCTCCCATAATCCTTACTACGACAACGGGATCAAAATCTTTTCCCAGGATGGGTTCAAGCTGCCTGACGAAATGGAATCCCGGCTCGAAGAACTGATCCTTTCCGACCATCTCTCATCTTTGCGCCCCACCGCCAGCGAAATCGGGAAGGCGCACCGGATCGATGATGCCATTGGAAGATACGTCGTCTTCCTCAAGAACACCTTCCCGAACTCTCTGACTCTCGATGGCCTTCGTATTGTCCTCGATTGTGCCAATGGAGCGGCCTACCGGGTAGCACCCACCGTCTTCGAGGAACTCGGAGCAGAGGTGATCACCATGGGGGTCGAGCCAAACGGAGAGAACATCAATCTGGGTTGCGGCTCCCTTCATCCGGAAGTCACCTCCAGGCTTGTGATTGAAAAGGGTGCCGACCTCGGGATTGCCCTTGACGGCGATGCCGACCGCATCATCTTTGTGGATCGATATGGGAAGCAGGTGGATGGGGATCAGATCCTGGCCATCTGTGGCCTCCATTTGCTCTCCAGGGGCCGTTTGAAAAAGGGAACCCTGGTCACAACGGTGATGAGCAATATGGGACTGGAAAAAGCCGTCGAGCGGGAAGGAGGAAACGTCGTCCGGACCCAGGTGGGAGATCGCTATGTTGTGGAGGAGATGGTTCGGGGAAATTACAACCTGGGCGGTGAACAATCGGGCCATACCGTCTTTCTCGACTACAATACCACCTGCGATGGGATTCTGACGGCCCTTCAGGTGCTGGCCATCATGAAAGAGAAAGACCAGCCTCTCGACGAGCTGGCCGCGGTAATGGAACCTCTTCCCCAGGTTCTCCATAATGTGGAGGTCCGGGAGAAGAAAGAACTTTCAGAAATCCCGGAGATCAACACGAGAATCCGGGAGATTGAGAACTCCCTGGGCCGCACAGGAAGGGTCCTGATTCGTTATTCGGGAACCGAACCCCTTCTTCGCATCATGGTAGAGGGTGAGAACGAAACGAAACTCCATCGTTATGCCCAGGATCTTGCAGAATTGGTCAAGAAATACATTGGAAAAGAATAGAGGTCAGAGATCAGAGGGCAGAGGGCAGAGATCAGGGGAGTTGTGATTTGACTTTCTTTTTCTGACCCCTGACTTCTGACCTCTGACATCTGCTTTAAGGAGGAAATCATGCCGAGATTAGGGGTCAATATCGATCACGTGGCCACAGTCAGGCAGGCACGGGGGGTGATCTATCCAGATCCTGTAACCGCTGCCGGGATCGTGGAATTGGCCGGTGCAGATGGGATCGTGTGTCATCTGAGGGAGGATCGACGCCACATCCAGGACCGGGATCTCCGCCTCCTGCGGGAAGTGGTCCAAACCCGGTTGAATCTTGAGATGGCAGCCACCCAGGAGATGATTCGCATTGCCCTCTCCGCCAGGCCAGACATCGTTACCCTTGTTCCTGAAAAGAGAGAAGAATTAACGACCGAAGGAGGTCTCGATGTGGTGCGGCTCTTTCGCCCCCTAAAGAAGGCGATTCAGCGCCTCCATCAGGGGAGGATTCCCGTCAGCCTCTTCGTGGATCCTTCGGCCGACCAGATTAAGGCCTCGGAAGGGGTGGGGGCTGATGTGATCGAGATCCATACCGGCCACTATTGCGATGCCACGACCCCTGCTCACAGGGAAGAGGAATACAAGAAGATCCTCGATGCCGTGGAAGAGGCCTCCCACCATCATCTGCAGATTGCAGCCGGACACGGCCTCAACTATGTCAACGTCCGAAGAATTGTCGAGATCAAAGAGATCGAAGAACTCAACATCGGTCACAGCATCATCGCCCGCGCTGTCCTGGTTGGCCTCGATCGAGCCGTCCGGGAGATGATCGCGTTGATAAGATAACGGATGATCTCACCGCGGAGCAGAGAGCGCAGAGGGAATGTCCCTGGCGTCTGCGGTGAAAAGTCTATCGCTCACCCGCAATTGACCATGATTCTCGGTACGGGCATTGATATCGTCAATGTTGAGCGGATCGAGCGGTTGATCGCTCGCTGGGGTGACCGATTCCTCACCCGGGTTTTTACGGAGAGGGAGGTCGCCTGGTGCCGACGACGAACCCGCTTTTCAGACTGCCTCGCTCTTCGCTTTGCCGCAAAAGAGGCCTTTCTCAAGGCCATCGGGTGGGGCTTTCAGAATGGAATAAGCTGGGCCGATATGGAAGTCCGGAGCGACCCCCTGGGAAAGCCGCTCTTCTCCCTGAGCGGGAAAGCAAAGGAAGTGGTGGAAACCCGAAAGGTCGACCGGGTCCTCCTCACCCTCTCCGACGAACGGCCTTATGCCGTGGCTCATGTGATTCTGGAAGGAAAAGACGATGAAGGTGGCAACCGCTGAACAGATGCAGGAGATTGATCGGAAGGCCATCGGGACCTTTGGAATTCCGGGGATCGTGCTGATGGAGAACGCTGGAAGAGGAGCCGCTGAAATCCTCTGCAGCGCCTTCCCGGATATGCATCGGAGACGGATTGCGATTGTTGCTGGAAAGGGAAACAATGGAGGCGATGGCTTTGTCATGGGCCGCCATCTCCTGAATCGCAGCCTTTCGGTCAAAATCCTCCTTCTCAGTCATCCCGAAGCCCTTCAGGGAGATGCGAAAACCAATTTCGAGATCTTTTCACGAATGAAAGGGGAAGTGATCTCCTCTCCGGGACCGGATCATTTCGAGAAGCTGAAGAAGGACCTTCAAGGCGCTGACATTCTCGTCGATGCCATTTTCGGGACGGGCCTCAATTCGGAGGTGAAAGGGTTCCACCGGGAGGTGATCGAACACCTGAACAGCCTCCGGAAGCCTATTGTAGCCGTCGATATCCCCTCGGGACTGGATGCCAACACGGGCAGGCCCCTCGGTACGGCTATCCGGGCATTCCTCACGGTTACATTCGGCCTTCCGAAGGTGGGCCATCTGATCGCCCCGGGACCTGATTACACAGGAGAGTTAAGAGTTGTCGATATCGGCATTCCGGGAAATCTGGTCGAAGAGGAGAAAATCCAGACCCATCTCCTTGAGGAACAGGAGATCCGGAACTGGCTGTCTCTCCCTCGAGATCGCAACACCCATAAGGGTGACTACGGCCATCTCCTTGTCATTGCCGGATCGGTCGGTAAGACCGGAGCGGCAGCGATGGCCTGCGAAGCCGCCCTCAGGATGGGAGCCGGACTGGTAACCCTCGGAATACCGGAAAGCCTCAATCCCATCATGGAAGTGAAATTGACAGAGGCCATGACCGAGCCCCTTCCGGAAACCTCAGAGAAGACGCTCGGCCTTCGGGCCTTCAACCCCATCCTTCGTCTTTCCGAAAACAAGAGAGCCCTCATCATCGGTCCTGGGATCGGAACGGTGAAAGAAACCCAATCGCTCGTCATCAAACTGCTCAGGACATTGGACCTTCCAATCATCCTTGACGCCGATGGACTGACGGCCCTCTCCTCCTGGACGGGAACCTTCCCCACTGCCAGACAACCCCTTATCCTGACTCCCCATCCGGGAGAGATGGCGAGGCTTCGCCACTCAACGGTGAAGGAGGTCCAGGAAGACCGGATCGGGGTGGCGAGACAATTCTCCCAATCGAGACGTGTCTTTCTCGTATTGAAAGGCTACCGCACTTTGATCACCACTCCCGAAGGGGAGAGCTTCATCAACCCGACAGGCAATCCCGGGATGGCCTCTGGAGGAACCGGAGATGTTCTCACCGGAATGATTGGTGGCCTCGTCTGTCAGGGATTGGACATTCTGCGCTCTCTGCAGGCCGCCGTTTATCTCCACGGACTGGCCGGCGACCGGGTGGCGGAGGAGAAGGGGGAGAGATCCCTTGTCGCCATGGACATGGTCAAAGCAATCCCCGGCGTTCTTCAGGGCAGGAATTAGTCAGACAGCAACGTGTCCGTCCCCGTTATCCGTGTCCGCATGTCTGTTTGGTTTCACTGAAGGGTCAGGGCTTGCCCTGCCCGGTTGAGCGCGGTAAGCAGCAGCCCCGCGAAATGGGTCTCTGGTTAAGGTTAGGGTGCCGGTACCCAAGGACCATTGAACGAACTGCCGTGACGGATTGATTACCTTACCAAAGTCTGTTAGAATTTTTTAAGAAGAAAGGACTGAGCGGAGTTCATTATGGACATGAGGAGCGAGATAAGGAAATTAGCCCGCATCGAGGAGGGGCCTTATCCCTTCTGCTCCCTCTATCTCAACACCAAATGGGACGATGAGCAGCAGAGGGAGCGCATCCGCCTTTTCAGCAAAAATCAACTGAAGAAGGCCCTTGACCAGATGGGAGACCGGGAGGAGTGGCGGAAGGCCTTTCTCCAGGATCAGCAGCAAATTGAAAAATATGTCGACGGACTGGTCCGCCGCCACTACGACGAAGAGGTGAACGGCACGGCAATCTTCTCGTGCAGCGGCACGGGAACCTTCCTTACCTATCCTTCGTTCATTCCCTTTGAGAATGATTTCTTCATTGCAAGCCTCCCTGCTCTTAAACCACTCGTACGGCTTTCCTCCCAATACCAGGACACTCTGGCCGTCATGGTGGATACGGACTCGGCGAGACTCTTCGAGATCTCCTTCGAAGGGATCCTGGCCGAATCCTCCATCGAAAGCTATGTTCCGGGTCGACATGACCAGGGTGGATGGGCCCAGATGAGGTATCAGCGCCATATCAAGGATCACATGGACAGGCACCATAAGGAGGTGGCTGAGCAGCTCATCACCCTTTTCGATTCAGGAAAATCGAAGAAGGTCGTTCTTATCGGTCAAGACCGAATTGTTGCAAATTTCAGGGCTTTTCTCCCCGAGCGGATCAGACAGCATATCGCCGATACCTTTCCCATGGACTTTTCTGAGGACCGGTCCAAAGTGCTGAAAAAACTCTTCGAGCGGCTGCTGCAGAGGGAGCGGGAAGAGGTAAACGAGGAAGTTCAGGGCTTGAAGGAACGAGGACTGAAGGCCGGTTCAGCCGTATTGGGTCTGAACGGAACGCTGGAGGCCATCAACAAAGGGCAGGTCCACACCCTCTACCTCTTGACGGAGTTTTCTCCTCCAGGAGGTAAATGCCGCCACTGTGGGTCCCTCATACTCCTTCTCCCTGAAAAAGGGGTATCGCCTCCCTGTCCGCTTTGTGTGGGGGAAACTCGAACCATTGATCTTGGCGAGGAGCTCACGAAGGCCGTGCTCCGTCAGGATGGAGAGGTCAAATGGGTTGAGGAAAACGCCATCCTGAAAGAGCAGGACGGCGTGGGTGCTTCATTGAGATTTCGTCTATCCCATTAGGGGAAAGGGAGCCCCAGGGACCGCTCTCGGGATTGGAGTAATGAATATGCTTGTCGAAATGAAGGTGAAATTTCTGACCCTTGATTCCACATCGAACGGCTTCGTCGTTCTTCTCATGGATCTCTCCAATAAAATCGGACTCCCCATCTGGATCGGACCCTTTGAGGCCAATGCCATCGCCATGAAGTTGCGAAAGATCGGTTCTCATCGGCCCCTGAGCCATGATCTGATCCATAACATCCTGCGTTCCCTGGACTCTCAGGTCGCCAAGATCGTTGTCAACGATCTGAAAGAAAACACCTATTATGCGTTGATTCATCTGAATCGACGGGGGACAGAGATCGTCATCGACTCCCGGCCGAGCGATGCCATCGCGATCGCTCTGAGTTCCGATGCTCCGATCTTCGTTTCAGACCGGGTCATCGAAATGGCCAAGACGATCGATCTGGAAAAAGAGGGAGATCAGTTGCAGGAGTGGCTTGAAAGGCTTAGTCCCGACGACTTTAAGTATAAAGCCTAGCCAAAAATATTTGAAATTTCCTGGACATGTCATCCTGAATTTATTTCAGGATCTCACCAAATTGGACCAATGGGTCAGATGCTGAATCGGAGTTCAGCATGACAGTCTTTTTTGGTGTCTAACAATGTGAGAGACAAATT
>Ga0315282_10013896_pt1 | contig 12064 bp, 4 predicted proteins | sample YL17G07_20_MG_FD_203693 | JGI IMG/M metagenome (GOLD analysis project Ga0315282, IMG submission 203693) | Sediment microbial communities from Yellowstone Lake, YNP, Wyoming, USA - YL17G07_20 | ecosystem: Environmental > Aquatic > Freshwater > Lake > Sediment | place: USA: Wyoming | collected... | reverse complement strand
AGTTTTAATGGTCCTGTTGGGATTGCAAACATCATTGGCCGGGTTACTGGAGGGCAGCAATCAATAATTGACGGACTGATTAAATCAACGATCTCTGGTGCAAATTTATATTTGCTCAATCCATATGGCGTTTTGTTTGGGAAGAATGCGTCATTGAGTGTGAGCGGGTCATTTCATGTCAGCACCGCAGACTATCTACGTTTTAGCGACGGAGCGAGATTCTATGCCAATCTTTCGAATAACAGCACCCTGACTTCAGCACCTATCGCGGCCTTCGGGTTCTTGAGTAATGCTCCGGCGGCAATCACCATACAGGAGAGCCTTCTCCAAGTACCTCGATATAAAACTTTGTCTGTAATAGGAGGTGATATTAACATTACGGGTGGTCCGTCTGGTTATCTTTACGCGCCGAGTGGCCGAATCAATCTTGCAAGTGTTAAATCTTCAGGCGAAGTAGTTCCTAATGTTGGTGGAGCTCCTGATTTAGGGGTTGAATCGTTTAGCCAACTTGGAGCAATTAATCTCTCAAATTTAGCATATGTTAGTGTGGAGAGTTCAGCCGGAAACGGGACAATCGTCATAAGAGGTGGCCGCATATCGGTAGATAATTCGTATATTATTGCGAATACTCTTGGCAGCGCAAATGGCGCCAGCGTTGGCATTGATATCAAGGTGAGAGAGGACTTCACAGCAAACAATGGATTTATACAGGCAGGCACTTCAAGTGCAGGGCGTAGTGGCGATGTTCTGGTCACGGCTGGAAGCCTGGATATGAAGAATTTATCCACAATCGAGGCGATTACGCTCGGCGCCGGTAACTGTGGAAATGTAAAAGTTGATACCGGCAATCTGAGTATGCTGGAAGGAAGCGAGATCGGGACGAATATTTGGTCCTCTGGTAATGGCGGGAGCGTAACGATAACGGCTGAGAAAATATTCTTGTCTGGCGCAAATGATGTCAGTCAACGTACCGCCCTATATGCTCTCACAAATGACTACAGTACTGGACATGGGGGGGATGTACGGTTGACAACAGGCAGGCTTGAGGTGCGGGATGGAGCTCAAATCGATACTAGTGTTTGGGGTTACGGGAATGGTGGCGTCGTGGAAGTTAACGCTGAGAGCGTGCTGCTAACCGGCCAGAATGCGTTAAATGCTGTACCTGCGGGTATTTTTAGCCGGCCCTATGCCTTTGGGAATGCCGGGGGGGTTCGGTTGAAAACGGGCTCCCTGGAAGTTAGGGATGGCGCCCAAATCTCCACAAGTGTTTACGGCTTAGGGAAAGGCGGCGACTTAGAAGTGACCGCAGGCAGCATCCTTCTTACGCCCGTTAAGGAATTCGGGGTTAATTCCGGTCTGTCAACAGGGCTCTTTGCGCGTGGTTTGTATGGGGATGGGGGAAATATCCGGATAAAAACAGGGAGCCTGGAGGTGATGGATGGGGCTTCGATCTCGTCCAGTTCAAAGTCTAAAGGGGCTGGCGGAAACATCGAGGTGACCGCCGACTTCATTTCTCTGTCGGGGGTGAATCAATATGGAAATCGCTCTGGGATATATTCGCAATCTGACGGGAAATCCGCGATAGGAGCTGCCGGAGACGTTCGGATAACAACCGGCAGCCTCGAAGTTAAAGACGGAGCCGAGATCACAGTTGCGGCGTTGGGACCGGGGAATGCCGGAAATTTAGAGGTGAATGCCCAGTCTGTATTGATAACGGGTATAAGTCCCTCGGGATTGTCGTCACGGTTGAGCTCAAACACCTATACCTCGGCGAAAGGTGGGAACATCCAAATTACCACAGATAACTTGGAGGTAAAGGATGGTGCTCATATAGAAAACACCGCGTTCTCCTCCGGAAACGGCGGTACTATCGAAGTTACCGCGGAAAGAGTGCTGGTCTCAGGTGTCAGCGAAGGCAAAGCGGCACGCATCACCTCCCAAGTAATTCCAGGTAGCAGTGGAAAAGGCGGGGATGTCCAGATTACGACAAACACGCTTGAAGTGAAGGATGGGGGCGAAATCGCGATATCAACATGGGGGCCAGGAAATAGCGGTGCCCTTTCGATTGCCGCCAAAAACATCACTCTTGACGGCGGAAGCCATCCAGAATTGGGGGTCGGGTTATATGCAGATACCATCAGTAGCGGAAATGCGGGGGGCATCCTCATCAATACCAGCACCCTGGAGGTAAAAGGAGGTGCAGAGATCTCTGCCAGCTCAAGGGGCTCGGGGAACGGGGGTTCGTTGCAAGTGAATGCCGAACAGGTACTCCTCTCTGGCCAAAGCAGTGGGGGAGTCCTAACAGGATTGTTTGTACGCGCAGAAGGCAGCGGACGTGGTGGAGATGCCCAGATTATGGCAGGGAGCCTTGAAATGAAGGATGGGGCTACCATTGATTCAGCGGCGTTCAGTTCAGGGAAGGGGGGTGATATTACCATTCAGGCCGGCGAGGTGCAACTCACCAATGGGGCCTTGATCTCGGCGGAGAGTTGGGGCAAAGGCAACGCCGGAGACATTGGCATCAATGTCGGGGGCACGTTATTGATGAAAAATAGTTCTATTACGACAGAAGCCAAGCAGGCGGATGGAGGCAATATTCACATCCATGCCGGATATATGGTCAGCCTGATTGACAGTAAGATCACTGCAAGTGTTGGAGGAGGGCCTGAGACAATTGGAGGCAACATCACGATCGACCCGCACTATGTCATTTTGAATGACAGCCAGATCATTGCGAACGCCTATGAGGGCAAGGGCGGAAATATCCGGATCATTGCAGATGTATTTCTGGCATCGCCGGATAGTATTGTGGATGCATCCTCTGCCCTCGGAATTGATGGAACGGTTGATATTCGTGCGCCAATCACCAACATCAGCGGAACTTTGGCACCCATGCAGGGGAACTTCTTGAGCACTGAGGCGCTTCTCAGAGACCGTTGTATAGCAAGAATTCGTGGGGAAAGGATCAGCAGTTTTGTTATGAGCGGTCGTGACGGTTTACCCATCAGACCAGGGAATGTTTTACCGAGCCCAATTTATTAGTAGGAAGTAATGCAACCGTATCCCTGCTTCCCTTAGGTGGGGGTTTTGCGTGTTCAAAAGTTATTGGATTTTCATTGTAGGTCATATTGAACTTTGATCTCTTTCGGTTAGGCAGCCGGATATTGTTCGTGAAAAGGGTTTGAAATGACGATGGCTGGGGATGACCTGAGTTATGAAAAGCCCAGATAAAAAATCCTGGTTGCACAGAGCTGCATTAATCTGTTTTGGATTAGTTTTTCTCCTTTTACCTTGTGTTTCGATCTATGCACAAGGAATCATTAGAGATCCAACGGGACGTGCCGGTGAAGAACCCCCTCCGCCACCTAAGGAGTTAGTTCCACTACCTCCTCCCATTCAAATCCCTCCTCCAAAACCCCCTGAGGAAAAAGTGGAGCCATTCCCATTGCCTCGGGTCTTTGTCCGTGAGATCAAGATAACCGGCAATACTGTTTTTTCTGAAGAAACCTTAGCAGAGGTTACCGCGCCTTATGTGAACCGAGAGCTGAGCGATACAGATCTGGAGTCATTACGGCTTGCCTTGACGATTTTCTACATCAATAAAGGATATATCAATTCAGGCGCAATCATACCAGACCAGACCATCCTTGATGGTATGATTACGATCGACATCATTGAGGGAAGGCTGCCGAATATCGAGGTGGAAGGGAATAAATGGTTTCGTGACAGATACATTCAAAGTCGCATTCGCCTCGGTGCGGAGCCGCCTCTGAATATTTATGTCCTTCAGGAGCAGTTACAAATCCTTCAGCAAGACGAACGCATCCAGAAACTGAATGCGGAGCTGAGGCCCGATGTGAAGCGTGGTGACAGTGTACTGATGGTTAAGGTTCAAGATGAGTTTCCGTTCAAAATCTTACTTGAGTCCGATAACTACCAGTCTCCATCGGTTGGAGCGGAGCGAGGGCGGATTACCCTTATTGATCTGAATCTCACGGGTTTTGGTGATGTCTTGACTTTCACCTATGGCCAATCTTCAGGAATCTTCCCAGAGATTGATGTGAGTTATACACTTCCTTTCACGGCCTACGATACGGCATTGATCCTTCGATATAGGAAGAATGACTTTAGCGTTATCGAACAGTCCTTTAAAGATTTGGATATTAAGAGTAAGTCAGATATCGCTTCGATTACTATTAGGCACCCTATTTATCGAACGCTTAATCGTGAATTTGCTCTGGCACTCATGGGAGAGTACCTCCGCAACAAAACATATTTGGACGAGGAGCCGTTTTCATTCTCCCCCGGTGTGAAAGATGGTAAATCTGTTGTCTCAGCAATACGTTTCATCCAAGAATATTTATATCGTGACCTGATCCAGGTGATTGCAATACGTTCACGATTGAGCCTTGGAGTTCAAGCGTTAGGTGCAACCATTAACTCAGGGATAGACATACCAGATGGTCGATTTTTTGCCTGGTTACTCCAGTGTCAGTGGGCAAGGCGCTTTAAGTTGTTGGACATTCAACTCATTGCCCGAATGGATTTACAAGTTGCCAATAAGTCTCTGCTGCCTCTTGAGCAGATTTCTGTGGGAGGCCGATACAGTGTTCGGGGATATCGGGAAAACACACTGGTAAGAGATAATGGATTTATTGCCTCTCTGGAGAGTCGAATCCCTGTGATTCGAAATAAACCTTTGGTAGATTTTCTTGAGTTTTGCCAATTTGTGGATTTTGGCAGTGCCTGGAATAAAGATCTTCCTACTCCCAAACCGAGGGCTATTGAGAGCGTCGGATTAGGACTTCGATGGGGTGCCACATTCAGATATCCGATTCTGTTGAAACCTCAATTTGAACTCTACTGGGGTGTTCCTCTCAAAAAAGTGTATACCCCTCCTCGATGGAATCTTCAAGACTCCGGAATCCACTTCCGATTTCTTTTAGCAGCCCTTTAGATTTTCTGCCCGTGAAATTTAGATGGGAGCCATTATTTCGCAAGCCCCGCCTGCTTCAACTCATATTGAGCCACTTGTGATAACCCTACCTGTTCCAGTAAAGCAATTCGTTGTTTGCGTAAATTCATATCATTCGGGTTAGCTTCAATAAGTTCTGAAATGGCCATGATCGTATCATACCAGATTCCTGATTCCGCATAGATGTGTGGAATGTTTTGCTTGTCTGATTGAGACAGTTTCACACGAACGGTCTCCGGGACTTCAATGCATTCAATTATTCCCCCGGCGAGGATGTCTTTTGATCGGCGATCAGGATCAGGCACTAAGGCCACGAACCAACGGTACTGGGTAGCTTTCAAAAGATGAAGATTAAAATCCTTCAAGCGAATGGCGTGAATACCAGGCTGAATGGGAAGGGGAAGTTTTTTTTCTAAAAGCGGTTGAGCGGCCTCTTCAATAATCAGCGTCACTTCGATAGGATGTTTGGTCTCGTTTGATACAAACCAGTAGAGAGTAGGCTGTTCTTGAGTCGTCAATGCGACATGGTTGGGTGCCAGGGCAAATAAAGTAATCACTTCATCACCAATTCCACGGGTTCCTCCTCCTACACGACCCCCAGGGGCACCACGAAGAGGAGGTTGATAAACAGGCATAGTGACAGGAGCTACTGATTTTTGGTCTTGTAACTCCGAACCTTTGGAATCCTGTTTCTCTTTTTGATCGTTGGATGAGACAGGTTGAGGAACGATCCCTTTTTTCTCTTTGGGCGTCTCCACTACAGTCTTCCCCTCTGCCTCAGCCGCGAAAGCGGAAAGGGGAGATATTAACAGTATTACTGCCATCAGAGTTCCAAAGATAAGAAGATTTCTTTTCATACTCTTCCCTCCTGATCGGTATCAATTGAATTACCCTCCACCCGACCAATCAAACAGTGGGCGTCTATCTTCTCGGTCCTCCCTTTCAAACTTACCTCACCGACCCTTTTTGTCCTGAATTGATTGCCGAGATATTGTAAAGTACTTTCTCCAATGAGGATGCGGCAAGGGCTATTTTTAAAATCATACCCAACGAGATCCTTGCTGAGACCCTCAAGTCTCGATGCAATATTAACCGTATCTCCAATGGTTGTGAACTTCAATCTTTGTGTACTTCCTAAACTTCCTGCCACCACGGGCCCCGTGAAAATACCAACACGCATATTCACGGTTGGAAGATTACGCTCATGCCAAATAGTGTTGAGCCGGTTAATTTCCCTCTTCATAGCGAGAGCACAATTCACCGCATTCACAGCATCTTGGCTGATTTCAGCTTCTGTCGTTCGAGGTACGGGCACACCAAAATCAGCCTTGAGACCGTCTCCAGCGTATTCATCCACAATACCTCCATGTTTCATCACTAACTGAGACATGGCTTCATGATAGGTATTTAGCCAGTCAATAAGTGCCTGTGGATCCATTTTTTCAGATAGAGCGGTAAACCCTTCCAAGTCTGTAAACATCACGGTGGAAATTAACTTTTGGGAACGGGGTCTGCCACCGTCTAGGAACTGGTCGCGCTCCTTCCAAATGACTTCGGCAACCTCTCGGGAGACGTGCTTCGAAAACAGTTGCATCAGAGAAGTTCGTTCCAATCTTTCTCTGTTTGACATATAGGCAGTGATGACAGCTACAGAGATAAACCAAGCAATCGCTGGAGGAACTAAAGGAATCCACAAACTGTGCAAGAATGCAAAATAGGCAACCAAAGCAAGTACGAGCAGACCACCTATTGCGAAAAGCGAAAAGCGCCAGGATGAACGCACTCCGACGCCCATTGCTCCTCCCATTAGACTCCAGACCATAATCCAGAGCCATTCTTGCCAGTCGCTCAATGTTCCCATGGGCGAACCGTCATGGAGTGCAAATGCGAGCAATTGGCTGATGAAGCAAGCATGTAGTTCAACCCCTGAAATTTGTTGATTGGAATGAAGTCCACGGCTAAAGGGCGTGAAAAAGAAATCCTTCACGCCTTCGGTCTTGGTTCCTATGAGTATGATTTTGTCTTTAATCGCCTCCGGATTGATCTGCGAGGAAAGAAGGGTTGACAAGGAATGGGAAGGAAACGATCTCGGGGAATTTTTGAAATCAAGCAGAAATTGGTAGCCTCGAGCATCCGCTCGAATATATCCACCATCATTCGGCCCGAATGGCTGGATGGTCGTTTTGCCTAATTTTAGGTAATCTGGATTAAACGCATCCGGCTGGGGAGTCACCCCTTCAGCCTGGAGGTAAAAAAGTGCCAATCGAAGAGCGAAGGAGTAGAAGACATTTTTCCCGTCGTCCAGGAAAAGTAAGCCGCGGCGGACAATACCATCCGGGTCAACCATGATGTCATTAAAACCCACCTGGTCTGTATCCTTCAGAGCGGGAGGGGGAGGTATGCCAACCTTCTCAGCACCGCCGAATTTCATTGCTGTGATGATATTGTGATTTTTGGCCAAAATTATTTCAAGTTCCTTACTCCCAGGCGGTACAGGTATGTCTCGATAGAGATCAAGGCCGATTACGAGTGGGTGATACTGAGTAAGAATATCCAATATCTTGGCGACCATAGCATCTGTTAAGGGCCACCCTGTCTGGTTTTGAATATCATTTTCATTGATTTCAATGAGAACGATGCATGAGTCCGGTTCAGGAACTTCAGGTTGGATTCTGATGTACCAATCGTAGGCAGTCAATTCTAAAGATTCGAGACTCCCTGAACTTCGTAGGCCAATGATGCCGAGGAAAACAATTGCGCCAACCAATAGACTGGTAGCAAGTGGAGATTTAAAAAGCTTAGACAGCGAATTCATAAAAAATCGTCAGCTTTATAACCAATTGTTGATTAATAGAAAAGGAGACCAATAGCCGGGATGTTGGTAACTTCGGTCATTGAGCAGTTTGAGCTGTGCGCGTTTCAAGGCGATCGCTCTGGAAACCGAGGGGTCTTGGAGCTGTCGATAGAATTCCGCCACCAATTCTGAAGAGGCTTGATCGTTTATATACCAGAGGGTAGCCAGAGCGCTCCTGGCACCTGCCTTGATGGCAATACCTGCAAGACCCAGGGTAGCCCGATCGTCACCCGCTGCAGTCTCGCAGGCACTCAATGCCAACAGCTCCAGGGGGTCTTCACGAAATTTGAAGAGCCCAACATACTGCTCCAGTTGATCCATTGTCAGTCTGCCGTCAAAAGTAAGAAGAAACGATTTTTTTACATCACCTTCGAACCGTCCATGAGAGGCAATGTGCATGATAGTGAATTGTTTGTCCTTCAACTCTTTCTCCAACCGAGAAGTGAGGAAATTCTTATTGAGCAGTGGCTTGCCACCATAGCAGGTCTGAATGGCTTGGAGTTCATCCGATACATTGGGTAAAGGGGGGAATCCCTGCACGGAATCGGTCAGACCTGCTGAAAGCACTTTGATATTCTCTCGTTTAACAGGCTTGGGGTCAGTAAGATTAAGACTTGGTGTGATGGCGATGGCATATTTAGTGATGAAGAATTGTTTGCCATCATGGAGAGCTCCCATGGGAATAGACCGAAGGGGGCCGTCTGGAACGAAAACAAGGGTATCGGTCGTTAAGGACATCAGGTCCGGTTCGAGAGGACGAATTAGCCAGTCATAGAGTTTTTGAGCATGAGGGAGATATTCTCGGGTGGTACGCTTTTCGAGTTTTTGGCAAAATTTTCTGATCTCTTGGGTGAGTACATCTGCTCTAATCGGTATTGAGAATCTCTTCAGACCCGTGGGAAGGCTTAGCAGTAGTTCTGTTCGATCCGGAAGGACGACTGGATAGATGACGACAGCAGTTTTGGAAACGACATCGAGTCTCGTAATCCTGAATCGGGCAGCCCCCATGCATTCGTCTTGAAAATAATCCCTTAACTCAGCTACCTTGAGTGATTCTACAGCTTCCCTTGCCTCCATCAAGAGAGGCTCAACCTGCTCGCGTTTTTGCATTGAAGCAGAACGCTGAAGGAGGAGGTCTACAAATCCAAAGTAGATCGGTCCCACTGACTCACGGAATGATATCTGGGGGCTTCCGTAACACGTGGACATTTCCTGACGAATTGATTGAAGCGTATAAATGCAATTTCTGAAAGCGGAGATAGCCTCCTCCGTTTTCCCGATCACTTTGAGCAAACGGCCTGTCTGCCACTGCCACAAGTAGAGGGATTCGGGCGCATACACTTGCTGGGCGACGAGGGTTGCACGACGTGTAAACTTCAGAGCTTCCTGGTAATGTTTTTGATCTTCTGAAAGCGTTCCCAGGTATCCACAAGCGTAAGAGAGTGATCGGAGGTCTCCGATCGTTTCCGACACGATAAGGGCCTCGTTAAATGCTTGGGAGGAGAGCACGAAAAGTTTATCCTGATCCAAGAGATGGGGGCGGAGATGACGGTAGGTAAGACCGATGTTGATCAATCCATAGGCTTTGTCGTGTGAAAGGTCTAATTTCCTGGTTTCATCCAATGCCCTGTTGAGGAGTTCCTCAGATTTATTATACTGTCCATTCTCCATGTGCGCCATGGCAGCATTGGTAAGGGCTATGGCAGCGAGTAAGTCATTATTGGATTTTTGGGCAAGGGTCATGCTTTCCAAATAGGAGCCTAATGCTTCGCTATATTTCTTTTGAGTTATGAACAGGTTCCCCAAATTATTTAAGATAATTGCCAAGAGACCAGAATCTCCAAGCCCCTTTGCCATGGAGAGGCCTTCATTTAAATACTGAAAGGCTTTATCCGGTGGTCCAAGGGTAATATGCAAATTTCCAAGGCTACCTAGGACAGAGGCGATCTGAGTCCGATCCCCCGACTTTTCGGCCAGAATGAGGGCAGATTTGAGGCATTTCAATGCCTCATTGTATTGACCAATATATTGATAAGCTTGAGCGAGGAGACCAAGGGTTTCTCTTTGTTTATTGGATTTCCCTTCTTTTTCGTATAATTTTACGGCTACTCTCCAATAGAGAACAGCCTGTTCGAATGCCCCTCGTTGGAAAGCGCTCAGGCCCTGCATTCTATATTTCTCTGCGGGTGAATCGCTTGAGACAGAAACAGGTTCAGCTGATAACGAGGAAGGATATGATAGGCTCACAATAACAATAAGAAAGATTATAATGATTGGAAATTGTTTTAAAAATTTACGAGTGGTATGGAAAGGTGTGCCCCTATTAACATTGGCAAAGGTCTCCATTTCCCATTCTCCCTTTACGTACAGTCAGAGGCCAACAAGCGAATAATCCGAGTCTTTGTAACGTCCTGTTCTTAAAGCCCAACAGCACAATATCATACTTGATAGAATAGTCAACAATAATTTAAAAGCGGCATGACCAATCACCCGAATAAGAATAGAAGTGAATTTAACTGGTTACAGGTGTTAGGGCTGTTCGCATATCTGGAAGGCGAAAGGATTTCACAACTCTTTAGTCCCTAATCATTTGGGATTCTAATTCCAACATTTTTTAGTTGACACATATAGGTGTTTCACCTATATATAAACTCAAAAAACATGACTTCAGAAACATTTCCTAAAGAAACGTTCCCCTATGAAGAGCGTCGAAAAGGCGATCGAAGAAAGATGTTTCGCCGAAGCGAAGATCAGGTACAGGAACAAGCCCGCACCACACACGCCCGTAAACTTCATTCTTTGCTCGAATTGGGTCAATTGATTGGCCTGGATCTCCAACTCAATGATATGCTCTTGCAGATTTCCCAAAAGGCCTGCGAGGTTATGGAGGCAGACCGTTGCAGCATTTTTCTCCATGACCCTCATACGGATGAACTCTGGTCAACCATCGCCCTGGGGATGGCAGGGGAAGTCATCAGAATTCCATCCGGCATCGGGTTGGCCGGACATTGTTTTCAAACTGGAGAGACCATTAATTTAGAAGATGCCTATACCGATAAGCGGTTCAATAAAGAAGTGGACTCCCGCACAGGTTACCATACTCGAAGTGTACTTTGCATGCCCATTTACAACCGAGCGGGCTCGAGATTGGGAATCATCCAGCTCCTCAATAAGAAAGATGGGATTTTTATCAGTGAAGATGAAACCTTCCTCCAGACCTTTGGAAATAATGCCTCGGTTTTTATCGAGATGGCCCAGCTCCAAAAAGCCCGTATTGATGCCTTGGAACAATCAAGAAAGGAGCTCGAACAACTGAATAGAGTGAAGAGCAAAGCCCTCAACCATCTTTCCCATGAACTGAGGACACCTTTATCCGTGATCCAAGGTAACCTCCGGCTCTTAAAACGCAAACTCCTGATGCAAACTTCATCCGAAGAAGGAGAGAAATTTTTCGAAATTTTAGAAAAACATTTAAATCGCCTTTTCGAAATTCAGATAGATACGGATAAGATTATCCAATCCAATCAGGAGTTGGAGGGAAGTTTTTTATCTCATGAAATCGATCGTATCTGGGGAATGATGGAGAATATTTCGGATATCCCTCATGACATCACAGCCCATTGGGAGGCTATAAAAGATTGGATGACGAAAGATCTTCCTGAGAAGTCTGCCTCCCTTGAGACGATTTCTCTATTTTCCTTTTCCGAAAAAATATTGGAGAAGGTAAAACAACGTTCTTCTGATCGAAACCTTCATTTCTACATGGAGGGGATGACGGACCTTCATGTGGCGATGGAACCAAGAATCCTGGAAGATATTCTGGAAGGACTCCTGAAGAATGCTGTTGAGAACACTCCTGATGAGGGGGTTATTCGAATTCTTTTTGAAAAAAAGGATCAACGGTCTCTCCTTAAGGTTCAGGATTTCGGCATTGGAATCACCGAGGAAAATCAGAGGTACATTTTTGACGGTCTCTTTCATACTCAGGAGACGGAGCTCTATACCTCTAAGAAGCCTTATGATTTTGGTGCAGGCGGGAAGGGTCTCGACCTCCTTCGGATGAAAGTCTATGGACATCGCTTTGGTTTAGATCTTACAATGGAGAGCAAAAGATGTATCTATCTTCCAACGGATCGGGATCTCTGCCCAGGGAAAATATCCGCCTGCCCTCATTGTAAAAAGCCTGAGGATTGTCTCGCCTCTGGGGGGAGTACATTTTCCATATCCTTTCCGAT
>Ga0315282_10013894_pt1 | contig 12065 bp, 9 predicted proteins | sample YL17G07_20_MG_FD_203693 | JGI IMG/M metagenome (GOLD analysis project Ga0315282, IMG submission 203693) | Sediment microbial communities from Yellowstone Lake, YNP, Wyoming, USA - YL17G07_20 | ecosystem: Environmental > Aquatic > Freshwater > Lake > Sediment | place: USA: Wyoming | collected... | reverse complement strand
CGGCAGCGGGACGAAACCGGCTTCTGGCTCGATAGTGATGCCGACGGCGTCGTGCTGACAGGTCCGCCTGCCGCGTGCGCCAGCCGCTGTGCGCGGCGCGCCCGCCCCGCGCCGGATGGAAACCAACGGCGGAGGACGTCGTTCGTCCGGGTGAACGGCGTACCGGTGCCGTGCGCTGACGGGCAAGACGCCATCGGGGCACTTGGGGCCTTCCGCTCACAGGTGGTTCCGACCCTCATGGAGGGATTCACCCGTCAAAGCAGCGTCCCGCTGCTCGGCCTGATGGTTCGACTCGCGCTGCGCATGACCGGCGGGCGAGCATGGCAGCAGGACGATGACGAAGGCTGGCTGGGCACACCGACGAGTGCCAGCGGCAGCCAGGTCCCGCTGCGCCTCGCCCGGCTCACGGAGGGTCCGGGTCCCCGCCTGAACCTCCTGCACGCGCTGCTGTTCGCGCTGCCGGGTCCCCCGCTGCTGGTGTTTGGCGACGAGATCGGGATGGACGACGTCGTTCGTGATCCCGCCGGGAACTGGTCGCCGATGCGATGGCGCAGGGGGCAGGACGGCGACGTCGTCTCGGTCCAAAGCCAGGACCGCCTTCGCTCATCGCTGCTCAATCGCGTGCGCACCCTCGCAAGACAGCGAAGACGCTCGAACGCCCTCAGCTGCGGCAATGCGTCTCCCGTCGGCCTTGGTGCCGGCCCCGGGTTGAGCTTCCTGCGCGAATGCGGCGGCGAGACGATCCTCGTCGTTGCCAACTTCAGCCCCGTTGTCCATGTCGTCGAGTGCGATTTGAGCGGACACGAGGGAAACCAGGTCGAGGACATCGTGGGGGAAAAGCTGTTCCCGCCCGTTCTCGACGCGCCGTACCGGGTTGCCCTGGGTCCCTATGGCTGGAACTGGCTACGGCTGGTTACCCACTGATTCGGCCCTGCGATTTCATCTCCGATCCCTGCGGAATACGGCTCTCACCGGATGGTCCCGCTCTCGTTGACGCCGTAGGCTGGAGGAACCATGAGCCGACTCCTGATCGTCTCCAACAGGCTGCCGGTGACCCTGCACCGTGACGGGGACACGATCGCGTGCCGCGATTCGTGCGGCGGTCTTGCCACGGGCCTGCGCGGCCACCATGAGCGGGGAAACGGCCTGTGGATCGGCTGGCCCGGCAGCCTGGCGCGCCTGCGGCGGGCCTCCGACCACGATGCCGAGATCGACGCCCTGCTGGCGTCCCGCCGCCTGGCGCCGGTTCATCTCACTGCCCAGGAAGCGCGCCAGTACTACGAAGCGTTCTCGAACGGCGTCATCTGGCCGTTGTTTCACTACCTGCTCGACCGGATGCGCACCGGCGACGGGGACTGGCAGGCGTATCGCGACGTCAACGAGCGCTTCGCGGATCGCGTCGCCGAGCACTACCGTCCGGACGATGTCGTCTGGGTTCACGACTATCACCTGATGTTGGTACCCGCCCTCCTCCGGCAGCGCATCCCCGACGCACGCATCGGGTTCTTTCTGCACATTCCGTTTCCCTCGTCGGAACTCTTCCGCATCCTGCCCTGGCGCGAAACCCTGCTCGAGGGACTGCTCGGCGCCGATCTCGTCGGCTTTCACACCCACGCCTATGTCCGGCACTTCGTCGTGGCTCTGCGCCACATCCTCGGCCTCCAGCCCGAAACGGATCACGTGCAGTGGGGAGATCGCATCGTCCGGTTCAACGACTTCCCGATGGGAATCGACGATGGGGCGTTCGAGGCGCTGGCCGGCGATCCCGCCGTCCAGGCGGAGACGACCGCGCTACGCCAGGAGGCGGGCGGGCGCGCGATCCTGCTCGGCGTCGACAGGCTCGATTACACGAAAGGAATTCCGCGACGCCTGCTGGCCTTCGAACAGCTGCTCGAGTCCGATGTGGAACTGCGCGACCGCGTGCGATTGATCCAGCTCGCGGTGCCGTCGCGCGACGGGCTCGCGCCCTACCAGGCGTTTCGGCGGCAGGTGGAAGAGATCGTCGGGCGCATCAACGGCCGTTTCGGTACGACCGGGTCGGCTCCCGTTCACTACCTGCACCGCTCGCTGTCGCGCCCTCAGCTGGTGGCGCTCTACCGCGCGGCCGACGTGATGCTGGTAACGCCGGTACGCGACGGGATGAACCTCGTCGCCAAGGAATTCGTCGCGTCGCGGACCGACGAGGGCGGCGTGCTGATCCTGAGCGAATTCGCCGGCGCCGCCGCGGAGATGGGCGAGGCGCTGCTGGTCAACCCCTACGACGAGGGAGCGATAGCGGCCGCCATGCGCCGCGCCCTCGAGATGGATGCGCCGGAACGGGCGACCCGCATGCGCGAGCTGCGCGAGCGGGTCAAGCGGCAAAACCTGCACCGGTGGACGGCCACGTACCTCGGCGCGCTCGGAGTTCCAGGACGCGAGGACGCCTCGCGTATCCGCATCTGGGCACCCTCGGAGGTGGCGGCGCTGGCCGAACAGCTCCGCCAGGCCGACGAGCTCGTCGTGCTGCTCGACTACGACGGCACGCTGGTGCCCTTCACGGCGGTGCCCGATCTCGCCCATCCCGATCCCGAACTTCTCGAGCTGCTGCGGGCGCTCGCGTTCAGTAATCGCGCGGTCCACGTCGTCAGCGGCCGGGGGCACGACACGCTCGAGCGATGGCTCGGGGACGTGCCAATCGACCTGTGGGCCGAGCACGGCTTGTGGCACCGGCCGAACGATTCGCGGCGATGGGACGTGGATGCGGCCGTTCCCCCGGACTGGTTCAACCAGGCGCGCACGATCCTCGAGTGGTTCACGGCCCGGACGCCCGGCTCCCTGATCGAGACCAAGGCCAGCGCGCTGGCCTGGCACTACCGCATGAGCGATCCCGAGATGGGCGAGGAGCATGCGCGGCATCTGCGTCGAACCCTGACCGCCGCGCTGCACCGCCACCCGGTCGAGATCCTCGACGGGAAGAAAGTGGTGGAACTGCGACTGCGCGCCGCGAGCAAGCAGCGCGTGGTCAACCACATCCTGAAACGGCGGGCGAAGACGCCCGTGATTCTCGCAGTCGGCGACGACCGCACCGACGAAGACATGTTTGCCGCGCTGCCCGCGTCGGGCATCTCGATCCGCGTGGGACCGGGTCCGACGCGCGCGCAGCACCGGCTGCCCGATTCTCAGGCCGTTCGATCGCTCGTGCGCGGCCTGCTCCAGTAAGGCCCGACAGGCGCCGCAGTTGAATGCCGGCGGACCTCCCCGGCTGTTCCTCCCGGTGCCTGCCGGGCCGCCAAGCCGCGCGGCGATTACACATTTGCAAATCGGACCAGGTCCAGTTTCCACGGGCCGCCGGTCCTATCGCCGGCCATCCGCCGCCGCCGACGAGTCGCTTCACTCGATTCGCGATGGTGCACGACCATGTCAGAGCGAAGGCCGCGACGAAGCTGGTTCTCGCTCTTAGTGAGCGGCCGGGCGACGATTCGCGGCATCGGTGTCCGATCTTGACATGACATCATGCTGTGCTTACACTGCGAGCATGGTCCGAACGCAGATCCAACTCACCGAGCGACAGGCGCACCGGCTCCGGGCCGAGGCTCGCGATCGCGGAGTGTCGCTGGCCGAGATGGTTCGACGCTGTGTAGACAAGGGTCTGGCAGAGGAGGGTTCCGACCGCGCGGCGCTCTACGACCGGGCGGCGCGCGTGGTCGGTCGTTTCCCCGCGCGCGGTGGCACCCGTGACGTCTCCAGCAAGCACGACCGTTACCTCGACGAGGCCTTCGAGTGAACGTCTTCGCCGACACATCGGGTCTGTTGGCGCTCCTCAACCCGAACGACGACAACCATGCTCGCGCGAAGCGGGCATTCGCCACTCTTCGGGCGCGGCAGGCTTCGCTCGTCTCGACCTCGTTCGTCCTCGTCGAGACCTACGCGCTCATCGGCCGCCGACTCGGGCTTGACGCGGTCCGAAGTTTTCGCGCCGATTTTGCGCCGCTCATCGAAGTGGTTTGGGTCGACGAAACGCTGCACGATGCAGGCCTCGATCTGCTGCTCGCGAGGCGCAAGCGGCTGTTGAGCCTCGTCGATGCCGTGTCGTTCGTCACCATCCGACAGCGGACCATCGCGGAGGTCTTCGCCTTCGATCCGCATTTCGAGCAGGAAGGGTTTGAGCTGGTGAGCTGAGCGCCGCCAGCCGCGGCCAACTCGAGGCGCCAAGTGGCGCGTGTCAGTCCGTCCACCCTCCGAGCTGCTGCGGATGCCCGGCCCCGCCGCCGGTGCTCATCGATCTGTTCGAGGCTCTTGCCCGCCCAGACCGTAGGCGCGAGATTTCCCTGCCGGCGAGATGCGCGGCTGTCGTAGAATACGATGTGTCGATTGCAGCCGACCGCGCGCCGACATGGTCAGAATCGCGACCCGTCTCTTTTCGCGCTTCCCCGCCCGTGGCATTTCGCGCGGGACTTCGCTCTCCTGGCTGCTTCCCTGCCTGCTGATCGGAATCGCGCCGGCGGCGTTGTCCGCCCGGACCCAGCCGGCCGACACGTGCGTCACCTGCCACCTGCAGACCGGCGATGAGCGCCTGATGAAACCGGCGCGCGATTTCGCACGCGACGTGCACCAGAGCCGGGGATTCACCTGCGCGGCCTGTCACGGCGGCGATGCGACCGACGCCAGCATGGACGCGATGGATCCCGCGAAGGGATTCATCGGCGTGCCCCCGCACCAGAAGATTCCGGCGTTGTGCGGCAAGTGCCACTCCGACGCGCAGTTCATGAAGCAGTACAACCCGCAGCTGCGCATCGACCAGGTGGCCGAGTACCGAACCTCGGTGCACGGCCACAGGCTGTTCACGTCGAACGACCAGAAAGTCGGGGTCTGCAGCAGCTGCCACACGGCCCACTCGATCCTTCCCGCCTCCGACGCGCAATCCACCGTGTACCCGCTGCACGTGGCCGCCACGTGCGCGCGCTGCCATGCCGATGCGCAGTACATGGCCGGCTACAACGTCCCGACCGATCAGTACCGAAAGTACACCGCCAGCATCCACTGGACGACGCTCAGCAAGGTCGGCGACCTGTCGGCCCCCACGTGCAACGACTGTCATGGGAACCATGGGGCCGTGCCGCCCGGGGTCAGCAGCGTCGCCAACGTGTGCGGACAGTGCCACTCGATGCAGGCAGACAACCTGGAACACAGCCCACACCAAGGGGTCTTCCAGGCGATGGGGGTGGCCGGGTGCCCAACCTGCCATCAGAACCACGAGATCCATCCGGCGTCTGACCAGATGCTCGGCGCGGTCGCGCCCGCGGTGTGCGCGACCTGCCACGACCCGTCAGATGAGGGCGGCAAGACGGCTGCCGCGATGCGCGCGCTCATCGACCAGCTGCGCACCGCCCATCGGCGCGCGGTCGCGATCCTGCAGCAGGCCGAACAGTCCGGCATGGAAGTGAGCCGGCCGCAATTCGATCTGAACGATGCCAACAACGATCTGGTCGAGGCGCGCCTGCAGATTCACACGTTCAACGCCGGCGCGGTCCGCACGCCCGTCGAAAAAGGGCTGGCCGTGGCGGCCAAAGCCTACGAGCAGGGCGTGCGCGCCCTGCAGGAACTGCGCTTCCGCCGCAACGGCCTGTTCGTCTCGCTGGTGATCATCCTGCTCGTCATCACGGGGCTCCTGTTGAAGATCCGGCGGATCGAGCGGCGGCCCGGCGGCGGTCCCAGGTGGCGGTCGATAGAGGAACGATGATGGCGGACGAGAGCCACGCCGGCGAGCTCGCACCGGTGCCGTCCCGGCGCCGCTTCCTGGACTGGTTCCTGGGAACCGCCGTGGGAGCCCTGCTCGTCGCCATCGTGTATCCAATCAGTCGGTACCTGATTCCCCCCGAGGTCGAGGAGTCCACGGCCGGCACGGTCACGCTGTCGATCAATCCGGCGAGCGTCAAGCCGAACTCCGGGCAGATCTTCCGGTTCGGCAGCCAGCCGGGCATTCTCATACGCACGCCCGGCGGGGAGCTGCGCGCCTTCTCGGCCGTGTGCACGCATCTCGGCTGCACGGTACAATACCGTCCGGATCTCATCCAGATCTGGTGCGCCTGTCACAACGGCCATTACGACCTGAACGGCAAGAACGTCTCCGGTCCGCCGCCGCGGCCCCTGGCGCCTTACACGGTCAACGTCCGCGGCGACCAGATCGTCGTGAGCAAAACGGCATGACACCCCCGTCCTCGGACACGCGCCGGCGCCTTCGCGCCTGGCTCGACGAGCGGATCGGGTTCGCCGACCTCGAGAAGCTGGCGAAGGAGAAGGAGGTGCCGCTGCATCGCGACACCTTCTGGTACTACATCGGCGGAATGACGCTGTTCCTCTTCACGATCCAGGTGATTACCGGGATCCTGCTGCTGCTCTATTACCGGCCGAGCCCGGACAACGCCTACGAATCGGTCCAGTTCCTGATGACGCAGGTGCAGTTCGGCTGGCTGGTGCGGTCGATTCACGCGTGGTCGGCGAACCTGATGATCCTGGCGCTCTTCGTTCACACGTTCAGTGTCTTCCTCCTCAAGGCGTACCGCCCGCCGCGCGAGGTCACCTGGATGTCGGGCGTCGTGCTCCTCGGCCTCGCGCTCACCTTCGGCTTCACCGGCTATCTGCTGCCGTGGAACACGCTGTCCTACTTCGCAACCAAGGTCGGCACCGACATTCCCGGCGTGGTACCGCTCGTCGGCCCCTTCTTCCTCCGGCTGCTTCGCGGCGGCAACGACGTCACCGGCGCCACGCTCACGCGCTTCTATGGAATCCACGTCGCGATTCTGCCGGCACTGACGACTGCGTTCCTGGCCGTGCACCTGTTCCTGGTGCAGCAACACGGCATGAGCATTCCACCGGGCATCGAGCGCCGGACGAAGCGCCTCCCGTTCCTTCCGTTCCTCCCGAACTATCTGCTCCGCGACATGGTCGGCTGGTTGTCGGCCCTGGGAATCCTGGCGGCCCTGGCGGCGTTCTTCCCGGCGGAACTGGGTGTGAAGGCGGATGCGTTCAAGCCTGCTCCTGCCGGCATCAAGCCCGAGTGGTACTTCGTGTCGATGTTCCAGACGCTGAAGTACATTCCCGCCCACGTGCTCGGTCTGGAAGGCGAGAGGCTCGGGGTCACGGCGTTTCTCGTCGGCGGTCTGCTGCTGCTGCTCGTCCCGTTCCTCGACCGGCGCGCCGCACGCGGCACGCCGAGCCGCCTGTTCACCGCGATCGGCCTCGCCGCCCTCGCCTATGTCATCGTCTTCACCTGGCTCGGCTACGCGGCAAGTCCGACCAGGTGATCGAAGTCGTGAGTGGCGAGCAGGCGCCAGTCACCGGGCCGCGCGCCTCCGCCGATTCAGGCTCCACTTCAGCGCCGGCGGCGTGATCATCGTCGTCGCCATCACCATCACGACGAGCGCGGAGAACGTCGCCGGCGCAATCACGGGTCTGCCGGCGATCGTGAGGCCGAGACCGACGTTCGCGAAGATGAGACCGACCTCGCCGCGCGGGATCATGCCGACTCCGACCGTGAGGCGGTCGATGCCTTTTCCCAGCACGCCGAGCGAGCAGATCTGCTTGCCGATGATGGCCGCGACAATCAGGGCCGATGCCAGGAGAGCCACGCCCGGCTGTACGAACGACCTCAGGTCGGTGCGCATCCCCATCAGCACGAAGAACACCGGCACCAGCACCGAGGAGATCGGCTGGAGCGACGAGCGCAGGCTCTGTTCGCCCCGCCCGGTGAAATGACGCGCGTGCCGTTCTTCCAGGATGAGACCGGCCGCGAAGGCGCCCACGATTGCGGCCAGGCCGACGGCGCTGGCCAGCCAGGAGAAGACGAAGCACATGCTGAGCCCGAGCGTCAGCAACACGCCGGATGCCCTCAGCCGCGACGCGAGCGAGAAGAGCTTCGCCGAGGCGAGCGCGCCGATGACCAGCGCGCCGCCGAGGAACAGGAGCGCCTTCGCCAACGTGCCGGCCAGTTCCGCGTAGGAGACGGCGGCGCCGCGGTCGGCGGCTGCAATCACAGCGGTCACGGCGGCGAGAATGACGAGTCCGAGGACATCGTCCACGACCGCAGCGCCCAGGATCACCTGCGCCTCGCGGCTCTGCGACTGCTTCAGGTCCTGCAGCACGCGCGCGGTGATGCCGACGCTGGTGGCTGCCAGCGTCGCGCCGAGGAAGGCGTGCACGTAAGCGTCAGCCTGCGGCAGCAGCCACGCGCCCACCAGCCAGCCGAGCGCGAAGGGACCGGCCACGCCCAGACACGCCACGAGCGTTGCCGAGCCCCCGACACGGAGCATGTCGCCCACTGTCGATTCGAGCCCGACCTCGAACAGCAGCAGCAGGACGCCGATCCCGGCGAGCATGGCGAGGTACACGTCGGTCTTCAGCGGCTCGAAGAGCATGACGCCGGCCAGCGCAAGGTTCCCGAGCACGACGCCGGCGACGAGTTCACCCAGGACCGGCGGCTGACCGAGTCGAGTCGCCAGATCGCCACCCAGCTTCGAGGCCAGCAGGATTGCCGCGAGCGCCAGCACGACGACGGCGACCGGATCGGCGTGCGCGCCTGGCGGCATCTCGATTGACGGCAGCGTGAACAGGTTCAAGGCAGACTCGAGATTCATGCTTCAAGAGGAGACTATACGCCGAGTCGCCGTCATCACGCGCACGTCGTCGCATCAGGTCGGGACACGATTTTGATCGCACGTGAAGCGGAAGACACACCGCCAACCGTTCGGCCGGACGCACTTGCGTTCAGGCATGCTGCTGCTGGTCCTGTCGCTCTCAACACCGCTCCCGGCCAGCGGCCAGAGCCTCCGGGGCTCGCCGGACTCGCTGCAGGTTCAGCTGAACGAGGCCCGCATCTCCAATTTCACGTTCCTCGCGAGCGGACGCCAGGTCCGAAACTTCGTCGCCGCCGGCTACCTGGTGCCCGTGCGCCCCAATGCCGACCTGCAGATCCACGGCGTTTCCTTTCGGCGGCGGTCGCCTACCGAGTGGAGGCCGGGGACTCGTTGTGGGAGATCGCCCGCGCGCACGACACCTCGGTCGAGGCGCTGAAGGAGGAGAACAATCTCGGGGCGATCGTGATCTTTCCGGGGCAGATCCTCGGGATCCCGTCCGGCGGGTAACGGTGCCAGTCGCCCCTGGCGGAGTCGCGGACTCGAAAAAGGGCCCGGAGCGACGTGGAGGCCTCGCTCCGGGCTGAGGTCAACAACAAGAGTGCCATGCACTCGAGCCGACTCTACGCGGCCGCTCGGTTCATGCCCATCCGGTCGAGACCTGATTTTTGGTCCAGCTACGACCTGAGGTGCAATGCGGGCAGCACCCGTACGAACGTGGGGGGCACGTGGTTGCTCACCACGTACCCCCTGACAAGCCCCAGAGCCTGAAGCCCAGGGCCGCCTAAGGCCTCTGGCGATCAGATTACCAGTTGATCCGAAACGCCAGCTGCCCGGTGCGGGAGGAATCCGTCGAACCCGTCACCGCGTAGCTGGTCACCGCCGTGCCCCCGATCCCTGACGTGGGGGTCAGGTTCAGGCGGTTGAACACGTTGAATACCTGCACCTGGAACTGGAGCCCGACGCGGCTGGTCACCATGATGTCCTTCATCAGGCTCATGTCGAAGCGGATGATCGGCGGGCCCTGCACGATCAGGCTCCTCACGCCGCAGTCACCATAGCCGTTGGCCACCTCGATGCAGTCCGGCCCGTTCGCGGGCGCGAAGTACCGGCCGGTGGGCGCGGAGCTGTACCCGTCGTAGGTCAGCTTGTACGCCTTGATCGTGTTGTCGATGACGTCCTGCGGCCAGTCGTAGACGATCGTCCGGTACTGGTTGGCCGGATCGGTCGTGAACCGCACCTTCAGCATCTTCTGCACATCGTTCGCCGTCATCCCCACCAGCCTGACGTTGCCGAGGTCCAGCAGTCGGCCGCTCTGGATGCGCGCGATGCCCGTGTAGCTCCAGTTGCCGATGATCCGGTTGACGTTGCGGCTCACGCCGCCGCCGATCGCCTTGCCCTGGCCGAACGGCAGCTCGTACACCCAGTTGGCGGCGAAGGAGTGCCGGATGCCGCCGTCGGCGCTGCCGACGCCGTTGTTGTAGTTCTGTTCGGTCCACACGTACGGGTAGCGGAACGAATAGAACTGCTGCTGATAACCCTTGCCGAACGCGTAGTTGGCGCCGATCTGCAGCCCGCCCGAGAACCGGCGCCGCAGCTCGAGCTGAAGCCCGTCGTATTTCGTGTCGCCGCCATTGGTCCTCACGTAGGCGTTGCTCACGTCCGGGTTGACGACGAAGAAGTTCGGCGCCAGGCCGGCGCTCACCGCGTTTGCCTTGTAGCCGGCGTTGCTCCTGAGCGAGCTGGCGAAGGAAAGCGGATTCGGATTCATCGCATACAGGTAGGTGCGATACGTGCTGTTCGTCCAGGCCGTTCCCGTGTAGGCCGACGGGTTACCGGCCTGGGATGCGTCCTTGCCGCTCAGGAAGGCCAGCAGCATTGGCAGCGGGTTGGTGCCCGGCCCGGTGTACTTGAAGGTCTTGCCGCCGCTCGCCACCAGGTTCGCCTGCGCCTTGCGGAACTCGTCGAGGAACCCGTTCTCGACGATGTTCACCTCGTTGAAGTTGCGCAGCGCCCAGGTGCCGGAGCTCGTCGTGTGCACCCAGCGTACTTCGACCGCCGTCGATCTATTGAGCGCCCGCTGGAACCCGATCGACATCGACGAAGAGCTCGGGAGCTGAATATCCGGATCGAACGCGTAGACGCTCGAGCTCGCCGAGGGAACCGCCATCGGGTACGTGCGCGGGCTGACCGGCGGTGGGGTCAGATCGCTGCTGCTCATCAGGATCGGTACGGTGCCAAGATTGCCGTTCGTCTGGTTACGGCTGTCGTCGATCGACACACCCGGGTTGCTGCCGAAGATCCCAGTGAAGTCACTCATACCCCCGCGCTGGTAGGCGATGCTGTAGCCCGCCCGGATGACCGCGTCTTCACCGGTCACCTTGCCGAGGAAGCCTTTCGCTTGCGGCACCTTCCAGGCGAGGCCGATGCTGGGCGCCACGTTGTTGGAGTCGACGTTGTAGGCGTAGTCGTTCGCCGTCAACTGCTGGAAGGTGGTCGTCTTGCCCTGGAGCGTGCCCGGCTTGAACAGGTTGCCGATGTTGGAAACGACGCTGCTCGGCACCAGGTCGGAGCCGGGGCCGGTGATGCCGAAGACATCCGACAGGGTGGCGGTCGAGTAGCTGTTGTTGGTGGCGTAGAACGGGTACTGCAGGTCGTAGCGCAGGCCGGCGTTGAGCGTCAGGTTCGGTTTCATTCTCCACGAATCCTGCCAGAAGAACCCGAACTGGCGCAGGCGCCCCTTCTGCATGCTCGGCCCCAGGATGTTGTAGGTGGTGCCGTCCTCGGCGATGCGCGCGTTCACGTCGATGCTCGTGACCCGCCCGGTCAGCAAGGCGTACAGCTCGGCGGCGTCATCGAGGGCCGTACTCGACGCGCCGGGGAAATTGCTCGTCGTGAACATGGCGTCGGCCGGGTCGCCTTGAGCGATGCCGAACCGCAGGCGCGGCACGACGCGGTCATGGCGTGTGCCGGTGACGTGCCGACGCTCGAGATGCTGGCGGCCGTCGATCTGCTCCGCCGCCACTTCCCCGACGTCAGGATCCGCGTGGTCAACGTTGTGGATCTGATGACGCTGCAACCCTCCACGGAGCACCCGCACGGCCTTTCGGACCGCGACTTCGACTCGATCTTCACCACCGACAGGCCCGTCGTCTTCGCCTACCACGGGTACCCGTGGCTGATCCACCGGCTCACGTACCGGCGCACGAACCACGACAACTTTCACGTGCGCGGGTACAAGGAGGAAGGGACGACGACGACGCACTTCGACATGGCGGTGCTGAACGACCTCGATCGGTTCCACCTGGCGGGCGACGTGGTCGATCGGGTACCGCGACTGGCCGCCATCGGCGCGCACTTCAAGCAATACGTGCGCGACAAGCTGGTCGAGCACAGGGAGTACATCGCTCAGCACGGCGACGACATGCCGGAGGTACGCGACTGGAAGTGGCCGTA
>Ga0315282_10013893_pt1 | contig 12066 bp, 9 predicted proteins | sample YL17G07_20_MG_FD_203693 | JGI IMG/M metagenome (GOLD analysis project Ga0315282, IMG submission 203693) | Sediment microbial communities from Yellowstone Lake, YNP, Wyoming, USA - YL17G07_20 | ecosystem: Environmental > Aquatic > Freshwater > Lake > Sediment | place: USA: Wyoming | collected... | reverse complement strand
GTTTCCCAGCAGCCGGGAAGCGGCCATTTCTACCGCCAGAGAGGTCAGGCCAGAGAAAAAAACGGCGATGTACAGGTAGGTGCTGTTTTGGGTAGAATTCACAGGGGCATCAGGCATTGTTGCGACATTCGTTTCAAATAGATAGCGGAATTATATCGTAAGGGTTCGAATACAGATATAATACGGCTGAAGCTCATTGGGATTTAGCGTGAAAGGTCGTTCACCAAGGGCCACGGCAGTAGTGTGGAGAAGAGGTGGAATGATGAAACTGGTAACGGTTGCTGAAATGAAGGCCATCGAACAGGAGGCTAACGCGCGTGGGCTGACTTACGCCATGATGATGGAAAACGCCGGGAAAGGCGTTGCAGAAGTCGTGCAGCTTGCGTATAGCCAATTAGAGGAGAAGATAGTTGTAGGATTGGTCGGACCTGGCAACAACGGCGGCGATACCCTGGTCGCTTTGCGCCGCCTGTCGGGTATGGGTTGGAAGGCGATCGCTTACCTGGTCAGGCCGCGCGAGAGCGGCGATCCTCTGGTGCAAAGCCTGGTCGAAGCCGGCGGTGAGGTACTGCAGGGTGACCAGGATCGCGGTTGGCAACAATTGGACGATTGCCTCAGCCGTTCATCTGTCTTGTTGGATGGGGTCTTGGGCACTGGTGTTCAGCTCCCTCTGAAAGCCGACCTCGCTAAACTGTTAGGACACGTTGCGGCATTTCTTCCTCTCCCCAGGGTCGTGGCGGTGGATTGTCCCTCCGGAGTCGCCAGCGATACCGGGCAGGCGGCCCCCGAATGTATTCCGGCTGGCTTGACCGTATGCATGGAAGCAGTCAAAACCGGCCTGCTGGCCTTCCCTGCCTTTAGTATGGTAGGCAGGCTGGAGGTGGTTGGCCTTGGCCTGCCGGCCGACCTGGAAAGCGCAAAAACTACCCAGCGCGAGGTGGTGGGTAAAGCCTGGGTACGGGAGAAGCTGCCTGCCCGCCCACTTGACAGTCATAAAGGCACCTTCGGCACGGTGCTGATTGCCGCCGGTTCGATCAACTATACCGGTGCGGCCTTCCTTTCGGCCAAAGCCGCCTACCGAATCGGAGCCGGCCTGGTAAGGTTAGCGGTCGCCGGCCCGCTTCACGCTGCCCTGGCCGGCCATCTCCCTGAAGCCACCTGGTTGATCCTTCCTCATGAGCAGGGGGTCATTTCGGAAAACGCCGCCGAAGTCCTGGCCAATAACCTGGAAAAAGCCGATGTACTCTTGCTTGGACCTGGCTGGGGCCTGGAAGAAACCACCGCCGCTTTTCTACAGCGCTTGCTCACCCGTAAAGCCGTCCATTCACGCGGCGCTATCGGCTTTGTCAACCCTGCCAGGGGCGAAGAGTCGCCGGCCGCCAATGAGGCCCTGCCTGCCCTGGTGATCGACGCCGATGGGTTGAAGCTGCTGGCCCAGATCCCAGACTGGCCTGAATACATTCAGACCCCGGCCGTGCTTACTCCTCACCCAGGGGAAATGTCCGCCCTTACCGGGTTGAAGATCGCCGAAATTCAGGCCAATCGCCTCGAGATCGCCATTAAGTATGCTCTCGAATGGCGCCAGGTGGTCATTTTGAAAGGGGCGGTCAGTGTGGTGGCCGCGCCAGATGGCCGTATCGCCGTTATTCCCATCGCCACTTCTGCCCTGGCGCACGCCGGCACAGGTGACGTCCTGGCCGGTATGGTCGCCGGTCTGCGCGCTCAGGGCGTGACGGCCTTTGAGGCCGCCGCGGCAGCCGCCTGGATGCACGCCCGCGCCGGCGTGCTGGCGGCGGATTGGTTGGGTAATCCCGCCTCCGTCCTGGCCAGTGATGTGCTTGATTCCATCGCCGAGGTGCTGCAAGAAGTAACCGAATAAAAGAAAAAAAGATAACATGCGGTTGGACTGCACGCTATCTTTTTTTCGATTCCTGGAAAGTTACACCGCGGGAGCTTCGCCTTCGGCGGGTTCTTCGGGTTTGTTTTCATCTTCCAGGGTGACCTGGCCGCGGCGCATACGCTCGCTGACGCGCTGCTTGGCCGTGCTGATTACATCATCGGCGCGGTGCTTGGCTGTTCCAATCACCTCATTAGCGCGTTGCCGGGTGGAAGTGTAGACTTCCTCAGCCCGGCTTCGAGTTTGGGCGGCTACCTCTTCAGCCTTGGTTGAAACTTCGCCGGCCGTTTTTTCGGCCATATCGCGCAGCTCAATCGCTTTTTCCTTGATTACTGTGCGGGTTTCTTCTCCGGATTGAGGGGCGAGCATCAAGGCTACCACAGCGCCGGTCAGTCCCCCAATGATAAAACCAAGCAGAAAAGTTCCAAAATCATCTCTTTCAGACATAGTTGCATCTCCTTTCTCGAAAACAGTATGTTCGTTTACTTAATTACTTCCGCCCCATACGGAAGAGATCCACCAGTTTTTTCAGTCCTGCCAGGTATTCGTTTAGTTTCATAATCGGCTCTGCCAGGTTATCGCTCAGGAACACGGCCGTGCCCCGCAAGGTATTCACCGTTTCGTTGGTAGAATTCAAAATCGGCTTAATTTCATTTTGCAGCAAGTTGATCAGTATCGAAAGCTGAATAATTAAAATGACCAGCGCTGCCCCAATCACCAGCGACTCGAGTGCCATAAAAATAATAAAAACGTCTCTGACCTTTCCGGTCGTATCCGTTGACTGCTGCAGCAAAAAGATTGCCGCGGCAATCAAGGCTACCACGATCACCAAAGCTCCCAGAGAAATATAGACCAGGCGTCGCCGGGTTTGTTTTTCTTCTACGGTCAGGGCCGCAGGTTTGGAGGTAGGCGGCGCAGCTTGTGCGACGGCAACTGCATTCCCCTGTTTTTCGTCGGGTTTTTCTTCCATAGTTAGCTTGATTATAACCTGTTTCTAATATTTTACTATGAATATGTGAAATTTATATCTAATAGATTGCTAAGAAATATAGTCGTTTAGGTGCTCGAAACCACTTGAAAAAGTCTAACAATATGTTAAAATATGATTGATAGTCATTAATTATTCTTTCGAATGAACAAAAATGAATATTATCGAGCAGCCCTTGAAAATTGAACGTCAGGCTCGCATCTGCCGGTTGGCTAAAGAAAAACGCCAGGTGACCGTTACGGAATTAAGTCTGGTCTTTGGCGTCAGTGAAGCGACCATCCGCCGCGATCTAGAAGAGCTGGATGGTCAGGGGCTGCAGCGCACGCATGGCGGCGCCGTGTGGTTGGAGCAGGCTATGAAAGAACCGCCGATTATGCAGCGAATGCCCGAACAGGCCGAAAATAAACGCCGCATTGGCCAGGCGGCCGCCAGCCTGGTGAAAGACGGCCAGACCATCTTCCTGGGCAGCGGTACTACACCCCTGGAAATTGCCCGCCAGCTCCCCAAGGACCTGCATTTAACCGTCATTTCTAATTCATTGGCCGTGATCAATGAGCTGGCGGATTGTCCGAACATCGAGTTAGTGGTGGTTGGCGGGTTGTTCCGGTACAACGAATTATCTATGATCGGCCACCCGGCCGAGATGGTGGTGCGTGAGTTCCGCGCCGATAAAGTCTTCCTGGGCATGCGCGCTATTGACATCCGCCAGGGGTTTACTAATGATTACATGCCCGAGATTTTGACCGATCGAGCCATTCTGGCTATCGGATCGGAAGTGATTGTTGTTTCTGACCACACCAAGTTTGGCCGGGTCAGCTCGGTGTTTGTCGCTCCGGTTACCGCTGCCAACATCATCATCACTGATTCAGAAATATCCTCAACGATTGCGGGCGAGATACGTGGGCTGGGCATCCGGTTGGTGATTGTTTAGAGGTTGGGGGGAAGTTCTGGGGGCAGTCGGAAAAGTTTTATTGGTGGGTTTTACTAATCCAAATTCCTTATAGGTTGTGCCGGTTTTCTTATTTGAGGCAAGGTGAAAAGGAGGTGAAAGAAGAGAATGTTGTCGCTCGAGCTGGAGGTTTTAGAAAACCCAATTCACACACTTAATCAGGAGGAAAAAATGTCTAAATCGTTATCTCGACGAAATTTCTTACGGATGGCAAGCCTGGCAGTCGGTGGATCTGTATTGGCAGCCTGCGGTACGCCCGCCCCGGCCACACAGGCCCCTGCGGTAAATCCGACCGGGGCGCCGCCTGCCGCTGCAAAAATCACTATGCGCTTTTGGTCCCACAATAACCCAGCCTTTTTGGCCATCAACGATATCCTCGTCAAGCAATTTATGGAGGCGCATCCCAACGTTACCGTAAAGTACGAGAATTTCCCCTACGATGAGTTGATCAAGACTATTCAGACTTCAATGGCCGCCAAGAATGAAGCTGACGTAATGGAGATGTTCGGAAGCTGGGTACAGTCCTATGCCAAGGGTAACACCCTCGCACCCCTACCGGAAGGCTTGATGACCTATGCCAAGGCGCAGGAAATCTTCTACTCCGCACCCCTGGATGGTTACGTCTGGGAAGGCAAGGTTTTCGGCCTGCCAAACGAATACAACCTGGAAAATGGCGGTGTGCTGATCAATGACCGCATGTTCAAGGATGCCGGTGTAACCGATCCACCGGACTGGAAGACCTGGGATGAGGTGGTCAGCGATGCCAAGAAGCTGACCAAGATGAACGGTGCTACTATGACCGTAGCTGGCTTCGACTATGTGACCAACGATGGCCTGGGTTTTCTATACTGGGAAGGTGTGCTCGAACGCGGCGCGGATTATTTCGCCGCCGACAAGATCCACCTCGATTTCATGACCCCGCAGGCCGAAGCCACCGTCCAGTGGCTGGTTGACATGGCAGTAAAAGACAAGGTTGTGGATGCCAAGACCTTTAACGCCAACTCGAACTGGGTGGGAGACTCCTTCTTCCAGAGCCTGGTGGCCATTGGCTACATCGGCCCCTGGATCGTACCAGAGTCCCGCCAGAATCATCCCGATTTTGCCGACCCGTGGACTTACGTTTCCTGCCCCCACTATGGCGATAAGATGTCCTTCGCCGCTGATTCCGGCTGGGGCAAGGTGGTCTCCCCTAACAGCAAGAATATCCAGAATGCCTGGGATTTCGCCCAATTCTGGACCGTCGATCCGAAGAATGCCCGCGCCTGGAACGTCGGCACCGGCACCATCCCGGCCCAGAAAGCGGTCGCAGCCGATCCAACTCTCATCAACGATATGAACTGGATTGGACCGAGCCTGAAGGTCCTGCCTTTCGGTAAATACGTGGGCATGCTGCAGGACCGCGACTTCATCTGGTATAACGTTGTCGCCACCCATATCACCGAATGCATGCAGGGAATGCGCTCAGTGCAGGAAACGATGAAGTTAATGAATGATGACGCCAACAAGTTGATCGACAGCAAGCTCAAAACGTAAATTGTAATTGCCTGATTTACCCGTAGGGGCGGGTCTCAGACCCGCCCCTACCCACTGGATTGGAAAATTAATAGAAATTTATTACCAGGTGAATGCACCCACGTTGAAAGGGCCAAACTATGAGCACTGCCACACCCAAACGGAGCGGGTTGTTCCGCAAGCAGCATACCTTTGTCGGCTCAACTCTCACCCCGGTTATGCTTTACATGATGTTTTTCACCTTTATCCCGATGATCTGGGGGATTGCCATCACCTTCTTCCACTACAGCCCGACCCGCCTGGGCGGTTTCCTGGGGTTTGGAGGTGAGAATCCCTTCGCCGGCCTGGCCAATTATGCTGACCTGTTTGCGGATAACCCCAACGGCCAGCTTTTCCGTCTCTCGTTAGGCAATACCTTAATATTCTCCCTGCTCTATTTGCCGCTCAACCTGATCATAACGGTGCCCCTGGCGGTGTTGATCGAGTCAATCAACCTGAAAATGAAGGTGGTTTTCCGCACGATTTACTTCCTGCCGGTGGTCACCTCGGCGGTAGCGGTGTCTTTGGTCTGGGGTGTGATTTATAACCCGACCTTCGGCTTGCTGAATGCGCTTTTACAAAGGTTTGGTATCTCGGGCATGGCCTGGCTTAGCGATCCTTCCAAATTTGTTTTGGGCATACCCGTGGCCATGTTGTGCGTGCTGGTTGCCTACCTGTGGTCGGATATGGGCTATAACCTGGTTATTTTTATCGCCGGCCTGCAGGGAATCCCGGACGTATACCGTGAAGCGGCTGTGATGGATGGCGCCAATGCCTGGCAGCGTTTCTGGTTCGTGACTCTGCCCCTTTTACAATCTACCATGACCTTCGTGACGGTGATGACCATGCTCTCCTCCTGGCAGGTCTTCGTCATTTTCTATATCTTGACCGGTAAGGGAGGTCCGAGCAACCTCACCCGCACCCTGGTCCTGCATATTTATGAGACTGCCTTCCGCTACCAGGAAATGGGCCTGGCCGCCACCGTGGCGGTAGTGTTGTTCATCATTATCATGATCACCACCTTACTCCAGTTGCGCTTCATGCGCAAAGAATGGGAGTATTAGCTATGGCAACCTTACAAAACTCCTTACCGTTGACCAAACCGAAAGCCAACCGAAAGGTCAATTCCGGTGCCATCATCACCCGCGCTGTGGTCTATGGCATCCTCATCCTGGGCTGCCTGTATACCCTGGTGCCTTTTCTGTGGATGATTTTGACCTCGTTCAAGACTGCCACCGAGATGATAAAGCTGCCGCCCACCATCTTCCCTGAACATTTCACCGTCCAGAGTTACAAGGCCATTTTTACCGACCCTCATGTGCCGCTGGCGCGCTTTTACACGAACAGCATCATTGTTAGCGTTGCGATCGTCTTCATGGTGCTTTTTACCAGCTCGCTGGCGGGTTTTGTCTTTGCCAAATACCGCTTCTGGGGCAAGGACTTTTTCTTCACCATGATCCTGGCTACCATGATGATCCCCTTCCAGGTCTTGATGATCCCGGCTTACCTGATCCTAGTCAAGCTGGGCCTGGTGGATAACTTGATGGGTTTGATCGTGCCCAGCGCGACGAGCGCCTTCGGAATCTTTCTCATGCGCCAGTTCGTCGAATCGATCCCATCCGAGCTGATCGATGCGGCCCGCATTGATGGCTCCTCCGAGTTTGGTATCTATGCCCGCATCGTCTTGCCCCAGATGGGCGCCGCTCTGGCCACCCTGGGCATTTTCCAGTTCATGGGCACCTGGAATGATTACCTGTGGCCGTTGATTGTCATCACCTCCACCGAAAAGCGCACCCTGCCGATCATGCTTTCCTGGTATAGCAGCCAGCATGGTGCTCGTGCTGATCTGACCATGGCTGCCTCGATCCTGGTAATCATCCCGGTGTTGATCACCTACTTTATCTTCCAGCGCTGGGTCGTGCGCGGCATCGCCTTGACCGGCTTTAAATAAACTGTATGGCTGCTAAACTTTCTCATACAAGCATGTCGCTGCGTGATCGTCATCTGACCATCCTGCGCGGTGGCGTGCCGGATCGCATCCCTTGGAACTGCTACGGCTGGATTGTTCCGCAGACTGCTGCAGCGCGTGAGCTGGTCCGCAAGGGGCTCGGATTGATGGGCACCCGCCGGATTTACACTGAAATCCACGAAGATGTGACCATCCGCTCCGATCGATATGTCGTCGATGGTGTACCGCACGAGCATGTATCTATCGAAACCCCCCTTGGGATCCTGACTGAAGACGCTACTATCGAATCCGGATATGGCAGCCGCTGGATCAAGAAATATTTACTCACCAGCGCGCAGGATTACCCGGCCGCCGAATACTTCTTCCACCACACCCGCTTCGAGCCGGATTTCGAACCATGGCGCCAGGCGGATGCCGAGATGGGCGACGCCGGTTTTGTGGTCGGCGAGATCATGCCCATCCCGCTCATGACCCTGATGGTAAACTGGATGGGCATCGAAGGCCTTACCGACGGCATCTACTTCCACACGGATGCTTTTGAAAACCTTATAGACGCCCTCGACCGGCACTACGACCGCCAGGTTCAATTGGCTGCCGAAAGTCCGGCCGAGATCATCTGGTTCGGTGACAACGTCACCGGCACGATCGTCTCGCCCAAATGGTTCGAGAAATACGTCGCGCCGGAATACAAGCGTGTCATGCCGGTCATGCGTGCTGCTGGGAAGATCCCCATCGCCCATTATGATGGCGCCAACCGTCGCCTGGCCTCCTGCCTGGCGCGCACCGACCTGCCGGTCATCGAAGCTTTCACGCCCCCGCCCATCGGCGATTTCACCGTCGCTGAAGCCAAAGCCGCCTGGCCTGATAAAGTCGTCTGTATCAATTTCCCCGGCAACCTGTTTCTCGAACCCTATGAAACCATCTACACCTACACCCTCAACCTGCTGGCCGGTGGCGCTCCTGGCGGCCGCTTCGTCCTCGGCTGCACCGAAGATTTTCCCATGCAGCACTTCGAAAAAACCTTCACCGCCATGGGCCAGGCCCTGGCCGAATATCAGGGTTACTCGTGGGAGGAGTTTTAACCACAAAGGGCACGAAGAACACAAAGAAAAAAAGGGGGGAAGATTTTTTTATCCTATCAGTGGGAATCTGTGCTCATCTGTGGGTTTGCTCTTCTTTTCTCTCTTATAATCCTTCGTGCTCTTTGTGTCCTTCGTGGTTAAATCTTTATTTCCCGCCAACCGAAGACTCTCGTTTGCAAGAAAAGGAAAATTGCTATGGCCTCTACCGAAAAATTCATCCTGATTGGCGCAGGCAGCGCCATGTTCACGCGCGGCCTGGTGGCCGACCTGATGCGCACTGGCGAGGAAGTCGACCTGGCCCTGGTTGACATCGACCCCGAGGCGCTCGACGCTGCCCGCAACCTGGTCTCAAAAATGATCGCCGCCCGCCAGGCGCCCATTCACCTGACTGCCTCCCTTGACCGGCGCGACGTGCTCAAGGGCGCTACTGTGGTCATCACCACCATCGGCGTCGGCAAGCGCCGCGCCTGGGAACAGGACGTCTTCATCCCGCGTAAATACGGCATCTATATGCCGGTGGGCGACACGGTCGGGCCGGGCGGCACCAGCCGCGCTTTGCGCATGGTCCCTGCCATGGTCGCTATTGCCCGGGATGTGCTCGACCTGGCCCCGGACGCTCTCTTCATCAATTATTCCAATCCAATGTCGCCGGTCTGCCGCTCTGTCCGCAAGGCCACCGGCGCCGAGGTGATCGGGCTGTGCCACGGCACCCACGATACTGCCGGCTACCTGGCGCGCCTCCTGGGCGTGCCCAGGTCCGACCTTTCCTACACGGCGGTCGGGATCAACCACATGACCTGGTTCACCCAGATCAGCGTCAAAGGCATGGATGCCATGCCGGCCCTGCACAAGCATGCCCAGCAGGTGTTGGCTAAAACCAACGCCGCCCTTGCAGCAGCCAAACAGGGCGTCGCGCTTCCCCATAACGGCAGCCCGTTCGAATCGACCTACGGTCATCCCTTCAGCTACCAGTGCCTGGAATGGTTCGGCGCCTTCCCCGCTCCTCTCGACCGCCACGTCACCGAGTTCTTCCCGCAGTTCTTCCGCCACGGCCAGTATTACGGCAAGACCTTGGGTGTGGACGAATTCACCTTCGAGGGTACCATTGCCGTGGGAGATAAGATCTACGAAGAAATGCGCCAGGATGCGGCCGGCCCGCAGCCGCTGACCGAAGAGTATTTCAAGAAGCTGGGCGGGGAGCACGAGCAAGCCATCGAGATTATCCAGTCCATCCGCCAGGGTCTCACCCGCCTTTACTCGGCCAACCTGCCCAACACTGGCCAGGCGCCTAACCTGCCCATGCAGGCCGTCATCGAATCGCCGGCCGTCACTACCGTCAAAGGGCTGAGTCCCATCGCTTTGCCGCCCTTGCCCTCCGGCGTGGCCGGCACCCTGGCCACCCGCTTCCAATGGGTCGAAGCCGTGGTCGAAGCCGCCCTGGAAGGCAGCCGGGAAAAGTTCATCCAGGCTCTCCTGCTGGACGGCGCCGTCGACGAACCCGACATGGCGTCTGCCCTGGCCGACGACCTGCTGGCCGCCCAGGCGGCTTATTTACCCTGGGTGCAGAAATAACCTAATGTAATCATTGTTATACTTCATCTGCCGTCACCACTACTGCAAACGGTACATCCAGCGCCTCGAAATGTTTTTTGCCGCAGCGTACTTTATCGGCTTCGCTGTTGCGTAACTGCAAGAAATCGCGCGTGCCCTTGGTTTCGCGCACCAGGTAGAGGGTTTGATCTCCTTCTTTGACAATTGCCCAATCCGGGTTGTACTTTCCAACTGGGGTGTCGATCTGGAACCAACCTGGCAGTTTTACGAACAGTTTAATGTCTTGGCGCTGATCCAACTGATGAGCAAATTCGCGCTCCACATCCGAATCGTATACGACATACTCATAAACCGATTTGTTCACCTGCAGGGCATTGAGATAATTGATAAGCTCCTCGTTTTTGAAGAGCATCATCTCCCATTCAGCTTCCGGGCCATCTCCTGGAATTTTCTCGTATTTTATTCCATCTACCAAAAGACGGTGCAGCTCGTACTTGATGACCCTGGCTACCACATCCATAAAACGCTGTGGATCGTTAAAAAACTCACTCAACCGCCCTGATTCTTTGAGGATGCGTACCAGGGTAGAGCGGGTCAATTCGGACTCATTCTGAAGATAAGCCAGTATATCCGGCGTAAGGTGACTACCGTAGGTAAGTTTTTCCTCTGCCACGCTCATGGGCGTGGCAGTTACTCCGCCTTTAGTAACCCCAACCTGTCCGGCGATTATATTGACTTTGGGAATCTCGATGGATTCCATGCGTTTCACAGCGTCCACCGCCCGGCGCGCCAGATCTTCGGTTTGGAACTCGACCCGATAAGTGGTCTTCGGTTTGATCTTCTCCCAGAGCGCCTGAAATTCAGGGCTTAGCTGGATTTGTTTGCGCAAGTGATTGGCGCCTTCATCCCTTTCTTTCCGGATATGGCGTTCGATCTGATACGAGTATAACAGGTCAATCACTGCCGGGGTCAGGTCTTGATGCGTTGCCGGTAAATTAAGCTTGAAGTCTGACCGGCGAGGATCAAAAGCCGGCTGGATGCGCCCTTCAGTGTCGAGCAATTTTTGGGACACTAAAACTGAGCGAATTTCTTCCGCGGTAGCACGTCCAAGGGGAATTTCCTGCCCATCGACGATATGGATCAGTTTGGCAATTGCAGTCACTGGCACTTTACCAAAAGTAACCCCACAGTCTTCTTCGTATTCGGTTTGCAGAGCTTTTGCAAATTCCTCATAGCTCTCATTGGCCATGACGTACAGCTTATTGACCGATTCGTCCCGCACGCGATAACCACTCTGATCCACAGGCAGGCGTAGGCCGCGTCCGATTTCCTGGCGTTTTTTCATAGCACTGCGAGTTTCGTTGAGCGTGCAAATCTGGAAAACATTGGGGTTGTCCCAACCTTCCCGTAGAGCTGAATGGCTGAAAATGAAGCGCAGAGGTTCATCAATGGATAACAGACGTTCCTTTTCTTTCATAATCAGGCTATAGACTTCGTCGTCAGCCTGCGTATCACCGTGGGTATCCTTTAATACCCCTTTCTTATCTTGAGCAAAATAGCCGTTATGTAGTCTATCCCCCGGCAACTTGAGCCAATCCAAAACCTGGTAGCGTGGGTCTTGAGCCAATTCAGCCAGGGCAGCTTCAAAAGCCAGCGCAAACTTTCCTTTTATGGCATGTCCATCTGCATCATAATCGCGGTAGTTGGCTACCCGGTCAACAAAAAACAGGCTGAGCACCTTGATGCCACGCTGGCGGACCTGCAATTCTTTTTCCAGGTGACGCTTGAGGGTGTGTTTGATCTGCACCCGCCAGATATCCTCACGCTTCCCACCGCTTTCTTCACCCAAGCGTAGCACCCGCCCATTGTTAAAGCGGATGTACTCGTTGCCGGGTTCGGCGTTGATCTCTGCGATTGAGTAACCATCTTGATAAAAAGCGCGTTCGTTGGAGAGCGCATAAAGGTCTGCCCCGTTTTTTACGGTAATGGTTTTTTCTATGGGGCCACCTTGCGTTTGCACATGTATGCGCAATTTGGCTTTGATGCCGCTCTTATATTCAACCTGCTCCACCCGCACAA
>Ga0315282_10013892_pt1 | contig 12067 bp, 8 predicted proteins | sample YL17G07_20_MG_FD_203693 | JGI IMG/M metagenome (GOLD analysis project Ga0315282, IMG submission 203693) | Sediment microbial communities from Yellowstone Lake, YNP, Wyoming, USA - YL17G07_20 | ecosystem: Environmental > Aquatic > Freshwater > Lake > Sediment | place: USA: Wyoming | collected... | reverse complement strand
GCTATCTCGGCCTGCTCGGTCTTTTGCTGGCCGTGATTTTGACCGTGCTGGCTTTGGTCGGGAAGGAAAATCGCGCGCCGTATGGACTTGGCCTGGGCCTGGTTATTTTCCTTGCGCTTCTGGGGTTTCTGGAATTGCCCGGAGTGGTGAAAGCGCGCTTCTCAAAACCGCAGCCGGCAGAAAAAGCCGCAGCCGTTGCCCAGCCCACGGAGCCGCAGCCGGCCCAGCCGACTGAACCGCAGCCGCCCCCGGAACAACCCGCTCCCCAGCCGCAGCCGGCCCAGACCGTGGTGGAACAGCCCAAGCCGGTGGAGCCTCCCAAACCGGTTCCGGTCCCGGTTCAGCCGCCTCCGCAAAAACCAAGCACCACCATCATGCCCGCGCAGCCCAAGCCAGCGCCAACTCCTGCGCCGGCTCCGCAGCCCAAACCTGCGCCGGCGCCAGCTCAACCCGCTCCCCAGCCGGTGCGAACCGCTCCCGGCGGCGGTCATCGTGTATCAGTCTCGGACGGCGCCGCGGGCATCGGCACGGTTGACATCCAGATTCGCGGCCCGATTCTTGAAACCAGCAAGACCCCCATGCCCACCGCGCACCTGATGATTATCCTGGACAGCAAATACGCCATCATTATTTTGCCCACGCGCGTGAACGAGCAGAAAAAGGAAAACGAATTTGGCGAGCAGGTAACATCCTCGGTGACCTATTTCTGGGAAGGCATCCACGCCGCGTTTGACAATGTCCCGGCCGGGCCGCATGCGGTGATGATTGATGTCTCGCTGGAATCTCCGCAGGCGCACCGGGCCAAGATGGTCGGCTCCAGGAACCTGGAGAATGATTACAACGGCTTTGCCCAGCTGGCCGAGGGTGGCGTGGTTCAAATGGTGTTTGGCGCCAAGAACTGGATGACTCAAGAGCTGGAGCGCGTCCGCTGAAAAGCGCTGCGCAAGAATCCCGCGCATAAGAAGAGCCAGCCAATGAGCGCGGCATAAAGTCCGAGCTCAAAGTCCGCGGGACGAAACCTGAAAACCAGTTGGTGCTTTCCTGCCGGCAAGGGCAGCGCCCGGAAACAAAGATTCGCGCGCCAGATTCTCTGCTCCTTGCCGTCAATCATTGCCTGCCAGCCCGGATAGTACTGGTCCATCCAAACCAGCCAGCCCGGCGCCGAAAGACCAGCGCGCAACACCATCTTTTCGCGGCCATATTGCAGAAGTTGCACATTTTCACTCCCGGCATCCGCAGGCTGTGGCAGGGACAATTCCCGGTCCAGGCGCGAGGATATTAAGACCCGATGGCGGGCGTCAAAATTTTTTCCGTCCGCAAGAACTTTGGCCAGCCGCTCATCCCCGGCTATGAACGAGGCTTGATGCACGACCCAGCCGCGGGGCATGGCTTCGATATTTTCAAAAACCTGCGGGTCATCGCCCTTGACATATTTGATGGTCTTCGCCGCATTCCTGATTTCAGGCGCCACCCAGCCGGCGTCAACCAATCCCTGGCGCTCCATGTAAAATCGCAGGGCTTGGGTCCCTTCAGGAAGGGCAGTGGCAAGCTCGTCAGTCAAAAGCGCCGGCTCCTGGGTTCTTTCAAAAAAGGTTTGCCACCGGCCTTGACTTTGAGCCGAAAGTCTGAAGATTGCCGGTCGGTCTCGGGCGCTCAAGCGGAGGGAAATCTCATCGCCGGGAATAAAATCGGATTGATAGTCAAACTGGAATCGGGTCAGAAAACAGTTTTTGCCGCATAGCTGGTTTAAGGGCCAACTGGCGAGCGAGGGAAATCTTCGGCCTTCAGTCTGAAACCCCCGGACCTGGTAGCCGCTAAAAGGCTCTTGGCGCGCAGGATTTAAAAAATAGCGGGGGTCATAAATCACCGACCGCCGGTCCGCTTCCTTAAGCGAGAAGCTCTGCAAAAAGAGCCAGCGCAGGCCGAGCATGTTGAGCAGGTGGCGGTTCCCGGGATTGATATAATCCTGGGACTTGAAGGGAAGGTTGTAGTTGTAGATTTCCGCCAGGTTCCGCGCCGGCCTCTGAAGCTCGGGATTGAGCAATGCCAGAAAGCGGCTGTAAGCCTTGAGCGGAAAGCTGACATAGAAGTCAAATCCTTCGCCGGCCGGATACCCGACTACCTGCGGCGGGAGCGCCCCGGGCCTTTGCTCGGCTAAAAGGCTCAAGGCCGGATAAAAAACCTGAATGCGATTCTTTCCCTCCGAGGCCCGGGCGAGCTTCACATACTCGGGCCAGAACTCGGGCAGCTTGAACTCGAAAAATTTATAAGGCGGATGCCAGAGGTAGGAATAACAATCGAGCATGAGCACGAGCGCAAAGCCGGCCGCAGGCCAGGGCGATTTTTCCAGGGACTTGCCCCGGGCGTAAATCAGTTCCAGGAATCGGTCCAGGCCCATCCCGGCAAAAAAAAGCACCAGGAATTGAAAAAGATATCCCAGCTTATAATGCCTGATGAAATGGGAGTAAACCGGGAGCTGATAAATTATTTTGCCGAGGCCCAGGGCCGGCAAAAGCAGGAGCGCAAGCATGAGCAAAAGCACGATTATCCCTGCGGTTTTGGCCCCTGATTTTTTCCCGGCCCATAATCCCCAAACGCCGAAAATTGCGGCCAGGAAGCTGAAATAGAGATTGAAAAACCTGCGGGAGAACAAGCCGAGAATTCCCCTGGCAACATCTCCCGGCTTGAAATAGCTTGCCAGATAAAGCTGGTACGGCGGCTTGCCGGCGCGAACCGTGCGAGAGAGATAATTAAGCGTGGGCAGTACCTGGTCCAGAGAAATTATCACCGCGAGTCCCAGGCCGGCCAGAAAAAGCGCCAGGCTCTTCCAGGAAAATGACTCCTTATTTCCGGCCCAAAAGCAGATGAGAAAAATTCCGCCGAACAAACCGGCATAAACCATCTCCTCCGGGTCGCCGGACAGAATCATCATGGCCAGCGCAAAGGCTAGAAGCAGAAAATTTTTGGCCTTCCTCACCTCGCCGGGCCTAAGCAGCAGAAAAACGATTAGATAAAACCACGGCAGCGTGCTGATTTCCACATGCATCATGCTTATCCAGGTAGTGTATCCGCTCATGGCGTTCCAGCCGGCGGCAAGAAGTGCCGAGGGCCGCGAAATGCCCAGCCGCCTGAAAACCAGAAATGACAAAATTCCCACCAGCTCAAAATGCGCCAGGTAAAATAGGACCAGCCTCCCTGGAAATTCCAGCAGGCTGAAAAGCATGGCCAACGGATAAGCATAACCGCTTATGAAGACCGCCTGCTCCGGCATTCCGCATCCATTGGAATTGCCCCAGAGCTGGAAATTGCCCGAGCGGAGCGCGTCTCCCAGCGCGTTATATCCATAAATCACGCCGACGAAAAAATCGCTGACAAATGCCGACAAATCCTGGTAGGTTTTGCCGAAAAGCAGCGGCAGGTTGCCAAGAAAAACCAGAACCGCAAGCAGGCAGATATAAACTATCTCAATTTGGCGATGGGATTTCGAAGCGGCCGGCACAGCCTGGTTTCTAGCCTGGGTCATTTCTTTACAGCGCTGTTTTGGCCCTTGAGCGCAGCCTTGATTATCGCTTCCATCTCTTTTTCCGAGCGACTCCCTTGAATGACGCGTCCGTTCACCATCAGCATGGGCGTGCCCTTGATTCCAACCTTGAGCGCGTCCTCAATGTCCCTCGCCACCGCTTTCCTCGGAACATCGCTGTTCATGCATGCCTGGAACTTATTGGGGTCAATGCCGCAGTCCATGGCAATCTGGAGCAGCGAGCCTTCGCTATAGGCCTCGGCCTGAATCAGCTTGTCGTAAAAATTTTCAAAACAGCCGGATTGATAGGCGCATTCCGCAGCATAGGCCAGCTGGCAGCTCTGGGGATGGGCGGAAACCTTCACGGCCGGGTTGCAATCGCCGTCCAGCGGGAAATTCTTGTAAATGACCCGGAGCCTCGGCCCGAACAGCTTGCGCATGTCCTTCAGAACCGAATGCATCTCCCGGCAGAACGGGCACTGGAAATCGCTGAACTCGATAATCGTGACCGGCGCCTGTGGAGGCCCCAGCACCGGGTCCCTGCTCACATCAACCTCCACCGGGGTCTTTCCGCTGCCCAACGCAGAAATGGTCGGGGGCTGAAAATAGCGGTTCAACTGGATGACCAGCAGAACCATGACCAGAACCACCGCGGCCAGAAGCGCGCCCAGATAGCGGGGGTCCGTGCGCATAAGCTGAAAATCTTCCCGCAACTGCCTCGCGACTTCCCCCGGACGGTCCAGCGACAGAAAAATCAGCGCCGTGCCTGCCGTATTGAGCACATAGAGAGCCGTGCACCACGGGCAGAGCGTCTTCAACACAAAAGTTGAAATTGAGCCGAGAAATACGGTGAACCCAAACGAGCCAATCGACAACAGCGCCAGATAGTTTTCCAGATGAGCGAAAATCCTGACCCGGGTCCCGAGCCGGAAAGGTATGAGCGCGAGCAAGACAAAATAGAAGGCTATCCCCAGAACCGAATTGGGTATGCCGATTATAAACGCGGAATATCTGCTCAAGGCCACCGATGAGCAGCTGACCTGCGCGGTTAGATTGCAGGCCGGGCTGTAGTCAGGATTGCGCCAGACCAGATAGTAAATCCTGGTCAGCTCAACGGATACACCCAGCCCGGCTAAAGCCAGCATCTCAATTGCCCAAAGCAAATTCCGCTTCCGGGGATTGAGCGAACCTTGCGCGTTTGCCATATCCTCAAAATATAATAGAGGTCTTCCGGCAAGTCAATCTTTCCCCGCTCGCCCTTGACCGGCCAGGAAGCCGATGCTAGATTGGAAACCGCCTGATGGACCCGTACCAAAAAGTCGCGCGCCTGCTCCTGGAACATAAAAATATCTCGGCCTTCACCGGCGCCGGCATCAGCGCCGAGAGCGGAATCCCCACCTTCCGCGACCCCGGCGGCTTGTGGGACCAGTTTGACCCGGACGAATTCGGAACCACCGGAGGCATCATCCAGGCCGCGCTCAAGAAGCCATCTCTGATTCGCAATTTCCTGCTCCAGATGCTGGACATCTTCGAGAAAGCCCGCCCCAACCCCGGACATCACGGCTTGAAATCGCTGGAAGACCTGGGACTTTTGAAAACCATCATCACCCAGAACATCGACCATCTTCACCAGGAAGCCGGCAGCAGCACCGTCATTGAAGTGCATGGAAGCCTGTTCCGCGGCCGATGCTTGAACTGCGGGAGGAGACAGCAGTTGAACAAGGCCGAGCTGCTCGTCCGCGCCCGGCAATTCCTCGCGGATGAAAAAAATTTCGAGGTCGGCAAGCTGGTGGAGCTTTTGCCCCGCTGCCCGGTCTGCAACGGCATAAGCCGCCCCGATGTGGTGATGTTCGGAGAGCCGGTGCTGCAGTTGGCCGAGGCCATCGCCGTTGCGGAACAGTCGGACCTCATGCTTGTGCTCGGAACCTCGGGAGTGGTCTATCCCGCAGCCGCGCTCCCCTGCCAGGCCTACGAGCACAACGCCAAAATCATCGAGATCAATCCCACCGGCAATTACTACGACTCAATCAGCGAGTGCTACATCGACTCTCCTGCCGGCGCGGCCATGCCCAAAATCATCGGCCTCCTCAAGGACCTGCTCTAAGTCAAATCCTTTTTTGCAAAAGCTTGCTGAAGGCTTCCAGGGTCTGCGCAACCATAAGGTCCTCGGTGAAATGCTCCCGGAGTTTCTTATATCCTTCCTCCCCCATGGCTCGCGCCCGCTCGGGATGGCGGAGCAGCTTGAGAATCGCCTCGGCCATGCCTGCCGAGTCGCGCGGCATGACCAGGTACCCGGTCTCGCCGGTGGCGACCAGTTCCGGGAGCACGCCGACCCGCGTCACCACCACCGGCTTTTTGAGCGCCATCCATTCCAGGCAGGCGCGGCTGCTGGCCTCGCTGCCCACGGAAGTCAGCGCGCCCAATTCGCAAAGGCTCAAAAGCTCTGCGCGATTTTCGCACGGGCCGAAAACCAGAAACTTGTTTTTCAGCGCATGCCGCGAAAGCTTCTCCAGAAAATCGCTTTCCTTTTCAATCATCCGGTAGGAAACCAAAAAGCGCGCCTCGGGAATTTCCGCGGATATTTTTTCCGCAGCCTGCAAGAAATACTGGTGTCCCTTGACAATGCCCAGCCGGGCGGAAAGACCAACCAAACGCCAGGCCGGGTCAATTCCCATCTCCTTCCGAACCTCCGCCAGGGGCCGGCTGGGCTGGAAAGTTTCCGGGTTGATGCCGTAATAAATAACTTCCACCCGGCCCGGGTCCAAGTGCAGGCGCGTGATCAAGTCGTCGGCCAGGAGCCGGTTGGAGGCGATGATGAGGTCCGCGGAACTGTATGTCCAGCGGTTGAGCGGGTCGGTTCGGGCCGGACGCATGTCCTGCCGGGTGCGCACCAGGGCCGGCCGCGGCTTCAGGCTCTTCACCAGGTTCGCCATCAGCACAAACCCCTCGGACCGGTGAACATCAACAATGTCAAACTTTTCCTGCGCAAGCCATGCTCGAAGCTGCCCCCGGGTTTGCCAAAGCTTCAGCGGATTGAGCGAAAGCAGGTCAAAACGGTCCTCGATGCGAAAGCCCCGGGCTTGGGCGCGCTCCAGGATGGGATTGCCGGGCGAGGCCATGACCACGAGTTCCGCATTTTTTTGCGCAAGCCTCTGGCCGAGGGTCAAGATGAAATCGATTTCCGCGTTGGGATAGTTGATGGGAGCATAGACCAGCAACTTCATTTCCCGGCCCACTCAACTCCCCTTCTTTTCCGCAAGCAGTTGCCGCACCGCGTCGGCAACCTCTCTCGCAGCCACATCCTTCATACAGCGGAAATGCCCCTCCGGACATTCCCTGGGGCCGTGATGATGGCAGGGACGGCAGGCAAGCTCCTTCTCCATCACCCGGCTCGGATTGCGCCACGGCCCGAAGCCGAACCCGGGAGTGGTCGGCCCGAAGACCACCACCGCGGGGATGGAAAACGCGGACGCCACATGCACCGGAGCGCTGTCATTGCTCACCAGGGCATCCAGGCTGGAAATCACTCCGCAAAGCTCCGGCAGCGAAGTCCTGCCTGCCAGGTTGACGACCCCGGCCTTGCTCTTTTGCAGAAGCTCCGCGCAGACCCGGGCATCGCTTTCGTCTCCGAGCAGAATAATTTGCGCGCCCAGCTCCAAGGACAGGATTTCCGCAAGCTCCGCATATCTCTCCGCGGGCCAGCGCTTGGTGGGCCAGGCCGAGCCGGGCGCAAATCCGACCAAGGGCCGGCCCTCGCGCCTGATTCCGAATTTTTCCAGACTGAAATTAGGAGGCAGCGGCAATTTGATTCGCGGCTCAAAATTTGGGGGCAGCTCAACCACCGGCTGAAGCAGGCTCAAATTTCGGAGAACCTCATGCTCCTCTCTCCGGCGCTTCGCCCGCAAATGATAAATCCAGGGGAGCGAGGCATCCTCAAAACCCACCAGCACCGGTATCCCGCTCAAGGCCAGCAAAAGCGCTGACCGATAAGACCGGTGCGCGCTCAACGCCAGCTCGAATTTTTTTCCCCGAATCTCCTTGACCTTCCTGAAAAAAGCCGGCAAGCCGGACTCGCTCCCGTTCTTGTCATAGCTCACTATCTCGTTCAGTTCGGGAAGCCCGGTCAGCGCGGACTTGCCTGCGGGCGTGGTCAGGAGGGCCAGATAAGATTCGGGATACGCGGTTTTAAGTGCAAGCAGGAGCGGCGTGGTCAGGATGATGTCGCCCAGGAAAGCGGTCTGGACAACCAGGATTCGAATTTTGTCATCAGCCGGAATTTCACTTTTTCCCTGCATCGCCGCCCGGAATCGGTTCCGCCTGCTCGATTATCATATTGGGAATATAAACATCATTGGGATATTTCTCGACCTTATAGCGGAGACCGCAGCGATGACAGTCCAGCGCCTCGCTGTCGCCCACCATCTTCAGCCCGCCCTTGCATTTCGGGCAAACCAGCTTTTCCAATAATTTCGGGTTAATCCCCATTTTTGACCCCCTTCGGCTATATCCGAACTTAACAGATTTTGAGGATTTTGACAACCGCCGCGGCTGGTAAGAAACTTGAATCCTGGATGAATTCAAGCGGGGAAGGATATTATCGCGGCTTTGCCCGGGCGCCGCTTTTCTGGACAGCGCTGCTTTTCTGCCTGGGAATTGCCATAGGCGCAAGGTTTGACTCGCGGCTCGCCTATCTTTTGAGCATCTCCCTTTGCCTGGCGCTTGCGCTTCTGGCCTGGATTTTTTCATTGCGCAGAAAAATCTTCTGGCCGCAGCACCTGGCTTTCTTTTGGCTTTGTGTGGCTCTGGCCGGCTTTGGCGCCTTGTATTATCGCGCCTGGCTGCCGGCCATGGGGCAGAATGTGCGGGATGCCCTCGCGCAGGAAGAGCCGGTGCGGTTAAAACTGAAGGTCAAAAAAACCAGCGAGCTCAAGCAGAATTATTCCCGGGTGCTCTGCGACATGCTCTGGCTGGACAAAGGCCTTGGTCCGGAAAAAGCCTCGGCCCGGCTCTGGCTGAATTATTCCGGGGAAGAAATCTATTTCCCCGGCCAGCAGCTCATAGCCTGGGCGCATTTGCGCAAAATCCGCGGTTTCAAAAATCCCCTGGTCCCGGACCCCAGCTTGAGATTGGCAAGAAGCGGAATCTATTTTTCAGCCTCCCAGGTCCCGGAAATACCGCTCTTCCGCGTCAACCGCCCGCGCGATTTCATATTGCCCGCGCTTTATCAATACCGCGAGCGGGTGAAGGCCGAACTGGACCGGAGCGGCGCTCCCTCATCCTATCTCCTCTCCGCCATGCTTTTGGGCGAGAAGGACGCCATTCCCCAGGAGGTGTGGGACCTCTTCCGCGCCACCAACTCCAGCCACATCCTGGTCATCTCCGGTTTCAACTTGAGCATGGTCGCGGCCTTCTGCTTTTTCATCATCCTGGGACTTTTCCGGCTCCAGCCCTGGCTCCTGAAAAGGATGGACCCTTATCCAATGGCCGGAATTTTTACCGCGGTGCCTATAACTTTTTATGCTATCATCACCGGGCTTGAAGTCCCAACTTTCCGCGCCCTCATCATGGCCATGCTTTTGCTTATGGCCATCGCCCTTCGCAAAACCCGGGAACTCTTGAACGCGCTCGGACTCGCCGCGCTTATCATCCTGTTCCTTAATCCATCATCGCAGTTTGATGCCAGCTTCCAGCTTTCCTTCCTTTCGGTGTTCGTGCTGATTCCATATTTCCCCGGAATCTGGCGGCTGCTTGGCGGCGGAAAGCTGGCGGAAGAAAAAAATCTGGTGGGCCTGGAGAAAGGAACTATCATTCCCCGGCTGCGCTTGCTCTGGCTCAAGCTGCTCATTTATTTCTACGCCCTGTTCCTCGCAACGGTTTTGATTCAGATTTTCCTCGCGCCGCTCAACGCCTATTATTTCGCGCAATTCAGTTTTTCCGGGCCCTTCTGCAATCTCTTGCTCGTGCCGATTTGCGGCTTCTGGGTTTATCCCGTGGGCATCATGGGACTTTGGCTCTGCGACCTCTGGCCCGGACTGACGGACCGGCTTTTCATCCTCGCCGGATGGGGGGCCTGGCTGATGGAAAAAATCGCCGGGGCCTTTGCCTCCTTGCCGCATTTCAATCTCCTGGTCAGGCCGCCGACCGGCCTGGAGCTTGGGGGCTGGCTTCTGGCCCTGCTCGCGCTTCTGGAATCCGCGCGAATTTTCAGCGCCTCCCGAAATCTTCGCGCAAAAATATCCTGGCGGGTTCTCTGGCCGGGCTCTCTGCTCCTCGCCGGCGTGATTCTGACCGCAGCCGGCTATCATAATGTTCTAAAGACGCGAACCAGGCCGGACTCGGCCAGGTTAAGCATCATCGATGTCGGCATGGGGCAGAGCATCCTCATCGAGCTTCCCGGCAAAAAGCGCATCCTCATCGACGGCGGCGGAAGGCTCGGAGCGATAAATCTCGGCTCGGCCGTGGTCGGCAGATTCCTGCTCGAGCGCGGCGTGTCGAAAATTGACAAGGTCATACTCACCCATCCGGAAACCGACCATTCCGCGGGCCTGGGATACCTTCTCCAGAATTTCCCGGTGGGAGAATTTTTGCTGCCGGAGCGGCTTAACAAGATTGCGCTGGACCTGCTGGATATTGCCAAGAGCCGCAACATCCCGGTCAGCTTCATCATAAGCAGCCGGCCTCCCCTGGAAATCGCGGGAGCCCGATTGCAATTCCTGAATCCGCCGGCGTCTTTGCCGAAAAATATTTCGCTCAATGACGGCTCCGCGGTGGTCAAAATGGAATGGCGAAATTATTCCGCGCTCTTTCCAGGCGAGGTCAGCGCCAAAGTCGAGCGCCAATTGGTGGAGCGCTATGGCGACAAATTGCCCAGCCAGATCCTGGTCGCGGCTCATCACGGAAGCAAGACCAGCTCCAGCGCTGAATTCCTGCAAGCGGTCTCTCCGCAATGCATCATCATCTCCAGCGGCGAAAATTCTTCGCTGCGGCTGCCCTCGCCCGAGGCGCTCGCCCGAATGCAAAAAGTCACCAGTCGCATCCTGCGAACCGACCAGCTCGGTGAAATCGAATTCCATTTCCCCGGACCGTGAAAAAATCCAGTCCGCCCGCGCCGCTCCCGCGATTGACAAGCCGTCCCGGTTTTTATATCCTATGCGCAGATGGATGAGTCTTTCCCCCAAAAACTGAAAAAGGCGGTTTCTCAAAACCGCTTCACCAATCTGGTCGGGTACCAGCCGCTTGAGGTGAAGCAAGGCTACGCCAAGGTTCGGGTGGAGGTGAGGGACGAGCATTTGAACATCCACGGCACGGGCCACGGCGCGCTCATTTTCGGCGTGCTGGACGAGGCGTTCCAGCTGGCGTCCAATTCCTACGGGACTTCCGCAGTCGCGCTTACGGTCACCGTCAACTACCTCCGGCCCGCAAAAAAAGGCGATACGCTTTTCGGCGAGGCCATTGAGCTGGACAAGACCCGCCGCACCGGCAACTACAAGTTCGTGGTGACCAACCAGAACGGAGAGCTTGTGGCCCACGGCCAGGGAATGGTCTACCGCAAAGACGACCCGCTTGTCATCTGATTCTTATTTCCGCGGCTTGGCGCAGGAGCTTATGATTTTTCCAGGCGCCAAGTCCTGGAGGGAAACCGCGGGAGGGAAATTTCGGCCTTGTTTGCTGGCGGTTGTGATTTTTTAAGCAGATTAAATCTCCTTCGCGCTCCCCTATCCCACCAGGGAGATAGCCAGGATTATTTTTCAACAGCTTGCTAAATATTTTCAACCGGGGAAAGAAATGCACGATGCGCTACTTGAACTGGCAATATCTTATTATTTCCGAGAACTGCGGGTCCGGTGCGGGAGCGGCCTTGACCAGAGCCACAGCCTCGCCGCATCTGCCCTGCCGCGCGAACACCCAGCCCAGCTCGCTTCGCGCCTCGGACCATTCCGGACGAAGCTCGAGCGTCGCTTCCAGCTCCTGCCAATACGCTTCCGGCTTGCCCACGACGCGGTAAACCTGCGCCAGATTGTAGTGCGGCTCCGCGTAAAACGGCTGCTTGGCTATGGCCATCAGATACCACTTCTCGGCCTTTTCGTAATCGCCCCGCTTGGCATAGGACATCCCGATGTTATTCAAGGCGATGGCCGAATTATTGCTCAAACTGGCCGCGGTGCGGAAAGCCTGTTCCGCAAGGTCCTCGCGCCCGCTCTTGGAATAACAAAACCCCAGGTTGATGTAAGCCTCGGGCAGCTTGTGCGAGACCGCAAGCGCGAGCCGGCAGACCTTTTGCGCCTGGTCGCATTTGCCGGCAATGGCCAGTGCCGCGCAGTAATTATTTGCGGGACGGGAAAAAAGCTGCGACTTTTTCACCGCGTCCCTCCAGAGCTTCTCGTTGTCGCGCCAGACCAGGTTGCGCTCCAAAGTGAACCCGGCGAAAAAGAGAGCGACTAAAATGAGCAGGCTCGCAAACGGTTTGAGCTGAGTTGCCACCGATTTTCTTGGACACGGAATTGGGTTAAATTGGAGTAGGAGGAAGGTGGCATGGTGAAGAAGATC
>Ga0315282_10013890_pt1 | contig 12068 bp, 8 predicted proteins | sample YL17G07_20_MG_FD_203693 | JGI IMG/M metagenome (GOLD analysis project Ga0315282, IMG submission 203693) | Sediment microbial communities from Yellowstone Lake, YNP, Wyoming, USA - YL17G07_20 | ecosystem: Environmental > Aquatic > Freshwater > Lake > Sediment | place: USA: Wyoming | collected... | reverse complement strand
AAAAAGGGCAGATAGGGCCATTTCCAGTCCCTGCCACATCAGGATAGCAGAAAAAAAATAAAGTGGGGCCCCAGTTGCCCAGGACCCCAGATTGGCCCGTTCGGGCCGATGGGGATGGGCGAGGGGTTGTTTTGGGTCATCGACGGTTCAATTATTTAGACGGCCATTTCGACGGTACAAAAAGGTTTTCGGGGGACCTCCCAGGGGGTCTAAATTTCCTTTTTAATGGAGGTCGGTGAATTTTCGGATCAGGATTTGGGTGAGACCTGCGGTGCCATGGGTGGCATCTGGGTCGTTGGGGCGACCGATGGGGTCTGGGCCGGTGAAATCTGGGCCTCCTTGGCCCTGCCGTGCTTCCTCATGTGAAGGCCAGCACAGACACCGACCGCGGCGACCAAGGCGCCTATGAATACCCCCGCCGTCGGGACGGCCAGCCCCAGGGCCAATCTTATCAATATTATATTTACAATGCAGACCAGCACCTGGCCCACCGGCCTTATATCAAAGACCCCCAGCCTAGGAGACCTGCGGCCCAGGACGCGAATATCGGCATGATCAGGCAGCCGATCAGGTGGACCCGTCGCACGCCCACCGTCGGAGGGATGTATCCCAGGAAGGTGGCCATGGCCATGATGCCAAGGCCCAGCGGCCCGGAAAATATCAGGACAAGGACTTCGAGCAGCAAGCAAACAGAACCCACGAGCCATCGATACGGGACCCGGTGGAAGTTGCTAGCGAAGAAACGCCCCAGCCGGAGGGTCATGAAATAAGCCAGCACGCTCGAGACCAGGACTGCGGCCAGCATCATTGCGAGCTGCTCCGGAGGAGGCCATGCCGCGGTCCACGGCACAAGGCCATCGCCCAGGATGTTCTGCGCCGCCTTGGCCGCGCCGCTCCTCGTCCTCAGGATCACGAACAGCGCCACGAAGTTCGCGACCGCATGGGTCGTGTTTATGGCCGATACCGACACCGTGAACTCCTCGGTCGCCGCCCCGCCATCCTTCTCGTCTTCGCCAGTCTTGGCATCGGCGCTCGCCTACGAGGCCAGCAAGGCCGCGTCTAGGATTGGAATGTCAGGGAACCATCCCGTTTATTTAGTCAATGTCTTTTGTATGGTGAATAGCAAGATGAAAAGAAAATGGAAAAGAGGGCTGGTCTGATATTCCGGCCCGATGGACGCCTAAGAGCCGGGGATGCTGATATAGGACCGGGGTACCGCTCCTACAGACATCATCGATTTTGTGGAGCGTATAGGATATCAAATTGCCAACACTGCTAAAGAACGAGATTATCTCACCTTGCGAGGTGTAATAGGTATTTGGTCGTGCTGTTCAGGTCTGGATTTTGCTGTTCGAAAACCTTATTATATTCGAAGGGGCTTTTATATTGCCGATGGCGACTCGGCAAGGCTCTCTCGATGATTTTTCGACCAACGTAACGACAGGCGAGATGGCCACCGAGTCGGACAGTAATAAATACTCGGCGAGTCATTGTCCATCCGAGGATGGCTCCTCGGGAGGTGATTGGATAGCCAAATACTACGAGGCTTGGGTTGCTAGTATGAGAGCCAACAGTCCCGAAAACACCTGGAAACCCTATAAGGCGAACATAGACCGCTTGGTTGCTCTGACCGGCGTCAAGGACCCGCGCAAGTTTAACGTTGCCGTCGTGCAGAGATACCTCGATACTCTACCTGGTCGGCGTGCCCAGGAGCTCGCGCTTTGTGCGATACGGTCGTATATTGCCGTTGCCACGGAAGGACGGGTCACGATCCCTGGGAAGCTCCTCAGGCTCAAGGCCCGGACCAGGAATCCGTGGAGGGTGAAGCTCACCGTCGCTGAACGCGAAGCCATGATACTGGCCGCGAATACAGAGGAGGAACGGGTTTTTCTCTCGACAATCCGTGACCTGGGTTGCCGGGCCACGAATGCCGTCGAAATCGAGACCCCCCAATGCTCGCTCGGGACCGCACCCTACCATGTCAGCATAGTGGCCGCGGACACGAAGAACAAGCGGCCGGCCACCCCAAGGTTGACCCATCGAACACGGGACATGCTGGTCCGATGGATAGGCACACGGACCGGTCGGGTCTTCCCCAACATGACCTATGACAAGGCCCGACGGTTGCTCAGGAGGGTCGCTGCCAAGGCCGGGATCGAGAAGCACGTGACCTTGCACGCGTTCAGACACTCGCGGGCGTACGACTTCGGCGATTTGTACCGAAAAGGCAAGGTGTCGGGCGCGGACGTCATGAACCATTTCGGCTGGAGTGACCTGAAGATGTTCCTTGAGGTCTATGCCCAGGACACCCCGAACGAAAGTCTTGAACGGCTTGAAGAGGTCGACAAGACCCTCGAGGACAAACCCATGACGGAGATCGACATCAACAAGGCCATGGACCTATTGAGCAAGGGGCTCATTACAAAGGATGAGTTCGACCAACTGACCGGCCTCGTACCAAAGCGAAAGAGAGATAGGGGCCCGATGATGGGTTAAATTTCTAGTTGAGACATCTAGTTTATCGGTCCAAAATGCCTCTAGAAAAGTTTATTTGTGATTAGACTATTAAAGAGCACGCTCCGATGTCAAACCGCTTAAAATAAGTTAGGGAAATGGCGGATTATCTGGAGGAATCCTCGTGACCAAGACCGAGAAGGAATGCAAGAGAAACCCGTCCTTATGCATACCTAAGGAGATCATCGACTTCTACAGCAAGGAAGGTGGGCGCTCCCTGCTCATCAAGGGCGCGGCCGGTACCGGCAAGACCACATTCGCGCTGCAGTTGCTCGAGGAGTTCTCGGACCCGGACAGCAGCTTCTACATCTCCACGAGGGTCAGCGACGACTCGCTGTACAACCAGTTCCCCTGGTTGAAGGACAAGGAGATGAGGGGCCGCGTCATAGACTCGAGCCGCGACTTCCTCCAGGCCCTGTACCAGAAGGCCAAGGACGCCGAGGACGAGAAGGACGATGCGACCAAGGCGGCCGACAAGAAGCTCCTCGGTGCGAAGGAGTTCCTGAAGTCGCTGCAGAAGACCAAGCTCCCCTCGAAGGTCGACAGGGCCCAGCTCACCCTGCTCATGCAGGAGTTCGACTACAGCGACCTCATCGAGATACGCAGGCTCTACGACAGGATCGAGGAGAAGCTGCCGAAGAAGTGCCTGTGCGTCATCGACTCCGTCGAAGGCATCACGAACAAGTACAAGATCAACCCGGACAGCCTGATCATGGCCCTGCAGAAGGACCTGGTCGAGGCCAGCAACACCAACCTCATGTTCGTCATGGAGTTCGCCGAGGACACCTCCATCGACTATCTGGTCGACGGCGTCATAACCATTGCCAGGAGCGACATCGAGGGCCGCAGGATACGCGAGATCCAGCTGCACAAGCTGAGGGCGACCGAGATCCGGCAGCCCAGGTACCTCTCGACGCTCAAGGGCGGGCGCTTCAAGTCGTTCGAGGCCTTCAACCCGAAGGTCGAGAAGGCCACCAAGTTCGAGCCCATCCCGGACACGGAGACCAATTACAGCACGGGGACGCCGGACCTGGACACGCTCCTGAGCGGCGGCTACGGCAAGGGCTCCTACAACGTCATCGAGATCGGCAACAACGTCTCGCAGGAAGAGTACTACTCCATCGTCAGGCCCATCATACTGAACTTCATATCCCACGGCAGGGGGGCCATAGCGGTCCTGACGGGCGGAGACCACGCGGACGCCCTGAGGAACGACCTGGTCAGGTTCATCGACCCGGCCTGCTTCGACAAGTACGTCCACATAGCCGACTACTTCGTGCAGGAGACCGAGAAGCCCTACGTAATGGCACTGGGCACGAGGAACAAGGAGGAGGCCATCAGGGTCTGGCGCCGGGTCTACGAGGACCTTAGGGGCTCGGACAAGGCCAACCCCAGGCCCATCATGGACTTCGCGGGCTTCGACACGCTCGAGTACCTGAGGGGCGGCGACGTTGCCATCAAGGACCTGTTCAACACCGTCGGAGGCATCAAGATATCCGATGACCTTGGCATAGGCATCCTGAAGCCCGGCCTCAAGCTGACGCAGGAGATCCAGAACATGGCGGACACGTACTTCAAGATCCTGGACATCAACAACTCCTGCTGCATCTACGGCGTGAAGCCACACACAATAATCTACGTCATCACGCCGGACGAGGACAAAGGCTACCCGAACGTCAGGTTCTCGCCGATAGTTTAGGCCTTTTTTCTGGCCTTTCTTGTTTTTCTCTTTTCTCACATTCTAGTTATCTTTATAATATTCTCTAATACTATCTTATAGAAGGGTGGTTCGATGGCAAGGAAGCCGACAAAGGTCAAGGCGAGGAAGGTTGTGAGAAAGAGAGGGAAGGCCAAGAGGCGCGGAAATAAGAAGAAACCCGCGATGGCCGACGCCAAGGTCGATCCGTTCCTTGCAGAGCTCAGGGACTTCAAGTTCGAGGTGAACGAATGGGGCTCTGTCCAGTACTCGGGGGCCCTGCACGTATACAAGATATTCCTGAGGGACTACGAAGGGTCCGGCAAGGACCTCAAGGCCGTCATTACCAAGTTCGAGAAGGTCGGGTTCAAGTTCTCGATGAGCCCCGTCAGCCAGGATTTTGCCATCAGGACCATGAAAGAGAAGCTGCTCAAGGACACGGACGAAATATATCCAAAGGATGACGCGTCGTCGGCGGATTACCGCAAGAAGGCCCTCGATGGCATCGATAGGATGAGCACGCCGGAGGATGCCCTGAAGTTCTGCCGCAACTCGGCCTGGGACCTTTGGGCGGCGGTGGAATTCGTTGCGAAGTACTGCGGCATCGAGTTATTGGAATATCCGAAGGCACCGGGCGTCGGCCCCGAGGCGAATGTCTGGGCCCAGTCGGAGAACTTCGACACCGGTGTGCTGTGCGCGTTGCTCAAGGTCCAGGGTCTCGTCACTTCCGAGGAGTGCTTCATGGACTATGACACGTGACGAATTAGCACAATGATTATCTATTGTATCATCAATCAAGTAGCGAGGGGTGTGGAGGATGGCCCGGATTGTGGAGTGCGTTCCGAATATAAGCGAGGGCAGGGACACCACCGTCATCAACGCCATTGTTGACGAGGTCAAGCAGTTCAAGGTCAGGCTCCTGGACGTCGAATCTGACAGGGACCACAACCGGTCGGTCATCACCTACGTCGGCGAGCCCGAGGAGATCGAGAAGGCCACCTTCGCGCTTGCGGCCAAGGCCGTCGAGCTCATAGACATGGAGAAGCACAAGGGCGAGCACCCCAGGATCGGGGCCCTCGATGTTGTCCCGTTCGTACCGATCTCGGGCGTCGACATGAAGGAATGCATCGCCATGGCCGAGCGGGTCGGCAAGAGGATATGGGAAGAGCTCAAGGTGCCGGTCTACCTTTACGAGGAAGCGGCCAAGAGGCCCGAGTGCCAGAACCTGGCCGAGATCAGGAAGGGCGAGTACGAGGGGCTCAAGGAGGCCATCGCGCTGCCCGGAAGGAGGCCCGACTTCGGCGAGGCAAAGCTCCACCCGAGCGCCGGGGCCACCGTCGTTGGCGCCAGGGAGCCGCTGGTGGCGTTCAATGTCAATCTCGGGACCAAGGACATCACCATAGCGAAGAAGATAGCACAGTCCGTCAGGTTCAGCAGCGGCGGCTTCCGGTTCGTCAAGGCCATGGGCTTCGACATCAAGGAGAAAGGCTACGTCCAGGTCTCAATGAACCTAACGAAATACAAGGGCACGCCCATCTTCAGGGTCTACGAGGCCATCAAGGCCGAGGCGGACAGGTACGGGGTGCCCATCATCGGTAGCGAGGTCATAGGGCTGCTACCGCTCGAGGCATTGGTCCAGTGCGCGGATTTCTACCTGAAGCTGGACAACTTCAAGTACGAGCAGATCCTCGAGGTCAAGCTCTGGCAGTGAGCACCATTCCTTCGGCCAGGGAAAGCCTTTATTAGATGCAATTATTTCATGTGGTCGGGAAGGGGGGCCAATGGCATGTTGATAGAGGAAACGCTCGCAGGATTTCTCGACGAGGTCGCATCCGATTCGCCGGCGCCGGGCGGAGGCAGTGTCTCTGCCCTGTCCGGGGCCCTGGGCGCGGCCCTGGGGGCCATGGTCTGCCGCCTCACAATAGGAAAGAAGGGATACGAGGGCGTCAAGGACGAAATGGCCAAGAACGTTATCGAGCTCGACGACCTGAAGAAGGCCCTCATGCTCCTGGTGGACATGGACACGGACGCATTCTGCAAGCTCATGACCGCCTTCAAGCTGGCCAAGACCACCGATGACGAGAAGGCCAACAGGGCCCGGGCCATCCAGGAGGCCACCAAGGAGGCCGTCAAGGTCCCCATGGAGACCTGCAGGAAGTGCCTCAAGGTCGCCGAGGCCTGCATGCCCATAGCCGAGAAGGGCAACACCAACTCCATAACCGATGTCGGCTGTGCCATCCTCCTGGCCCGGACGGGCCTCGAGGGGGCCGCAATGAACGTCCGCATCAACATGGGCAGCATCAAGGACGAGACTTTCAAGGCAAAGGTCCAGTCGGAGCTCGCCCACATGGAGAGGATGATGACCGAGACATCGAAGATGGCCCTCGATATCGTCAAGGCCAAGATGAAATGAATCGGACCGGGCCCATTCATTGCACTCTTGCGTCAGTCCGACCTTGACCCCTTGTACGGCCTCATGTATGTCCCCTTGTCCTGCGGGTCCCCATTGAACCATTTCCTCCCTAGCTTCACGATCGGGTTTCCTTCAGGCGTCGTCGAATATTCGCCATTGATTATCTCATCTGCCAGGTCGTCCAGGTCCTTCCCCCAAAGCTCCGACGGCAGCCCCCTTGGCAGGGACGAGATGATCCTCAGGATGTCGACCCTGGTGTAGGCAGTTCCATCGATCATGACCTTTCGCGAATCGCTCGATCTTTGCGTCGATGCTTTTGTCTCATCCATCTGGGCCTTGGTCATGACCTTCGGCGTAAGGGCCATGCTTGTGGGGGCCTTGAAGGCATATTCCTTCTCCAGCCCGGGCCTCGTGGGTTTCTCCCATTCGGAATAGAACGCCTCCTGCCTTACCTCTTGAGGCGGGGCCACCTGTCCCTTCTCCCCAGGCCTTGGACCCACGACCTCCTCCCTCGGAACAGGAACGCCACCATAGAATTGTGGATGGGCCGCCTGTGCCGGATAGGCCGGCGGCGGGGGCGGGGCCTCAGGAGGCGCTTGGGAAGGGGGCGGGGCCGGCTCGTCCTTCTTCTTACTTCTGAGGACCATGAGTACCACGAGCATGGAAACGACCAGGGCGATAATGATGCCCGCCGCCAAGGCGATCATGTTCATGCCCTGGTTCCCATGGCCAGACGACCCCTTTTTCAAATTGACCGTCAACATGATGTACTGTTTGTACTCCCCGTCCGAGACCTCTATCACGAAACTATTATTGCCGGCGTCCTTCGTTTTCGTGGCCCATGTGAAGAGACCGTTCTCGTTCACGGTGGGCCCATTTGGCCCGGAGATGATCTTATAGGCCAATCTATCGCCATCGGGATCGGATGCGTTGAGCTTCAATGACACGGTCTTGCCAGCGGTGCCATCCAGGTTCATCACGGGCTGCACCACCGGTGGCCTGTTCGGGTGCGGGACCTCCTTTTTGACGGTCCTGAACGTCGACGCGAAGGGCCCCAACATACAGGTCCCATTGGTGTCCATTATGTCTTGGTCGATCTTGACCGAGTACAGGGTATCGTACTGCAGGCTCGTGGCAGGTGTGAGCACGGCCTCATAGGTCGATGGTTTGTACAAGTACGTGCCGAAGACGGCGGTGCCGTTGCTGTCCTTGAGTATGAAGGTCGTCCGGTCTATCGTTGATTCGATGATAGGCTTGTTGAACGTGACAGATATGGAGGCCGTGATCGGGATCCCGGTCTCGGCGTCCCTCGGAATGATCTGAACGACCTGGAGGGGTTCCTCAGGGACCGTGACGACAGGCCCGCTGAAGGCGCCCGTCTCTGGGAGATATACATGGTTCACGCCGTTCGAGAAGTCGAACGAGTAGTGGTGGGTGCCGGCCTGCAACTTTGTCTCGTAAGTATAGAGATAATAGCCGGCGTTCCCGTTATCCTGCGTGACCATGTTGTAGGTCTTCGTATCATCTATTATGAGCTTGGAATCGAACGCGGATAGTCCGCCCTTGTCCGAATATCTCACCAGGAATTTGAACAGCGTGGTGAGGTCGCCTGTCTTGGGGGTCACGTCCCCCATGGTCAAGATCGGGGCATCCTTTACGATGACGTTGAGGAGGTCCTTCGCCGGGTAACGGATGGCCCCGTAGCTGTCGTTGAATTGGAAGTAATACGAATGGGCCCCAAGGGCCAATTTGGTCTTGTACTCGTACCTCATCCCCGTGGGGATCGACCCATTTCCCGTCGAGGACATATTGTACATGACGTTATCAATGAAGACCGCGCTTTGACTTGGTATGGCCGATTCGGGGTCCGTGTATATCACCGAGAATGTGAACAGGGTCGCGGCTCCGCCAGATTGGGGTGAGTGCCCGCCCTGGTCGAGGGTGGGTGCCCTGTTCATCGTTATGGTCATCTTCCTGAGGACAGGGGTGGTGCCCCTCGTGGGGCTCCTCATTTCCACTTTGTACTGAAGATACTGTTCGATGACCCCGGAGGTGAAGGGCACCCCGTCATCGACCTTGAACCAGCTCGTGGCCGAGGACATGTCGCTGTTCGGGCTGGTGCGGACATAGACGTCCATCTGAGAGCCTGTAGGTATATCGGCATCCCAAAAGGCCTCGAGGCCGGTCATAGACGAGCTGCCGGTGTCGAAGACGGAGGAAACCATCGAGCCCGTCGAAGCATAACTGGAATATTCGATGGAGATGTTCCCCACCTTCGGCGTGTAATCCTGGTTCGCCGTGGAGAGCGTGATCTTATACCTCAAATACCTGTCCCCTTGGTGGTGTGGCAGGCCTGTCTCACCGCTCCCAGAGGTCGTGAAATATGTGCCCGATGTCCCATCGGGTCCGACGAATACCGTCGGTGTACCTGACGCGCTCGATGCGATCTGGACCTTGACGGGCTGGGGTCCGACGCCGGTCGGGGCGTCGAGGATCTCCCAGCTCACCTTCTTTATCTCAGATATCCCCTGGGTGTCGAGCGTCGAGGATTCCACCGACCCGGTCGCCGACCGCAGGAGCTTCATGGAATAGACCTTGCCGTTCTCACTAACCGAGTCGATCCCGCCGATGACCAGCATCTGGTGGTTGTCCGGGTCCCAAACAGCGCCATGGGTATAGACCTTGGGACCGGAGCTATCTTGCAGATGGGTCCACGAGTCCGTGGCAGGGTCGAAGAGCCATATCTCGTTCACGACGCCGTCCGTACCGCCGGTCGTCGTGCCACCGTATAGGATGGCGAGCTTGTGCAGGTCATCCCACACGAGGGTCGGATATTCCCTGTACGCCGGCATGTTGGGGCCGTCGATCCATGTATTGTTGCCGGGCGCGTAGAACCCGGTCTCGGGCTTGTTGGCATAATCTACGCCGTTCACGATCATGAAGAGCTTCTCGTCGGGCAACCATGCGCCGCCCGCCCCATCCCTGATGTGGTACACGTCGCTGCCTTCCGAGTAGGTGTTGGCGACCGGGTCGTAACGGGTGACCTGATAGTACGACCGTCCATGGGCCACGAGGATGTCCAGGTTCGGGTCATAGACCCCGTTCCCGTTCTGCATCGGTTCGACGCACGTCGCGAGCTTGGACCATGTCCCACCCGACCCGGCCCCCGGCGACAGGTACCATCCGTCGTTGAACTGCCCGACGCTGCCATCGTTCCCGCCGAAGACCCACATCTTTCCCCTCTTGCTGTCCCAGGCCACCGAGGGCGTCTGCCTCCCGGGAGGTGTGTTCGCCCCCGTTGTCCACTTGTTCGTCGAGGGATTGTAATATTCCGTGTTATTGAGCAGGGTCCTCGTGGACCCGATCCAGGCGAACCCACCGAAAACGATCGCCTGCTTGTGCGTTGGGTCCCAAACGGCCTTGAGAGCGCCCCTCCCCTGGATGAGGCTGGCCTTCTGGCCCCAGACAGGTGACATCTGCAGGGCGAGCTCGCCCTTCGCCGTGTACATTATCCCCGTTGAGCTCCAAAATACATTTCCGTCCGATGCAGTGGCCGCCACGTTGGGGCCTCCGGACCAGTCCGTCTGGTTCCAATAGGAGATGGTCTGATCGAGGGAAACACCCTTGGCATCGACCACCATGCCGGTAAATTGGGCGAGGTTGCTACCCGAACCATTGAAATCGTCGGGGGAGTCCTGCACCCATTGCACCATCCCCTGTCTTGAAGAGGGGGTACCCGGGCCGAGGCCAACGGCATGACCGGCCCCTGGCGTCCAGAGCACCGACCAGAATGAGGCCATGACCATGAACGTCAGTACGGTCAGGGACACCAAGCTCCTCGCGGGATTGCCATCCCATTTCGTTCCATTCCTCATCGATATTCCTCCTTGTCTCGATATGAACCTAGATCTCTATTCGTTCTCAAGGTCTCCGACATCGACGGTCTCGACGACTGAGACCTCTTGTCCGGTCGCCGTCCCCGTTTCCTTGGGAGGCACTTCAGGAGGCGCCTTCTCCGGTGCCGGCACCTTTTCCTCGACCGTCTTTGGCCTAGCAACCTTCTTCTTCTCCTTGACTGCCCTTGGGGCGTTCTCCTTCGGTGTCGCTTTATGCACTGGTGCAGGGACAGGGGAGGCATCCAGGGGCATCGTTTCGACCGCCGGTTCCTCGGTGGTCACCGTTCCTTTCCTCATCTTAATGACAACTAATAATATTATAATAACCATGACCACGACGGCGAGCAGTATGAGCGGAAGGGCACTTGCCAGGGACAAGGCGCCATGCTTCTCCACCTTCTTCACGGTGATGTGGATCTGCGTCGTATTCTGGGCGAGGCCATCGGAGGCGCGGACCACCACATCGTAGTTTCCGGCATCGCCCTTCTTTGTGGCCCATACCAACTGGCCATCTTCGCTTATCGATATGCCCGTTGGCCCCGATACGAGCTCGAACTTGACAGTCTCACCATCGATATCGGTCGCGGTCACCTTCACCGAGACGGTATCCCCTTCCTTGACCGTTATAGGGTCGACCTTGTTGATGATCGGTGGGTGGTTAATGACGCTGCCCTTGCTGACGGTGACCGAGAACTCCTGATAGACGCTGCTCTTTCCGTCGGTGACCTGAAGCTTGACCTTGTAGACACCGACCTGATCGACACGGGGGACCCAATGGAGCACCCCTGCGTCGAAGGACATGCCGTCCGGCCCCGACACCATTGTGATGCTCGCTTGGTCCTTTGCGTCATCGTCGACCGCGGTGGGTTGGTAGGTCCATTGGGCGCCGACCTTGGCATCGAGGCCCGGCGTCGATGTGAACCTTGGCGGCGTGTTGATCGATGCATTGGCCTTCACGGTGAAGCTCCAGACACCGCTCGTGCAATCCCCATTGATCCGCCCATCGTTAGGCACGATGGTCCAATAGTACCTCTTGCCCTTTTCTAGGAACAGTACCGGGACATAATAGGTATCCTTGAGACCGCCTATCAGATACTGGCTTTCGTGGGCCCTCACGCCGGCCTCGTCGGTCCCATAATATAGGCCCGAGGTCACGTTGTCCCCGTCGTCATCTATCACGGACCACTGGAAGGTGGGGTTCACCAGGTCGACCTCGGTCCCGTTCAACGGGGAGGCCAAGGTGACCTTCGGGGGCGTGTTTACTCTGATTATGAAATTGTAATAGATGGAACTCTTCTTGTCGCCTAAGGAGATGGTGACCTTGTACCTGCCATAGTCTGTCGTGACCCAATTGATCATCCCCGTCTTGGCATCGATCTTAATCGAGGAGGCCGGCACGGACGATATCCCGAACACATTGTCGACCCCTATATCGGGGTCTATGGCATCGACATCGAATGTGTAAGTATCCCCCTTCTCCAACACCGTGTCGGTTGGAACCCTTGTCCATGTGGCCGGGTCGTCCACATTGAGTACTGTGAGCGTGTAT
>Ga0315282_10013889_pt1 | contig 12068 bp, 8 predicted proteins | sample YL17G07_20_MG_FD_203693 | JGI IMG/M metagenome (GOLD analysis project Ga0315282, IMG submission 203693) | Sediment microbial communities from Yellowstone Lake, YNP, Wyoming, USA - YL17G07_20 | ecosystem: Environmental > Aquatic > Freshwater > Lake > Sediment | place: USA: Wyoming | collected... | reverse complement strand
GCGTCTCGCACCTGGCCTGGAGTGCTGGCAGAACCCGTTTGTCGCCCGTGGCGAGGTAGTATTCACCAAGGAATATCCCGCTGTAGCCGATAGCCCAGACGCTCGTGCCGGGATTGGCCGCAGCGAGACCGACCGCGTATTTTTCGGTGCTGGGCAGATACTTCTTCTCGCCCGTTGACAGCAGGAACAACCCTTCGAGGTTGCCGGTGATCCCTCCGCCGGGCCCGCCGTGTTTGAGGATGAATGCTGCGGTCTCGTCCACGATCCGTTGCGATTTCTTGCAGTTGACCGGAAACGTCGGACTGTAGCTGCCGATCGGATCGAGCTGGATCGCGACCGTCTGCCTCGCATCTCCGCGGCGAATCGAGAAGTTCATCTTACCGTCTCGCCCCTCGGCCGCGTTGATCGCAAAGCCCAGCGGATGGCGCGGATCCTGGATCTCCAGCGAGGTGCCGTCAACCGCGACCAGCACATCCCCTTTCTCGAGCTTGCCGGCCGCAGGCGTACCCGGGGTGACCTGCGTCACCCGCAGAACCCTGCCTTTGATGTCGGCGTGGATCCCGGTAACGCCGATCATGAATTCATCACAGTCCTTGCCTGCCGGCAGCTCATTGGCCAGAGCGCTCAACGCCGCCGCCGCCAGAAGCGGCATCGCGATCACACATCGTTTCATTGTATCGGATCTCCTTGGTCATTGAGCCACTTGACCTGCTGGCCCTGATCGGAGTGATGTTTGTACCCGCCCGCAGGGCAGATCAGCACCACAGATTTCTTTCCCTCGGCCTTAGGCCCGGGATAAAGGTGGAGAGTGGGAATGTGCTTGGGATCGACGCCTTTGAGTTCCGGCGAGTTGTCTTGCCAAATGTTCATTTGGTCCTCGCCGCGCAGCGTTGTTGCTGCCAGGAGAATGCAGGCGGCCCCGATGGCTGAGATACTTTGCCCAGAGATCTTCATGGCGGCTTCTTCCTTCTCTGCTATCCGGTTGACAAGAACTGCAGACTACTGTTTCTTCAGCAGTTCAACCATCCCTTCGCCAATGGCGTTGCCCATCAGGAAGAACGTCTTGGCGCTGCCCATGAAGTGATAAGGACGGTCGGACGCCAGTTTCGCGAATTCCTCTTTGTTGGCGCCTTTCCACGTGCCGTCGCGAAACATCTGCATGGCCCGCATGTCAAAATACTCGGCGGTCTTGACATACCGAACGGTGCCTTTGAACTCGGGCCGCGCGGCCACCGCCATCTGGTCCTTCCGTACCCCGGTCTCCGGCGTGCCAGGGGGGGTGGGGCCGCCCACGCCTAACTCGCCGATGATGACCGGCATGTTCGGCGCGCTGAGGTCCTTGCGCACGTCCTTGATCAGATTGGCCAGTTTCTCCTCGTAGTCCTTCATGCCCGCGTCATTCCAGCCTGAAAACCAGACAAAACCGGCGATTTCATGACCGGCGGCCTCGTCGTAGCCCGGGAACAGGGTCTTCAAGTTCTTGAGCGTGTCCTTGACGTTGTCCACCATCTGGGTGTAGCAGTCCCCAGCCTTCCCACCGGAACTCGGTGAACCGAAGTTTCTGCTCAGGCCCGAGCCGCCCCAAGCGGTCTTGATCAGCAACGCCTGGTTTTGCAGATGATTGCCAATGACGTTGCCGAACTGCAACTCGATTCCGAACTGACTCTCGGCGCATCCGTATCCGACCGTCAGGTTGCCTTTGCGCCCCAGATACCTGATCCAAACGTCTTCGCGCACGGCCCATTTCCCGTCTGCCGCCTTCAGATGCTTGTAGGTCGCGGCGGTTGCAGGGTCATTGATAAGGTAATCCAGAAGCTTTGTCGCCGCCTTGCCTTCGCAATTCGAGTCCCCCGCCAGGATAAAGACCTTCAGCGGGCCTTTCTTTGGCCCTTCGGCGGCAATGGCCTGCACGCCGCAGAGCACCACAAACACCGCCAGAACCGCCACACTGCCAATCCACTTTGGCGTAACTTTCATCACGCGTTCCTTTTCCTTCCCGGACCCTCGGTCTGGATTCCTGCCGCCCTTGGGGCCCCGGCCTGCGCCGGATAGCCGGCCCCAAAGGTGTGACTCAGTTTCCTTCCGTGGTCTTCACTTGCCCTGGTTCTTCAGCAACTCCAGCATCGCCTCACCCGCCGCGTGACCAATGCGCATGTACCAGATCGGGCTCCCAAAATAGTGGTAAGCTTCGTCCGAAACGTACATCTTGCACTCTTCCTTGTCGCGCTCCCGTAATGCAGGGTCTTTCTGCGTCGCCAAGCGCTCTGCATCCTTGTCCACGAGCAGGTCGGAACGGAAAGCCTTGACGTTGCCCTTGAACTCAGGCACATCGTTCATCGCCATCTGCGCCTCGCGGATTGCCAGCATCGCGCCCGTAGCGGGAGTCGAACCGTTCTGCCCCATTGCGACGATCACAAACGGCAGCGTCGGCGCGCTGAAATCCTTGCGAATATCCTTGATGAGATTCTTCATGTTGACCTCGTACTCTTTCTCGTAACCGTTGTACTGATCGTTCCAGCCCTGAAACCAGACAAAGCCTGCCAGTTCGGGCGTTCTGCCCTTCAATACCGGGAATTCTTTCTCCCAGGTTTCGGACACCGTTTTGTACTCAGAGAAAACCTGCCGGTACAACTTGCCGAACATCTGCTTGCATTCGTCCTCCGAGGGGATCGGCAGTTTCTTGCCCTTGTAATAATCCTGCGTGCTCTTGATGAACGCCTTGAGCCGCTCCTCGCTCGGCAGACCCGACGATGGCGGGCGGAAATCCTTATAGAGCGACATACCCCCCTGGCACGTCTTGATGATCACGACCGGCTCTTCAAACCGGTCGCCCATCATGCTGCCGAACTCCAACTCCGAACCGACTCGCCCGGACGAGCCATACCCGACCGTCAAGAAGCCTTTCTTATTCATTTGGTACACACATAGAACGTCGTCACGAACGATCCACTTGCCGTCCTTGCGCAAGTGTTTGTACAAGTCTTTCGTCGCCGGTGCCTCGGCCTGGGCATCCATCAGCGCTGTAGGCGCCTTGCCTTGCGCATTCGACTGGCCGGCAAGGATGAACACCTTGTAGTGTTTTCCGTCATCCGCTGCCCGGACGGTGTTGGCTGTCACCGCCGAGACGCTGATCGCCACTACAAGTGCGATGAACAACACTTGCTTCTTCATGGCTAATACTCCTTGAACAGAAGACCCGGGCACAGCCCCGGCATTCCGTTTTCCTTCCCTACTGAGCGGCCTCAATCGCCTTGATCACATCCTCTGCAACGCTGGATCGCGTCTTGCCAGTCTGCTTAGCAGCCGTTTCCTCTGCTTTCCAGACTTTCTGCAATTCCTTGAGCTCCGGAAGAATCTTTCGCGCCATTGCGCCATAATGTTTTAACAGGGGCAGAACCTCAAGGGTCTGTCGCCCCCACCCGTTCTGGGTCCGGGCGTACTCAACAAAGACAGGCAGACCTTCCGGGATCTTGTTTTGGGCCATGAATCGCAGTGCGTCCACGCGAATCGCCTGCGCAAACATCTCTCCACTCGGCGCTGTATCGTTCGCCACCTTGGTTATGTCCGGCAACAGGGATTTCAGTTCCTCCGTGCTCAGCGTCTTGAATATGGAACCCAGCGAAGATCGGACCCAGCCATCAGGATTCGTGAACATCTTCCGGATGACCGGATAGAGCAGTTCACGGTCAACACCTTCCATGGAGTTCGCCAGCAGGCCAGGGGCCCGCGGCAACCCGTCTCCGCCCCCGCCACTAAACAACGCATAGGCGAGATACTTGCATTGCATGTCCCTGGGGTCATCCTTGTCGGTCACCATGGCCAGTTTTAGAAGTTCCGGCACCGCCTTGCGCGCTGGCTGACCAATACAGGTCAAAGCAAAAGCCGCCCTGGTTCGCAACCACATATCTTTTTCAGAAAGCAATCGAATCAACTCATCCGTGGCTGGCTCCGCCCGCTTCCCAAGATATTGCAGAGCCAGGCATGCTCCGTAACGCGCATTCAAGTCTTCGCTTCCCAGCATTTTGATAAGCTGAGGAACAACATCGTCCGCTCTCTTCGCCAGCTCACTCGCGGCCCTCTGACGCATGGTCGGCGACCAGTTGCCCAAGTCCTTCAGCAACTGCTCGCTGCTCTTCGCGACATAGTAGTGATCAACCGGACCATAGGTGAAGCCTTCGCCGCTTCGAAGGACCTCTTTCAAATCCTTGCCGGTCAGCCGATTCTCTTTGCTGACGCCTCTTCCTGTAATAAAGAGCTTCTGCAAAGGCATGGCATAGTGCAGAACAAACAGCCCCGTCATATCCCAGCCATAGTTATCCCTACTGGTAGTAAAGAAACTTCCGTCCCAGCGCCGAGCCAGATCGTAATACCAGCGCAGTTCATTTAGATATGCCGCCGCCGCATCAGGCCCCGCACGGTTCGCACCCAAAGCCCCCCATAGAAAACCGAAGAAGTTACCCGTATGTCCCATCTCCTTTTCCCCGTAGGCGGCTATGGCCATGCGCGAGAAGAACTGCGTCCCTGCCTTGTCATTCAGAAGATCAAATGTTACGGCCGGCGAACCACTCTTCCCGTTGTCGTCATGTACCCAGTAGGGCGGATGATCTCCATAGCCCACAGTTCCTTTGCCGGTGTAGAACCCGAAGAACTTGTGCGATCGTGCCACAGCTTTCTGCACATCCGGATCATCAATCCCGCACTTCCGCGCCAGCACCAAAGACATCCAGCAGATCAATCCGGGCTGGTTAACGGCGCCATAGCCGCCCAGATTTCCATTATTCCGCGGAATGAGAAACCCATGGCCCCATGTGCCGATTTCGCTCTGCCCAATGGCCATCTTACGGGCGAGTTCCCGGACGGCCGGCAATACATACTCGTCTTTTGTAGCCAGGTAGTACTCAGTTAGAAACAGATTGGCATACCCCCACGTCCAGGCATCCAGCCCTTCATGTTCGCCTCGCAGTCGCAGTTTCATACCCGGCGGAGCGAGTTTGTGGGCGTATTCCTTAACGGCATCAAGATACTCTGGGTTGCCGCTGGCCAACAACGCCAACGCCTCAAGACAGCACCTGATCTCCGGAGTCCAGTTCTGCTCGGGGCGCAGCGAACCTTTATCGGCGCTGAGCCCGCGCTTCATGATCACACGGCATCCCTGCTCCACGATCAGCTTCGCTTTCGAGCATTTGTGCGGCGAGGTATCGCTGTAACTTCCCATTACCTTGAGAGGGACCGTCACCTCCTTCTGTTCGCCTTGACGCCAGCACACCAGTTTGAGGAGTCCCTTGTTGGCGTCCTTCTCCGCTTCCGTAATTGCATTGCCCAGGATCACTCGCGCGTCACTCCCGAACAACTTCCCGTCAACCCCCAGGATCACATCGTTCGTTGCCAGCACGCCATCCGCTGGCGAACCTTTTTCGACTGCGGTGACCAGGATCTGCCGCGCCTCAGAGGTGTCCAGGCCCCTGCAAAACACCCATCCCTTCGCACCGGTCGGCCCAAGATTCCAGTCGGGGGTCTTATCTTTCCTCTCGCCCGTGGTCAGATCCGGCACCGGCGGCTTCTCGGCCACATGAGCTGAGCTTGAAAGAGCCGTTACGACCAGCATGCTGCAAAGTAGCAACTGGTTGTGGACATAGTCTACTCTTCGCATGGTCTTGTTTTCCCTTAGACTCCACTATTTCCTCTGCACGAGCGTCTTCATCGCCTCCGCCAAACCGCGTGCCCCTGCAAGATGTTTGACAGGAGCGAGCGCCTAGATGGTAGAGCGAATCGCCTCCTCCGAAACAACAAAAGGCCGTACTTGACAAGGGCACAGCTAATCGCCTCCCGCCGGACGGACACCATGTCCCGCGGACCGAGAGGCACTCCTGGCAGAAGATCCTTCTGCCTTTCTTGACGGGCTTCCCTTTCGGGCTGCTGCACGGATTCCATGAACGCAGAACGGTCTCCGGGAAGGCCCCGTCAAGGCGCCGCCTCCGCTCCCCGCGCCCTCGCCGTCCCCACGCGCACCGACGGCGGTGTGTTGCGCGGAGGCTCACGGACGGCTGGCGCGGCGGGCGCGGCCCCCCGGGTGGCCGCTCCGGCGACCGGCGCGGATGATGTCGTCTGTTCAACTGCCGCAGTCGCCGCCAGCCTCGCCGCTATCGCCTGCGTGCTGGTCGCGTCGGGGTCGCGGTAGTGCCGCATGGCCGTCCTGATGTCGCGGTGGCCGACGAACGTCATCATCTGGTCCACCGGGATGCCCGCGGCCGCGCCCCTGGCGTAGACGGTCGTGCGCGCGGCGTGCAGGTCGAGGGTCCGGCCCCGGCGGTCCACCCTGGGGATGCCAGCCTCCGCCAGGACGAGGTAGAACTCGCCCAGCAGGTTCTCGCCGTGCAGCGGGCGTCCCTCCGGGCTTAGGAACACGAGGTCGCCGTCGCCGACCGGGGGACTGCGCCACTCCATGCCGCGCCAGAGACGCCCGTTGTGGCCGACGACCGGCATCGGTGCGCAGTGGTACTCGCCGTTGTCGCGCAGCAGTCCCGTCTCAACGGTGGCGGGCGTGGTCCAGGTCCGGCCCTGGTCGGTCGAACGCCGGATAACGGCGTTGCCGTGATGCTTGTCGGTGCCGAGCAGGTACAGCGCCTCGCGATGCACGAACAGCGTGGACCAGAAGGCGCCGACGATCTCCGAACGCTGCTGCCAGGTCTTGCCGCGGTCGGCGGAGGCATAGACGCGCGTAAGCGCCTTGACGCCTTCGGCGGACTTCGGCCCGAAGAAATCATGCGACGCGACGTACTCGCCGTTCGGCAGCACCGCGATGCTTGGCGAGCCGATGTAGAGGCCCGACGACGCCGGGCTGTGCGCGATCACCACGCCTGGAACGGTGGCGGGCGTTGGCTGCTCCGCTGCGTCAACGATGCCCCGTCCCGCGAACAGCATTGGAACTGCCAGTACCGCTACCGCCGCTGGTTTCATGACGCGCAGTCCTCCAGCCTTCAGTTGAACGGCAAACGTCCGCCTCTCACGCCGAAACCTGCTCATGGCTTGCGTTCCTCCGCCGGCGGAGGCGGCGTCTTCAGCCACGCGAGGTTGAAGCGGTAATGCAGGGCGCTGGAAAGCAGGTGGATGATGCCGTCCGGCGTCTGCGTGAAGCAGAGGTAGCCTTTAGGCTCGGCGTGGGAGACGTCCATGGTGAAGTTGCGGGTCCACGCGCCACCGTCAAAGGTTCTGTCGGGACCGTCATCGGTGATCAGCCTGCGGAACGGCCATGTCTTTCCGTCGTCCTCGGAGAGAGCGGCGAACAGACCGAAGACCGCGCGCTGCTTGCCCGATGCGTCAGTGATCGCCATGCCCCGAGGCTGCTTGAGGCTTGAGGGGTCGGTGAAGCAGCAGAAGAGGAGCGGCCCTTCGCGCAAGCGCGCGAGCACCAGCCGTTGTCCCCCGGAGAGCGGCGTGAAGGGGCTTGCCGCATACGTCCAGGTCTTGCCCAGATCGGACGAGATGCTCATGGGCATCCGGTCGTCCATGGCGGGTCCGGGACCAGACTGCCCGCGGATGCTGTCGCCGCGGCCGAAGGCCATCAGGCGCCCATCCAACAACTCCACGACACCGGCATGGATCCCGGCGATCATAGCGCCGGAGGCGCCCGCCTCGAACCGGGGCTTGGGCGTGCCTGCGCCGGGGTCGTTCCACGTCTGTCCGCCGTCGCGGCTGACGTGGATGGCGGTCCCGCCGTTGCCACCCCACACGGCGTCGCAGGGCTGGATCAGTACGCCCTTCCGGGTCCGCAGGATCCCGCTGATGACCTGGTTGCGCGGTTGGTGGTCCGGCTGGATGAGGCGTGACTCCCAGCTCGCCCCGTTGTCCTTGCCGGTCCGCAGCACCAACGCCAGATTGGCCCACCCGGCGCCCGCTTCCAGGCCGTTGAAATGGTACAGCGTGCCGTGGCCGTCGTTGTACAGCGCGGAGCCGGTCATGTTGCGGTCCGGCGCCTTGAAGAAGACGCTGGCCGGATCCCACTCTTCCGCACCCGCCCGCAGGCGGCTGGCCAGAATGGTCATCTCGCGGCCGGCTTCGGTGTTGGTCGAGAACCACACGGCCAGCAAATCGCCGTTCTCGCACCACGTCACCGAAGGGCAGTGGTTGTGCTTCGAGTAGAGCGGTCCATTGGATCCGGGCGGGATATGGACGAACGTCCGGAGTGGCCCGAAGTACGGCTTGGTGGCGTCAGCAATTGGCTTCCATCCAGCCTTGGTCTGCCGTACATCCTGCGCCCACCGCGGCGGGGCAGGCGGCGGGAGCGGCTTCGAAGATGGCATCTCACCCATCGCCACGCGGAAGCCGATCAGCCAACTCCTGTCCGGCGGCAACGTGCCGCTGCGATTGGCGCTCCGGAGGAACGCCAGGTCGGTATTGTGGCTCCCGCCGCGCGAGACCTTCATGTCGCCGCTCTCGGGGCCGACCGGATCGGTCTGGTCAGCCGCTTCGTACGGGCCGTACCAGTCGAGGCACCATTCCTCAACGTTGCCGTGCATGTCGTGGAGGCCCCATGCGTTGGCCGGCGTCTTGCCCACCGCCAGGCTGACGGGGCTTGGGTTCCAACCGAATTTCTGGTTCTTCTGGGACTCCTGGGGAAGGGCCTGGCCCGTGCAGTAGGGCGTCGTCGTGCCCGCGCGGCAGGCGTATTCCCATTCGGCTTCAGTCGGCAGACGATAGGGCTTGCCTTCTTTCTGGCTGAGCCACTTGCAGAATGCAGTCGCCTCCTCCCAACTGACGAAGACCACCGCCTCATCGTCGTCCTTCGACAGGCCGCGCGCCCCGCGGAGCTTCTTGTGGGCCGCATCGAACTGCTCGTATTGGGCGTTCGTCACCTCCGTCGCAGCCAGGAAGAGCGGCTTGCTGACGGTCACCTGGTGGATGGGGCGCTCATCGGCCTCACCACCCTCGGCCTGCCCCATCGTGAACAAGCCGGCGGGGATGCTGACGAACTTCATCTCGACCGAGTTGACAAAGGCGCGCGCGTCTTCCTCGCCCGCCGCGCAGACCCCGGAAAGCGCGGCGAGTACCACCACCAGCGAAAGCCAAGGGTATGTGCTCATGTTGCACTCTCCGGTTCGGGTTGTTTGGCTGCCTGGCTGACGCTCGCGACCAAGACACCGACGAGCAGTATCAGCACCGTTCCCACCACAGGGATCATGAACTCATGCCAGGGGAAGCGATACGCGGCCAGACTCGCAGGCCAGGCAAAGCCGGGGAAGACCGTGCGCAGTACCTGCCCGCAGGAATCCAGGGAAAGCGTCATCCACATGATCGCCAGCGTGCCAACGATGATCCCCGAAAGCGCGGCAGTGCTCCCCGCGCGCCGGGATATGATGCCCAGCAGGAACAGCCCCAGCATGCCGCCGGCCACGATGCCCGCCAGCGTCCACCAGGCGTCCAGGACCTGCTGCACCTGCAGCATGGCCACGGCGATCCCGACGCTGACGACGCCGCACGCCAGCGTGGAGCAACGCAGCACCTTCATGGCTTCCCGCTCGGAAACCTGCGGGCGGAGGTAACGTTTGTAGATGTCGCAGTAGAAGAGCGTGGCGATGCAGTTGAAACTGGAGTCTGTCGCCGCGGCACAGACAGCGGCCACGACCAGGCCTTTCAAGCCGACAGGCATCTGCGTGTAGATGAAGTGAGGGAAGACACGGTCGGGCTTGATGCCGGCGGGCAGGAGGTCTGGCTGGGACGCGTAGAAACTGAAGAGCGCAGTGCCGACAAGATACGTCATCGCTGCAAGCGGAATGTACAGCAGCGCGCCGGCCCAGACGCAGGACCGCGCGGCGCGGTCCGAGCGGGCGGTGGCGTAAAGCTGCACGTAGGTCTGGTTGACGCCGAAGTTGCGCAGATTCTCGCCCAGGGAGTAAAGGAAGACGACAAGGACAGTGGGACCCGCGAACGACAGCTCGAAACTGCCCAGGCTGAACTTGCCGTGCTGCGCCGCGGTCTCGAACAACTGGCCGACTCCCTGCGGCATGCGCAGGATGACGGTGAGCAGCGCCACGAGCATGCCCAGCGCGAGGACCACGCTCTGCGCCGCGCCGGTCCAGATGGCGGCCTCCGTTCCTCCGAGCAACGGGAAGATGGTCAACACGACGCCGAGTCCCAGGATGATCCAGACAAGCCCCGCTGTGTCCCTGGCCGGATCAAGGTTGAAGGCCGGCGCAAGCGCGAGCGCCAGGAGGTAACTGACGACGCCGGTCCGTGTGAGTTGCAGCAGGATGAAGCAGACAGTGGCGTAGGTGCGCGCCCACGGACCGAAGCGGCGCTCCAGGTGCGTGTATGCCGAGACCTCGCCGCTCTTGCGGTAGAACGGGACAAAGACCAGCGCGCCAATCGCGGCCGCTACTGGCAGCGCGAAGCAGAAGACGAAGGGATTCCAGTTGTCGGTAAAGGACTTCCCCGGCTGGGCCAGGAAGCTGATGCTGCTGACGTACGACCCGAACAGCGTCAGAGCCAGCGCCCAGCCCGGCATGGCGCGGCCGGCAGCCATGAAGTGCTCGCTGTTGCGAGTCCGCCGCGCGCACCACACGCCCAGCGCTGTCAGCCCGGCGAAGTAGCAGGCCAGGACCAGCAAGTCCCCTCCGGCCAAGCCTGTGTTCACCGTGAGGTCTCCCTTGTCGCGCGGCTCTTCCGGGGATTGCCAGGCGCCCTTCCCGCGGGCGGCGCGGCGGTCTTCTCAATGTGGCGGAGTTCCGCGACGAGGTCCGCCGGCATGCCCGGTGGTAACGGCGGCGATTGGGCGGCGCTTCCGCTCTGTACCGAGTCAAAGTGGTGTAGTGCGCGGTCGCGGCTGGCCTGGATGTGGTCGGCCATGAGGCGGCGAGCCGTTTCCGCATCGGCGGCGCGGAGCGCGGCCAGGATGCACTCATGGAAACGGCACGTCTCCAGGACTACGCGCAGGTCGTGCGCCTGGCGCCGGGCTCCGAAGATGCGGGTGAGCACGCGGGATTCGGCGACGGCCTTCATGATGCGCTGGTTCCCGGCCGCCTGCAGCAAGCGCAGGTGAAAACCCATGTCCGCAGCCAGAAAGCGGCGCATCCTGCGATCGTCCAGCGCGGCGAGGCCCGACTGCCGGAGCCGGCGGGCCAGCATCCGGATTTCGTTGCACAATCGCTCCAGGATGGCCAACTCCGCCGGAATCAGTTTCCGCGCCGCTTGCGCGACAGCGAAGCTTTCCAGGGCTTCGCGCAGTTCGTAGAGTTCCACGATGTCTCGCCGGACCGGCGTCCGCACGAGCGTGCCGACGCGTGGTACCTGCTCCAGGATGCCTTCCATCTCCAGCTGCCGGATGGCCTCCCGGACCGGCGTACGGCTGATGCCAATTCTGCTCGCAAAGGCCAGCTCGGACAGTTGGGCGCCCCCAATCAGCCGGCCGGAAAGCATCTCGGCCTGAATGTACTCGTACGCCTGCTGCCTGAGACTGGATGTCTTCACCTGTGGTCATCCCCGTTGTGGTATACCACTGGTATACCACACGGCGTTCGGAATCAAGTGCGATTTTCCGGCATCTACTGTTGCCCCTGACGGCTGTCCCCCCGAATAACCGCGTCGGGGGATATGAGGGCGGAGAAGAGAAACGGCGCGAGTAGTTGAGGCCGGGCAGGTTGGTTTCGGGGCAGTGAGGGTGGTGTTCAGGACGCCAAGCGGCACACAACAAGGGCGTTTTCGCAGCGAGGGAACGTGGCGTCTCCCCACGGAGCAGGCATCGCTGGCCAGCCAGAAACGCACGGCGCCCCTTCAGGCCACGACGCGCTGGTAGGTGTGGTGGAGTCCGCCGAGCACGAGCGTGGCAACAAGTTTCGTGGGGCCAGTGAACTCAGGTGCTCTGATGTGCGGGGCGGGCGTGTCGCCGTGCAGCCCTTGGTGCGGACGGTCGGTGTGGTAGTAGCGCTCGATGAACTCTGCGAGCAAGTGTTCGAGATGGCGCTCGTTCAGGACGATCACGTGATCGAGCAACTCCTTGCGGAGTGTGCCCACATATCGTTCGATGAACGGATTTTGCCAAGGAGAACGGAAGGCTGTGCGCACTTCCTCGATAC
>Ga0315282_10013888_pt1 | contig 12068 bp, 9 predicted proteins | sample YL17G07_20_MG_FD_203693 | JGI IMG/M metagenome (GOLD analysis project Ga0315282, IMG submission 203693) | Sediment microbial communities from Yellowstone Lake, YNP, Wyoming, USA - YL17G07_20 | ecosystem: Environmental > Aquatic > Freshwater > Lake > Sediment | place: USA: Wyoming | collected... | reverse complement strand
AGCCATTCGCACAGCACCATGTACGCCATGTAGATACCGAAGAACGGCCCGTACGGCAGGCTGGCGAAGTCCACGCGCAGCATCTCAATCGGACTCTTGTACGGCCAGCCCAGCCAGCGCGTCAGATAGTAGGCGACCGCCAGGACCAGCACCAGGTCCACGGAGTACGCGCCCATGCGCATCCCGAGCGCGCCATAGAGTTCATTCGCCTGGACCTTGCGCATGATCGTCCAGGCCTGCTTGCGCCGATGATAGGCCAGCCCCGCGCCGAACGCGATGAGCGCCAGGCCGGCGCCGAGCGCCGCCAGCAGCAGCCCTTCCAGGTCGTACACGGGCAGGCCCTTGGGCGCGCTGCTCACCCTGACCCAGCCCGCCTCGGGCAGCCTGCGCCAGATCTCGAACACCTGCCAGTTGGAGCGGACGATGAACTCCTGGCCCTGCCATTTGAGATGCTCGGCCGCGATGAACGGCAGCAACCCGTTGCGCACCCGCGACGGCTCGATGACCTCGGCGCGCTCCGCGCCGCCGCTATCGCCCACGTGCCAGATCTCCATGGGCCCGTTGTTGGACAGCGTGTCCTCGAGTTTCGCGCGCCGCTGCACCAGCACCTTGATCTGCTCTCCGTCCGCCCAGACGTCGGTGTTGCCGCGCGGCAAGCCGTTGATGGCCACCGGCTCGCCCACGAACGCCTCGCCGTTGAACGTGGCCATCGTCAGCGGGCCATCAGTGGTCGCCCGCAGCCCCTCCAGCTCCGGGGACAGCGTCACGTCGGCATCGGCCTCGCGCCAGAACACGCGGGCCGCGTCCCCGAGTTCGATGGCCTGCAGCGAGAAGCCCCCCTTGCCGGCATGGACTCGCGGACCGGCGATCTTCAGTTCCTCCCAGTGCTGGCCGTCGTAGCGCGCCACCTTCAGGCTGCCCTGCCTCGAATTCGGCGGCAAGTCGGCGCCAAAGGCATACGTCACGCCCTTCAGCGTCGCTGTGGTTTCGGCGGGCCATGAGAACGGCAGCAGCTCGAAGCTGGGCAGCACGTCCTTCGCGGAAATGTCGAAATACGTCACCCGCTTGTCGTGGAATGTGCCGAGCCGCTCGGGCGCAGCAGCCGCGTTCTCGGCCTCGCCCTTCTGGGCCGCCTTCGGCCGCGCCGCAAACATGCCGTACGACCGGCCCAGCCGCGACGTGATGACCGGCTCCCACACCTCCCAGTTGCTGCCGGCGGGCCGGTAGACGCTGAACGCAATGTCCACGTCGTCGGACGATGACGTGTAGTTCTCCAGCAGCAGGTACGGTTTGCCGCCCACCTGCTCAAGCTGCATGGAGAAGTACGTGTTCGGACCGCAGCCGCGCAGCGCCGCCGCCAGCAACACGAAGACGCAGAGTATCAGCAACACCCGCTGCAGCATCAGGGCTTCTTTCCGTTGCCGTGCCGGGCCGCGTCCTCTCCAGGCTCGGGATCAACCACGATGGGCGCGCTCGGCGTAGCACGGGCGTCCTCGCCCGTGCGCGCCTTCTCCGGTTCCAACGCCGCCTGGCAAAAGCGCCGCGAGTTCTCTATTGTATCCGCCGCCTCGAATATGAGCGACGGCAGAATCAGCGACGCGCCCGGCAGCGTGGACAAGGCGTGGGCCTTGAGCACGTTGCCCTGCCGGCTCACGCCGGTGCGCAATACGCCCAGCCGGCTGTTGAACATCTGCGGCTGCGGCAGCAGGTCGCCCGGCACCTTCCATGTGCCGATGTACGGCCCATCGCCCCCGGACAACAGCCACGAAGCGTACGCCAGTTTGAGGACCCTCTCCAGGTCAACCTGCAGCCGCACGGCGTCGTCCTGCCGCCACTCCTCCGCCTTGCCCGCCGCCTGCAACGCCTTCTTCTCACGCGCCTGGTCCGCCGCCAGCGTGCGGCCGGTCTTGAACGCCGCCGTGAGGTCCTGGTAGGCTGCGGCGTTGGAGCACAGCCAGGCCCAGCCCGGGCTGAACCCGATAATGGGCGAGGTGAAAAGCCCGCGGCCCTGGAACCGCGCTCCCAGCGGCGCCACAGTCCCGATCCGGCGCGCGTCCGGCAAGGTCTCGAACCCCGCGTCCACGCTCTCCAGGCCCTTCAGCACCTCGGCACGCAGCGCCTCCATATCGGGCTCCACGTCCGTCAACGCCGCGGTCATGGCCAGGCGCAGGTCGCCGCTGAGCGCGGGCCGGGCCGTAATGGCGAAGGAGCCCTCGGTCCGCTTCAGCACGAAGTCAAAGCGCTGCGGCGCGAACGCCTCCTCGAAGCGCCCCTTGCTCCGCGCCCATTTCTTGCCGCGCAGGTAGCGTTCCATCGCTTGCGCGGCAAAGGGCAGGTCCGGTCCGAGCGCGGCGGGGTCGAGCTGGCCCAGCAGCACGAGGTCGTGTTCGCCCGGCGTCGCGGCGGCCAGCGCATCCCACGGCCCGGGACGCGGCTTGAGCGTGGCCGCCACGCGCGTCAGCGCGGTCCTCTCGGCCGCCGCCTCAACCTGCAGCGCCTCGCCGAACGACTCGCCGTTCGCCGTGATGCTCAGGCTCAGGTATTCCGTGGCCTGCCCATTGATGAGCTCGAGCGCGTGCGTGACGAACTCCAGACCCTCGCCTTCGTGCTCTTCGAACCAGGGCGCAAGCGCACGCTCAAGCTTCCGCGGCCACATCCGCACGCACACCTCGCCCTGCGGCCATTCCCGGGCCGCCACCCACGCCGGCAAAGCGTCAGTGGCCAGCAGTTGCGGCTTCGGCACGGGCTGCAGGCGCAGCGCCGAGAACAGCGTGTTGCTCTGCGGCGCAGGCTTCGGCCACAGCGCCAAAAGCTGCTCCCCCGTCTCCGCCGTGTGCGTCGTCACGAGCAATACCAGCCTGAGGGCGGGTTCCGTCGGCTCGGTTTGCCTGGCCGGCACCACCGCCAGGGCCGCGGGTCCGGCGAGCATCTTGCTGAAATCGGGCCACAGCGCGGGGATGTCCGCGCCGGCCGCCTGATTCACCATGGCGCGGAGCGCCGCGGCGCCCTTCGTGTACGTGGGATCGCGCAGCATGGCGCCAAAGGCGGTCTGTGAAAACTTCGCCGGCAGCGCCCGCGGGTCGTCGGCGTAGATTACCATGAGCGGCTCGGTGTCCAGCCTGGCGAGCAGCCGCCTGACCAGCGTTGACTTCGCCGGCGCCTCGGACGCGCCGCCGCCTTCGGCGCCGGAACAGACGGCGGCGCAGAGGAGCACCGACAGGACGGCGGCAGCCCGAGCGGCGCGCGCGCTGCTGCTTCTGCCGGATGGAGTCAACGAGGGTCGGGCCTGGGCGGTCATCAACATTTTCCCTGGCTCTTATGGTAAGTGGAACCGGCCAAATTAAAATGCGAAATCATGGGTGAAGCTCGCGCCGCGCCGCTGGTCACGCCGCTTGTCGCCATGCTGGCGGGCGAGCCGGCGTGGTTTGACTCCGCCGCGCCGCTGCTCGAAGCACTGCTCGGTCCCATCGCTCTGGCCAGCCCGGTCTATCCTTTCGACGTCACCTCGTACTACGCGCCGACGATGGGGACCGCCCTGTGCCGCAGGTTCCTCGCCTTCGAACGCCTCGCCGGCCCTGCCGCGCTGCCGGACTGGAAACTGGCCGCCAACGCAATGGAGGCCACACTGAGAGCGGCACTGCACGCCGCCGCGGCCCAGGCTGGCAGGCCCGTTCCGCAGCGGCCCGTCAACCTGGACCCCGGCTATCTCACGGGCGCAAAACTCGTGCTGGCTTCCACGAAGGACTTCGCCCACCGCCTGTATCTAAGAGACGGAATCTTCGCGGAGATTACTATGAGTTTTCGCGGAGATGCGTGGGTCTGCCACCAGTTCACATTCCCCGACTTCAAGAGCGGCGTGTACGACGCGTTTCTGACGCAGGCGCGCGACCGCCACCTGCGCGCGCTCAAACAAGCGCGCGGCGCCGAGTAGGAAAATAGGGACGGTCACCCGACGCAAAACCGGCCCGTGCAAGTTGTTCGTCCGGCGTACGCGACGCCTGCCCTGGCACGATATCCGCTCGGTGACTGTCCCTATTTTCCGCCGGCGCTCACACCAGGCGCTGAGGCGCCTCGATCGTCTCTTTCAGCCTGCGCAGGAACGTCGCGCCTAACGCGCCGTCCACAAGCCGCTGATCCACGCTCAACGTCAGTTGCCACGTAGGCTCAATCGTGGCCAGCATACCGGGCCCGATTTCATCGGGCGCGCCGCCGACGCCATGCCACAGCGGCCGAGGCTGCGGCCGCGGCAAGGTCAGGATCGCGGCTTCGCCCGGACGCACCAGCGCGCGGAAATCGTACACGTCTGCGGCGTTGAGACTCGCCAGCGTCACCAGTGCGCCCGTCTGGTCGGCGGGGGCCAGCGTGCCGGCCTGCGCGCGCGCCGTCAACTCCCTGGTGATCTGCGCGAGCCGCTTCAGCGGCTTCTGGTCCGCGGCGTGCACCACGGGGAACGCCGTGCCGCTCCGGCCCGCAGCCGCGAAACCCACCGCGATCTCGCCGCGCAGCACAATGTCATCCCCGTCCACCACGGCGCGGAACAGCCTGAACGCCTCGTCCGCGAGCAGCAGCGCCAGGGCGCGCAAGAAGAAGTCCTCGACCGCCGGCGCTTCGCGCTTCCCCCATTCGCGCTGCAGGCGGCGGCGCAGTTCCAGCACCGGCTCGGCCAGCGCCAGCATATCCACGCTGAACTGCGGGATGAGCCGTTGCGCGTAGGACGCGCCCGCCGCGCCCGCGCGGCGCGACGGCTCCAGCGGCGTGCGCTCCGCCGGCAAGCGCAACGGCACGGAGGGGAGCGCCTCGATGTCCCGCGCTTCCACGTGCGCGCCGGCGGCAAACACGCGGTGCAGCACGATGCCCTTCTGCCACGCGAGCTCGCGCGCCGCCGCCGTGGCGTCCACGACGCGGTCCGCTTCCGCGGCGGCCAGCACGTCCTTTTCGGTGATGCGCCTGCCTTCCGGCGGCAACTCCAGCGCCTGCAGCGGCACCAGCAGTTCTCTGGCGCGGCGCCGCGCGCGGGGTGACATCCGCGGCAGCCCTTCGCGCGGCAGTGCAATGGGGGCCGGAGGCAGTTGGTCGTTGTCCACGTCAGCTCAAGCTACTTGAGGCCCTCGTTCCTGAGCCGCTCGAACTCGGACAGTTCCTTCCTGAACTCATCGCGCGGCTCAAGCACAATCGCCTTCTTCGCTATCTCCACTGCCATCTCGTATTTCCGCGCCACGCGCAACGCCCGCGCGAAGCCCATCAGGTACTGCGCATTCTTGAACTCCGTCAGCCGCGCCGCTCGCTCCGCGTGCTCCACCGCCTCCGCCGCGCTGGTGTACGTGGGGTCGTTGGGATCGCTGTACGCGCTGGCAAGGAGGAAGTGCGCGTAGGCGTTGTTTCGTTCCAGCGCGAGCGCCGCCGTGTAATCCCGAATGGCTTCCTTTCCCTTCCCCATGCTCATCTGCGCCAGGCCGCGGCTGCAGTAGAAGGCCGCGCATTCCGGCCGCAGCCGGATGGCCTCGTTGAGCACCTCCACGGCCTGCTTGTAGGCGCCCACGCGAATGTGCGCCACCCCCAGGTTGTGAATGTACACAGGGTTCTCCGGCGCGAGCTGCACCGCGCGCCTGTACGCGTCCGCGGCCGGCACGATGCGTCCCGCAGCCAGCAGGCAATCCCCCAGCGCGCTCTGGCAGCGCGCGTTCGTCGGCGCGGCTGCAGCCGCCTTCTGGCAGGCGGGCAGGGCCTTGTCGAGTGCGCCCGCTTGCAGCGCCACCAGTCCGGCATCGCACAAATACTTCGGGTTCGCCGGCTGGAGCGCAACGGCCCGTTCGAGCTCCGCCAGCCCCGCCGCCGCCTCCTCGTTCCGGGCGAGCGCCAGACCCAGGCGGTAATGGGCCGCCGCGCTCTGCCCTTCCGCTGCAACGACGGCCCGGTACACCGGCACCATTTCCTTGGGCGGCTTGCCGCTGCGCTCCTTACTGATGGCCTTGGCCAGCGCCTCGCTGAGCTCCTCCTTCGCCTCAACCGGCGTTGCCTTCTCCTCGGGCTGGACGTCGGCGGTAGGGGTCTCTTTCTGCGGCGTGCCCGCCTTCTGCGTTCCAACGACTTTCGCTTTGAAGTCCGGTTCATCCACGGACCCCGGCGCGGTCTCGGCGCGCTTGGGTTCCTCGGTCTTGGCGGGAGCTTTCTTCTCGGGTTCGGCATCGTCCGGCTTGACGACTTCAGCGCGCGCCGCGGCCGCGGTGAGCGCCAGCGCAACAGCGGCAACCGATCCACTCGTCAGACAGCGCATACAACCTCTCCGTGGCTCCGCTCTCACACTAGAACTCGACGACGGCTTTCAGCGTACCCGCCTGTGGCTCGAACCAGCCCGCGAAGCGCGCGCTCAGTTCGTCGTACCGCGCGCGGTGCGTAATCCAGGGCGTCGTGTCAATCCTGCCGGCTTCCATGAGCGCGATAATACGCCGGAAATCGTCCCCCGCGGCATTGCGCGTGGCGAACAGCGTCACCTCGCGCTTGTTGAAATCGGGGTCCGAGAACGTTATGTCGGCCTGCACCACGCCGATGAACACGATCCTCCCGCCGCTGGCCACGTAGCCGAACGCCTTCATCATGGACTCCGCGTTCCCCGTGGCGTCGAACACCGCCGTGGGCATGTCGCCGCCGGTCAGTTCGGCGAGTCTCTTCAGCGTCTCCGGATGAGGCGCGGGCGGGCCAGCGGGCTCGCCCTGCGGCGCGGCAGGCAGCGGCTCGCAGATGATATGCTCAACCTTCAGCCGCTCGCGGCAGAACTGCAGGCGCTTCTCGTTGACGTCCAGCGCGATCACCCTGGCGCCCGCAGCCTGCGCGAACTGGATTGCGCCCATACCGATTGGACCCGTGCCGACCACGAGGGCCGTTTCGCCGGCTTCGAGTTGCGCACGCTGAACGGCGTGCGCGCCGATGCCGAGCGGTTCCACCAGCGCGAGCTGGTCCACGGTGAGCGACGCCGCTGGATGCAGCTTGCGCACCGGTACAACGAGCAGCTCGCGCATGCCGCCGTCTATGTGCACGCCGAGCACTCTCATGTTCACGCAGCAGTTCGTCTTGCCCCGGCGGCAGGCAATGCAGCGCCCGCAGTTCATGTAGGGTTCTACCGCGCAGAGAACGCCGGCTTTCAGGCCGCGGTCGTTGGCTCCGACCTCGACGATCTCCACACCCAGTTCATGGCCCACGATCCGCGGGTACTTGAAGTACGGCTGCCGGCCGCGAAAGGCATGGATGTCCGTCCCGCAGATGCCCACGCGATGAACGCGCACCAGGGCTTCGTCCGCGCCGGGCCTGGCAGGCGCCGGGGTATCGCACAAACGGAACTCGCCGGGTTTCTCCAGGACAATCGTCTTCATCCGCTCTCTCACTTCCCCGTGCTGCCGGCGCTACTTCAGGTACTCCCAGAACTCCTTCTCAAGCGTCGCGTTGTCCATCCCGATGTACTCGTTCAGGCTGGCGTTCTTGGCGCCGCGGTACGAATCGTACACGAACTCAAGGTAATCCGCGGCGTACGCGCCCTCTTTCGTCTCCAACAGGAAGCGGCCAAGCGCCGCGGCGGTCTCGCCGTTGCCCGGCATTAACGGGTTGTGGAACGCCGTATCGTCCAGCGTGAACAGCTTGGCCAACTGCGGGATGTTCCCCGCCTGCGACATCTCCGCCGCCTTGGCCACCGCGGGGTGTTTGCGCCCGGGCGGAACAGTGTAACGGCCCTTCTCGTCGGGCGTCGCCTGTTGGACGCCGTCGCACACGCTTGCACTGATCCAGGGCCTGGGCCCCTGCGCGCCGGTCTGCGCATACTCGCTCAGAATCTGGCTGGCTATCTGGTTCTGCGAGAACACCGTGCGGAACGGCTCCGGCACGGTCTGGTTAAAACAGGATGCGTGCGTAAGCGGCGTGTAGAAGCCTGGTAAGGGCAGAAGCAGCAGTGCGGCCACAATCGCGGGCGCCGCCTTGAGCTCCTTCTTCACCATCGCGTCGTAGTCCGCCTTCTCGCCGAAGAGATGCACGAGCATCTTCTTGGACACCGCGTGCGTAAAGGACATCTGCTGGCCGCGCCGTTCTCGGACGAAGAAGTCGAGATACTCGGCATAGCATACCTGCCACATGCCTTCGAGCCGCTCGGCCATCTGCACGCTCTGCTTGCGCCCCGCCGTGGATCTGAGCGTGAAGTGCTGCGTCTCGATCACCCACGGCGTCGCTGCCGTCGAGTGCAGCTTGTCGGCGTCGTCCAGCGGCATCCACTTGCCGTTCTCAAACCATTCGCCGTTCTTGACGCGTTCCGCCACCTGCGCCGGCACCCAGCCCAGTTCCGGAACGTACACGTTGCCCTTCTGCATGTGCTGCGCGGTGAAGGGGTCCTTCCACTCGGCTCCTCCCTTGTCCGCGCCTTCCTGCGGCGTGGCGGGCTTCGGGAGGTTGACCTTCACCTGCCCGAGCGCCTGTCTCGCAACGTTGTTGTCGGGGTCAACCTCCAACGCCTGCTGGACCAGTTCATACGCCTGCTTAGGCAGGCCGGAACGGTAGTAGGTGGAGGCCATGTCAACCAGCGCGCTGGCCTTCGTCTTGCGTGCGGCTTTCAGGCGCGTGACCAGTTCCTTCTGTTTCGCCTCGTCCAGGAAGGCCGGCGTCGCAATGCCTTCCACGCTCTTCTTCAGGCCGACCAGCGCCGCGTTCTTGTCGTCCAGCGCCTCGATCTCGGTGACAACCGCCTGCGCGTCGTTCTTAGCCTGCAAGCCAACCAGCCACTGGCCGACGGCCGCCAGCGCGTTTGCATACGGCGTGTTGGCGCGCTTGACCGCGTCCGGCAGCGCCTTCAGCGCGGCTGCGCGCGCCTGCCGTTCGGCGGCGCGGCGCTGACTCAGTTCACTGCCGCAAACCGCGAGCGGCAACAGTGCGCCGGCCAGCACAACGGCACAGGTTCGCAGATGCATGCGCGAGCCCTCCCAGAGCGGCCTATTCTAAATACCGCGTTAGCCGTTGGATAGTGTGAAACAGTTCGGATTTCAGTTCCGCCCTCGCCCGGCAGCGCCTACCAGCGCGCCGAAGATCAGGCGGTGCTCCAGTTCATGCGTCAGCCGTTCCGGGTGCCACTGCACGCCGAGGACGAAGCGTTCCCCGGGAAGCTCAAGGGCCTCGACCACGCCGTCCGGCGCCCATCCCGTCGCCACCAGCCCCTGCCCCAGCCTGTCCGGCATAACAGCCTGGTGGTGAAACGAGTTGGCCATGACGGACGTCCTGCCAACGATCCCGGCGATGAGACTGCCCGGCGCCAACGTGATCTCGTGGCGGAACGCGTTCTCCTCTTGGCTCGTTCCCTTGCGTTCGTCGCCGGCGTGCAGCAGCGTGGGCGCCGCGGCCCCGGACGGCCGCCATTCCGTTTTCAGGTCCTGCACCAGCGCGCCGCCGCGCGCGATGCTCAAGCATTGGTGTCCGCCGCAGATGCCCAGCACCGGCTTGCGTGTCCGTTCCAGCAACGCCTCGGCCAGCCACAGGTCAAAGCTCTGCCGCCGCGCGTGCATCACCTGGTCGGGCGGCTGCGCGTGGCCACCGTAGTGCGCCGGGTCGTAATCCGGGCCGCCGATCAGGCAGAAGCCGTCGAGCTTCGCCAGGGCCTCGTCCAGCATTGTCCTGTCAGTGTACGGCGGAAGGATGACGGGCACGCCTCCCGCGCCCGCCACAGCGTCTATATAATGGACATGGCAGACCGCCTTGGCCTTGAGCGGCTCGGCCATGTCCACGAGCGATGTGTTCAGGCCAATCAGAGGACGCATGCGCATCTCATCCTACAAGCGCGTGAGTTTCCCATCCAGGAAGCGCTGGCGCAATTCGCGCCGCTGCACCTTGCCGCTGGTCGTCTTCGGGATCTGGCCGCGTTTCACGAAGACCATGTCCGCGAGCGGCAGGCCCAACGTCTTGCCGACGCGCTTGCGGATGTCCCGGTCCAGTTCCGCCAGCAACGCCCGGTCCGTGGTGGTCGTTTCCAGCACCAACACCGCCTGCTCGCCTTCGGCGCCTTTCATCACGCTGAAGGCGCCGCAGCGTTCCGTGCCGCCCGCGCCGCTCGCGTCCTCGGCGATCCATTCCAGTTCGTGCGGCATCAGGTTGTGGCCGTGGATGATAAGCAGGTCCTTGATGCGCCCGGTCAGGTACAACTCCCCGTCCTTCGTGAAGCCCAGGTCGCCGGTGCGCAGCCAGTGCCCGTGAGGCGCCGGCACCAGCGTCTCCGCCGTGGCCGCCGTGTCATTATAGTATCCGGCAAAGACGCCCGGGCCGGCGATCCATACCTCGCCGACGCGTTCGTCCGGAAGGAACTCCCCGAGCGCGCTCGGCGAACTGATGCGAATCTCCGTGTCAAGCACCGGCGCGCCGACGCACACAATCTCGTGCAATCCCGCGTCGCTGCCCTGCCCCTTCGGCATGGGCAGGCTGCGCACGCCGCGGCGCCGCTGATCCGCCGACGCCGCGAGTGTGGCTTCGGCCATGCCGTAGCACGGCGTCAGCGACCTGGCATCGAAGCCCAACGGCGCGAACTTCTCATGGAACGCCCGGCACGTGCCGGGATGCACCATCTCGGCGCCGGCCATTGCGGACTTCCAGGACGACAGGTCCAGGCCGGCCAGTTCCGCCGGATCAACGCGCTCCACGCAAAGCTGGTATGCGAAGTTCGGCGCGGGCGAGCGCGTGCAGCGGTGCGCGCTGATCGTCTGCAGCCAGAGCCTCGGCCGCGCCAGGAACGCGTCCGGCCGCAGCAGCCAGAGGTCGTAACCGTTGACCAACGAGTAGAACAGGCAGCCCGCCAGGCCCATGTCGTGGTTGAGCGGCAGCCACGAAGCCACGCGCTCTTCCGGCGAGAACGGTTGTGAGCCCACGGCGCGCCCGATCGCCATGGCATTGTGGATCACCGACGAGTGCCGGATCATGACCGCGCGCTGTCGGCCCGTTGAACCGCTTGTCAATTGCATGAAGGCCGTGTCGTCGGGCTGAGCCTGGTGCAGCTTCGCCGCGGATACCGGCGCAAGCGCGGCCAGTTCGCCGGGAGTCACCGACAGCGCGGCGGCGTCTTGCTGCCCACACTCCGTCAGTTCCCGGCGTGTGGTGTCATCACAGACGAAGCGCTTCGGGACGAGCAACTCGATAAGCCCGGCAATCTTGCGTGCGTGAGCCTCCGCGCCGCCCAGGGCGCCCGGCGGCGCGACCATGACGGGGTACGCGCCGCGCCACAGCGCAGCGAAGTGTATCTCGAGCAGGTCCCACGACGTCGGCAGGCACATCAGCACGCGGTCGCCCGCGCCGATGCCGGCCGCTGCCAGGCGCGCGGCGCTCTTGCCGGCCATGTCGAGCACCGCCGGGTATGTGCGGCATTCAGCGGCCTGGCCGCGGCGGTCATAGATGCCGATGCCGCGTTCGGGCGCACAGCGTGCGGTGTGCGCCAGTGCCTGAGGCAATGTGGTGGTGTGGGGATCAGGGACTGGGAATTCCATGCGCGTCTTCAACGGGTCATAGCGGAGCGGGCGTGTGATGTCAAACTGTCCCACCCTATATAAGCCGGATGAAAGCGCGAAACTGGACATAGAGTTGTGTCAAATCGCGATCCGTAGCGATCTGTAGCGATCAGTAGCGATCCGCCGCGATCCCGTCGGGCACATCGCAAGTCTTGTGGTTGCACCCCAGCCGTGGTCGGCTGTAATCTTGGCTCCATGAGCTCAGACCGCAACAACGCTCGCGAGGCCGCCCGACCAACGCACTCGTGGTGGTGCCGCATACTCTCCGCATTGTGGCTGGCGTGGCTGCTCGCGCTGATGTACATGAGCCGTGCGGAGTGGTGCCGCGCGCGGCCGGTCCCCGGCCACGGCGCCGACGTCGCGCCGCCGGGCCTGAGAGAGCCCCAGACGCAGGAGTAGGTGCAGAGCATGTCCGATGCCGCCAGTGCAGGTGACGCTGTCAGTGGCGCGCGACTCCAGCGCGCCGTGCTGGCGCGCCTGCGCCTTGAGCAGAGCATGGGGATCGAGTGCGTCCCAAGGAGACACGCACCGCCGGCGCCCGCTTTCCAGGCAGCC
>Ga0315282_10013887_pt1 | contig 12068 bp, 7 predicted proteins | sample YL17G07_20_MG_FD_203693 | JGI IMG/M metagenome (GOLD analysis project Ga0315282, IMG submission 203693) | Sediment microbial communities from Yellowstone Lake, YNP, Wyoming, USA - YL17G07_20 | ecosystem: Environmental > Aquatic > Freshwater > Lake > Sediment | place: USA: Wyoming | collected... | reverse complement strand
AGTCATGGGGTCTTTGACCGGATAGAGCGTCGCCACCGAAACGAACACCCGCGCGGCAGGGGACAGTCCGAGTTGCCGTCGCGCCGCCAGCCGTTCCTCCGGCGCAGGAACAGAGAACCGTTCTAGGTCAAGAGCATTGGGGAGAATGTCGATCCGGCCCGCGGGTACGCCCTCCGCTGTCAACGACTCCAAAGCTGTCCGCGAATTACACTGCCAAGCATCCGCCAGGCGGTTGACTACCTTTAGAGCGAGACGGTCGAGAGCCGTCTTCCAATGCCCCGCGTTCCGCCGGGAAATCACGATGACGGGCACCCGCGCCGCCCAAGCAGCCACCGTCCCGTAGTAGGTTCCGTCCCGAAAGAAGGTCTGAACAATGTGGGGGCGGTGCTGTCGGAACAGTTGGGTCAAACGCCACAGGATCCGGACGCGAGACAACTCAGAACTCGAGCCAGCCAAATGGACGGGACAGGGGAAGTCATTGAGAGTCAGTTTCGCAGGCGGACGGAGAAAGTATAGTTCCGGCTCAAAATGCTTGCGGTCGAGTGCCGCCAGGAGCTTCCCTACCTGCTGCTCTGTTCCGCCATCTTCCCAGGAATCTATCGCGTCAATCACCAAGGCCAACCGAAGGCGTTCTGCCGGGCGTGATTTCCCCTCGGGTGGCAAACGCTTTGGATCAGCTTTCCGTAAGGCCCGGGAAGCAAGGTAGAAGTTGGTGCGGCCTGCGCCGAAACTGCCCCGGACGCCGCGCAGGTAAGAATCACTGATCGGTATGCGCGGCAGCAGCCAAGGGTCAGAACCGCCTCGAACCATCCCCTCTTTCGTGGTGACGGCACACTCGTATCCGCTTGCCTTCACGCGTTCCCGTATGTGGCTGCCCGTGGCCCCCCAGGGATACGCAAATCCCACGGGCGGCGCACCCAAGCGTTCGGTCAGTTCGCGGCGAGACTCCTGAATCTCCCGCTCCGCGATAGCTGGTTCCGCCCGAGTCAGGAGCGTATGGTGGAGCGTGTGCGAGCCGAAGGAGATGCCGGACTTCTGCATCGCGCTCACTTCTTCCCAGCTCAGAAACGCGCGGCCTTCGAGGGCGGCAACAGGCCCGGTAGCTGTTGCCAGGCGGTCCACGAATTCCTCCGCCTCGCAACTGGGTCGGTGCAGGAGGATGCGCCGCAGACGCTCAAACTTCTTCTCCCGGAGCGGCAGTTGCGGACACCATGGGAAACTGCTCATCACCGTCTGGAGGGTGGACTCCGCCTCGCCTCGGTTGTCGAGTTCCTCCAGACAGACCCGTAGCCTTTCCTGCCAGAATCGGCGCTCTGTTCCGATAAACCGGACGGGAAGGAAAATCGTCGCCGTCAATTGGCGTTCTCGGAGCAAGGGCAGGGCGTGGAGGAAGTTGTCGCGCCAGCCATCGTCGAAAGTGATGGCGCAGAGTGGCGCTCCCCCCTCCTTTGGGTGCTGACGCCGCCGGGCGAGCGCGTCCACGGCCACCACGCGATACCGCTCACCGACCCAATCAAGAAAGGCGCCAAACAGGTTGGTCGAAGTGACCAGTTCCGGGTCGTAACTGGCTTCGCCCTCCGGCAGAACGCGATGGAACATGAAAACAGGAGCGCCCGTGGCCCGCAGCCAGTCGAATGCTCGGCCTAGGAGGGGCATGCCGCCCAGGAGTCCGGCAATTCTATGCTTCACACCAGACACCCGTTACTCCTCACTTCCCGGGATGTGCCGGGCTCCGCTGCCCGAGACGGGACGCGTTGCCGAGCGCTTTGGCTTGGCGCGCAACCACTCCAGAACGCACCGTCCCGCCTCGGCCCAGAAGCCCATGCCGAGCCCAACATGTACGGCCAGATAAACAGCGGGGGCGACAACCAGATAGCGCCACCCGTGCCGCAACCCCAACCAGCCGGAGAATGCCAGCACGAGTCCTGCGTAGGGGACCAGGGTCGCGAGGAAAACCTTGGCCGCGAACGCTGACACACACGACGCTAGGACGCCGCCCGCCAGCCACGCCACAAACGCGGCGGGAACAAGTTGCGAAATGGTGAGCGCATCGGGATGTTTGCGCACGAAACGAACTCTCCCTCGCCCGTAGCGGACGAGCTGTTTGAACAGCCCCCGAAGACTCGAACGGGGCCGGTAGGAAATAGCGCAACGCGAGCTTAGATAAGAGCGCAACCCTGCCTTGAAGACACGATAATTGAAATCGACATCTTCGCAGGCGTCGAAGCGTTCGTCGTGCATTCCGACGAGATCGAAGACTGCGCGCCGATAGAAGGCCCCTGCGCTGGTGGGATTCACGAACCCTTCAAAGTCAGTGGCGTAAATAATGGAATCGCGACCGTGGCCGAGGGAGGTTGCCCGCACGCGGGCCACCGCGTCTTGAAACCACGTGTTCCCAGGCATCTGGATAGTCACCGGCCGGCACAGGCAGTCCGCGCCCGTAGTCTGCATGATGCGCGCCGTGTCCAAGAACAGAGTCGGGCTGGGAATCCGGCAATGCCCATCAATAAAGAGAATCAGCTCGCCGCGGCTGGCTTCCACCCCTACGTTCCGGCCGGCGCTGGAGAGTTGACGGGGGTTGGGAAGCCACAGGACTCGGGGTATGGACTCGCGCGCGTAGCGCTCGACGATTTCTCTCGTCCTGTCCGTTGAATTGCCATCCGCTACCAGAATCTCATACCGATCGGGCGGATATTCCTGCTTCAGCAGGTCTTCGAACAGCAACGGCAAGTGCGCCCCTTCGTTACGCACGGGGATGACAACCGAAATCAGGGGAAGCGACGACGCCCCGGCAGGCAGGGCCGAAGCTGTGGCGGGAGCAGGCATGTCCAACGTCCTTGCCATCCTAGTGACCACCTCGTGAGCTCGTGCCAAGTGCGGCCCGTACCGGCGCCATAGCCGGAATCAATTCTTCGTATAGGGCGCGGAGTTGCATTCCCTGTCGGGCGGGCGAGAAAGCTTCCTGCACTCGCTTCTGGCCGGCGCGACCTATGGCGCCGGCAAGCACACGATCAAGCAGGAGGTCCCGCACTGCCCGGACAATGGCCGCCGCATCCGCCGGAGGAACTGAAACTAGGGTATTGCCGTCTCCCGCAATTTCTTTGACGGCGCCCACGGCGGTAGCAACCACTGGCACCGCGGCAGCCATCGCTTCAAGAACGACGTTGGGCATCTGCTCGGCCAAGGATGGGTTGACAAGCACGTCGATCGCCGGCAGCAACAAAGTAAAGTCCGGCACATGGCCGGGGAAAAGCACTGCTGCACTCACCCCGAGGCGCTTTACCATCCCCTCCAACTGCCCACGCAGCCGACCGCTCCCGAAGATGACGAAACGCGCATCAGGGAACTGACGTTGAAGCTCAGGGACCGCTCGAAGGAGAAATACTGTTCCCTTCTCCGCGCTCAGCCTCCCGGCCGAAGCCACAACCATGCAGTTGGCGGGTAGCCCCAGTCTTGCCCGAACTTCCTGGCGGAGGCGCAAACGTTGGTCTTCGCCGATGGTGCGGCTTTCAATCGCATTCGACACAACTCGCAACTTGTGCCGCAGCAGGCGATAGCGTGCGAGTCGGGATGCGTGTGTCTGTGAAAGACAGACCACCCGCTTCGCCAAAGCCAGAAACGCACGGTCGGCTAATTCGTAAACCCGAACCTTCCAGTCTTCTCCTGTCCAACCGCGCAGGAAACAAGCCACCGGCACGCGACGAGCCAAACCCGCGATTCCGCCCAGAATGTCCGCTTGGTAGCCATGCGTGCAAAGGAGCGATATCTCGCGTTCCTTGAGGAACCGCATCAGAGCGAATATCGCTCTGTAGTCTCCCAGCGATCCTGTCGGCAGGGCTAGGGTTTGAAACCCATGTTCCTTAGCCGCTTCTAGGAACTCACGTCCTTCGTGTACGCCTACGAAAGTCCCAAGGATGGTTTCGGTCAGACCCACGCGGTCGAGCTCTGCATAGTGGAGCAACTGACGCTCCGGCCCCCCCACGAAGCTGCTGGGACGCAAGTGCAGAATGCGGACGGGCCGGCTCACGGGTTCGCCTGCGCCTCCTTACCCATTGAGGGAGCTTCGACTCCGCATGCGTGCCCTGCTCCACAAAGCTCTTCCCAGGCCCACTCCAGTGCCCTTGCCATTTGATCCCAACTATAGCGTTCCACCACGAGCTTACGCCCGTTCTCCCCCAGGCGGAGGCGCTCCTCGGATGACTTCAGCAATTCCACCGTCCGAGCGGCGAAATCCGACGGTGCATCAGCGAGCAAGAGGTGCATCCCATCTGTAACCGCCAGGCCCTCGGCACCGATGGAAGTTGAGACTACCGCTTTTCCCATGGCAAGGGCTTCCAGGATCTTGATTCGACTCCCCCCACCGATCCGCAAGGGGACAGCGACCACCGCGGCTCGGGTCAGGAAAGGACGCACGTCAGCGACTTCACCGACAAGCTCCACACCAGGACAGCGGGCGATCCGCTCCTTGAGCCCTGCGGGAGGGCGTCTGCCCACAATGCGCAGTCGCGCCCTTGGGCTAGCTTGCCGGACCAGTGGAAAGATATCCTTGAGCAGGTAGTCGAGGGCGTCCAGGTTGGGGTACCAATCCAGTGCCGCTAGAAAGAGAATCTCGTCGCGATCGCAGTTACCTTCAAGGGGCACGAATTGGTCCACGTCTACGCCATTTTCCACGACCGAAGTCCTCTGCACACCCCAAGCGCGCACCTGCTCGGCATCCAGCCCTGTAACCAGCGTGACCCAGTCGGCCTGGCGCAGGACCTCGCGCTCAAACGCCTCCATCCTTCGAGCCTGGAGGCCAAAGAAGACGCGCTCGACAATTGTCCGGCTCTGTTGGGCTCGGCGGAACAGAATCTGCGACTCGACGTTGTGAGCCATAATCAACTTCGGAAGTCTCTCGACCGCCCCGAGGAATCTCGCGTAAACCGTGCACTCACAGTGCACCAGATCAAACTGGTCGTCTCGCAGTAGCTCTCTTAACCGATTCTCGTAACGCTTGGTGTAGTGCTTCCAAACAGAGTATGGATGCCGCGAGAAGACGTTGGCGAGCAGCCCTCCGTACAGGCGAGCGCCCCGAGGCGCTGGGAACGGACGTACCAAGTGCAAAGAAAGGCCCGCCGCCCGGGCCGCGACAGCGGCCTCGGCCTCCGGGTCACCATAACAAAGCAACGAAAGCCTGTGCCGCCGTGCCAGGCGCTGCAGCAGACTCCAGGTACGGACGCCCCGTCCCGAGTTAGGCGGGTAGTGCAGCCACTCATCGAGGACCAACACTCTCAGACGGGAACTCACATCGTGGATAGGCTTGCGCTCTGTCAATGACACTGCCAAACCTGCAATCTGCCCTTTCCTCAGAGTTTCCTTCTCTGCGCTTGGAAGCCGCGAAGCCACATGCTAAGCCTTCCCGTTTACGAGAACCGTTGCGGGGGCCAGCGGGGATTCCTCTTCCGGGCTTGCCCCCGCCCCCTCGCCGGGTGCACTGCCAACTTCCGACTTCTCAGTCTGGTCCGCCACGAACCGATTGGCGGCCACCATGCCTCCGAGTAGATACCAGTAAGGGCGGTACAGGGTGTGGCCAAACACACTCACAACTGCAACTCCCGCCAGGAGTGCGCCACAAGCGACCCCCACCTCGTAGTTCACCTTGTAGGCACTTCTTCCTTTGAGCCGCAAGATCGAGCGGTTTGCTTTTACAATTTGGAACACAAAATACCCAAAAATAACCAAGCCAACCAAGCCTAATTCGCAGCCAACCTGCACCAGCAGGTTGTGAGGCTGCATCCACGGCCCGTGCTCGCGACCCGAGTAAACTGTGCCGTAGGCGGTGCGGAACTGGCCGGCGCCCACGCCCAACACCGGATGATCAAGAAACATCCTCCAGCCTGCCTTCCAGATCCGAAGCCGCAACTCGTTGGAGTCGTCCAGTTCGTCCCCTTGTGCATACCGCGCCGGGGACAGATAGCGCTGTTGATACTGCTCGGGCATGCCCACCCAGATCACCAACGCCAGGGCGACGTAGCAAGCGAAGCTGAGGGCCTTGTGCTTCGAGCGGAATACAAAGTAAATCCCCACAGCTGCCAAGGCGAGCATGCTGGCGCGGGAACCGCTGACCACTACCGTAGCAATGGCGAGCGGCAGAATAGGCAGGAGTAACAGACGGGCCAAGATACCTCGACTGAATCGAATTGCCGCCAGGAGGAAAGGCAACAACCCTACCGTCAACCCAGCCAACGCGTTGGGGTCTCCCACCGCACTACTCACCCCGACGGCGCGCATGAGACCCTCCTTGAGGACATACTCCCCTTTCAGGTAGGCGTTCATGGCGCTCCCGGCGTACCATGCCAGCAGTACAACCAGAACCCAGACGATGCTCCGCAGGCGAAACCTGCTGTCAATCAAGGTAGCGATAAAGAACAGGATGAAGACGAGCTTGGCGAGTTCGATTGTCTGGTCAAGCGCACCCCCCCTCCAGATGGCGAAGGGAACAGTGAGGGCGGCATAACCCAATAACATGAGGGCCGCCCGGAGGATGGGACTGGTTAGAGAGGGGGCAGTGGGCGTGGAGGCTCGATGCACAACGAAAGACAGGAGGAGAAGCAACCCGTAGACCAGCTCAACGCGAAAGGGCCCCAGGGCCGGGATCAGCTCCCCGGGCTGCACAAAGTGGATCAGGATGAGCACGAGCAAGCCCAGAAAGGGACGGAAGAGCCCAACAAGGGCGAGTGCCACAACGATGACTAACGCGATCACAGTGAAGGGACTAGACAGTGTCATTGCGTTCTGTGGCTGTACGTGTTGTGTTGCGTCCGCCATGCCTTAATCGACGTAGCAACATAAATCGCGAGAAGTGAACCCCCAAATACAGTCAATCCGACGGCTGCCATAAAACCTTGCTGGTTGAAATCGCGCACAAAGTAGACAACGATCAATGGAAGGGCAAGCACGCTGAGAAACATGCCAATCGGTCGCAGAGCCTGAGGTGCTATTCGCAGGCCCAACAAGCATGCACCATAAGCAATGGACGACCCCAGGAACAAGACAGGGTAGAACACGATCATCATGAGCCATCCCCTCGTTCTGATCGAAGGTTCTATCCCAATGGGCAAGTACACAAGGTGAACGTACAGGCCTGGGAGGAACGGAGGTCTGAACCTCTCAATCAGCCTCTTCTTGTTCGCGATGTACCGCTTGACGCTCAGATCGTGGATCGTTTCAAGCGTTTGCCGTACTGAAAGGACCTGTACGTCTCCTTGTTGTTTCAACCATCTGAGCAGATCTTCAAACTCTTTAAAGCTACACATTCCAGTTTGGGAGTTGACTTCCGTGAAATCATATTCGTGAACCATTACCACGATGATAGCTCGCAGGTGGCGCATACGACGAGCCGCATCGATCCCCTGCCTGAGTGACTTCAGGTCCGCTGTGGCAGGCAGAAATTTGAGCGGAAAACCTTCATCGGCAGGGCCACTCAAATTGGCGGAGATAGCATCAAAGCGCAAGTCGTCAAGTGCCCGGAGCGTTGTTCGGTCATAACTATTGTAAGGCGGGACAAAGGTGCTGATTTGGCGCTCAGTTGCGGCCTCCAGCGTGCTCCGACCACTGAGGAGCATGGTTCGTTGTTCCTCGTAGCTCTTGCCAGCAAATTCCGAATAACTGCCGATGCGTGTCACCCCCTTGTGGGAATACCCATGGAGGGCTGGGTCAACGCTTCCGTCCTCAATACTCCTCTTGAGAATTGACAACTTTTCCCCACGCAGGCAATCAAGGCTTTGTGGACGTGGGTCCTGTGGAGCGCGTATGACAACACAGGGGATCACCGCCATTGTGAGACTATACCCCTGATCCTTGAAGGCTCTAATCACTCTGGTCTCGACGTCGGTGCGGCTCCGCATCGAATAGTCGTCGTAACGGAAGACTACTGTGATCGTATCCTGCGCGCTCGCAGCCAAGGTGGCCCTAGCGAAGTAGAATCCCGCCAGGACGATAATCATAACCCACCGTGTCGTGAGTCTGTGCCATCCGATCATATTTCACCTCTGGCGGCAGCATGGCTGCCAGATCATGTTGCCACTGGGTTAGCCTGCCGCCGGACTCGTCACGCGGGAAATGCACAGGCGTGTTTTTCCTGAGCGCTCTCGCTCGATGTCCTCTACCTTCTCGAACTTCCATTGAAGCTGCACGCCAAAGTACTCGTCGAGTCTTTTCTGGAGCAGCTTCAAGTCCTCCTCGGCAAAACCTTCTCCCGGAACAAAGCGAAACCTGAACTCCGTGAAGGTCTCTTGAATGATCTGTATCTTCCTGAGAGTGCGACAAGCTTGGCCGATGGCCCGGCTTAACAGGGACCCGCCCATGACGACGGCGCCGTCCGCGAGCCGGAACAAGTCGCTTGTCCTGCCCACCAACCCCTTGATGATGGGAAAGCCCCGTCCGCACGGGCAGACCTCAGAGTCCACGAGCGCGCAATCGTTGACCCGGTAGCGGATCATGGGCATCCCGTAGTTCAGGAGATCCGTCACCACAATCTCGTGCAAGCCCTCGACTTCGGCCTCCGGGATCGGCAGGTACTCGAAATAGGCGACTAACGGATTCACGTGCAGCCCTCGATGCTCCTCGCACTCGGCCGCGGGCAACCCGAAATCCCGGGTCCCGTAATGGTCGAAAACCGGGCAGCCGAAGGCCGCCTCGATCACTCGCCGCTGTTCCGGGAAGAGCAATTCTGCCGTGCAGATCGCGGCCTTGGGCCGGACGTAAGGGCGCCCGCAGGCACGCAGGAATTCGCAGAAGAGCGACAGGGCTCGCGGATAGGCGTAAATAATCCGGGGACGTAGCTGGTTAAGGGCCTGCCGGTACGATTCCAACACTCCCTCACTGAGGTCGGAGGTGGGAGCCCAAACCCTCCGCATCAGATGGCGGTCGTAAAGGCGGTAACGCCAGCTTGGATTCTGGGGCAAGTCGAACCTCGCACCCCACAAATAAAAGACTTTGTCCCCGGGAAAGAGCCCAGCCCAACTATTGAACTGCCATTGGACGGCCACCTTCTCCCGCACGCACTCGGGATCGCGCAGGAGCGGCACCGGGGTGTCTGTAGTGCCTCCCGTCGCCGAACGTACGAGTTCCTCGGGCCGGTAGCGTCGCGACTGAATTTCGGCAAGGTGGTTGCGAAGGTCGTCGCGCGTCAAAGGTGGAATCTTCCTCAGATCAGCGGAAGATGCAATATCTGAGGGCCGCACACCTGCCTGGTCAAACCGCTGGCGGTAGAAAGGGCTGGAGTCGTAGGCATGGGCCAGGAGCCTGGTTAGCGCCTGCCATTGCAGCTCGCGGTTGGCTTCCAACGACGAACCTTCTATCCTCTGGTAACGCTGCAGGCGGTCACTGAACCGCCCATAGGACCGGGGGTCGAATATGGGATAGATGACACACGCGTAGACCCGGTTCAGCCACCGAGGCTGCTCATGCTCCCCACTTGACATTCCGATCGTCCCCTCTCTCGTCACGAGACTTGATTTCGCCCCTGAGAACCGACCGCCCGGACATGCGCTTTCAACCGAGCGGGTCCACGCCGGCACGCGCCGGTGCCGCGGCAACCGCCCCCGAGATGCCATGGGTCACGCCGCAGCGGGAGATGGTAACGCGTATCTTGCCAGAAGCTTCGGGCGGGATCTGGGCCACCCATTCCGTGGAATAACTCATATCCGGGCCGAACATTCTGGGAACCTGCTCTCGCAAAAAATCCTCAGCGGCTTGGCCCCCCTGCCCTGATTCCACCAGCCGAAAACGCAGGTGGTTGCATTGGTCCTGGACAATCTGTGCCTGCCGGATACCCGGCATCTGGGAAATGAGGTACGTGTTCACCGCCACACCTGAGAGCCAACGCCCATCCGGAGTGTGAATGAAATCGGTCACCCGGCCGGCAACCATCTGCATTCGTGGCAAGCCCCGTCCGCAAGGGCATGGCCCGTCGAGCGGGGCGCCCATGTCACCAATCTTGTAGCGGATAAAAGGCATGGCTTCGTTCAACAAGTCTGTCACCAGGACTTCACCCACCTCACCCGGCCGGGCCGGGCGGTCGCCCACGACGAACTCGACCAGCATAGTCTCCGCAGCCAGATGCAATCCCTGGTGCGCTTCGCATTCCGACGCAATCACGCTGAATTCACGACAGCCATACCGGTCAAACGTGCGGCATTGCAGCGTCTGTTCAATGAGCTGGCGCTCCTCCGGAGTCAGGCACTCGGCAGTCGTGATGGCGGATTCCAGCGGCGGGGGCTCGATATTCTGCTTGGATAGATAGTCGGCGAACATGAGAAGGGAGCGAGAATAAGCCTGTAAATACCTGACCTTCCGCCGGCGTAGTTCCGCCAGGAACCGTACGAAGTTTATTTCCCTCACATCGAAGGTGTTAAGGACAACTTCACGGTAGAGCAGGGCATTGCGCACGTGCCCCCAAGCCGATGCGTAAGGTTGAGCCTCCGGGTGCCCCCAAAGCAGCCCCATCCACTTGCCCGCTCGCCAGCCGGACCAGTAGTCGTGCCGCTGGGTCATGGCTTTGCGTGACGCCCATCGAAGCTTGGAAACCTTGAAGGCAATCGGGCTGCCAGTAGAGCCACCCGTGAAATTATCCTCATAGCTGCTGGGAGGAACACCGCGCGCCGTCAATTGGTTCTGGTTCTGCCGAATGTCGTCCTTGGTGAGGACCGGGAGGCGAAGGAAATCGGCCGGCTCACGCAGGTCGTCAGGGCAGAAGCCCACCTGGCGGAACCGATCGGCGTAGTAAGGGCAACGCTCGAACGCGAAGCGGACGATCCTCCGCAGCCTCTGCCACTGCAGGTCCCGAATGCGGTCGGCGGACCAGAACTGGGTCTGCTGATATTCGTGGAAGAAAGTGTTGAGCCCCGGGTGATCGCGCCTGGCCCATAACGGGTAAATGATGTGCTGAATTGTCGCTTCTGCAAGAGCGCTCATGTTGTTCCCAAGTCAGCCTGCGGTCGCTCACCAGGACACTGGATATCGGTGCCCCGAAGTATGGCCGGCCCCGAGGCAACGCAATGCCTTGACGGCAGTGCAGGCGTCAAACCACTATTTCACGCCCCGAAGCTGTTCCCATTCTCGTCCCAGAATCTGGAGGACCCCGCGCAGATGACGGGGACGCAGGCGATGCAGACGTCTCCAGATGGGATTCTGCAGTGAATGCTGTCTCGCCACCGCGCGAGCACGAGACTTCAACATGCTTGGCCACCAGAAGAAGGTGTAACCGGATCGAGTCAACTTCGCGCTGCGCTCTCTCAATTCCCTGGCCCTTTCGGGCCGCAGGTCCGGCGTCACTCGCAAGTCTGCCCCGAGGTAGGCAGGGATCATCTCGTGGGTCAAGATGCGGGCGTCATCGGCCACATCCACCTTCAATACCGCCGTGCGGCGCGCCGCCTCGCTCAAGCGCATCGGCATAACGAAGGAACGGCCATCCCGGCCCGCCCCGACCCAATCTTCGTCCGCGAAGGTGAAGTTGCCCAAGCTGTACGCCACCAGCCCGCCGGGCAGAAGTTCCGCCCCCTGCAAAACGTGGGGATGATGACCAATAATCAAGCTGGCGCCGGCAGCGATCATGTCCCGCGCCAGGCGCCGGTTAGCAGGAGATGGATAGCCTACATGCTCTTGGCCCCAGTGCATACAAACCACCAGCAAGTCACTCTCTCCCCTGGCGGCGGCAATGTCTTCCATAATCTGAGCGGGGCTGGCTGGCGCCACGCCGGGCTGGTTCGAGGCGGCATACAGAGGGTTGCGCACCGCCACACCGCAGTATCCGAGAAAGGAGACCTTCAGACCGTTTACGGTGACTTGGAGAGCTTGGCGCGCCGTCGCCAAGTCCCTTCCAGCGCCAAACACACGGATTCCGGCAGCCGTGGCCCGCTCGATGGTCTCCGCCACCGCATCCCAGCCATAATCCATGATGTGGTTGTTGGCCAAGTTAAGTACGTTGAAACCTGCCGCACGCAGGACCGACGCGTACGACGGGTGCCCCCGCATGCAGTGTCGCCACGGCGGAGAGACAGGGGGCCGCTCAGTGAGCGGCCCTTCGA
>Ga0315282_10013886_pt1 | contig 12068 bp, 12 predicted proteins | sample YL17G07_20_MG_FD_203693 | JGI IMG/M metagenome (GOLD analysis project Ga0315282, IMG submission 203693) | Sediment microbial communities from Yellowstone Lake, YNP, Wyoming, USA - YL17G07_20 | ecosystem: Environmental > Aquatic > Freshwater > Lake > Sediment | place: USA: Wyoming | collected... | reverse complement strand
AGTACGTGGAAGTGTTCTATAATCGTCAGAGGAGTCATTCGGCATTAGGGTACAGGAGCCCAGAGCAGTATGAAAAGCTCCTTAATGAAACTTAATCATGTGTCCACTTTTTTGGGGAAAGGTCACCTACAAGTCATTACGGACAACTATATTCAGGAATCGAAGATTCCGAGTTGGAAGTGCGTATGCCGAGCAGATAGAAAAGGAATTAAGAAAAAGCATTTTGCTCTTTCCTCAATTTTATCATTTCGAAGCGTTGCGAAGATTTTCAAGAAATTTAGAAGGAATTTTGTAGCCCAAATCTTGTGCCTTATAAATGTCCTTCCAAGATTTGTCGTATTCTTTCTTAAAGTAATAGGCAGTTGCTCGATTATAGTAGGCACCAGCACCCTTTGGGTTTATCTCCAGGGCCTTGTTGAAATCAGCGATCGCCCAATCAAATTGGCCTTTATTCACATAGGCAATTCCCCGATAATAGTAGGCACCAACACCCCTTGGGTCTATCTCAAGGGCCTTGGTGAAATCATCGATGGCCTGATCAAATTGACCTTTTTCCCCGTAGGCAATTCCCCGATTATAGTAGGCACCAGCACTCTTTGGGCCTATCTCAAGAGCCTTATTGTAATCTGAGATCGCCTGATCATGCTGGCTTTTATTCGCATAGGCAATTCCCCGATAATAGTAGGCACCAGCATCCTTTGGGTCTATCTCAAGGGCCTTGTTGAAATCAGCGATCGCCCAATCATATTGACCTTTTTCCCCGTAGGCAATCCCACGATCGATGTAGAACTTAGCATCCTTAGGTTCATTCTGTTTTTGTTGAGCGGAGGCGTAGGAGAATAAAAAGAAGAGAACTATTGGCAGGATTATCCCTATCAATTTATTCACAGTATTTTTCATAGTTCCAATCAAAAAGCCGAAAGTCTTTACCCTGAGACCATTTTGAATTAACAGTTTCTGGTTGAAATCCGCACGAAAAAGGCAGGACCTTCACATCTGAGAGTCCAAGATGGTTGAGGATCTTTAGATGAAGTGATTCCTAATTCTCAATTCTGGCAGTCCCTGTCGCCTCTTTCATATTCCAATGTTCGATAAAGAATTGCAGATCGAATTGACAATCCCCACAAGCTTAGGATGGGAATTCTCGAACCTTTTCACAGAGGTAGAAAGCCCCTCCAAGGATAGTTTGAAAAGTTGCGGATTCTTCTTCTCACGGATTGCTTCGTGAATTGAGACTTCGGTAAAACCGATAATACTCTGGGCGTCCTCGGCGTCGGTCTTGGAGAGTTGGGAAACTTCGGTCTTCAAAGTGGAAAGCAGATCTAGTAATTCCTTCTTTCTTTCGTCATTTAAAGATTTGGTCTTTTTGATCCTCGCTTCAATCTGGGTAATTGTCTCCTCGACCATATTTTCATCCTTTCTTCCAGGCACTCAATAAGGGAAACTGATGAGGGTCTCTGGATCCCTTTCTGGAAGGAGCCAGGTAAGCATGTAATGACTCATGATGGTTTTGGATTGTATCCCCCGCCCTAGTGGAATGATTAGAACTCGCTTTTGATTGTGTTAAATATACGAAAAAACGGAATTTTATGTCAAGCAAAAAAGGCTACAAGATATGCAAGATATGAAGGAAAGTTTTGTCATGTTTTGAAGATAACGATTACCGAAAGAAATCTTGCATCATGGTCGAAACCTATCAGGCAACGACTTCAGGAAGAACTTATTGCTGACTACAACGCCTTTCGTCAGTAAGATTCTAACTTTTACATATCTCTGATGAATCTGTTATAATCCACTCCCATATGGTTAAGACATACGATGTCATCGTCATTGGGTCTGGGATAGGAGGGTTGACCGCTGCTGCCCTTCTCGCGAAGAAAGGATTGAAGACCCTTCTCCTCGAAAAAGAGAAACAGGTGGGGGGTTATGTCGTCTCCTTCAAAAGGCACGGGTTCACCTTTGATGCGACAGGTTCCTTTGTGGGAGGATGTCAGGAAGGCGGAGAACTTTATCAAATTCTTAAAGAGATTGGGGCACTCGAGGAGATTGAATTTATTCCTATTCACCATATCCGAAATATCTATCCCGGATTTGAAGTCCATCTCCAGGAAGGTAGATTCAATTCCTATCCGGAGGCCCTCATGGGTCTCTTCCCTGAAGAGAGGGAGGGGTTGAAGACCTATCTCTCCCTGGTCAAACGAATTGAGGACGAAGTGAAATCTTATTCTGAGATCACTTTGATCAAGAAGATTCTTTTTCCTTTCTACTTCAGAAATCTTATCCGGTTTCACCAAACGAGTCACAGGGAAATTCTAAATCGTTTTTTTAAAGGAGGGGAGATCAAGATGGCCCTCCACACCCTTCCGATTACAGATCCCCCTTCGAGACTCTCTTTTCTTTTTACAGCCATCCTGATCAGCAAGTCTCTCATGGGAGGCGTTTTTTATCCTAAAGGAGGCACGGGGAGGATTTCTCAAGCCATGGCCAACTCTTTTCTCCGTTATGGCGGGGAGATTCGTCTTCAAACAGAGGTGGATCAAATTCTGATAAAAGACGGAAGGGCCGAAGGGGTGCAGACGAAGGATGAAGAAATATTCCGAACCCCATTGGTCATCTCCAATATCAATCCGAATCTTCTGGCCAAGATGCTCCCTCTTGAGTTTCAAAAATCTTTTGCGAAAAAATTGAAACGCCTTGAATATTCCCTTTCAGGCTTCATCCTCTATATCGCCACTGATTTGGATCTAAAAAAAATGGGCCTCCCTTATTTCACCTATCTCCGGTTCCTCTCTGACCTGGAAGAGGAAGACCGGATGTTTCAAAGAGATGAGGTTCCGAAGAATCCAACGACAATGGTATCCATCCCCACACTTCTCGACCCTTCATTGGCTCCGCCAGGTCAACATCTCCTGAAAGTTCTTGTGACCGTTCCCTATCATTACCAGGAGAGGTGGGGAGGGGGGGACCCTGTGAAATATCGGCACATCAAAGAGGAGTTTTCCCAAAAGATTCTTAAACAGTTAGAGGGGAAGTTGATCCCTGGTCTGAGAGACCATCTCCTCTTTTATGAAGCAGCCACACCATTGACCTTAGAGCGATATACTGGAAATGAGTTGGGCGCGATATATGGCCTTGCTTCTATACCACAGCAGGTCGGGAATTTAAGACCCCCCCATCAAACTTCTATCCCGGGCCTCTTTCAAGTCGGCCACTATACCCGACCCTCTCACGGCATTGTGGGCGCAAGTCTTTCGGGCCTCATTGCCACCAGGATCATCCTCCAAGATAGGGGGATAGGGTTTAGGGATTAGGTAGGGGTTAGTCAATCTTTTAATCTTAAACCCCAATCCCCAATCCCTGCCCCCCCTAATTTATTCGGAAGAGGTTGAAATATACCCTGCGGGCATTTTACAATTCCCCCAATGGGAAAACTTGACTGTATTTTTCTCCATGTCCCCAAGCTGAACAATTACTACCGGCCGATCAATGATTTTATTTGGATCAACTTTCTGCCCATGGGACTCCTCGGATTGGCTGACCTCCTCCAGCGTCACAACATCTCCACCCAGGTTGTGCATATGGGAGTGGAATGGATTGAGGATCATCATTTTTCTACCATCGAATATATCAAAGAGAAAAACCCTCGAATTGTTGCCATCGACCTCCACTGGCACCATCAGAGTTATGATGTGATGGAAGTGATCAAGAAGGTAAAGGCTGCTCTTCCCTCCGTCTATGTTCTCCTGGGAGGGTATACTGCCAGTTTTTTCCACGAAGAGATCATGAGGAACTTTGATGGGGTTGATGGAATCATCCGCGGGGAGGCAGAAGTCCCCATTTTGGAATTGGCGAATGCGCTTCTGCAAGGGAAGGAAGATCTTTTTTCTATTCCCAACCTCACCTGGAGAAGGAAGGGGAGGATTCTTATTAATCCCCTTTCCTATATCGCCTCTGAGAAAGAACTGAATAGCCTCTCCTTCACCAACTTTCCGTTATTGAAGAATCATCCCACCTACGTCCGCCATATCGGTCAACCCTTCTATGTTAAGGGAGTTTCCAAAGAGAAGAATTTCTGGATGTATTCTCTCAAGTCGCCCATCCATCATCTCACTGTGGGCAGGGGTTGTCCTGTTCAATGCACCTGGTGCGGCGGTGGTCGTTTATCTCTGGAGACCATCACAGGCAGAAAAGAGGTGACCTTTAGAGGAGTGGAGAGTGTTCTCCAATCGATTAAAGAGGCGATCTCCTATGGGTATGAGACATTCCATATCTGCTTCGATCCTTATCCCCAGAAGCCTCGATATTTCCTCGAGCTTTTCTCTCGCATCCGTGAGGAAAAAATTCGGATGGAATGTTTCTTCGAATCCTTTGGACTCCCCACGATCGATTTTATCAAGTCCTTTAAGGAAACCTTTCCCGGACCCAAATCTCTGATTGCCCTCTCCCCTGATGTCGGGTCAGACCAGATGAGGAAGATTCATAAAGGATATCCGTATTCCAATCATGCCCTGATGGAGTCTCTTGACCAGTTAAAAGCCAATGGAGTCTTCTGTGACCTCTTCTTCACCCTCGGTGTACCCTTTGAAAAGGAGGCAGATGTTCAGCAGACGATTCAACTCCAAAAGATGATCCGGGACCAATATCCCAATGTGAAAGGGATTCGCACTTTTACGATCGAGATGGAACCAGGTTCTCCGTGGCACCTTGATCCTGAGGAATACGGTGTGAAAACCTCACTCGATCATTTTATGGATTTTTACCATTACCATTCTGGAGACAAGAGCGCTTTTTCTTCTTTGGGATATTGGATTCCAGGTTATTTCGAAGGGGAGAAAGATGCGAGGGGATTTGAGGAGGCATTGCAGAAGATCAAGTGCCGTCATTTTTGCTTCATCCATCCTGAAGCCAGAAAATCATCAACTCCCTTCTGGGGAAGAAGGCTCTGCGATCTTTCGAGCCTATTTTGGAAGGTGAAAGGTTTAGCAGCGAAGAAACATTGACACTCCAGGCCCTTTGAGAAAGTCTCTTCCCGCCGCGACAGGCACTATAGAGGAATTTCTGAAACTGATGAAAGAAGTTCCAAAACCAAAGTTCTGTTATTAAAACCAGGAAAACCATTGTCAAGAAATAGGGAATTTTTGATTAGAAAAGCCTTCTTACTCTCCCAAGCGAAATAACTTATCTTAAGTTTTTGCTTAGTTATGACGAAAAATGTCACTTTCTGAATTTTTCGAAAAATTCTGCATCTCAATAAACCTATAAGAATCAACAGATTAATATAATTAATAAATCGATCTTTCCCTGGCATTAGTATTGCAGACTTTTATTCGATTTTTAGCTTCTAATGGTCCAAAATTTTGGGATCACCAGGTTAACGAAGCAAATAACTTGTGCAGGAAACCATTATCTATATTGATACAAGCCTTTTTCTTCCTATTCACTTCAATCCAGGGCAGGTGACTCAGTGTCAGTAAAAGAACGGTGTTTATTTTATCGAGATTCTGAAGGACTTGGCATGGGTCGCGGCATCGGGCATTGCGATCTCGGTGGTGACCAAACGGTTTGTGATGGAGATCTTAATTTTTGTGAAAAACCCAGTGATCTGAAGAACTATGAAAACAAACAAAAGGGGAATGAAAAAGATAGGAGGCAATATCCCAGGTTTATTCTGGATTTGCCTCTGGAATATCGAGCAATGAGTACCCCAAAAGCTCATGGAGGACTTGTCGTCAACTTAAGTGAAATAGGTCTTCTCATTCGTTCCGTTAAAAACATGACCATCGGCACGGAATTAAAAATTGCAGTCATGTTTCCCAAGGAGTACGAATTAGCCAACTTCCAGGTTTTAGCCAAGATCGTCCGGAAAGAACCTCTTTGGGAGGAGGATTGGGAGGGTTATGAATATGGACTAAAATTTGTTCAGATCATGGAAGAAGACCTCCGGAAGTTAAGGCAGATTGTCTGCGGGCAATTCGCATTGGAAAACATCTCCTAAAATTGAAGTGCACTGTAATTGTTAGGTGCATGAAATCGTGCCTCCCTCGATCAATGGTGTCATTTACGAAAATGCTTCAGAATGCCCCGCCCTGTGCCTGCCTGCCGGTAGGCAGGGGCGGTGAGCTTCACTCCATTTGACATTTTCCAATTCGTAATGCATATATAAAACTTTAAAAAATCTCTGAGGAGTTTTATATGAAGTGTAATCGTTGTGGTAGCGTAATGGTCTATGAAAGATTCTACGGCCCTGATGAACATTTTTTGGGCTGGAGATGCATCTTGTGTGGCGAGATTGTAGATCAACTGATCTTAGAGAACAGGAAAACGACCAACAAAGAGGCAGGAAGAAAGGCCAGAAGCAGGAACAGCTATTAATCGAGAATTCCCAATCCTTAAAGTTGTTCATGTGATTCCGGCGTAGATATCTCTTCTATAAAAAATAAAAGATCATAGCGAGTCTTGGCCTAAATGACATATATTGGCCCATTCAGGACAATAAGTCACTTTCTTATTTCTATGAAAAGATCGTTCTTTTTTAAAAAATGATAAAATATTAAACGGTTAGAAAGATATTTTCTTTGGCATTAATATTGCTCTAAATAAGATATAAAGAATTTTTGACTTCAATCACCGATAAAGCCAAACCACGAGTAATCGTGGGACGGAAAGCCACGGGTCCCTTCGGGATAGCCGAGTTGCCGAAGCAAAAGAGTTTTATGAAACCCGTGGTCTATATTGATCACGGGTTTTTTATTGCAGTGAAATGACTGACTAACGATAGAAGTCATAGATCAGCGCTGAAGAAATATATGGAAGGAGGGAGAGCAAGATGAGAGCTATGGAAGGGGAGATCTTGAAGAATAAATTAACCGAGGCTCTATATCAAGTAACGAAGATTGGAGATTCGAGAGTGATGCTGGAGAATGAAAATGGATCTGTTTGGATATCGCTGCGGAAAGAGGATCTGGGATTTTATTACGAAAGGGTCAAGGGAGGTGATGCTTAATGGCCATCGCGGAAGGAGACAAATTCAAACATAAATTAACCGGGCAACTATACAGTGTGAAGATCGTTAGGAATGGGACCGTTATCTTGGAATCTGAGGGATCACCGAATAGGATGTGGTTTGGCGACAAAGATGTGGAATTATTTTTCGAGGCGGTTGAAAGAAGGAAGAAATAAGTCAGGAAATTCGAGGGAGCGGTGACCAATGAAAACTTTGACCGGCGACATATTGAAGAATAAGTTCACTGGGGAACTGTACAAGGTGAAGAAAGTGAAACTGAAGACAGTTTTATTGGAAGCTGAAAATAGGCCGAATAAAGCGTGGCTTGGAGATGATGAAAGCTTGGAATTATTTTACGAGAAGGTGGAAAATTAGAACTTTGATCTGAAATCAAACAAAATAGCTCCCTTGATTGTTTGCTCCTATCCAAAGCATTTTGAAGGGAGACGATGGGATGACGCAACGGCACACTGTTTGCCTAATCTCCGGTCTTTTTGTAAACATCATCAATCTTTTTTTGTAGTTCAATCGTTAACTGAATGGCTTTTGCCACTTTCATGTAATGATTAATTTCATCCAGAGAGAGTTTTCGTCCCTTTCTGTCCTTTAAATACTTTTCCATTACCTGATAAGCACCGATTTGATATTCCCAAATTTCTTTTTGAATGCCCTCAAAATACTGTTCTTTGTTTATAAAAGCTCTCTGATTCTTTTCGTCATAAGTAACTTTCTCAACCTTATTGGAGCCATCTTTTGGAAAACCTACTTTGGTCTTTTCGAGCTCCGTATGTTTGAGTAAATGAAGATCAACAAGCTCTTTCCCGAGGTTACTTAATTCTTTGAAAGCGTCGTAATTTGAAGGTAAAGGCACTTTTGGAAAATCTATTTTGAGAAACTCCTCGTAGCGTTTTCGGTAGGTCGGAGAATAAAGAACAGCATAGATATAATGAAAGATCTCCTCCGGAGATGGTTCTTTAGTAAGAGATGCTTTTATAGCTTGTAAGAACTCGGTGGTGAGGTTGATCTGACGGTTCTCATAAAGACTGCGTTGAGTCTCCTCAGGGTAAAGGTAGAGAGGAAAGAAGTAGCAGTTATCTCTTGAAGAAAGTATGGTTTTATCCGTAATGAAGGAAGTTGAATATACATGGCGCCAAATAGGATCTCTTAATCTTCTTGTGAGGTTTAATCCGAGATTTTCTCTGTTTAGTATATGTTGCATGACACTCCGTCGGTCTCTATCTATCAACAATGACTCATAGCAAACCAATCTGTTATCAAAAGGTCGGTAAGCATAAAGAAAAATATTGTCTTCAGGTTTTTGAGCTTTAACTTTTTGTCTGGCGTCGGTCAATTTCCAGGTTCCTGTATCTTTGAGATTCAAACTTTGAGCAACCAACTCATCGGGCAATTTCCCAGTGAATATCCTAAGTCTTTGAATTATTTCTTCTTTTGAAAAACCCACGACAAAATGATCCCGATGAGTGGTCACACCAAATGAAAACTCGCCAAATATATCAGAGAGCTTCCAGAACCTTTCATATTCAGCTTGCAATGCAAAATCCTTTGGAACAAAGAACCAGTAGGGAGCGAAAGGTTTAAGTTCTTGCCATTTGGTTGTCCTTACATCATTTTCAAATAGATACTTATATTTCTCCTCTCTCAGCCCCCAGAGGTCGGCATAATAAACTGTTTTTTCTTTTAGTGGTTTTTCTGATTTAACGTAAAGTGCAATAGCTACACCTTGCTGAATGTCGAAAACATTTTCATCCTTACCACCATCTGGAGTCTTTTCACCAATCCTTGAAGAGCCGTGAAGGTTCAGGATGTAAATCTCATCGAAAGTTTCAAGAAGTTTCCTCCTCATCCCTCGATGAATTATCCCCGAAAGGTAAGAATTGTTGGTAATAAATCCAAGGATTCCTTTGCCTGCCTGGGCGATCTTCCAGTGGGCAAAGCGAATGAACTTTATATAATCATCTGAAAGGGGCTGGATATTTCGCTCGTCCCTCACATCTTCTTTGTAATCATCCATCAAGTTTTCGATGAACTCAGATTTATTCTCTGAACTAACAGAGTAGGGAGGGTTGCCAAGGACAACCAGAATGGGAACTTCTTCCTTTATCCGTTTAGCCTCCTGCCCTTCCTTTGCAAGGTCAATGAGAAAACTTATCTGCTTTGGGTCCTTCATCTCCAGAGTATTGGTGAGATAAAACTGAAATCGTTTCCCCTCCTTAAACTGATAACCCATGTCTTCCAGAACCATGGAAACCTTGAAGTGACCTACCGTATAAGGAGCAACAAGAATCTCAAAGGCATGGAAATGCGGCAAAATATGTTCCTCGATATATGATTTAAGAAGTCCCCCTTTTTTATTATCCTGCAACTCTTTTTGGACCTGTTTGATGGCCTGGACAACAAATGTAAGAGTTCCTGCTGCCGGATCAAGTAAAGTGACATCGCTTGTGGCAAGGCCTTCGGCTTTTCCAAATCCGTCTTTTAGAAGTTTATGAATAGACCTCACAATGTAGGAAACAACAGGTAAAGGAGTGTAGTAAACTCCCAGCCGCTCTCTTTCCTTGGGATTATAAGTAGCAAGAAAGGTTTCATAGAAGTGGATGACCGGATCTTCCTCCCAACGAGTGGTTTTGAATTCTTTAAGGATTGATGGAATATCGGCTTTTTCAAGAATCTGGGTTATGTCATCCACAATCCAGATTAGTGATTCAGGGAAATGAGGTCCAGTCATGGAATAAAATATTTCCTTGAGCAGAGGTAAACTTTCAGGTATGGATTTCCAAGCCGTTTCCCTTTTAAACTCTTTTTGAACTTTCATCCTCGCAGCAAAAAGTCCATAGGTAATGGTCTGTGCATAAAGGTCGGCAAATCTTTCCTTTGTCAGAGTTTCAATCAATTCTTCTTGAAAGGCTTTATAGAACCTTGTTACCTCCTCATTGTCTCTCGAAAGCTCCTCTTGGAGGATGTGCTCAAGGAATCGAGTCTTTTTTGCAAGTTCGACCGAGAGGTCAGAAGATTTTTGAATCTCAGGTGTTGAAAAGGAGAAAAAGTTTTCTAAGAGTTCGGAGAATGAATCTAATTTTTCAGGAGAAGGGGGAGACTTTAAGCCTCGTAAAGTGAATTGACGGCCCACCTGTACTTTATCGGTAGGATGGCCAAATTTATAAATTCTAAATTCCAAAAAATTGGTTAGGATAAGATTTGGCAGAGAATTCCGGTATCTTTTGAGTTGTTCAGAATCTTCAACTTCTCCGAGGTCGGTATCAGGTGACTTAGCCTCGATATACCCAATGATCTCGCCGTCCTTTCCAATCCTAAAATCCGGGATTCCTGCCTCTGTCTTTCTGGGTGCAACAAGGACATTTACACCTGCTTGAGCTTGATAAAGTTTGGAACAATCTTCAAAGAGGCGCTTAAATGATGGATAGAAACTCTCTTCCCTGAAGTCACCCTTGGTGTAAATCTTATGGATTTCTTTGAAATAAATGGTAAGAGCTTTCTCTAATCTGGTTCTTTCTGTTTTGTTCATTACTACCTTAACCGAAACTGTTCTTCTGTTGATTTGTTGTTTTGGATTTGATGAGCGTGGTCCATTCGGGACAACACAAAGTCATTTGCCATGCTTTAGCCTGTATTGTTTTATAAATCTGTTGAGTAAATCATTGTATTCTCTCATCCATAAAATTAACTCATAATTTATCGCAAAGGAATGGCGGGGTTCAATTTTCCTACAGATTTTCCTCCAATCAGCGTCCTTTGTAGCTTTATAAAAAGGATTAGCGAGCTTATTCCTAATTTGTAAAGGAAGTTGTCTGGCTTCGGCGGAAAAAATCCATGGGGATTCGTGAAATGTTTTTCCCTCTAAATTATCTGTGAGACTATCAAAAGACCTGATTTCTATTTTCATTTCATGGGTATATTGATTTCTTTCTTCAATAAAATCTCTTGAATTCTCCCTAGTTCCTATTATTATTTTAAATTTAACATTTGAGTCTCTCACAAGTCTCGCATACGGCAATACTCTCGAGAATTCGTGTCGATTATCTTGAATCCAGCTCCTCCAATTCATGATTTGCTGCACGGAATGGATAAGCTTGTGAGAGGGTTGGCCATTCTTATTGAACGGCTTGGAATGTGGGGATTCGATTTCAATCAATTCATAGAAAATCCCCTTGCTAAAACCCTCACAAATTACAACAAAATCGGTTTCGTAGTCAGCCCCAAGTTTTAGTTTAGATATAACTTGATACGATTTGTCTGATTCTGTAAGAAAAAATCCAGCATAATTTGATAAAAACTCGTGGTAGTCTTCTTCTTTTAACCTCTTGTTTGTTAAGAATTTGTTCCATTCCTCCAAAACTTTACGAATGAATTTTTTCCCCTCATTATTCAATGCACCCCAGTCATATATTTTATCTTCAGAAACAATCCAATTTGGATCAGAGAAATCTTTCATTTTTATTTCTCTATTATCAGACCATCCTTCAGGGTAAAAGGGTTGAAGGAGTATCTTTATCTTAGTAGGAGATTAATAAACTGAGGTAAATAAGTCAACAAGATTTGAAAAAGGGTCTTCTTCAGCTCTCTAAGGAGTAGTAGTCTTTTCCTTCTTTTTCATTCACCTTGACGATTCCCTTTTCCTTCAAAATATCCAAATGACCAACGGCTTCGGAGATTCCAAGAAAGACTTCAAAAGGAGGAACTCCTGGAAATAAATCCATGGCGATTTGAAAAGGGGTCTTCTCTTTTTTGGATAAAGAGAAAAGAATGCGGTCCATTCGCCCTTTGTGATGGGTGAAGATTTTTTGGATCAGAGCTTTTACATCATGGACCTCTTCCCCATGGGCAGGAAGGAGAAGTGAGAGGTCCAGCCTCTCTATTTTTTCTAAAGAGTTTAAATAATCCTTCAGACTGGGATAACGGAAAGGGGGTCTGTATTCAGGAACATTTAAGATCGGATTGGGGGTGATTTCTTTTAAGAGGTGATCCCCGGTAAATAATATTTTTTTCTCCGGCCAATGAAAACAGATCAGACCAGGACTGTGGCCGG
>Ga0315282_10013885_pt1 | contig 12069 bp, 14 predicted proteins | sample YL17G07_20_MG_FD_203693 | JGI IMG/M metagenome (GOLD analysis project Ga0315282, IMG submission 203693) | Sediment microbial communities from Yellowstone Lake, YNP, Wyoming, USA - YL17G07_20 | ecosystem: Environmental > Aquatic > Freshwater > Lake > Sediment | place: USA: Wyoming | collected... | reverse complement strand
CCAATGCGACTTGGTGGAGGCTCAACCTTCTCGCTTATAATGTTGTCTCCGTCATGAAAAGAAAAGCCTTGCCCGTCTCCTGGTGGCCTGCTCGCCTCAAAGCCCTGAGATTTCATCTGCTCTGTATTGCAGGAAGAGTCATTGAACACGGACGAAGACTCTTTCTTAAGATTGCGAGACATCATCCCAGCTTCCTCGTCTATAAGGAAGCGAGAGAGAAATTATCCCTCTTTTCTTCGGCTTGAGAAATCTTTATCTTCCCGCACCTTCTTGATCCAATAGAGACGACTACAGTCGAACGGATAAGTGTTCTTGGGGATTTTAAAACAGGGTTCCTTAACCCAATCTTTGCATTAGCTTTTACCACTTTCCAATCCCCATGATTCTGACAAGCTGCCCGAACTCCGCCATCAACCGTCTTTTCTCAAAACAAAATATTTTGATTACGGATTACGGACCAGAAATCCACCCTTCCAAAAATTCAAAAAAAGGTGTATATTTCAGCCGTAAACAAAAGACAAAAAGACCTTACCGGCAAATTACTTAACGTATTTAACTTAATCCCTGACGTCCTCTACTAAGGTAATTATCCTACCCTTTTCCCTCCGGATAGACACTAATAAATTTAGAAGATTTTGATTTGAATTATTTCTGCAATTTTGATAGATTGAGATATCCTCGTTCTACCGGAGTAAGCTATACGGGGATGTTGACCCGAAAGAGAACCTGCTCCTGGAATAATGGGTCGTTTTTCCCCCGGCTAAATTGGCAGATTTTGGAGGAGAATATGCCCGCCATCGCATCCCTTGAAGATTTGAAGGCTGCCCGGAAAGATCTTCTTGAAGCAAAGGACCTAGACGAGTTGAAGGCAGCCTTTAAGAAATGGCGTCGCATCGGATGGAAAAATATCTGCAAGCTGTGGCTTGAAGAACGTACTCCAGAGCAATTAAAAGGCGAAGGTGGGTAAGCTAATAGTAACTCCTAATATGATTCCACCGTGAAGTTCGAAGCCATCATTCCTGCGAAAGCGGGAATCCAGATCGAAAACATTGGATTCCGGGTCGAGCCCGGAATGACCGCTAAAGTAAAAGGACTTTTGACGCAGTACACTAAGAATATTGACGGAGGCGAGACCGCCAGCTTAGGAGCGTCTTTTTTGCGGAGGGACCCGCATGAAACTCAAAGAACAAACGGCACTCGTTACCGGCTCAAGCCGGGGCATTGGCGAAGCGATCGCCCGCGCTTTTGCAACGGAAGGCGCGCAGATCGCTATCACGGGACGCTCGTCACAAGAACTGGAAACATTGCAAGAGGAGTTTAACCGCCTGGGCGTGCGATGCAAGAGCATCGTCGCCGATCTCACACAGAGGGACGCCGTTGAGCGAGTGTGGACGCAAGCAACGCAAGCATTCGGGCATATTGACATCCTTGTCAACAACGCGGGCATGGGCAGCGGCCCGAACCCCAGACCCGTCGTCGATTACGACGACGATTTCTGGGAAACGATGCTCTACGTCAATCTCACCGTACCGTATCTGTTCTCGAAGAAGGCGTTACCCTCAATGATCGAGCGAAAATATGGGCGCATCATTATGACCGCTTCTGTCAACAGTAAGAAGGGGTTGCTGTACGGTGCTGCGTATGCGGCGAGCAAGCACGGACTCTTGGGATTGATGCGCACGTTGGCGATGGAGACGGCAAAGCAGGGCATCACCGTCAACGCCATCTGCCCCGGGCCCGTACGCACACGCATGAATAATTTGCGCGTGGAGTATGACGCGAAGCGTCTCGGCAAACCGGTCGCGGAATACGAGGCCAGCTTGACGGCGATTGGCCGCCGACTTGAAGCCCACGAGATTGCGCCCCTCGTCGTGTATGTTGCCAGCCGCGAAGCGTCCGTCATCACGGGACAGGCATTCAACATTGACGGAGGGTTGTTAATGGTGTGATGGTATCCTGAGATATCCCAAACAAGCCCATTACCCGATCGACCAGGCGTGCTGTTTTCAGCACGGTAGATCCCCGCTTACAATCAACAGGTAAAGAACAGATGGGGGGTAATTTAAAATGGAATTATACCAAAAGAATTTGTTCAGGTCGGTCTCCGTCATACTATTCCTAATCCTTATTTCAGTTTCTCATTCGCCAGTTTGCATCGCCTCCGATCTTATTCTCCTCCGAACCCCATCCACGGGCTACCAACCACAGTTTCAGATCTCCGGGGGAAAAATTTACTATGTCTGGCATGAGTACGATGGCCCTTTTCGACAAATCTTCGCTGCGGAAATGAATACCAATAGGGCAGGCTGGAGGGCAGAAATGAAGACCTCTGGGCAATATGATAAGACCTTTCCTCAACTTCAAGTTGTAGGAAGCAAGATTTATTATGTTCGCCAGCAACCTGATCCCATGAAAAAATCGGCAAATCTGGACTATGGAGATGAACGTCGACCGGACAGGATGGAAAGAGGTCCAGAGGACGAATAGTCCTTTTGATAAGCAATTTCCCCAACTTCATGGAGTGGGTAACAAAATTTATTATACCTGGAACGAATCCGATGGGAGGTACAGGCAGATCTGGACGGCTGAGATGGATGTGGACGGATCGGGCTGGAATGCAACGAAACGGACCTCAAGTCCATTTGAGAAATTTGAACCTCAACTGAAAGTGCTGGAAAATGAGATCCACTTCGTCTGGAGGGAGTCTGATGGAATCCATTTCCAGATTTGGACAGCCATCATGAAATGTGATGGCACCGGATGGCAGGCTGTAAAACGAACGAACAGCCCGTATGATAAACATAACTCTCGATTGTATTTGGAGAGGGGAAAAATCTTTTATGCTTGGCACCAGGCAGATGGATCAGATTTCCGTAAGGCAAAATACCAAATCTGGACGGCTCAGATGAACATAGACGGATCGGAATGGCAGGCAATTCAGAGAACGGAAACCCCTTTCGACAAATATACGCCTCAGCTGCAGTCGATTGGGGATAAAATTTATTATGTGTGGGAGGAATCGGACGGAAAGTATCGACAGATATGGACCGCTCAGGTGAGTAAAGATGGAACAGGATGGAAATCCAAAAGGAGGACCACATCCCCTTACGGCAAATATGATCCTCAGCTCCAGACCGTTGGAAATAAAATCCATTATGTCTGGCATGAAAACCATGGGCCCGTAGAACCCATCTGGGTAGCCGAAGAAATTGTAGTAGAATAGAATCTCTAGGATATTACCTATCACGCAGCCCTTCCTCTGTAGCTGAAGTTCACAATTGACTCCTTCCTCCTCCTGCAACCCTCAACGAAGGATTTCTTTACATGCATTAAGATCTCACCCGGTTCTCAGGCTACCATACACAAAGGAATTGGGGTACGGAAGATTTTATCCGGAAACCACTAAGATGGGAAAACGTTTTACACATTTTTAGGGAGTCCATTCGGGACTTTTGTGGAAAACGGTTCCACTTCTGGCTTTCATTGAGTTATCGAAACCAGCGGGAAACAAAATACTTACAACGGCTTATAATCATGGTAAAGTGTTGGCATAAGGATTGATACTTTGATAAATCTTGGTTTGCTTATATCCTGATAGAATCGATCCATCCACTACGATTGGATGTTACGTTAAGGTCTTGCCAAAGGAAGACTCTCTACAAGAGTGGAGGAAAAAATGGGAGGTGCCATAACAACTGCTTTTGTATTCCTTATATTGTTATTGATGTTTGGCGCTTTAGGCTTCATGTTCGGTAATTTCAACTAAATTCCATTTTGCTTCAATCCCATTCAGGTCTACCTGGCCTTTTGGGGTTCCCGTAGAGAGGACTATCCTCATCCCGCAAGGAAGGGAATGTCTTTTTTCCCTTGTTTCTTTGTTTTAATTCCCGGCTTTCTTCTCCGGTGTCGGGGGCGGTTCCCCGCATTTGGACCTAGCCCACTCTTCGCTAAGCCTTCGCAGGTCCTGCCGCTGCTGCTGAATCGAGAAGTCGGCATATTCGGGCTCCTTTTTCCGATAAGTCCTCTCAATGAAGGCGATGGAGTCGTTGGTGGCGCGGATCTCTGCGCGGATCATCTCACACTTTCTCAATCCCCTACCGCCCTTGATCGAGTCCGCGGGATGAGGGGAAAGCCAGGCCTTTTTCACCGGTGTGGGAGGCTCTTCTCCGCATTCGGACCTGGTCCATTCCTCGCTGAGTCTTCCTAAGAGCTGCTGTTGCTGCTGAATCGAAAAGTCCGCATATTTAGGATCTTTCTTCCGATAAGTCCTCTCAATGAAGGCGATGGAATTTCGGGTTGTGCGCGTCTGTGCGTGGATCATCTCACACTTCTTCAATCCCCAACGGGCCTCGATCGAGTCCTCCGGATGGGGGGAAAACCAGAGGTGGTTTTGATAGACATGATAGAGCGTGACCGAGCAGTTCTCTGAGATAGCGATCGGAAGGGCCTCCATCATCCCTTTCGCCATCTCCTGGCTGAGATGGTTCGATTCGATGAGCTGGGAAAGATGATCCATCAAGGAGATGATCATCCCGTCACGACCCGAGGTGCTGTAAATCTCCGACAATTCCGAGGCCTCTGGACAGCCCCCATTGCGACACTGCTCGTATCCTGCCAGAACAATGAAAACCCTCTCCCTGAGAAAACAAGTGATCGTTTCTATAACTTTGGCCATCTTCTCCATAGTGGCATACTGGGTAGGGTCGACCCTTCTGGCCACAGCTTCGACAAAATCGGCATACCCCTCATAAAAAGCAGGGGTATATTGTTCTTCGGAATAGAAGGGGTGCTCTTCGACAGGGAGATATTTCCATTCCTCGTTTTCAGAAACAGGCCATCGAAATTTCACGAGACCCGAGCGGGCTTTGGATTCCGGCCTCGCCGAAAAAAAATACCCGAAGCTCAGTTTTTGAACCTTCACGGGAAGCGCCGACTCCCAGGTTTGAAGAGGATGGGCCTGGCTACCGTCGAGGAAGACATGACCGATGAACCCGGCATGGGATTCCGTCACAAGGAACAGCGTTCCCGGTGTGACCGAATCAGCAGAAATGCGGACAGCATAGGTGTCGAGCGGGAGGGTTCCCGTCCACGTCTTCCGAAGGACGTAGAGAAGGGCAGCGCGGAAACGTTCATCCTCGTGCCACTCCGGGTGGGTTGGAAGATGCTTCCAGTCCGTGGACCAGTGGCCGATGAGTCTGCCGTCCGTCGTAGTAGCCGCAGCCGGGAGATGGGCGATCCGGGCGTAGATCCATCGGATCGCATAGACGGCATCCGCACAATCCGTGGGGATCCTGTAACGAATGAAGAAATCTTCCGTAATCGTCTCATCCACCCATTTTTCAAACCCACGCTCTTCTTCAACCGTCCACCGGCGATCGCCGACTTCCCAAACTTGATCAGAGGATTGAAGCTCCTCGCCCAAAGGGCGGGGCTCCCCGGAAATGAAATTTTCATTTATATCGCTCCCCTCGATCCCGTATACAAGGCGGAGGTTCCGGGGCACGTGCTGGCCATTCAGCGTCTGGCTGAAACAAGGACTGGCGATAAGAATAATCAGAAGGAGAACAAAAAAGGGCATCGCCTCATATTAAAAAGAATGGCGGAGGATTGTCAACACGAAGAGCGGGGAAAATTTCGAGGGTGCCTGCGCAAGATATTTCCTGCCGAACCCAATATTCCTTTCTCGAGATCCTGTTGAGATTGAATCGTAAAAAGCAGGCATCTCAGTTTCGAGAATTCAACGGTATCCGCGAAACGTCTAAGGATCGTCTCCACTTCCGAGCGAGAGATTTCCCTCAGATGGGTTAAGGCCCCACGGAGTTCCTCCTTTGTCAACCGCTCTTTAATATCATATTCTCGCAAGTGCATACGGGATTGGAGGTTATCAATCAATGTTGCCTCGCCTGACAAGGCGAAGAGGGAGACACTTCGCGGCCCATCCCAAACGATCCTCCGTCTCTGCGTGAACTCCGAGTCAGTCCAAGTCTTATAGTCCAGCTCGCGCAGATCCCGCAGATTTCTTAGGAGGATGATCTGATTCTCTTCTGAATGAAACCACGGAAAGGGCAAACGCTGACGGTACGCCACAACATGTTCTCCTCCATCTCCTAGCTTCCTCTTTGCCTCTATCTCCTGCAGCGTGTATTCGAATTTCGAGTATAGACTCTTGGCCAAGAATGCACATTCCGTGATCTCTCTTTCGCGATCAGAATCCCGTCGATAGTATCCCCTGTACTTGCTTTCGAGAAGTTGATGTATCCCCCGGATCTTTGTGAGTTGGTCTTGAATCTCCTTGTAGGTTTGGCGAATATCGGTAATCATCCCTGCTGGAACAATCCTTTCCGAGGTCACCCTCGAACACATGCCCTGAAATTGATCCATCGCTTCCCTAAGATCAAAATGGGTACTCCTCACGATTTGTCCCAGGCTGGCTACATAGGCTTCGAGTCTCCGCTTCTCCACTGCTTACCTCCAAACAGGCCTGGTGAAACTTCCTCCTTCCACGGGATGCGTCTTGATGAACTCCATCCATTCTCCTTATCCTGAAACGGCCTTATCCCTTCTCCAATTTTTCGCTTACGACCCGCTTAAACGCTTTAACCACTTCGGGATCAAATTGCTTGCCTGTTTTGGCTAAGATCTCCTGAAATGCCTCCCAGGGCGACATGCCTTTGCGGTAGGGACGGTCGGTTGTCATCGCATCGTAAGCATCCGCTACGGCGATTACACGAGCTCCCAATGGTACCTTTGGCGTGACTCCGTTATTATTCTCAAGCGTTTCCGCAAAATACTTGTGGTGAGCGATCACAATTGGCACAACCTCTTTAAGCACTGACCCTACGGCAGAAAGGATATAGGCTCCTTTCACAGTATGCAAATCCATCATCTCCTTTTCCTCCGTGCTCAGTGCGGCAGCCTTGCTTAAGATCTCGCTGCTGATTTCGATCTTTCCAATGTCGTGCAGTAAACCCGAGACCCTGATGTTTTCAACCTCCGGCCGGGGCAGCCCCATGGCAATCGCAATTTCTGTTGCCAATTCCGAGACGCGGACGGAATGACCCTTCGTGTAGCGATCTGTTGATTCGAGGTACTTCGAAAGGATTTCTAAGACGCCAATATACGCATTTTTTAATTCTTTGACCCGTTGTTCGTTTTTTTCGTACAGAGTCCCAACCGTGAAACTTACCAGGATGAGAAACCCACCCCACGAGGAAAGCTGTGCCACCCCTGTGAGTATTTCCTTACCGCCGAGAAAACGCTGAGGAAAGACCAAGATGCAGATCAGCACTGCAAGAATGGAGAAGACGGCGGCAAGGACCCCCATCCGACGCCCAAGAAAATACCCTGCCGTAAGCACGGGAAGATAGTAAAAGTTCAGGATGATAAACTTTTCTTCAACGAAGTATGTACCAATAAAGGCAGCTATAAGGATGACAACAACCAGAATCTTTTCAAAATGTCGCAGAATGAATTGTTTGAATTGTTCCATTATTGTCTCCCGTGTCTCGTGGCCGCACCCGCATCCCCACCAATGGAAACGCCTGCGAGAACGCTCGGCCCGTGCGACTTGCCTGGAAACTCAAATCGACCCGAGCCTCGACCCATAAATTCTCGTCGTTTTAGATATTCGAGACCGGATTGCCATTTGAATGAAGCCATGGTAACCCGGTTCGTCCCTTGTAATTCTTTTCGGAGCAAGTATGATGCCAGTTAGTCGAAAAATCTATAACTATTTAAAACTTCATCGCTTTTTAAAATTATCTCTTCGCTATAAGATCTACGGGTACACCCAAAATTGTCTCTTCTGTACGAACCTGGTATGAGCCAGGGACCCGAGCAGTGACCCGGGAGAGAAAGCTTCACCCGCGTGCGACGAGTTTTCGAGAATAAGGACCGTAACTGTTGCCTTGCACGCCATTGGCTAGACCAGCCAAAGAATTCGATTCGAATACGGGTGAGTAAAATCCCTCATCCATTTGAGAGAAATCACAAATTCTTCAATGCAATGTCCACCTTTTTGAAAGTAGAAAAGGCAAAATTCCTTTTGAAGATTAGATGGTTGTGATGTTTTTGAAATTTGACGGTGGGTATGTTGTTCAGGGTATAAATCTTGCATACGTGCGAGAGATTAATAGAATATGGGAGAGGTGACATGAAGCCCAAAAGCGGCGACATATTGAAGAGCATTTTAGATGGGGAGGATTACATAATTAAAAAGGTTGTAGAAAATATGGCTATGCTCGAATCACAAAATGGAAAAAAACAAATTTTAACAGAGGTTGATACTCTAAGATTATTTTATAGGAAAAAGGAAGAAATTAATGCATGAATCAAGCAAATACGACCTCTCCCCCATCACATTTTTTTTGATTTAAGGCTTAGAGAAAGATAAATTATGACGCTAAAAAGCTTAAAACCGGCTGTATCGAAAACTTGGCTTATTGTACTGGCCGGGCTGATGTGGAGTGTCGTCGGCTTGATGCTATGCCGATTAGCTTACCATTGGTTGGATGTCATCCGCTGGAGGTGGGTTGTACCGCTGGAACTGCTTGGCATCATCCTCGCTCTGACGGCCCATAAATTTTGCTTTTCTCGGATTGCCCAGAAGAACATTGCAAGGCTTTCCCTAATAACCGAAAAAACTTGCATCTTTGCCTTTCAGAAGTGGAAAAGTTATTTTCTGATCGTTTTGATGATCGTGCTTGGGATCGCCTTAAAAAATCTGCCTATCCCCAGACCCTACCTGGCCATTCTGTACACAATGATCGGAGGCGCCCTCTTTCTGGCAAGTCTTCAATATTATGGTTGTCTTTGGCGCATCGTCGTTCAGAGAGGTTCGTGCCTGCCAGCCGAGAAAATCATCGATTAGAGACCGGAAGATCCGGGCGCTCAGGATTCGAACTGTCAACATCCGAGATTTGATCCCATCTGGCACTGGCTACGTAACCCCAAGCCCTCCGAGGGTGCGGAAATCGCCATCTCCATGAATAAAAAAACCCGGCTTCCAGCCGGAAGCTATTTCGCACCCTTGAAGGCCGCCATTTCACCTTTTAGCCAGTCGATCCAACTTTCGATTCCCGCACCGGTTTTGCAGGACACCTCCAGGATGGTAATGCGGGGATTCAGCGCCAGAACCCGTTTCCGCAAGGCCGCTATATCGAAATCGCTGAGGGACAGATAATCGATTTTGTTGACCAGCAGAAGATCGCATACGGAGAACATAAGGGGGTACTTGAGGGGTTTGTCATCCCCCTCGGGAACGCTCAGGATCATCACATTTTTGTGGGCTCCCGTGTCGAATTCGGCGGGGCAGACCAGGTTCCCCACGTTTTCGATGATCACCAGGTCGAGCTCATTCACGGCCATGGCGTCAATGCCCTGGGTGACCATGGTTGCGTCGAGATGGCAGAACCCCCCGGTCCTGAGCTGGATGGCCCGTATTCCCCGGGCAGCGACCTTTTCCGCATCGACTGTGGAGTCAATATCCGCTTCGATGATCCCGAGCCGCAGGCTGCCTTTAAGGCCTTCAACCGTCTGGAGAATGAGACTGGTCTTGCCTGAACCCGGGGAGGACATGAGATTCAGAAGCATCGTCTTTGTCTTCCGGAGGCGTTCCCGAACCTCTTCGGCCTGTTTGATATTGTCGGAAAGGATCTCCTCCTTGACTTCTATGAGTTTGATTTCCTTCACTACTGCACCTCCATCTCTTTAACGGTATACTCTCTTCCAGAAAGGAGCATGCCGCCCTTCTCCCCGCAGGCAGGGCAGACAAGATCGCCCATTCTTGCGATGTCCGCTTCATAGGACGTGGAACAGACATTACACTGCACCATAACGGGCATCCTTTCGATTTTGAGCTTTGCCCCCTCCGCTATGGTGCCCTTGCTAAGGTAATCGAAATAACGCTGAATCCAATCGTCTTCGAGATCGCTGAGCTTGCCCACCTGCAGGTGAATGGCCATCACCTTCCTGACGTTGTTCATTTCGGCGTGTTTCAGCACAATCTTCAGAATGCTCTCGGTGATGGGAAGTTCGTGCGTGTCTGTATCTCTCCTTTCTTGTACTAAAATGATTCGGCTCTATTACGCCATCTTAATACCATTACGAGGATATTTCAAAGTCTTACCATGTTATCGGTTTGCCCTTGACACACAGGTTTTTATTTTCGATACTTAGCTAAAACAGGAGAGGAAGGAGGAGCATAGAAGAAATGGCGGACAGGATACTTTGTCGGCAACTTGTGGAAGCGGTTAGTGGAAGCGAATCTCCTACCATTCAGAAGATTTTTGAGGCCCTTGTCAATGAGGATGAGGCAAAGGTCCTGCTTGCGGCGGCGCCGCCGGCAACAACGGAGGAGCTCGCCCAGAAAACGGGACTCCCTCAGGGAACGATCAAGACCATGATGGAATCGTTGTTTAACAGGGGGCTTATATTCAAGACGAAGAAGGGCGAGCAGATGAAGTACTATCGCGTGAAAAACATTCCTCAGATGCACGATGCCACCGTCCTTACCCGCGGCGTATCGAGGGAAGTTCTGGATCTCTGGAAAACCTATATGAAGAAGGAATGGCCGGAATACGGCCGGAAAATCGTGGATCTCCTTCCCGGTCCTTTCGTGCGTGTGATTCCGGTAAACGAAAGCATCCGTCCGGAATCGCGGATACTCGCCTATGAAGACGTAGTCAAAATCATCGAGAATGCCAAAACCCTTTCCGTTACGAGGTGTTCATGTCGTGTTATCGACGGCTCGTGCGGGAAACCGCTGGAAGTCTGCATACAGGTGGATCGCGCGGCCGAATACAACCTGGAGAGGGGCACAGGGAGAGCTTTGTCCAAAGGGGAGGCCAATGAAATAGTAAAAATGTCCGAGAAAGAAGGACTCGTTCATGTCGTCGATAATCGCCAGGTCGTAGGCCACGTCATCTGTAACTGCTGCAAGGACTGCTGTCTCAACTGGACCCTCATGGCGGGTCCGAAAAAATGGGTCTCCCCCAGCCGTTTCGAGGCCATAGCGGATCCCGATCTGTGTACGGGTTGTGAAACCTGTCTCGAGCGATGCTTTTTCGATGCCATTGCCGTGAAGGACAATCTGGCCATAGTGGATCCCGGAAAATGCATGGGCTGCGGCGTTTGCACCGTCTCCTGCCCCACGGAGGCCCTCCGGCTCAAAGAGGTCCGAGCTGCCGATTTCGTTCCAGCTTAATTCTCTTGAAATTGTCTTAATCAATCATGTTGTGGTGTGAGCAGACAAATCATTCAAGCGGAAGAGATAAGACTGCGAGCAAGCAGATGAGCAACGCGTTGAATGAGTTACCCTATTGGACTGAAGAGACAAAGAAGGGTGGGACGGGAGAACCGGAAGAGAATCCGAGAGAGCCTAAATTCTACGCGACCCCTCAGAAGGTGATTCGTAAGATGGGTCGTTAGGAGAAAGTTTATGCTAAGCTTAAAGGAACGGGCCTTTCGGAACGTTATATTTGTATGTGCTCTTGTATTGTTTCTTATATTCAAAATCTGTTTTACTTACGTTACTGGTAAAATATTTTACTCCATCATTGGGGCTTTTCTGTTGGTTATAGCTATCTTCTTGTTGATTGTAAGTCTTGACACATGGAGAAAGGTGAAGTCAGAATAGCGCGAAGAAAGAATTTACCCCTCAACCCCTCTTTTACAAAAGAAGGGTTGAGGGATTTTTGTCGTTCGCTGTGCGTCGAAGCGTATGGGAACTTACTTTATCTTTTGCAGCATGATCAACCCGCGATCCGCTGTGGGAATATAGATATCTCCCTTGGGACTGACGGTCATGGCCGTCGGAAATTCTACAGCAGGATAGCTACCGGCCATACCATACCCCACAGGAAGATTTTGGGCTACTATGGAAATAGATAGGTTTTTGGGATTGATTCGGAAAAGCCTCCCACTGGCGCCGTCCAGGGCAAGAAGATTTCCGGCACCGTCATTTGCCAAAGCCCCTACCTTGCCGACAACTCCGGCAAGGAAAACCTCCTTATTGCCATTGGCCAGGTCCACTTTGCTGATCCTTCCAGCTTTCCCCTCAGCCGCATAGAG
>Ga0315282_10013884_pt1 | contig 12071 bp, 15 predicted proteins | sample YL17G07_20_MG_FD_203693 | JGI IMG/M metagenome (GOLD analysis project Ga0315282, IMG submission 203693) | Sediment microbial communities from Yellowstone Lake, YNP, Wyoming, USA - YL17G07_20 | ecosystem: Environmental > Aquatic > Freshwater > Lake > Sediment | place: USA: Wyoming | collected... | reverse complement strand
ACGTTATCATCTCCTATTCTGAAAAGATAGAGCAAATTTCACGGTAGTATGACGCTCTCGCCTTGACACCGGCTCGAAGTTCTCTCGCGGTCGCATCCTGTCCAGAGATGGCATGTTCAAACGCCCGTTTGCTCTCTTCGGCGCATGTCGTTTTTTTCCATGAACTGAGAATCGAATCCCGGTCATCCTCAGGGGTTATCACGAGAGTATCAATGAAGGAATGGAAGGGAATCTCCAACCTGGACCAATAGTCCTGTGAAGGGTCGATTGAATCCCTAATGGCGCTGACGGTTTTTTTATCCGGGTTCCCCTTAACCGGAGAAAGCAGGCTTGCGGCGAAAATCCATACGCTCTTCCTCATCACCTTGTAGAATTGTTCGGCATCATGGATGGCCATCTCAACAGACCTTATGAGGTCTTCGTCCTTGAGATAGGCGATTGGTAGGGGTATTCTGGCATGTTTCCACAAATTAATCTTGGCTTTGTCGGAGCAGAGGCCGAATACCTCAAGGTTGTAACGGCATGAGCGATCCAATACGCCCAAATCAATAAGGTCTGCGATAACCTTGAATTGCCGTGGGACCACACGCTCATTCGTGAGATGCGTAAGGGCCGAAAGATTGCGCCATGGTTCCTTTTTCTCTTCTATTTTCAAAGGGAGCCACCCGTGCTCCTCGCTTTTTCTGTAGGATGCCATTGGGTCGAATATCAATTCGGATATCATTACAGACCCTTGAACGAAGCGCATTTCCTTGATGGCACGATTTGCAGATTTCGGGTCTATTATAAGCAGGATGGCTCGGCTCTGCCAGGTAAGATAATCGAGGAGCCCCTCAGGATGCCGGGAATGGCCGGGTGCATCGGGTGCTTCACGCTCCCAAGCGAGGATATCATTTCCATCGCTGGATGAAGAACCAAGTGCTTCTTTCGGGTTCCCCGCATCATAGGGCAACAAGTTAAGGAGCAACGTTTCAGAAAGGTTTGAACCACGTAGGATGACCATCACCTTGCCCACGAGTGGCGCGTGGGACAAATAGGTCGGATATTCTGCCGGGCCTTTTCCCCCGCCAACGGCAAATGACTGTGCGGTCACTATGCGCCGTGCTGCGGTCGAGGGCGGTATCGGCATTGCATTTTCATCGAGAGAGTGATCGAAGAGGGTGGGGTTGTTGCCGGTGGCGGTTTCTTGGGACAGGCGGGCCACCAAGGTGGATTCGCTCTTGAGCCCCGGCTGTTGATAGAAGGGGTGTTGTGCATCGAAGAGGTCGAAACGTCCCTTCCAATCATTCAGATACTTGCGGGTCCTCTTGGCATCCCAGCCACCATTTTTCCAGAATATCGTAATGTCCTTCATGGTTATGGGAGCGTGGGAGCGGATAAGAATGGCGAGCAGTAATCGGTGAAGGGATGCAACGACAAGGGGAGAGGGATCTGCGATTTCTCTGATGTCCTTGGCCCGTGAGAAGACATCCGCGAGGCTGAGCTCCTGCTGGCTTCCGTCCATCATGAGGCACGGAATCCAGCCCTCGTCGACGAGATTGAAGCTGATATATCCCCCGTCGGTCATTATATCACCCAAAATCCCAACCGCTTGTTCCACCCGAGCCTCCATCCGTTTCCATCACTATATTGGTTTCCATCGGGGTCCTTTGAGAATATTGCCGGAAATGTATCTCTCAGGAGACCCGTGCGTTCCCAATTTGGAGGTTTCTTGATATTGATGAAATGTTCGAAAACCCGATGGTCGCTGATGGTGACTACATTTCCCAGTAGTTGCAATATTGTATCGTCGTCTGGTATTCGGTCGAGATTTATCGGGAGTTCACGCTCATGGTCGAGGGAGAGGATGGAGCCCTGCTTGAATAGGCATACAAGCCGAACCGAAGGCTTGGCAAGGCGTGTGAATGCCTGCAGGGTCGGGTGGATATCGGGCGTATCCTCTTCCCTCGAACGCTCGGTGTAGTTCCAGAACTCAATATCATCGGGCGGAGGGATCATGGAGGAATCGGCGATGAGTTTTTTCTGGTCTATTATCTTCTCGTATTGACACCGGGCCTCATCCATCGCGTTCCGTATCGGCTCCGGCAGGTCGCCGTGCTCTACGTCTCCATACACCGCTTCCACAAGGGGTTCGATGCTGTTCGGTAAAACGATGGAATCTTTACCACTGAGAACCATGTAGCTTTTCAGTAGCACGTATTTTGAGTAAACGTATGCCGTTGTTCCAAATTGCGGAATCCCATCCACATCTGCCTCCGGCCACAGAAGCCAAAGCTTTGGCGCATCGAGGGTTGCAGGGCGCGTTCTTTTGTGCCTGTGAAGCCGTCCCATCCGTTGAAGAAGGAGGTCCACCGGTGCGAACTCTGAGACCATGAGGTCGAAATCCAGGTCGAGGCTCTGTTCGATGACCTGGGTCGCTACGACGATGCGCCGAGCCGATGGGGCTCTTTCGTTCTTGCCGAAAGTAGCGAGGCATTCCCGCTCGATTGCATCTCGGTGCTTGAACATATGCCGTGCATGGAAGAGACGCACCTCTACGTCTGGGCGCGAGCCGAAATGGTCCGAGAGTGCGCGGAACACATCCTGGGCACTTTTCACCGTATTGCATATTACCGCAACGTGGCCTCCCACGGCCGTCGCTGAATCGAGCCGTGTGGGAAGATCCACGAGTGAAGGGGCCATCCGTTCGATACTCACCGTAATCGACGGTCTCGAGGGTGCGAAAGACCTGACCATTGCGTTGCCATTTAAAAAGTAAGAAATCCTTGGGTAATTAGTCCGGGCATATTTCGTAACACTGCCAGCATAGGCATTCAGAAGTTCTCTTCTCCTCCGTTCCGGCAACGTCGCGGAGAGGAGTATGACGTTCACGCCGAGTTCGGCGAGATGGCGAAGAAGTCTATCAATAATGGTGGACATGTAAACATCGTACGCGTGAACTTCGTCGATAACGACGGTCTTGCCGGAGAGGCCGAAGAGCCGGACGAAGAAATGCTTCGTCCTAAGGACCGACAGGAGCATCTGGTCTATGGTCCCGATGCCGAGCGGTGCGATGAGCCCCCTTTTCCGGTAGGAGAACCAGTCATCGGCACCAGGGGCAGGGCCATCCCGGTATTCAGTGTCGGGAGGGTCGCTCACCTGGCGCATCCGTTCACCGATGATGGCATTCCCGTGGAGTAGCCTGAGCCGCTGGTCCCTCGGTACATCCAATAGATTTGGGGTCTCGAGATATTGCATAATGCGGCCATACATCTGGTTCGCTGTGGCTTGGGTGGGAAGTGCGATGTAGAAGCCACCGTACCCCGTTATGCCGGTCCATGCATCGAGAAGATATACCGCAGCCTCGGTCTTGCCCTCGCCCATAGGGGCCTCTATGATGATGATGCCGTGACCGTTGAGGGAGGGAGCGAGCTCGACGGCCACATCCTGGAGAGGGCGTGTCCTCTCGATGAAGGGGAACAACGTTTTGATTGGTCGGGGCTCATGGTGCGCGGGAGGCATGGCCCAGTGGAGATTGTCCATCGCGGCGGCCGCTCTGTTCCTAGCGAGATTAATGTAGGTGGGAACCTCCACAACGGAGGTTTCAAAGGGGAAAAATTCCTCCGATGAGGATATCCAATCTGCAATGGAAATCAACCCCGAGAGGAAGATGAAGGCAGATGAGGTATCGTCAGCTTCCATCGAGATCAGCGGTTCTTGTACCTTTAGTTCGGATTCGAGTGTATGAAGCATGTCCAAGCGTTCTTTGTCCCAAGGACCCGTTCCTATGTCTTTCGGTCTTATTCTAGTGACATCGGTTGGGGTCGGGAATATCCCGTGATGGCCCCCTAAGGCATAGGCGATGGAGCGCCTGACAGATGGGTCAAGGCCGGATAGGACGGTATCCCTTCCTTTGGCCCAATCCTTCACAATATAGGTAGTGAGGATGCCGTGGGGTTTATTTCCAAGAGGGAAGCGGAATCCCTTTGCTCTGATGGCATCTCTCAGGATGGGATTCTTCGTCTGGAAGCTTGGTGAAGCTTTTCCAATATCGTGAAGGGCCACAAGGTATGGAATCCAGCGTGAAAGGTGTACGCCATCGGTTCCTATCTGTTGGGCAATGCGTTTCTTGACGCATTGACCGAGAACATGGGTCCAGATTTCATCGGCAACCATCGCCGAATCTATGAGGTGGAATAGCAGAGGGTGATAAACCGAAGGTTCGCCCCTGTCGGATTTTCCCCAAAGTAAGGTCAGCGCGCTCATCGTCTGTTAAATCTGTCAGAGAGTATTTAAGGGTACTACTCGAACCGACTTCATCCCGAAATAAGGAGATAATCCGTATTACTTAAATTTCTAAATAATTCCTCTTTTAACCAATTCAAAAAAGCATTTTCTCAGCGTTTCGACATCGAATGTTGCTCTATGTTTTTCTTTAATTTTTTTTCCAAATAATTTCTCATGTAATTCTTCTAATGTAGGCCATTTATTTCCCCCCCGTTCAGAAGGGATTTTACAAAAACTAGTACTTCTAAGTTTAGTGCATATTACTTCTTTCTCATCTAAAGGATTCCGTTTTAATATCCTGAAATATTCAGCTCCTAAACAATTTCCATCGAACTCGTAATTATGAGATACAATAATAATAGATTTATCGTCTATCACATCTAAGAATTCAATAAGGACTTTTTTTATTTTTTTTCCATGTATTTGTGCAAAATTTGTCGTTATACCATGAAAGGAGACGGATTTCAAAGGAATTTCGAAACCTTCTGGTTTAATAATGTAATCTTTTTGTTTTAAAATTTTTCCATTATTGTCACACAATAACCAAGCAATTTGAACGACACGTGGCCAATTATCTATGTCAATAACAGGAGCATCTCTTCTAATTGGAAGTCCTGTTGTTTCAATATCGAATAATAAATACATATTTTCACACCGTTTACGCATAGTTTTTCATGGATAAGAAAGTTGGGAATCTCAATAACCTTGGCCGTGCCCAGAACAGTCTCAGAAAAGGGGCGGATCCCCGGAGATGGGTTAAAAAAGAAGGGGCCCCGGTCGCCCGAGTCCCCGATTGACCCGTTCGGGCCTTTGGGATAGGCGAGGCGTCATTCAGCCGACAGGAGCGCGACCAGAGCGCACGGGTTCGCACCGACCCTGCCCCTGCGATACCTCAGTCTCTGTGTAGTTTAATAAATGACACATCGGCCCCGCCTCCCTTTTTCCGGCCCCCTATGCCCCCGGCCTCATTATTCTCGGAAAGATACACCTTCTGTGATGAGTTCGACCGGCAAACCCTTTTCTTTTATCTCGGCCCTGAACTTGGCAAACTGTATTTCGAAATATTCTTTGTATGATATGACTCCCGTCTCTATCCTGATGTTCCTTCTGCGTCCCTCGTCTATTAAGGGCACGAGGAACCCTTTGACCAGTCTGTTCCCGAGATAGTCAGTCATTCTAAACTTCTCGATACATTTCTCGATTTCATCTTCGAATCCCTTTCCAGCGGACACGAGTTCGATTTCGATGCCGATGAAACCACCTTCGGTGATGTAGGCCAAGTCCATCGCAGCGGGTTTAGGGTGTGTAGTCTTGCCGTATGATGGTGTCTTTATCGGGTATTCCCATCTGAAATTTTTCATGATGTCGTCCGGTCCAAATTTCATGGATAATAGTCGAAAGAATTCGTAGTGGGTTTCACGTTCGTTCTTCCATGCTCTCTCTTTATGGGTCTCAACTAATTTCATTATAACATTTCGTATTTTATCCTCGGACATTCCTTTCATCTCCTCTTCAACCCATTCGTTTCTTCCGAACTTGACAATCGTGAATGTCAATGCTCTTTGGGTATTCATGCAAGTAAGCGTCTATGTCGCCGAGAACCTCGAACTTGTTGTAATTCTGCTTATCTGTGGCAACCACACTTATTCACCTCGATTATTTGATATCGAACTTCATCGTCGCTCCATGTTGAAGACTGTGCTCGCCAATTTTTATTCCCTCTCGGAGACATATCGTATTTTTCGTCGTAGCCAATGTGCATCTGACAGTTCCATCAATAATAACGGAATGTCCCAGAGATTTAATGGCATCTCCTGGGAAGGATATTCCCCCTCCCGACATAGAGCATTCATATTGTTGAATCTCGAGTTTAATCGAATCACCAGATTTTATTTCATCCAAAAGCACCTGTAACCTGGTATCATTAGAATCGAGATAGTATCCAGGACCATCCGAGCATATCTTACCATCGAACATTATTTCCACCTCATTGCATCATTATCTCCGTCTCGGCCCGGCCCTCGATATATCGTGTCGGCTTGAGGGTTATTGACAGGTCCCTGAACTGGTATTTCACATTCGCCGCGAGGAGGAGGGAAAATGGGTGATATTTTGACCGGGCGGTATGTTTCCTGGTAAGATGGTCCTCAGAAGAGATTATGCTGAGGAGCACGCCCATGTTCCCAAGGGGTTCGACCTCAACCTTGCAGAGGATGCATTGCCTGTTGTTCTCCTTGACGATTTCATTGATGAGAAGGAAATGGTCCGTCCAAGTATGCTCGAACTTGATATTTGGCAGGATGATCCGATTGACCTCCTTAATGGTCGCCATGAAATCGTCGTTCAAGAAGTCCTCTGGGTCGCTGAACCTTTTACTGAGGCCAGTGAGGAGGCGTTTCATGATGGCGCGAACAGCATCCTTATCGTGGCCAAGGGTGTCGGTCTTCGATGTTGATGTCATTTGAATAGCACCTCGCTCGCCGCCCCTTCCTTCGTATACGCGCTATAGTCCACCTTGAGCTTCAATTTCGGGAACTCGCCCTTGAGCATGAGGGCGACCATGAGGATTTTCGGGCAGACCGGGCCGATAATCTTCCGAGCATGAATCACCTGGGCGGCCTCGCAGTGGTCCACGAAGACCTTGAAGCCCATGGACCCGAGCCTCTCGTAATGCATCCGTCCAACCCAGTGGCCTTCCTTGAGGCCAACGAACAATTCCTGCATGAAATCCACTGGGTCACGCCATCTGGCTTCGTGGTTGTGCTTCATGAGGTCCTTCTTCAAACCGGCTATGGCATTCACGAGAGGGCCCGTGGCTAGGTCTTCGAAGTCCGGATGGGCTTCCATGAACCCTTCGACCAGGATATGAAGGAGGTTCGTGGTTTCGATATTGGTGTCCTTTTTAGAAAGTATAACACTTTCTTTTGTTGTGACCAAACTAATGCCTCCGAATGGGCCATAAGCAATATAATAATGTCAATATAAAGATGACGGTAAAGGGATAATTAGCAGACTATCCACCCAACCGTCCATCTCGATGTGGATTACTGTGTTTTGTCTGGAAGCCCTGTGGATGGGGTGGCCTCGCCCTTCTCGGGCGCCTTTAAGTTCTCCATGAACTTCTTGCGCTTGGGAGGGGGAAGACATTCAGCAATCCGAATGATCAGACAGTCTAGGCATAGCAAAAACTTCCGTTCTGGATGTACCGTTTCCTTTCCACACATGCAACACTTTTGACGTTTCACGGGCCCCCCCATCACACCACACCCCATCCATTGGACATTAAGCAAGGTCAGACTTTATCGAGATATAAACCCGACGGTTCTCCCTTATTTGGAAATAGGTTCCGACGAATTATATAATTCCGAGAACTTTGTCTTGAGGCCCAAATGTGAGAATATCATATCAACCATCACGAAATAATCCGCCAATATCTGTTGAATATATGTGATTTCCGAATCATTGAGAGGGCGGTGAATGTCACTCGTTTGTTCCAAGGCATCTATGGTCCGTTTCCCCGCAGCGAGAGCGGAATCAAGATAGGTGATGGCATGGTTCGAACCGGGGTCTTCAGAGCAGGTTTTTTTTAGGTTTTCCAACCCAGTTGCGGCATGCTTGATAACAATCCTTAACATCGAAAGCGCTTTCCGGTCAGAGGTTCCTTTCCATCTCTGTGCTTGCTTAAGGACCGTTCTCACCCTTTTCTCTATATCGACCAGCCGTTCCCCCAGATCCATTTCAAATCACGCATGAATTTTATTTCCCTACCCATATTTAATTATGTTGTTCTTCGCAATATACAAGAACAGAAAGAGCTAAGCAAGAGATAAGATGACAATTTAATCCCGGGACCGACAATCTATTTCGATGAGGCCCCCAATCCTACACATTTTGTTAATACTTCAGGGCATAGATACATCTTTTCTCTATAGGATTCCATTGAGAGTTCTTGCACCGGGCCATGACATGGAACTTGCGCATATTGAACTGACATCTACATTTCTCTTCCACTGTCGGGTTCAGGGCCCGCAAGACATTTACCCCCCGGACCTGGATCATCTCATAATCGATGTTCAATGCCATTCCATGCCGTATAAGCAGGAGTTTGCATATGTATTTCTTTATTTTTATCTTCATACCCAGGATTCTCCTTAAAAGTAAGATTATTGACCGATGGGGCTAATTATGGTTTGGTCTTACTAAATTTACTTACGATTTGCCCGACATATAGAGAAAAACAGCAGGCCCCGGTCACTCAAAGCCCGGAATGGCTCGTTCGGGCCTTGAAATAGATGAGATAAGACCCTCCGTCCATCTCTGTGTAGTTTAATAAATTGCACACCGGCCCTTCCGCCCTTTTTCCGGCATTTTCATCCCCCGCCGCGGAGCAGAGATTTCGACAATAGTGAATATCCAATAAAATCGGGCAGTCCCCCTCGGCTCGAGGCCCGAGCTCGGCCGACTCAGACCACGGCCACGAGTTCACAGGTGCTTGAGCGCAATCAATATCTCGCGGCCCGACTCCGCAAGGTCGGCGAGAATGCGCTCGAACTCACGTCGTTCTTCTTCGGTCATGGTCATGAATGAGAATAAAGATGCGAAGGTAAATAACTTTTCTGAGCAGAATTTATAGGTGTTTCAAGGCAATCAATACGTCCCGTTCCGATTCTGCGACCTCATCAAGAGTACGTTCGAAATCCCGATGCCGTTCCCAAGCATCCAGCTCATCTGTTATCGACTTTAGAGAATCGGAGTAAAGGCATATGATTTTCGAGAATATCCTACACGCTGGTTTGTCAACCCACTTTTGTTTCTTCGGGTCCCCCTCTCCTTTTGCTCTTTCGAGAAAATATAGGGACCACACGAATAGAGATTCTTCCTTGAGATGCCTGTTTAATGATTCGTGGAGCCATTTATTAAGTTCCTTATCGGTCATCTTTTCGTTTGTCATGAATAAATGATATGTCGTCGGAGGTTTAAAAGGTTTATCCAGAACCGTAAGTCACGAAAAGCAGGATAAATTGTACAATATATGGATGCCACGAGGACGCAACAGAACCCCGAACGCAAAGAATGATAAATCAGATAGAATATATAGAACGGCGAGACGAATATCGTCCCGGGAGGTGAGCAGATAACAGACAAGCGTTCAAGGAACGATCAGAGGTCTGATGCAAAGAACCCAACAAGTTCTGAGCACAAGGTAACGAATGACAACCGGTCGAACCAAAAAAACCCCAACAACCCCGAGCATCGCGGCCGCGGAAATAAAGACGAAGACGACGAAGAGGAAGAAGAAGAAGATTGATTGGGCATCGTCTATTTGCTACTCTTACATTCAAAATACAGGGATAAAAATATCGGGATACCAGCCTGGGGTCCCGCGACATTTTTCTACACATTAAATAGGGCCGAGCTCCGAAAGAGGGCGCCTCGTCCGACTTATCGTAATCCTGACTCGTAATAAAGGGACGATTTTATTTAAGTCCTTTATTAACCATCTCCGTAAATTTATCAAGGAATAATTTGATGGCAATATCCTGATTTCTAAAATCATTATTATAATGTAAATCGAAATACCATCGAGTACTATTTTCCTCTACACAATCAAACATAAGGTTAGCAACCCAACCTTCACGTCCTTTAAAAGAATCATTAATGTTCTTGATGAATTTACGCAATCTCGAAATCGGTTTGTCCTTCGGTAAAATTATCCAGAAGAATAGATACTTGAATTGAAGATTTTGCATTTGCTCCCAAGACGTTCCGCCCGGAGGAGCTTTAACACAACTCTCGATTTTGAACCAGTTCGATTGATTGACCGTTTCAATCAATTCATCGAGTAATTTATTATCAACATCGACGACCATATCATCTACCCTGATATCTTTTAGGACATTTATCTAATAAGTTATAAGGTTCATTTAGTTGCCGGTATTTGAAAAATAGAACAGACGGGCCGGTTCGTGGTCCCGGCCCGAATTGGGGATGGGCGCGGCGGAGGTTCCAGACACTCAGGCACCTGAACGGGATGGGGATAGATGTTCGCACCCTAGGAGGCCCCAGAATCGTTCCTAAAGCGATTTCAGGGCATTTCATAACAAACAGACCATCTTGTGAAGGTGAAAACAAAAAATAGGAAAAGAGGGCCGGTTTGAGGTCCCGACAACTATTAATTATTAGAACTCAATATATAAAATGATATTTATGAATACAATTACAGAAGTATCATCGATGGAATATAGAATCCTCTTTGCATTATGGAAATGGTACAACGAATTTGAAGACGGTACTGAAACTTCTAGGACCATTTCGGCAAGTAAATTAATGGAACGGGTGTCTGTGTCCTCGCCTAAAGAGATTATTGCTTTCGCTAATAATATTGAGGAGTTAGAGAGACAAGGATATATTCAACAACAGAAATTTCAAATATTTTCACCGGTGCCAATAAAACAAATAGAGAGATACACTAATTTGAGCTCGGGCGATAAAATATACATTACACAATTAAGAGAATTTAAGGACGCATCTTCACCCGAAAATCAAGCTTATATTATTGGGCTCATTGAATTAACACTTCAAGGAATTAAACTTTGTAAGGGAAAATTCAGTAGCTAGAAATAAAAGATAAAAAAGGGCCGAACCGTAGCGCGGCCCGGATTGGCCCAACCTGGCTACCCGGAGGAAATAGAAATGTATAGATAAGAACAAAGAGGAAGTTGGTGAAAATAATTGAACGAGAATGAACTATGTACTACATGTCGACAATATATTGAAGAAGCGGCTAAGCGGAATCCTGATATCAAACCCGACCAGTTCTGCGGACTGTGTACCCCTCAGGTTCGCACATTCAGGCTTGAAAAGTTCATGGGATTTGAAAGCAGAGGGTGTGTCCACAAAGCGCAGAGGAGTGCGGTACCGCGAACTCTGAACGTAAAGACCAACAAGGGAACTCATAATATCGAAGAACATGTTTTATTACAATATTGTAATGCCTGTTGGGCGCACACGCTTTATGATATAATATTCGAAGATGCTGAGATAGCAATCCCGGATTGTTGCGCCATCTGCAGTCAACGCGAGATGATATTTCACGTATTCAAAATATTCATTCCGATAAATAAAGAAAGTGAATAACAAATAAGTATATTGATCACGAGATAAATGGATTTGGACTATAGGAAATTAGAGAACCATTTCCCATCCTAAAAATAATTGAGCGCTCTCGCACGGCGCTCCTCCGGGGCTGTTCCTTGTCCATGCGGTTGTATATCACAGCCCGGCCGTCAGTGATACATTCCATCATACCCGTCTTGTTTTTCCGCTCCTGCCTGATCTTCCTTTAGCGACTGAAATAGATGCCAAGTAACAGTCTTCACGGCCATGTTCAAGACCGTGAATGCCTCAGCAGGAGATAGCCCACTATTCTTCAATAACTCGACTATCTGCTCACTATATTCAGCGCACACAGCAACGGTCAAGGTCTGATCATTCGGGCTCTCCATCTCCTTCTCGTCCTTGGGCGGTGTCGTATTTTGCTGGGCGTTCGTGGTCGGCCTCTCCACGGGGCCATTGCTCACTTTATCCATCAACTTCTTCTTGTTCTCCATACCCCCTATTTCCTTGGACTCTTAGCCCATCCCGAACTCCAACCGGGTTTCCTCTGTTGGAGACACCTCATACTTTGTCAGTGATAGTATTTATAGATTTTCGAGAATAATGGCGGGTCCCAGCTATCGAGCCCCCTCCGCCCTACAGAACCCCCCAGAATCGATTTTTCAGGCGGTTTCAGGGCATTTCCTATA
>Ga0315282_10013883_pt1 | contig 12071 bp, 6 predicted proteins | sample YL17G07_20_MG_FD_203693 | JGI IMG/M metagenome (GOLD analysis project Ga0315282, IMG submission 203693) | Sediment microbial communities from Yellowstone Lake, YNP, Wyoming, USA - YL17G07_20 | ecosystem: Environmental > Aquatic > Freshwater > Lake > Sediment | place: USA: Wyoming | collected... | reverse complement strand
GAAGCCAATATCAAGCAGCCAATGGCGGAATCCGGGGAGGGCGCGGGCATGGTTCGTTTAGATGTCGGGCAGGTACTGGATGGAGTTGTGGAAGACAGTAAACCCTTTGGAGTTTTTGTCAGGCTTCCGCAACTCGGAGTGGGAGTAACAGGCTTGCTCCCCATAGATGAAATGATTGATGCCAAGAGAGTAGATTTAAAAAAGGATTTCCCCAGGGGCAAAGAGCTCCAAGTGGAGATCATCTCCATAGACGAAAAGGGACGTATCCGTCTCTCCCAGAAGGCGACGAAAGAAAGAAAAGATCGCGAGGACTATGAAAAATTTCTCGAAAAGCAGGGTACGGCCGGGAAGTTAGGCACCCTGGGAGAGCTTTTCAAAAACCTGAAGCCGTAAGCGGATTCTGCCCGACAAACCCGTCCCGCGAAGAAGACAGAACTACGCTGCAGATTTGCATAGGCTGGAGCGGTGCAGAGCGGAAAGGGCCCTGATGGCCTTCTCAGGGCAAGAAAAAACGGGTACATACTGGTCCTCAAGTCCCTGGAGAATCTCGGATTGTCCGGCAAGCATTCCCGCCACCCAGAGTACTATGGGTTTCTTCGAAACCGCGGAGGCCCGGGGAAAGATCTGGAAAAAATCTTTAAGAAGGGGAGTGATGGCCCGGGGTGGAATCTGGATGGCCAGCCCATCCACATTCGGGTCCTCTGGCAGCGCTTGCAAGAGCAAATTATAGACTTTTATTACATTTCCTTCATTAAACTGAATCGAAACACCCAGATCATAAGGATTCCCCCCAATATCCCAAGGGGGAAAGACAGGCTTCAATCTCTCGATGGTTCTATCTTCCAACCTGGCTAAGGAAAGCCCTTCCTGCTGGCATAAGTCTGTAAGAATCACTCCCTCCCCGCCAGGAAGGGTGGCCAGGGAGATCCGATTCCCCTTCATTAAATGAGAGCCGAAGCGTTCCAGCCCTTTGCTCAGGTCGAAAAAATCCTCGATGCTCTGGGCCCGCAGGGCGCCGGCCTGCCTGAGGGCAGCGTCGAAGACAAGATCATTTCCCTGGACGATAACTCCGGTATGAGAGGCGGCAGCCCGCGCCCCGGCCTGGGTGCGCCCGGATTTGAGAACCACAAAATGTTTATGGGGTGCGAATTCCCGGATCAGCCTCATAAACTCCCTTCCGTTTCCTTCGATGCTCTCCATGTGAATCCCAATGACCCGGGTCTGGGGGTCCTGGACCAGATAGGTCAGGGCATCCACCTCATGGATGTCCATTTTATTCCCCAGGTCGATCAGTTTGTTAAGATAAAGGTTAAAATCAGAGAGAAGCCAGTCCAGACGGGGTTCATAGAGACCTGACTGGAAGATCAGGGAAAGACCCCCGGGTTTGATCTTTTCAATGGGATGGAAGCTGATGGCGAGGTGGGTCGAGGGATTGATAGGACTCAGGGCATTGGGCCCGATGGCCCGGATGCCGTTTTCCCTGAGGAGACGGGCCATCTCTCTTTGGACTTTCCTCCCCTCTTCCCCGGTCTCTGAAAACCCGCCCGCCACCACAACAACCCTTCTGATCCCCTTGACCACACAATCCTTAAGAACGGAGAGCGTCAGGTTGTAGGGAACACCCACAATAGCGAGGTCCACGGGATCCTCGATGCTCTGCAAGTTAGGATAAGTCTTCAAGCCGAGGATCTCACCCGGCCGGGGATGAACGGGATAAATCTTTCCCTGAAACCCGAGTCTGACCAGGTTGGCCAAAAGATTATGATTGAACCGAAGAGGGTCTCTGGAGACCCCTACCACCGCTACACTTTCGGGATAAAAGAATTTTTCGAGAAAATGACTTTTCCCGTTTTCCATTTTTCTTCTCCGTTTGAGCCTCCCCAGAGGGGGCCAGCATTTTCGGGCGAGTCCGAATCCGGGCTTTACCGGATTCATTGACCATTCCCTTCCCCGGATTCCGAGGCCTGCATTTCGTTCTCCCGGCCGGGAAAATCCATCTCCGGTTGCCATAAGGTAATAAATTTTTTCTTAAAATGCAAGGTCCCGCCCTTCGCCTCCCGGCCTGGAGAGTGTTTCGCAATCCGACATCGGGAGGTCCGAGCGGGAGGGGATTCTCTCGGAATTATCAGGCAGTGGCTCTTCCATGGATCGCGGCGGGGATTTATTCGCCAGGCGCATAGCGCTCTGCGCTTAGCGTTTTTGAAGACCCGCCGATGCCTCCACGTTCATACCCTCCCGCTCGGGTTGTGGCACAGTCGCCTGGGTCATGACAAGGGCGAAAGCTCAAAGATGGGGTGGTGGTCGAGACCCAGGGAAATGGGCTGCGAGGGTTGCTGGCGGTGTGGTAATATGACGGAGATTCAAAAATAAGAAGTTGAAAAAATAGCAGGAGAAAATATGGCGTCACCCACGGAATTGGAGAATATCCAGCCCGGGAAATGGGATCTTGCAGATCTTTACCAGGGCCCGGATGATCCGGGCTTTGAAAAAGACCTTGAAAGATCTCTGCAGAGAGCGAGAAAGTTTCAGGGAGCCTATAGAGGAATGGCCCTTGCTGGCCTGGAACCGCTGGTTTTTCTCCCGGTGCTGCAGGAATATGAATCCATTCAGGAGGAAGGGTTGAGGCCTTTCCTTTATGCCAGCCTTCTGTTTTCGGAGGATACCCAGAACGACCAGTACAAGGCTTTGGTGCAGCGCGCCAGGGAACGATGGAACGAGGTGGAAAACCTCTTGCTCTTTTTCCGACTGGCCCTCATTACCCTGCCAGAAGAATCCGGGCGTTCGCTCTTGAAGCACGAATCTCTCAGGGCCTATGAACACCCCCTTCAGCTCCTCCGCCGATTTGGCCCGTTCACCCGGGGTGAGGCAGAAGAGGAGATCCTCAACCGGAAGAATATGACCGGAAGATCAGCCTTTATGACCCTCTTCGAGGAGTTCACCGGGTCTTTTACTTTTCGGCTCCCCGTGGCGGGGGAGGAGAAAGAGCTGACCGGGAGCGAGATGCTGGCCATGCTCTATTCTCCCGACCGGGACCTGAGGGAGCGGGCTTTCGAAATATTCCTCAGGCACCATGGGGAAAACCAACTGGTCCTGACTTCCATCTTCAATTCCCTCATTTTAGACCACAAAGTGGAAGACGAGATCCGCGGCTACCGGGGGCCGATGCATCGGACAAATCTTGAAAATGAGATTCGCCAGGAGACCGTTGATCTCTTGATGGAAGTCACGGAGAGTCATTATCCTCTGGCCCAGGAATATTTTTATGTTAAGGCCCGTCTCCTCGGGCTGCCCGGGCTGAAGAATAGCGACCTTTACGCCCCCCTGCCCGGCAAGGCGAAGGAGATGAATTTGGGGGAGGCAAAGGCCCTTCTTCTACAATCCTTCGAACGCTTTCATCCGCTCTTTGGAAAGATCTCCGCCGAGTTTTTCGAGAAGCGGTGGATCGATGCCGGGGTGCGCAAGGGGAAATACGGCGGGGCTTTTTGTTCCGGCCTGACGCCGTCCCTACATCCCTACCTGCTCATGAATTTTACGGGCAATTTGCGGGATGCCATCACCTTGGCCCACGAGATGGGCCACGCCATTCACTTTTATCTGGCCCGGAAGCAAAGCCTGCTCAATTTCGATCCTCCCCTGACCCTGGCCGAGACAGCTTCGGTTTTCGGGGAGATGATCATGATCCAGGCCCTTCTTAGGGAGGAGAGCGACCTTTCCACCCGGCAGGCCCTTCTCTGCGCCCAGGTTGAGGATTTCATCGCCACGGTTTTCCGGCAGAATGTGCTGACGCGGTTCGAAAAGGAGGCCCACGAGCGGCGGCGCGATCACCTTCTGAGCGGCGAAGAGATCGGCGATTTGTGGTGGCAGGCCAATGCTCGCCTCTTCGGGAAGAGCGTGGAGATGATCCCTGAATACCGCTGGGGCTGGTCGTACATCTCCCATTTCATCCACTCTCGCTTTTATTGCTACAGCTATATTTTTGGGGAACTGGTGGCCCTGGCTTTGTTCGAGAAGTACCAGGAAGAAGGGGAAGCTTTCCTTCCCCTTCTGATTCAACTCCTGGAGAGCGGGGGTTCCCGGAGTCCGGATGATATCCTCGGACGGGTGGGGGTGGATGTAAATCAGGCCCGTTTCTGGGAGAAGGGGTTCAAAATCATCCGGGGGTTGATCGATGAGCTGAAAAGTCTTGGTCCATGATTAGGCAAGCCCTGAGAATCTTCCGGCTGGATAAGGGTTAAGTTACAGAATTTGGCGTAAGAAGAACGACTCCCGGATCCGGAGGCCAAAGCGCTTCGCTATGTGAATGTCAAGGGTAAAAGCTCTTGTCCTCTAGTTTTTAAGCGAGCTTTTTCTTCTCAGAGTAGGGAGTTATCCATAGCCCCGGAGCGACGTCCTTCCATCACAGGTGAGCGGAGGGGCTGTGGATAACTCCCTACCCAGCAAATTGCATGAACCCTATTTTAAACCACTTTGACCGGAGGAGACTTGCTGCAATTCGTGACCCGGCACAACGCCGGTGCACTCAGTTTAGATACGCCCCTTTTTCGGGCCAAAGCCCCGGGATCTCTGTCTTGGCGACGAAACCTGGGGCATCCTTTCTTCCCCCAGTTTCTGCGAAGCGTCGAGTCGTTCCCGGAGGCTCGCCTCCCTTGCGGCCAAAGGTCTACGCAGGACAAAAGGTCTTTGCTCATGCAAAACGGCATAAATCCGACTGGTCAGTTTCCGAGCCACAGCCACAATGGCTTTGCGCGCCCCGCAATCCGCAGGGTGCCGACGGTAGATCCGCTCAAAAAATTCCCGCAACTCCGCATCTCTCCGAATGGCCACCCAAGCACTCTGAATCAGTTTACTGCGCAGCCGAGGGTTTCCGGCCCGGGTGATCGACCCTCGACGCACTGTTTCACCGGTAGAATTCTCCGTGGGCACCAACCCCAGAAAAGCAGACATCTGGCGCACATTGCCCAATTCTCGCCAATCCCCGACCCGGGCCAAAACCTGACTGGCCACAATCCAGCCAATCCCAGGCAGGCTTATCAGATACTGGATACAACGACTCAGCTCTGGATCCTGCCGGCAGAATCGCCGAATCTGCCGCAGGGTCTGCAAAACCTGCTTTTGCTGAAACTCCAAATTGGCCAAAAGATGGTCCAGGCGAAAACGGATGGCCTCGCCACAGGGCAGCTCTCGCAATTGCCCTATCACTCTTCCCGACCACTTCCCCCCCGGATCCGGAAACGCAATCCCCTCGAATAAGAGCAACGATTTAATCCGCATTTTAGAAGACTGCACCTGCCGCCCCAACACATCGCGCAACTGCGTCAGATGCCTCAGATGCCGATAGGGCAAGGAAGGGACATGAATGCTCTTCAGCTGTCCCCCTCGCAGCAACTCCGCCATCTTTTTGCTATCCAAACGATTTGTTTTCACGCGCCGCCCCGGAACCTTGGGAATGGTAGAAGGAGGTGCCACCAGACACGAACACCCCTGGCCGGTCAACCGATCGTGCAACCCATAACCTGTGGGCCCGGCCTCATAGGCGAAAATCACTTTCTTTTCGCCAAAATGCCTGCGAACGTAGTTTACCAAATTATCGGCATTATAAGGAATCCGCATGTGTTGAATCATATCCTGATGATCCATAAAGGTAATGGATATGCTCCTTTTGTCCACATCTAAACCGGCGAATATGTCGAAATTCATCGGTCTCAAACCCAAGCTACCTAATTGTTTCGGCATCCAAGAGCCCTCCTTTTGCGAGAGGATTGAACTCCACCAATTATATTCTTTCAGAGGACAACTTGGATCTTGTACATTCATCATAGATGTCTTGTGAAAGAGCCTTGTGTTGTGGCCCGGATGGAAGAGCGGGGATCGCCGGCTGAATGGGCGGGTCAGGATTGGCCAGGAATGAATCCCTTCGATTGCGCCAAGAAAGGCGCAAAAAAGGGTAACCGCGGGAAAAGAGCAAGAAGTCAAGCCCGGTCCAAGGAAAGAACGCTGCCTGATTCAGGCAAGAGACCCACGCTTCTATCCGGGCCGGGCAAGGCCTTACGTTCCGCGAATTCATAACTAAAATTCAAAAGTGAAGGTGGGCAAGATATAGGACGCTGTGCGAATCCGAATCCCGAGGTTCCCTTTCATTGATTAATGACTAAATTCATGTTATTTTTATCAATAACAGGGGAGAAAACCATGGCCTATGCTTTTGAAATGGGACCGATACGCCCGCCCAGTGAGGCTCAGAGCCTTCTGATCCGCGTGACGCGCAATTGTCCCTGGAATAAATGTGAATTTTGCCATACCTACAAGGGGGAGGATTTCTCCATCCGTTCCATCCAGGAAATCAAGGAGGACATCGACCGCATCCGGGAGATTGTCGATGAAATCCGTCAGATCTCCTGGAGCTACGGTTTCGGTGGAATATTGAACCAGCAAGTTCTACGGCTAATCCTCAGCCATACCGGGAAATACGGCCAACCCTTTCAAGCTGTGGCCGGGTGGCTTTATTTCGGGGGGAAACAGGCTTTTCTTCAGGATGCCAACTCCCTCATCGTCAAAACAGCTGACCTGGTAGAGATCCTGAAATACCTGAAAGAAAGATTGCCTTCCCTCGAACGGATTACCAGCTATGCTCGGGCCAAGACGCTGGCTAAAAAATCCGTGGAGGAGTTGAAAGAGCTTGGCCACGCAGGCCTTTCCAGGATTCATATTGGCATGGAGACCGGCTATGATCCTCTCCTCCAATACATGAAAAAAGGAGTCACCGCGCAAGAACAAATCCGGGCGGGAAGGAACGTGCGCGAATCCGGTATCTCCCTTTCGGAGTACGTCATGCCTGGACTGGGAGGACAGCGCTGGTGGAAGGAGCATGCCATTGAAACAGCGAAAGTTCTGAATCAAATCGATCCTCACTTCATTCGTTTGCGGACGCTTTATGTTCGCCAGGATATGCCGCTTTACGAAAAGGTTAAGAAGGGGGAATTCACCCGACCTGCGGATGATGATATCGTCTCTGAAATCCGTCTCTTCATCGAGACCCTCGACGGAATCCAGAGCACGGTGGCCAGCGATCACGTCTTGAATCTGCTGGAAGAGGTGCAGGGGAAACTACCCGGAGAAAAAGAAAAAATGATCGGGGTGATCGATCGCTACCTTTCCCTCCCAGAAGAAGAACGCCTCCCCTACCGCATCGGGCGAAGGCTGGGGTATTACCGCAGCCCCGATGACCTTCAAGACCTCGACCTCCGCCGCCAGGTTGTCCGTGTCATCGACCAAATTCGTTCTTCCCAGGATCCTCCCGGCGACCAGCCTCCAGCGGATGTGGAGAAAATTATTTACAGTCTTATGGAAAACTATATTTGATTGGAATACAGTGGTCAGGGCCTGGAAGGCAGGGGAAAAATCTCTATTCTTCATTCTGGCTTCTGACGTGCGAACTCCCACTTTTCGTTCTATGCTTATGGATGCGATCCCCTTGGGGAGGAAGAAATGCCACCTATTACCCCTAACATGACTCTGCTGACTGACCTGTACCAGCTAACCATGGTTGGTGGATATTATCTTCTGGGTAAAAAGGATGAAAAAGCAAACTTCGATTATTTTTTCCGCAAGATCCCCGAAAAGGGAGGCTTCTGCGTGGCCGCCGGCCTGGAGCAATTGATCGAGTATATTCAAAATATCCACTTTGACCCGGGAGACCTTGATTATTTAGAAAGTTTAAACCTCTTTCCGGCCGGGGTTTTGGAATACTTCAGCAAGCTTCGTTTCACCGGGGACATTTATGCCGTGCCCGAGGGGACTCTGGTCTTCCCCCATGAGCCCATCGTTCGCGTCACTGCCCCCCTCCCCGAAGCCCAATTGATCGAGACTGCCCTGTTAAACATCCTCAATTTTCAGACGTTGGTGGCCACCAAGGCCGCCCGGGTGTGCATCGCCGCCGACGGCGACCCGGTCATTGAACTCGGGGTTCGCCGGGCCCATGGCCCCAACGGCGGTTTGAGCGCTGCCCGAGCAGCTTTCATCGGAGGGGCAAGGGCGACTTCCAACCTGATGGCCGGAAGAGTATTCGGGATTCCGGTTCGCGGCACCCTGGCCCACAGTTGGGTCGAATCCTTCCCCTCGGAGTTAGAATCCTTCCAGGCCTACGGGAAAATCTACCCGAGGAACTGCCTTCTGCTGGTGGATACCTACGACACGTTGCGCAGCGGTGTTCTCAACGCCATCAGAGTGGGAAAAGAATTGCGGGAAAGAAAAGCAGGAGACCTTTCGGGAATTCGCTTGGATAGTGGGGATCTGACCTTCTTGAGCCGGGAGGCGCGCCGGATGCTCGACGAGGAGGGATTTGACCGGGCTCGTATCCTCGGCTCGAGCGACCTCGACGAATGGTTGATCGAATCCATCAAGAAACAGGGGGCCGAGATCGACATCTGGGGGGTGGGGACCCGCCTGGTGACCTCCTATTCCTGTCCGGCTCTGGGGGGAGTCTACAAGCTATCGGCGGTGTGGCATGACGGGCGCATGCACCCCAAGCTGAAAGTTTCGGATGACCCGGAGAAGACCACGAACCCGGGAGTGAAAAAAATAATTCGTTTCTTCGACGAAAAAAATTTTATGCGGGGGGACGTGATTCTTTTGGAGGAAGAGGCGTATCCCCAGGGCCAGCCCGTGAGGGCGTTTCATCCCATGTTTTCCCATATCAGCAAGATTTATCCCGGGCCCTTTAAAAGGGAGGAGATCCTCATCCCGGTCTTCCAGGGGGGAAAATTAGTCTACCAGAGCCCTTCTTTGCAGGAAATTCAGGAAAAAACCACCCAAAGCCTCAAGAGCCTCAGGCCTGAACATAAGCGCCTGCATAACCCCCACATTTACCACGTCAGCCTGGGAGAAAAACTCTTCCTACAAAAACAAGACCTGATCAAAAGAGCAGCGGATAGTTAAAAGCGCAGAGTGCTGAAGACTGAGTAAAAAAATTTCTTCTGTCAGTCTCTTTGGTTTTTAACTCAGCCCTCAGTTCTCATCATCTTTCACTTCTTTAGGCCGGGGCGATTTTCAGAACCCCGGAGCGGGCATTCGCCTTCTCCACCCGGATTAGAAGCTGATCACCCGGGACAAAATTGCGCCCGGAAGAAACCCCCATGTCCACCTCCAGAAGATATTCGTAAAGATGGACCAGGTATTTATTCGAGAATCGATCCAGGATGATTCCTTTGGTCGTGGAGCCCATCCGTTTCTCCAGGTAACGCAAGATCCAGTACCGTTCGGACAGGTCTTCCACTGACCCGACCCTGGAGAGGGCCGGCTCGATGAAGGTGATAATCTCCTCAAGCTGGGCCTCGGTCAACAGCGAGCCCTGAGCGAGAACTGCCAGAACCTGTTGTTCCATCAACAGGTCATAAAAGCGCCGGATGGGTGAGGTCAGAGTGAGGTAGGCCTCGGCTCCCAACCCGGAATGTCGAGAAGGCCGGGTGCTTACTTCTACCCGGTTCATGATCCGGCGCAGTTGGTAAGCCTGGAGAGGATCAAATTTGTCCATCGGGGGCAATTTTTCCCGCGGTTCCATCTGTCCCCGGTAGATGGCTGGAATGTTCCTTTCTTTCAGGAAAAGGGCCGTAAGGGAATTGGCCAAAATCATGAACTCTGAAACCATCTTCTGGGAAGGGCTTTCCCGGTCGCGCTTGAAGATGAAGATCTCTTTATCCCGGTTTACCCGGATCATCCGCTCGGGCCTGGGTATGAAGAACGCTCCCGTCTCCATCCTCCGGCGGAAGAGTTTTTCAGCCATCCGCTGCAGGCAGGTCAGTTCTTCTTCCCCTTCTTGCAGGAGCTGATCGGCCAAATCGTAAGAAAGCCTCCGGGACACTTGAATGGTGCTGGGAAGAATTTGATATTCCTGAACTTTTCCCTCGGGGTCGAGGTGTACCAGGAAGCTCAAAGCCCGACGCCTTTCCCCGGCGACCAGGCTGCACAGGCCCTCGGAGAGCAGCGGGGGCATCATGGGGATGCGCTGCTCCGGGAGATATATCGAAATGGCCCGGGCCATTGCTTCCCGGAACAGTTCATTGTGACTATTGAGGAAGGTAGCCACATCGGTAATGTGGACCCCCACCTGATAATTCCCTCCCACCCGCTCTATACTCAAGGCGTCATCGATGTCGCGGGTGAATTCGCTATCGATGGTTAGGGGGCGGAGGAATCCCAAATCGCGGTCTAAGGGATGGGTGGGAATCTCTTTGCTCCCTCGGTCGATGATCTGCCCGGCTTCCGCCAGCACTTTCTCGGGGAATGCCTGGGGAATCTGGTAGCGATGAAGAAAGAGGTTCTCGTCTTCATTCCATTCGCCCAAACGCACCAGCAGCTCAAATGGAGCTTCGGGCGAAGGGATCTTGGCCGTCTGCAATAGGGTTTTCCCCTTGTCATACTGCGGGGCTTCCGGGCCGAAGAGGGCCATCTCTTTGAGAAGGGCGATGATCTCCTCTCTTTTTCTCGGGGCGGGCTGGGGGTTCCCTGCCCACACCGCGGCAACCCAGGCACTGGCTTCTTGTAGCTCCCGAGCCTCTTCCGCTTCCCGCTCGATTTGGCGCAAGGTCTCCTCCACTTTCTCCGGGGGCTGGGGCTCGTAGAGGTCACCCTTCTGCTTGAAGTACACCCGGTCCTCGAAGAGTGCCCGGAGGAGGGCCATTTCATGGTCGGAAGAGGCCCGGCGGTCAAAGACCAGTTCGGTGAGGTCGCGAAGGCTGAATCTCTCCTCCTCCCCGTAAACTAACTCCCAGAGGTCTTTGATTATAACTGCCTGCACCAATTCCTTCTGGCGTTCTACAATTTTTTCCAGGCGCTCCACCAAGGTGTCGCGGGAAAGATTAGACTCGAAGGTATAGGAAGAAATATGGGCAATGCGATTCCCCCCCAGGGTGATTTCCCGATTCTCTTCGCTGAGGAGATGAAATTTATTCTCCTTGATCTCTAAGCAGACCGCGCAAAGAATTTTCTTTTGTTCAAAGAAGGCGACGACGTTTCCGATTTCCATGTTCACCCATTGAGCTGCTCATTTTCCCCCCCCTCCCAGCCAATCCATACGTCGGGGAGAGATCCCCGCCGGACCGGGACCGGAAACAACATAACATTCCAGGGCTGAGAAATCAACAATTGGAAAAGCAGGGGATGGCCGGGGGGGCAGGAAACAGGGTAGAAGAGCCCTCTTTCTTCAAGGTCCCTTTTCCCGATCTTCCAGAAGCTTTTTGATCTGGGGGATGGCTTGCCGGGCAGCTTTGATGCCTGCTTGCAGGCATCGCTTCTTTTGAGTGAAATCCATCATGCCGACGTCGCCCACTTCGGGGCTGATTAACACGTCGGCTTTCTTTTTCTTCTCCTTGACCAGCTCACTGCTCATGATGTCAATGGCTTGCAGAATCACCTCCACCGCGTTGGTAATGGCCGGATTGTAGATGTTCTTGCTGATCGATACGGCGATGACGATGTCTGCGCCCTTTTGTCTGGCAACGTCTACGGGCAAATTATCGGTCACTCCCCCATCCACAAGGGTCCGGCCGGCAAATTTCACCGGGTGGAAGATTCCCGGAATAGCCGAGCTGGCTCTGACCGCCCGCGCCAGGGAGCCCTTTTCCAGGATGACCGCCTCCCCGGTGTTCAGGTCCGTCGCCACGGGAATGAACGGAAGGGGCAGGTCCTCGACATTCTGCACCTTGACCCGGTTCTTTACAAATTCTTCCAGCCGTTTGCCCACCACGGGACCCATCTTGGCTTCCGTGAGAGTAAAATCAAAAATATCCTCCCGCTCTAATTTAAAGGCGGTCCATTCCAGCTCAAAGCTATTTCGCTCGGCAGCATAGATGGCCCCGATCAGGCTTCCCACGCTGGCCCCGACAATCATATGGATGGGAATCCGTTCCTGTTCTAAAATCCGGATGACCCCCACATGGGCGAAACCACGAGCGGCCCCCCCGCCTAAGACTAAGGCAACCTTGGGTGATTTCTGAACCAGAGGTGGAGCGGGCGGTGAAGGGACAGGTGGAGACTTGGCGGGGGAAGCAACCCGGTGACACCCGGCCGCCAATAGG
>Ga0315282_10013882_pt1 | contig 12071 bp, 22 predicted proteins | sample YL17G07_20_MG_FD_203693 | JGI IMG/M metagenome (GOLD analysis project Ga0315282, IMG submission 203693) | Sediment microbial communities from Yellowstone Lake, YNP, Wyoming, USA - YL17G07_20 | ecosystem: Environmental > Aquatic > Freshwater > Lake > Sediment | place: USA: Wyoming | collected... | reverse complement strand
TACGCCTTACCCGGAGGATAAATTTATATAGGTATACGTATTAGGTCTGGTCTGTCCGCTGTACATTACTGAACATCGAAAGGGTTATGTGGGGGAGGGGTGCGGCATATTTTCGCACTGCGAAAAAAATTCGCACCTGTGTGTCAATTTTACCCTTGACAGAATGTCAACGCTTTGTCATAATGTCAACTGATCGTATGCCCGCGGGGCGCTAAGCGGTCTAAACTAATTGCCCAAAACCTGTGCAAAAATTACAAAAGAAAGGATGGTGATTTTTACATGGCCAGAGTAACACCAGACGAGTTTGTGGAGAAGCACGCCAGGCGCCTCAAGGGAGCTGTAGACGACATTCGAAGGGGTGTCGAGAAGGTTACTACCGCCCCGACCCTACAGGCGGCTGCGAAAAAGGACAAGATGCGGGCTGGCATTTCTGCCGCTATTGACAGCGGCAAGTGGGAAAGAGGGTTGAAGCGTGTTGGCCTCGAGGAGTGGAAGCAGAAGATGGTTAACAAGGGACTCGGGCGGATCGCCACGGGAGTGGATGAAGCGGCTCCCAAAGTCCGGGCCTTTGCCGCTGAGGTCCTTCCCTTCATCGACACCTTGCAGGGCGCGGTGCAGAAGATGCCCGACACCACGCTGGAAGACAACATCAACCGTATGACTACCTTCGTCCGCAACATGGCGAAGTTTCAGCGTAAAGGCTGAGGGGGGAGGTATCTAACCTATGAACACAAGAATGGTGGAAATTTTCCCCCGGAAAAACTACACGGCGGATTTTACGGAGTTGATCGACATCAACCTGGTAGACCCTATCTCCAGGCTGGTCGTTACCTATGAGCCCGACTGCAATGCTCCGGCTGGCGCAGCTGTCGGTCATCCTGTCCGCTGCATAACCAAAATCGAACTGGTTGATGGGTCTGACGTGATTTTTTCCTTGAACGGTGCCGAGGCCCAGGCTGTTGATTTTCTGCACAACTGGGCGCAACCCCCGGGAGATATCCGGTATCTTACCGGTAATTACTCCAAGGTCAACATCGGTCTGAATTTCGGCCGATACCTATTTGACACGGATTTTGCCATCGACCCGGCGCGGCATAACAACCTGCAGCTCAAAATTTCCGGCGATATCAACGGCGGGAGTGAGGGTGCAGACGATGGGTATCTCACGGTCATCGGCCATGTCTTTGACCAGAAAACCATAGCGGCCAAAGCTTTTTTGATGACCAAGGAAGTGAAGCAGTATACTGTGGCGGCGGCCAGTCACGAATATACTGACCTGCCCCTTGACTGGCCCTACAAGCAGCTTTTCCTCCGGGCACAGCGGTACGGTACTTTCCCGACTGAGCAGATCGACACGGTGAAGCTGAGCGAAGACCAAGACAAAAAAATCCCGATCAACTCGCTTACGCTGAAACAGATCGTCGATGTCCTGGCCGGGTTTTTGCCGCGTTACCGGGAGCCCATCCTGGTTTCCGGTTCTACTTCTGCCTGGTATTACTACTGTGCGCCCACGGTAGACGTCTATGGGGTGGGCACGGAGTGGCGTACCAATCAGGCGGCAGGGACGATGTCCATTTACGAAGGCGACGGCGGGCGGTTTAGTTTCGACTACTCCGCCATGGGACCGAACTCCCAAGTAATCTTGGACGGTATTCTCCCGCACGCCGTGGTGCCTCTATTGCCCGACTACAGCAATGACCCGGCTGACTGGTACGATGTGCGTAACCTCAAATCCTTGCGCCTTGATGTCAAAGGCGCGGCTGACGTGGGCACATCGCAGACGGCGGAGATCATTGTTCAGCAGGCGCGAAACTACTAAACCCGCCCCTTTTGGAGGATGGGCGGTAATGTCCCGGTCATATTACTCCTGGGTATGACCGGGACAAGGGGGGTAGAAGATGGATAAGAAAAACCCGGCACATCTGCTCCTGCTGTTGTGGGATTTAATTCAGTATGAATACCTGACGGGTGATCGGATAGTCTGCAAGACGCCCGGCTACCTCATTGCGGTGAAAATGACCGGGACGGCGGCAGCGACTTCCACGGTAACTATCCACGACGGCGAGAGCGCCAATGAACAAAAAATCGTAGATCTCTCCGCCCTGGTCAAGGGAAGCGATGAGTTCAACCCGCCCTTGCCGGTCCCCTTCCGGCGGGGTTTGTTTGCCTACTTCGGGGCGACGGCCACGGCCTGCACGGTTGTCTTTGTTACCACGCGGGAATGAGCGTATGCCCAAACCAGCCGATCAAATAAATTGGGATAAGGTGCGCGCCCTGGTGGACCGCCACGAATTGATTGTCCGGTTGGTTAATATCTACCGTGTCTTGCCGGTTAATGATGGTAGTCATATGCTGGCAGCTATTATCCAGGACTTGGTTAAAGAGCTTGACGGCATTCAACCTATAGCTATAACCTCCGGCGTCATTCCTACCCCCTGACCGTTCAGGGGTGCTCCCACGGGGACGATAGGATGATATTCACCCTCGACTTTTCCATCCCGAAAAATACGCCCCTTTCAGCTCCCATACATGATGTCATGCTTGTTTCGCGCGGCCTGATCTACCGCGTCGAATTTCAATTCCCTGCCGGTTGCGCCGGGCTGGCATACATGATGATGGCTGACGGCGGGCATCAGGTGTACCCTTCTTCTCTTGGTGAGTTTTTCCATACGGATAATTTCACGATTGCCTTTGACGATCTGTACCTTAAACTTGTCTCACCCTACCAATTTGATTTTTACGGGTATAATCTCGATGAGACCTATGACCACGTGATTTATTGTCGGGTAGGCATGGCGGATAAAGACGAGTACATGGCGCGGTTTCTCCCGAACCTGGGGTATGAACAGTTGATTAAGCTACAGGCGGAAGAGACGGCGAAGCAGGAAGAGGCTAGCGTGGCCGTGCTTAAATCTCCTTTCCCATGGCTTAAAGGCCGGAAGGTGGGGTAACAATATATGAATCCAGCCGACGAGGCGCGCTGGGTAGGGACAATAGATTCATGGCTGGCACAAACCATGACGTTTGTTGGGGTAAGCGCCCCCGCCAACGGCGCTGTCTTAGCCGACACCGGGCAATTAGCCGGGGGGCAGTATGATGTGTTTGTGTCTTTCGCGACGAGCGTCGCCCTGGGCTGGGATAATTTGTATATACAATGGCGCAACGCGGCCAATAACGGCATTACCTGGACCGCAATGCTAATGACGCCCGGCGCCGATTTTAAATCCTTTGTTTTGAGAAATATAAAAGTAGCGACTAATGAGCGTTTTCGTTTTTATGTGGGTTCTACTTTTACGGGGCTGGTTTATGTCAATATCATCGCGGAAAGGAGAACTTAAATTTGAGCACCACGGTACTTAAGACCGCAGGGAGCATGGTGGAATCATGAGCAGCGGCCGTCCTGATTTTCATCCCGCTATGTTATTGGAGGGCAAGTACGGCACTAATCTTGTGCCGGTGCTGGTGGACGCCTACGGCCAGCTCTTTGCGGTGATGAAGGGTGCCTATGGCACGACGCTTAAAACGATCGCCACGGACAGCAACGGCGTCATGCTGGCCAACCTGTCCGCGCAAGACCTTGACTTTCTACGTGTGCGGCCTACGTATGGTCAAGGCAGGTTTTACGGCAGCGGCTGGATTGTCGTCCCCAACGTCACGTTGACCACCATAATAACCATTGCCGGTCGCGGCGCCATACTGGGAGGATTTCTTTCTTACGAGGACGGCCTTGTCCCCGACGCGCAAAATTGGTACGTCCTGACCGATGGCGCGGCCTTTGCCCAGGATACCCCGGACAGCGCTTATAACAACGGCCAGATCATGGACCTGGATTACCCCCTTTCGGTATCCCGGTTTGACACGCTCAATAATATATATCGGCTACAGTTAGGCAAGGGCATCACTTTTGAGTCTTCCTTCGTCATTAAAACTTATCATAACTATGGGGGGGCCAAAAATGCCAACGCAGTCTTATATTACGCTCTGAAACCGGTATGAGTACCACGGTACTTAAAGCCGCAGGGAGAATGCTGGAAGCATGAGCTACACCATGTTTTTTGAGACGCCTCCCGAGGAAGACCTCGACGAAGAGGAAGAGGCGGAAGAGTGGGAAGACTCGGAGTAAGGATCGAGTAAATGCGAATTGACGTCAAGCCGGGCGTGCGCTTAAAGGAAATAAATGACCACTTTGTAACCGTGTGTCAAGTTGTGTATGAAGTTTTCCAGCGTGACCGGGTGACGCCAACGCTCACATCGGGCAGCGACGGAAACCACATGGTGGACTCGCTGCATTACGTTGGGGAAGCCTGGGACTGGCGAATTTGGGGACTATACGATGCCTGGCTATCGGCCAGTTTAATCCGGTCTAAGCTGCGCGTCATTGACCCCTGTTACGATGTAGTGTTTGGGGACGAAACACATATGGACAATATCCATATCGAGTTCGACGCCACAAAGGCAGTGAAGAGGTGAGCGCATGGAATGGGCAGTTACATTTCTACTGGGCGACCTGAAACAGCACCCCATCATTTTTGTGTTGTGCATCATCATGATCTGGCAGAACGTGGATTTGAGAAACCAGATCAACAAGGTCTGTTCTAATTTTGTAGAGCACTTAAAAAACCACGCGAGAGAAAGGAGGTGATGATATGCTGCCGGTCGAAATTATTCTGAAGGTGGTGCGAACGATCTTCAAGAGTTTGCGGCCATGGCTGGTAGAGCAGGCCAAGAAAACGGAAACACCCGTTGACGACTACATGATTGAGCTGCTCGACTGGGTACTCAAAGAGTAGCCGGTAAAAAAGAAGGGAGGTAAGAAAATGCCCGCAAAAGAAACGCCCCTTTTCAAGCTGCCCGCCGATGTATCCCAAAAACTCAGGGACCAGGCGGCCGACATCGAGAAGGCGAAAAAGGCGATCGCCATTATTAAACAGCTGGGTATGGACACCAAAGAGCTGGAAGATAAAATCGCCTGGTCCGAATCGGTAAGGGCCACGCTGCTCAGAGAATTTGCCTAAAGATGGGCGCGGTCCTACCCATCATCATGATTGCCATAGCGGCGGCGTCAGCCACGGCAGCCGTGTATGCGGCGATTGCTGCCGTGTCGGTTATCGCCATCATCGCGGCAGTCGCGGCGGTGGCGGCCACGGCTGCATCCATTTATTTTTACGTCCAGGGCGATTTACGAAACTCGATGTTGTTCGCCGGTATCGGGGCAGTGGCAGGCATTGCCGGTATTTACGTCGTCGCCACCCAGTCCATGGCGGCGGCGACCGCCCAGATGGTAGAAGGCACGACCGCCGAGCTGGCCGCTGTTCAGGCAGTCCAGGAAAGCGCGGCCTTCGTCATTTATTCTTATGCGCAGACGATCTACGCCGGGTTTCAATCCTTCCTGGAGATTATCCATTTCAAGACCCTGCTCGCCGTCAACGACGTCTTGTTCCTGGTCTCACAGGATTATCGCAACATGATGCAGGGCGTCTTTATCCAGCTTTCACGGGTAGGCGAATCCCTGGGATACGGCTCAACTTTCATGTTGTTGTGCTTCCGCGACATGCGCAACCTGGTTATGGACGTCTCCGCCTCCATCGGCAAAACCTATGACCTCGCGGAAATAACCTATATGACGTCGTTTGGGGAATTTTTGTCACGCATGAGCACACGCATGGATACGTACCAGAACAACCCGCACCAGTTTTTACTCGACCTTGACGCGGAGGTTTATAAGCCGGGTGTCGATTTGAAAGCGCGAGCCGTACAGGCCATGCTGTCAGGCATCGACAGCGCCCTGGTACAAATCAAGCTGGTGGCCGAGGACGCGACTAAAATTAGAAACGATCTTTTGAAGCTGGCCAGCGATATGCCCGCCGTGATTAAAGACCAGGTATTACCCGCAATCAGGGCGGTCACGGACCAGGTAGATAAATTCATCCGGCTGACCTATGACCCCAGAGTGCTGGCAATCGAGAAATCGTTTAAGCAGTTAGGCGACTCGCTGGGCGAGCAACAACGCAACGTCGGGAAGCTGACCGACAAGATAGCCCGGCCGGGAAAATATATCGAGGGCATAAAAGACTTGCCACGCGACGAACAACTGGACGATATTCTATCTTTAAGCAGGACGTATGAAGCGGCAGTTGCGCCGGAGTTTCAGGAGATTAACACCACGGCAGACTGGATCATGCGCGAGAGTGAAGCGACGATATTTACACCCCTCCCGGAGTTTGCGCCCATCCCTAAACCGCCCCTGGAAAAATTGCACCCTTACGGGACCGTACCGCCTACCGTAACACCTAAAAAAACCTGGTTTGTGGGGGACTATTGATGCCCGAAGAACCGATGACCCCGGAAGAGTTTCAAAAAGGGGTAGAAGAGGCGACCGAAGAGATATACGGCAAGGCGGCCAAGGAAAACCCGCCCTGGGCCGTGTCCTTGATGTCCATATTGGGTAAGGCTATTCAGGCGGGGTTTGGGTTTATTTGGTATACGTTTTTACCGTATGCCCTGAAACCCGCCTGGGAATGGATCAAGGCAGGGTACGCTAAGTTTACCCCAGCGGAAGATGAGGCCTGGGAAGTCGTATACTCCTGGTTAGAGAGCAACAAGATAATGTCGAAAAGCGCGGCGGAGTCTCTACTCCGGTTCAAAGGGGCACCGGGTGTGCTGCAATCTCTTTTTAATTTTATTACCCTTTCCATGCTACTGGCCAATTATATTAAATCCGTGTCAGACACCGTGCTGACCCCCACGGTGCAGAACCTACAGGCCGAGCTGACCCCTAACCTGCCTCCCATCGGCTCCATCATGCAGGCTGCATTTACCGCCCCTGAGAAAACCGGGGAGGTGAGAAACATCATGAAAAAGAACGGCCTCCCCGATGACTACATCGACCTGATGTTCATAGCGGCCTATCGGCTATACGATGAAAAGGCGGTGCAGGCTTTGTGGTATCGCGGCGAGATCGACGACGCCAAGGTCATGGAGCGAATGAAGGAGCTGGGCTACACCGAGACCCGGATTGCCGAACTCCGCAAGCTGTGGCCGGTGATCCCCCCCATACAAGACCTGATTGTCATGGTAGCCCACGAGGCCTTTGAACCCGACATGATCGAAAGGTACGGCCTGGGCAGCGAGTTTCCCGCCGAGCAAAGCAAATGGATGGCGGCGCAGGGTCTTAACCAATATTGGCAGGAGCGCTACTGGAACGCCCACTGGGTTCACCCGTCGCCCGGACAAATCATGGACATGCTGCATCGGCAGGTCAAGAAACCAGACGGTACGCCTTATTCCATGGCCGATGTTTACGAGTATTTTCGGGTGGTGGAAATACCCCCCTACTGGCGGAAGATGCTGGCAGACATAAGTTATACCCCCTACACCCGCGTCGATACCCGGCGGATGCACCAGATGGGGGTGTTGGATGACGCCGAGCTGATTAAGGCATACATGGATCAGGGGTATGACACCGAGCACGCCAGCCGGATGGCAGAGTTTACGATTAAGTATAACGCCCAGGACAAAATGACCATTTCCAAGGCGACGGTCATTCGCGCGTTTAAAGACTACATGATACCCCGGCAGGACGCGCTGGACTTGCTTACCACCATGAACGTTGACCTACTGGAAGCAGACTGGATGCTGTCCTTTGCCGAGTACGAAAACACCCTTGACCTGCAAGAGTATTACGTCAAGGCGGCGCGGGAAAAATTCACAAACCTGCTCTGGGATGAGATGACCGCGCGGTCGGCGCTAATGAAGCTGAATCTTCCGGGCGCCCGGATAGACGCCCTGCTTGAGCTGTGGAAAAGCCAACGCATATCGGAAACGAAAATGCCGTCCAAGACCGACCTGGACAAGTTTTTGCGCAACGGCATCATCGACAAGGACGCCTACATGAGGGAAATGTACAAGCTGGGTTACAACTGGAACTATGTAAACTACTATACCAAGCTGGTTGAAATGAAGAAAGCGGGGTAAACAGTATGGCCGATATAAAAAAGGTGCTGCAAACGCTGATTGATAAGACCGTCAAGGTGCAGCTTCCCAAGCCGGAAGCGGCGGAAGCCATGAAAAAACTACAGGAAGCGGCCAAGGCGGCGGCTAAAACTCCGAAAGGTTGAACGGGACGACCGTCCCGTCCGGCCGGACTACTCCCTTGTCATAATGCGGCCGGGCTTCCCGTCTCACAAAACCCACCTTGAAAGCGCGGTTAATCTCCTCCTTCATGTGCGTTCTCTGCCCCAGAAAAGAGGCAAACTCATATACATAAGGGCTGATCTCAACGGCGTCCTTGGGGATGCCTTTCAGCACCCGGTCTTTTTCGGTTATGTATGATTTTGCGCCCCGAATCTCAAACTGCGAAAATTCGTTGTCCACCTTGAGACAACCCAAGTCGGTAGGGTGAAGAGGATAGTTGCACAGGGGGAGATCCGCCTTGCGGATTTTGACGCTGTCGGTGTCGCAGTAGAGCACTCGCCCGTACCCCACCTGCTCGATGATCTTCCATAAGATCATTCGCGCCCACTCGGTAATATGAGCAGAGATGGCGATAAAAGACGTTTTCGCCGGCTCGCTGCCACTCACCCGGATGATCTTGTTGAATAGCTTGTACTCTATCTCGACCTCGCCATTTCTGAGGTCAATCGTTTCCAGGCGATAGTAGCCGTCGCCGGTCGGGCTGTCCTGCTCTGTTTGTCGGGGTACGACCTGCGCGAATTTTCCGTACAGGGAGTTAAGCATCGTCTTGATTAATTTTTCATAGGTCCGGTTTTTTTCCGCTGCATACTTGCGGCGGAGAGCATACAATTCGTCAACCCACTCAATGAATATCGCGTCAGCCTGGTAAGAGGCCAGTTTTTTAACCCGGATGATGTGGCCGCGCTTCAAAGCGGTTTCCATGGCGGGTGTGCAGAGAAAAGCGGTAAAGCGGCCCGTGGGAAAAATGAGCTTGTCCTCTTTTCTGACGGCATAAATCGGGTCGGGAGTATCCAAATCCACCTCGGCCACCACGCAAGACTTTTTCAGAATGTCCCGGAGCAGATCTTCCGGCACTTCTTCCCGGTACGAAAGCAGCTTTACCGGGAATGAAGCTGTTCTCATAACATGGGGATACATGGAATTGACATCGAGAGAGACGAAGGGGCCACGCTCGACCTGGCCCAGGAAAAACGCCTCTGTCCGACCCCCGATGTACGCCTGGTGTTCCAGCGCCTGCACTTCCTCATCATGGTGGATGTAGATTTTCCGCCCCATGAACTTATGCCGGAAAGCGTTAAAGGCCTGGCTGGCCCGAGTCATGGAGAATTTAGACAGGTCATTGTCCGCCACAAAATCAAAGTACCGCTCCATGGCCTTTTTGATTATCTCCACGTCGCGACGGCAGTAGACGGAGAGCGTTTCCGGGTCGGCCTCGTCCAGGTCAATCTCTATTTTGGGGATACCGATCAGCTCTCCCAGCTCTTTCAGCTTCCCCGGGAAGAGGTTCGTTGTGGAAATGATCCTGATCGTACTTTTTTCTTTCCGAATGACCAGGATATAAGTCAGCTGACTGTCATAGACAAATTGTAACGCCCACCCCCAGCGGGTGAAGTAGTAGAAAAAATCCGATGATTGCAGGTCGAAAAAGATGTTGTGACCGAAGATATAGAGGGCAGTTTCAGGGTAGGCGTGGCGCTCAATAAAACGGCATAATGGATACGTGCCGTCGAAAGTCTCCCAGGTCTCCGTGTCCTTGTCGCGCTTTGACCGGCGCTCCAAGTAACACGCCCAGGCCAATTTCAACCGGTGCAGCTCATGGTCTCCCTGGTTACGGCGCTCGGTCTCCACGTCCAGGAAGATCATGCGCCGGGGCATACGCTTGATGTGGTTTTTGCGCAAGGTGCGCTGCTCGAAGTGGGTCTTTAATATGACCATCCCAGGTTATGCTGCACGGCCCGCACGTCCAGGCCAGTCACTTGCGTCCCGGTCTCCGATTCAATCTCGTCGGCATAGTCGGCAAAGGGCTGGAAGTAGGCGCCCGGGGAAAGACGGTCGTCGGTGTAGAAGCTAACCTTTTTCTCGAACTCCGCCCCGGTCTCGATGTCCCGATACGTGGCCCAGCCAAAGACCCGATACCGGGCGTCTTTGCCCAGTGGGGTCTGAACCATTCGGCTTAGACCGATCGGTTCGTCCGAAGGCTGCCCCCGGAAACGGGACTCCCCGAGAAACATGTCGAGCACTCCCCGAATGTCGGAAAGCATGACTGTACGGCGGAAGGAAGCGAACCCGGCAGCCTTGAACTCGGATATCATCTTGTTCATGCCGAAACCAAGGCTCGCCCAGGCGGGGATCATGGCCCGAAAAATCGCCCGGTCAATGCCGAACTCGGAAGGCACGAAGACACCCCCCCACCCGGCTACTGGTTCGCGGTTATGTACTTGGAACGGAGAATATCCAGGTTCGACGACAGGTAGTCACACCCGGCCATCAACATGGAGAGTACCGGGCGGTTGAAAAAACTGCTAAAGGCGGGGTCATAATAGAGCTTGTCGATAAATGTTTTGGTGCCCTGAATTGCTTTGATCTGGGCGGCGAGGTCCTCGACGATCTTTTCGTCTACCATGGGCGAGTCTCCTGGTTTGCCCCCGGAGGTGGGGAGCCTCCGGGGGGCTGTGCCTATAACCGGTCGCGAAAGTCCTCGATCAGGGAGAGCAGATCGGCGAACAATACAACCAGTTTCGGCAAACCCTCTTCCACAACGGGGTGCTGCCCGGCTGCTAAACCTTCCATGAATCGCAGATGCTCGATGCAGCGCTCCACGTTTTGGGCAATCTTGTTAGCTTGCCACCTGATCTTATCTCTGGTGCTTCGCGCTGTCAAGTTGTTTCTCCTCTCAGTCGAGTCTTGCCCGACTTTCAGAAGGGAGTATCTTCTCCTGCTTCCCCCTCCCGCGGTAGGGCGGCTTCGTCGATTTCCAGGATCTTGAACTTGTTGACCGAGCGCCCCCCAGTTATTTTTTCCTGTCCCAAGAACTCCACGGCATACACCCGGGATACCTGCATCATGGACCCCGCTTCCTTGTCCGTGGCGGCGCCGAAGGCGCATTTTATCAGACCCCCGTCTGTTTCGAAGAGGTATTGATTGTATACCCCCTTGGATAAGCCTGACTCCACCTGGGCCACATTCACCAGGCGCCCCACAAAGGAGTCCCCCCGCTTCTTGAACTCATAGAAGAAAGGCGTGAGGTCCCGGAAACCCTTTACCTTCTGCGCACCGGCCAACATCTCACCGTATTTCATCCTTCTACCCCCTTTATGGTCAAGTCGATGACCGCTTTCCGGCCCCACTCGACCTTGAAAACACACCCACAGGTGCGACAGGCAAAATCACCCGTCTTGCCCCGCCATCCGTAATTCTGGTGCTGGCAGCGCGGGCACTTTAGCCATTTCAGCTTTGGGGCGTCACGCCCCTTTCGTGGCATTACGTTTCACCCCCTTTCTTATCACTCACCATAGACCTCCTTCGGATCTTCCCAGGTGGCCTTGACCCACTCTTTCAACATGTCTTCATCAAAGGTTTTAATCGAGTCGAGTAGATCATAAATCCAGGCCTGGACATCCCGCAACGGCACACCCTCGACAACTCTCTGCGCCATGGTTTACTCACCTCCTTTCTGTTCTTTAGGATAGGCACCACGATAGATACAGCTGACCATGGTCACAACCCAGAACATTAGACCCACACACCACAAACGCGGATCAGCCAGGATCAGAAGACCCCCAATGGCCAGCGAAGCCAGCGACCAGAAAAACATCCGGAAGATGGTCTGCATTCCCAAGTCGCCTCCTTTCATTGTTTAGTTTTTTTCCCAGCCAGCACCGGGCTTATGAAGTAGCGTTTCCAGGACGGGCGCAGGGCGCAAGGGACATAATACGTCCCCCCAAATTGGCCGTCGATGACCACCCAGGCATGGGGTCGCCGGGCGCCTATAAATTCTATGGGAGTCACCCCGCAGACCCATGCCCGCCCGTCTCTTAACCAGGCGCCCAGCTTTTTCAGCTGTCGTTGCGTCAATGTCTTCACCCCCTTTCGTTTAT
>Ga0315282_10013881_pt1 | contig 12072 bp, 15 predicted proteins | sample YL17G07_20_MG_FD_203693 | JGI IMG/M metagenome (GOLD analysis project Ga0315282, IMG submission 203693) | Sediment microbial communities from Yellowstone Lake, YNP, Wyoming, USA - YL17G07_20 | ecosystem: Environmental > Aquatic > Freshwater > Lake > Sediment | place: USA: Wyoming | collected... | reverse complement strand
CGCTTTCGAATAAACGATATTGCCGACGACGTCGCCGTCCTGGCAGGCGACGTGATCCAATTCTTTCACGAAGGCGGGCGATTTTCTTATTTTGTGGACGATCAGATGCTCACAGCATCCCGGGCGGTACAGGTCCCAGAAGGCCTCCCTGGTCAAATGCTCCACTTTTCTGTAATCGCGCTCTTCTTCCAATCGGATGGAGATATTCATGGTTTTGTCTCCCCGCTCCATTATATTCGATCTTTTCGACGGCCCCAATAAATGAAGGGCGCGCACTCCGCCCGCGGGCCGGTTTTTGCCGCTCACCAGGAGCGGACGGGGCCGGTGTCGATCTGGATGAAGTCCGATTGGCGGTAATAGCCCGTCCCGCCGCGCGCCATGGCCTTGGCGATCTCATAGAGCTTGAGCGTGTCGAAGCCGGGCAGGCGGAAATCGAGGGCCCGGCCCTTGAGGTGCTGGCTGCGCAAAACGACGTCCCTCGAGCGGTTGTGGAGGAGCGTGTTCGTTCGGACGCTCCGGTAGCCGCAGACGACGTGGACCTCGCCGACATAACCGGCTTTCTCGACGACGTCGTAAAGGAAATCGAGCAGGCCGGGATCGATCGGGCCTTCCTCGCCGTCGAAAGGATCCCGCAGGATGTGCTTGATCTTCTCGAGCGAATCCGGAAGGCAGTCGTCGCCGCGGCGGTAGACGGCGGTGAGGCGCTCCGCGTTGTGGGTGTTGTAGAAGGAGAGCGAGCGTTCCGGCGAGCCCGGCGCGATGGGAGGCGCGGTTTGCGCCGCCGTCCGCGTCGCCGCCGGATCGGAGGCCTGTGCCGTTGCCGTTGCGGTCAGGACGACTCCGGCGAGGGCGATCGCCGCGAACGTTTCCAGAATCGGGTTTCCCATTTCCTTTGCCTATTCAACCAGACCGGCCCGAATCAAGTCAATCCCCGGAAAAAGGGAACCTCCGGCTCCGGCCGCTTCGGGCCGACGTTCCCCGCGGGCGCGGGTCAGGCTTTCAGCCGCTCGAGAAGGTCCTGGATCTGCTTCTCCCGATCCTTGAGCCCGTTCTTGTAGTCGTGACTGGCCGTGTGGTGGATTTCCGAGCGGATCTCCTCGATCTCCTTTTCGAGAAGCCATACCAGCAGGTCCCTCTCCTCGGGTTTCAATTCGAAGGGCATGGACTCCTCCCTTCCCTTGACTATTATCAATATAATTCCCGGCCGGCGAGTTGGCAATCCCTCGCCGGCCGGGGGCGCGCCGGAGAAGCCACGGTCGCGCGGAAGGCGTCATCCTGTATAATATCCGGAATAGAGGTACCCATGCAGTACAGATCCTTCGGCAGGACCGGCTGGAAAGCCTCGGTGCTCGGCTTCGGCTGCATGCGGCTGCCGACCCTCGACGGTCTGCCGATGAGCGAGAAGATCGACCGCGGGGAGACGGTCCGCATGATCCGCACGGCGATCGACCGCGGGGTCAATTATATCGATACGGCCTATCCGTACCACAACGGCGCCAGCGAGATCGTCGTGGGCGAGGCCCTTGGCGACGGCTACCGGGCCAAGGTCCGGCTGGCCTCCAAGTCCCCCGTGTGGATGATCCGACAACCCGAGGATTTCGACGGGCTCCTCAATGAGCAGCTTCGGAGGCTTCAAACGGAGCACGTCGATTTCTATCTCCTCCACGGCCTGAACGGCGAGCGCTGGAAGTCCATCCTCGAGCTCGGCGTCCTGGGCCGGGCCGAAGCAGCCGTCAAGGACGGGCGCGTCGGAGGGATCGGCTTCTCCTTCCACGACCGGCCGGCTGTCTTCAAGGAGATCGTCGATGCTTACGACGGCTGGACGCTCTGCCAGATCCAGTACAACTACATGGACACCGAGCACCAGGCCGGGACGGAAGGCCTGAAATACGCCGCGTCGAAGGGCCTGGCCGTGGTCATCATGGAGCCCCTGCTCGGCGGCCGGCTGGCCAACCCGCCCCGGCACGTCCGTGCGATCATGGACGGCTCCGGCCCAGGCCGTTCTCCGGTCGACCTGGCCCTGAGATGGATCTGGGACCAGCCGGAGGTCGCCGTCGTCCTGAGCGGCATGAAGGCTATGAGCCAGGTCGAGGAAAACATAGCCTCCGCCGAGCGGGCGGCCGTCCATTCCATGGGCGCCGGCGAATTCCGGTTGATCGACGAGGTCCGCCGGGCCTTCCTCGAAAAAACGCCCATCCCCTGCACGAACTGCGGCTATTGCCTGCCGTGCCCGAGCGGGGTCAACATCCCGCGCTGTTTCGAGCTCTACAACAACGGCGTCGTCTATGAAGACCTGGAGACCGCCCGCTCACTGTATTCGAGGTTTCTGACGGCGGCCGAGCGGGCCGGCTCCTGCAGCCAATGCGGAGCGTGCGAGGAGAAGTGCCCCCAGCATGTTCCCATACGGGAGTGGACGCCCAAGGCCCACGCCGCGCTGGGGGACGATAACAGCGGGAAATAGCCCGGTCCCGAGGAGGAACGGCATGAGCGCATTGACCTTCAGGACGGCTCTCATCACCGGCGCGTCGGCCGGGCTTGGCGCCGAATACGCCAGGCAGCTTGCCGCCGGCGGGACGAACCTCATCCTCGTCGCTCGCCGCAAGGAAAGGCTGGCCGCGCTGGCCGCCGAGCTCGTCCGCAGCCACGGCGTCACCGTCGAGGTCGTCCCGGCCGACCTCACCAGGGACGAGGACCTCAAGCGCGTCGAGCGGCACATCGCCGCGGCCGAAACCCTCGACCTTCTCGTCAACAACGCCGGCTTCGGCGGCAGGGGCCCCTTCTCGAGGAGCGCGGCGGGGGAGTCCCTGGCCCTGGTCGATATCCACGTGACCGCGCCAGTCCGGCTGACCCGAGCCGCCCTCGACGGCATGATCGCCCGCCGCCGGGGACGGATAATCAACGTGGCCTCGGTCGCCGCCTTTTCGCCCTTGTCGGGGACGATTTACAGCGCCGTCAAGGCCTTCCTGGTCGGTTTCTCCCGGAATCTCCGCATCGAGCTCGAGGGGACGGGCGTCCGGGTCCAGGCCCTCTGCCCCGGCATGACGCACACGGAATTCCACGACGTCATCGGTATGGACAAGTCCGTCGTCCCTGCCTTCATGTGGATGACGGCCCCGGCCGTCGTCCGCATCTCCCTCCGGGCCCTCCGCCGCCGGCGGGTCGTCTGCATCCCCGGCTGGCGGAACCGCCTGCTCTGCGCGTTCCTCCGCTGCGCCCCGACGGCCGCCCTGATCGAGGCCGTCGCGACCCTGCCCTATTTCCGGAAGAAAGCCGGCCTCTGACGCCCGCCTCAGGTTGACACCCCCGGGCCCGGCCCTTATAATGAGATGGAAAGGAGTATGGGGGCGAATTGGTCTCGACGGAGGTAATGAGACACAAGTCGCATGCCGAGGTCCCACCCACCTCGTTAAACCGGTGGAAAAACAATTAACTGCAGAACCTTTAGCAGTCGCTGCCTGATAGAAAGGCACGCCGTTCCCGGGGCCCTCTCCTGCGGGGTTTCGGGAGCGCCGACAAAGCGGGATAGCGAACCGGTTCGGCCCTGAGGCCGGCGAGCGAAACAACTTCGGGGATGGTTCCGCGGGGCACTTCCTCTTCCGGCGCCGCGGGACGAGCAGACGGAAGAGGATAAGCATGTAGACACTTGTTGTTGAATGCCTTCGGACGCGGGTTCGATTCCCGCCGCCTCCACCACTACCGAATCTTGAAAAACGCTTTCGCATATATCGTCCGAGAAACCCCGGCCGGCCGGCTCGTCCTGACGCTCGTCGTCCTCGCCGCCTTCGCCCGGCCCGCCCTGTCCCAGCCGTCCGCCGACTCCGGCGCCCGCCGCGGCGCCGGCGCCGCGAAGCGCCGGACCGTGGTCATCGACCCCGGCCACGGCGGGATCGAGCTCGGCGCCAAGGGCAAGCTGGGGACTTTGGAGAAGGACATCACCCTGGCCATCGCCCTCAAGCTCAAGGCCCTGATCGAGAAGAACATGGCCTTCCAGGTCGTCCTGACCAGGGACAGGGACATGGATGTCGCGGTCGAGAACCGGTCGGCCATCGCCAATAACCAGAAGGCGGACCTCTTCATCAGCGTCCACACCAACGGCTCCCGCCAGAAGAGCGCCGCGGGCTCTGAAACGTTCTTCCTGAGCACCGGGGCGACGCCGGACGAGGAGACGCGGCGGCTGGCCTACCTCGAGAACAACTCCTCGCGGATCGAAGGCCACGTGGACAAGACGAGCGAGCAGGACATCAAGATGATCCTCTGGGACATGGCCCAGACCGCCTACATCCGGCAGAGCAGCCAGCTGGCCGAAATGATCCAAGGCGAGCTGAACTCGCTCCTGGGGACGCGGAACCGCGGCATCAAGCAGGCTCCCTTCAAGGTCCTGACGGGCGTCGCCTGTCCCGCCGTCTTGATCGAGGCGGCCTTCATCTCCAATCCCGAGGAGGAACAGAAGCTCGTCACGGACGAATTCCAGGCGAGCGTCGCCGAGGCCATCTACCGCGGCCTGGCGAAATACCTCCAGGTCTATCCGTGAAACCCATGGCCAAGTCCAAGAACAACCTGAAGCCGGCCCTCGTCCTGGCCCTCCTGCTCGTCGCCCTGGCCGTTCTCGTCATTATTTTCTTCACGGGCGGGGAGCGGGAACGGGTCCGGCGCCGGGCCGAGGTCGCCGTTCCCAAGACCCAGCCGCGCGCCGCCGAGCCCGCGGCCCGCAAGACCGTGACGCTCTTCTTCCTGTCCGACGACGACGACATGCTCCACGGCGAGACGCGCGAGATCGCCGGCGGGCCCTCGGCCGCCGACGAGGCCCAGCGGGCCCTGGCCGAGCTCGTCAAGGGATCGGAAAAGTCGTTCCTCTCGCCGCTCCCGTCGGAGACGAAGATCCGCCAGGTGTTCATCGGCAGGGACGGCGTCGCCTACGTCGACTTCGGCCGGGAGATCATGGACAAGTTCTCCTACGGCTCCTCGTCGGAGCTTTCGGCGGTCTACGCCGTGGTCGACACCGTGGCCTTCAACTTCAAGTCGGTCAAAAGGGTCGCCATCCTGGTCGAGGGCGCCGAAAAGGAGACGCTGGGCGGCCACGTCGACCTGAGCCGGCCCTTCTCCCCCGACTACTCCATCGTGGCCAAGTGAAGCGGGACCGTCCTTGAAGAAACTCGCCCGGGTCGTCATTGTCGGCTTCCCGAACGTCGGCAAGTCCACGCTGTTCAACAGGATCCTGGGGAAGAAGAAGTCGCTCGTCCACTCGCTGCCGGGCATGACCCGCGACAGCCTGACCGCGCCCTGCACGGTCGGCGGCCGGAGCTTCCGACTCGTCGACACCGGCGGGCTCTTCGGCGTCGAGGACGAGCCCCTGAGCGCCAAGGTCCGGGAACGGGCCTGGTCCGAGGCCGCGGGGGCCGATCTCATCCTCTTCGTCCTCGACGGCAAGCGCGATATCGCCCCGGCCGAGGAGGACCTCTACCTCTCGCTGAAGAGGCTGGGCAAGCCCATCCTGCTCGTCGTCAACAAGGTCGATTCGCCCCGCCAGGAGGAAATGTCGACGGCCGAGTATTACCGGCTGGGGGAGAAAAACGTCCTGTTCGTCTCCGCCGAACACAAGCTCAATATCGAACTGCTCGAGGAGACCCTGGTCGCGGCCCTGCCGGAAGCCTCGCCGGAACGCGAGGAGCAAGAGCCCCTGCGGATCGCCATCGTCGGTCGGACCAACGTCGGCAAATCCTCGCTCGTCAACCGCCTGATCGGTGAGGAGCGCCTGCTGGTCGATGAAGTGCCGGGGACGACCCGGGACAGCACGGACACCATCGTCGTCCGCGACGGCAAACCCTTCTGCCTGGTGGACACGGCCGGCATCCGCAGGCTGGTCGTGACGGAGGACAGCCGGGAGAAGGCCGGGATCATCCGGGCCAGGTCCAACATCCGGGACGCGGACGTCATCTGCCTCGTCCTCGATGTCCGGGAATTCCCGACCCGCCAGGACGCCCACATCGCCGAACTGGCCAACGATTCCGGCAAGCCCCTGGTCATCGCCCTCAACAAGTGGGACCTCGTGGACACGAAGGCCGTCGAGCCCGAGGCCTTCCGCGAGGCCGCTTTCCGGAAGCTGGGGTTCGTCTCGTACGCGCCGCTCGTCTTCGTTTCCGCCCTGACGGGACAGCGCGTCGTCAAGATCCTGGACCTGGCGGAGAAGGTCTACTCCAACGCCTCGCGCCGGGTCGAGACGCCGCGCCTCAACGACTTCCTGGCCCAGGCCGCCGAGGCCCATCCGCCCCGGATGAAGAGCGGCGCCCGGGCCAAGCTCCGCTACATGACCCAGAAGGGCATCCTCCCGCCGACCTTCATCCTCTTCATCGGGGGCCGGGGAGCCCTGTCGCCCTCTTATGAGAAGCACCTCGTCGAGCTGCTGCGGGAGGCCTTCGGGTTCGAGGGGACGCCCATCCGTCTTTTCGTCCGCCGCAGCTGACGCAACCCCTCCGGCAAAGCCGCATTTTCCTTGACTTTACCCTGCCGTTGGCCTATAAAATATCTTTGTCCTTCTGTCTATGACGAAGTGATGACCAGACTATTAGGAGGTCAGAATGTTACGTAAAAGGACCAACGGTCTTTTCCTCGCAGTGATCGTCCTCGCCGTTGTCTTCTCGTTTGCCGCCTGTGATACGCTGAGCGTTTCCAAGCTTTCCGCCAATTATCATTTTGCCAAAGCCAACCGCTTTTTCACGGAAAACCAATACCGCAAAGCCATCACGGAATACGAGCTGACGCTGAAAAACAATCCCAAGATGGTCCAGGCCTACAGGTTCCTGGGAGAGAGCTACAAGCAGCTCTACAAGCCCGGCATCGACAATCCGGAAAACAACGAAAAGAAAACCAAGGCCCTCGACGCTCTGAGCAGAGCCTATCAGATCGAGCCCAACAACAAGGACATCATCTACTCCCTGGGTGACATGTACGACAAGCTGAAGAGCTTCAATCAGGCCGAGAAGCTCTACCTCCGCATCATCGAGCTCGAACCCACGAACATGAGCAATTACTACGTCGTGGCCGAGTTCTACAAAAGATACGCCGCGGACAATAAGGACGTCGCCCGGAAGGCCGAAGCCATGTATCTCCGCCGCATCGAGACGGACCCGGAAAACCCCCAGGGCTACGCGTACATGGCCGCCTATCTTGAATCCCTGTCGTCCACGGACGCCGTCAAGCAGCTGAGCCTGTATGACGAAGGCCTGGTCTATAGAGAGCGGATCATCACCCTTCAGCCCAACTCGGCCGAGGCCTACGTCGCCAAGGGGATCAACCTCTGGTCGCACGCGTTCCGCTTCCAATTCCTGACTGCCGAGCAGAGGATGGCCTTCGCCCGGGACAGCGAGAAGGCTCTCCAGAAAGGCATTGCCCTCGATGCCAATTATCCCGAGCCCTACTCCTGGCTGAGCGTTCTTTACAAGAGCGTGCTGGCGAAGCTGGAGCCCGAGAAGGAAGCCCGGTACAATGCCGAGGGTGACAAGGCCATGGAGAGATTCCAGGATCTGAGAAAACGGATCGCCGAGCGCAAGAAGCTCGAGGAAGAGCTCAAGAAGCCGGTCTGATCGCCGACAAACGAATTCCGATTGCGCCCCGTCCCGCGGCGGGGCGCAATTTTTTTTGGGCCGCCGGCCCCGTGAGATCAGATGTTCATACCGCTCAGAGATGAGAATCCGACCCGCCGGATTCCCTACGTCACGTGGCTTCTGATCGCGGCGAACGTCGTCATCTTCCTCCTCGGGGCCGTGTCCTCCCAGGGGCTCCAGCAGAACGCCCTGCGGTTCGGCGCCGTGCCGTACGAGATCACCCACTTCCTGTCCCCGGACGCGGCCTTCGGCGTCCCCCCTCTCCTGACCCTCCTGACGAGCCTGTTCATGCACGGCAGTCTTCTCCATCTCCTGGGCAACATGCTGTACCTCTGGATCTTCGGCAACAACGTCGAGGACGCCCTGGGGCCCTTCCGCTTCATCCTGTTCTACGTCGTCTGCGGCCTGGCCGCGGGCCTGACCCAGGTCGCCGCCGCGCCCGGCTCCCGCCTGCCCATGATCGGGGCCAGCGGGGCCATCGCCGGGGTCCTCGGCGCCTACTGGCTCCTGTCCCCCGGGGCCAGGGTCGTGACTCTCGTCCTCGTCTTCATCGTCCGCGTTCCGGCCGTGATCGTCCTGGGGCTGTGGTTCGTTCTCCAGCTCCTCAGCGCCGGGATGGGCGGCGGGGTGGCCTGGTTCGCCCATATCGGGGGGTTTCTGGCGGGGGTGGCCCTGATCGTGGCCCAGGCCAAGATGAGGACCAGGAGGCGAGCGTGAGCCGCCCGCCGGGTGGGGGGCGGACGGGGGGATTTCGGCCCGGCCTGCGAAAAAGTTGACAATTTCCTTTAGATTTAGTATTTTAGTGCATCACTCAATCTCTGCGTAAAGGTTATAAGCTCATGAGGACGTTTATTCCAAAAAAAGATGATATTGAACAAAAGTGGTGGCTGATCAACGCCGACGGAAAAATCCTCGGCCGCCTGGCCACCGAGGTCGCCGACCTCATCCGCGGCAAGAAAAAACCCCAGTTCACCAGCCATCTGGACACGGGGGATTTCGTCGTCATCATCAACGCCGAGAAGATCAAGGTCACCGGCCGGAAGCTCGACCAGAAGACCTACTACACGCACTCGCAGTATCCGGGCGGAATCAAGGCGGAAATCCTCAAGGACCTCCTGGAGCGCAAGCCGGAAGAGGTCATCAAGAAGGCTGTCTGGGGCATGATCCCCAAGGGCAAGCTCGGCCGGTCCCTCTACAAGAAGCTCAAAGTCTACCGCGGACCCAGCCATCCCCACGAAGCGCAGAACCCCCAGGAATACCAGATCTAGGAGGCATCTTGAGTCTAATCCAGTACTACGGAACGGGAAAAAGGAAATCGTCCATCGCCCGGGTCTTTCTCCGGTCGGGCAAGGGCGACATCACGCTCTACGTCAACAAGCGGCCGCGGCCGTATAACGAATATTTCCGGCTGGACGCGTACAAGTACATCATCCGGCAGCCGCTCGTGCTCACGGAGACGGACGCGAAATTCGACATCTTCATGCGCATCAGCGGCGGCGGGACCAAGAGCCAGGCCGAAGCCATCCGGCTCGGCATCGCCCGCGCCCTGGTGGAGTTCAACCGGGAACTCAGGCCCGTGCTCAAGCAGGCCAGCCTGCTGACGAGAGACGCCCGGGTCAAAGAACGCAAGAAATATGGGTTGCTGGGCGCTCGCAAAGCTCCACAGTACCATAAGCGCTAACATCGGCGAGGAGGCTCGAGTTGGTTTCTGTCACAATGAAAGAACTGTTGGAGGCGGGTGTCCATTTCGGCCACCAGACCAAGCGCTGGAACCCCAAGATGAAGGAATACATCTTCGGGCAGCGGAACGGCATCTACATCGTCGACCTGCAGAAGACGATCAAGAATTTCAAGGAGGCCCTGACCTTCATCCGGGGCATCTCGGAAGAGGGCAAGACCATCCTTTTCGTCGGCACCAAGAAACAGGCCCAGGACATCATCCGGGACTATGCGGGAAAGTGCGAGTCGAGCTACGTCAACCAGCGCTGGCTCGGCGGACTGCTGACGAACTTCGCCGTCGTCCGGACGAGCGTCGACAAGCTCAAGGAACTCGAGGAGATGAAGGAAGACGGCCGCTGGGACCTCATGGCCAAGAAGGAGCAGTCCAAGCTCGAGAAGGTCTACCGGAAGCTGCAGAAGAACCTGGGCGGCCTGAAGGCCATGAATGAGCTGCCCGGCGCCCTGTTCATCATCGACTCCTCGAAGGAGGAGATCGCCATCGAGGAAGCCCGGAAGATGCGCATCCCGATCGTGGCCGTCGTCGACACCAACGGCGATCCCGACAACGTCGACTACCCCATCCCGGGGAACGACGACGCCGTCCGGGCCATCGAGCTGTTCGTGTCCAAGGTCGCGGAGTCGATCGTCGAGGGCAAGAAGAACAGGATCAGCAAGGAGCTCCTCGAGCAGAAGAAGGGAGAGGCCCAGCCGGCCGCCGAGGCCGGCGCTCCGGACGCCGAAGAAGAGCCCAAAGATAAAAAAGCCGCCTGAGGGCCGGCGGTCAAGGAGTCATTATGGAAATCACCGCTGAAATGGTCAAAGACCTGCGTGAACGCACGGGCATCGGCATGATGGAGTGCAAGGCCGCCCTGGCCGAGAGCGACTGCAACCTGGAAAAGGCTATCGAGCTGCTGCGCAAGAAGGGCTACGCCCGGGCCGAGGCCAAGTCCAGCCGGGCGGCCAAGGAAGGCCTCGTCGGCTCTTACATCCACGCGAACGGCCGGATCGGCGTCCTGGTCGAGGTCAACTGCGAATCCGACTTCGTCGCCCGGAACTCCGAGTTCCAGGAGCTGGTCAAGGAGCTCGGCCTGCAGATCGCGGCCGCCAAGCCGCGCTGGATCGCCTCGACCGACGTCCCCGCGGACATCGTGGCCAAGGAAAAAGAGATCATCCTGGCCCAGCTCGGCACCATGAAGAAGCCGCCGGAGATCATGGAGAAGATCGTCCAGGGCAAGCTCGGCAAGTTCTTCGAGGAGGTCTGCCTTCTCGACCAGCCCTACATCCGCGACGACAAGGTCAAGGTCCGCGACCTTCTCACCCAGCTCGTCGCCAAGATGGGCGAGAATATCAAGATCCGGCGGTTCGCCCGCTTCGAGATCGGACAGGAATAAACATCGATTCTGATCAGTTCTGAGAGGAGGGCCAGGTCCATGCCGAAGCCGGTGTACAAAAGGATCCTCCTGAAGCTGTCCGGCGAAGCCCTCCTTGGCGAGCTCTCCTACGGCATCGACTACGACCGGGCCCTGGCCATCGCGCGCGACATCAAGGCCGTCCGGGACCTGGGCGTCGAAATCGCCGTCGTCATCGGCGGCGGAAACCTCTTCCGCGGCGTCAGGGGCACGCGGGTCGGCATCGACCAGACCTCGGCCGACCAGATGGGCATGCTGGGGACCGTCATCAACGGCATCGCCCTCCAGTCCGCCCTCGAGAAGGAGGGCGTCATGGCGCGCCACATCTCGGCCATCGAGATCCGCTCCCTGGCCGAGCCGTTCATCCGGCGGCGCGCCATCCGGCACCTGGAAAAGGGGCGCGTCATCATTTTCTCGGCCGGCATCGGCAGCCCGTTCTTCACGACCGACACGGCCGCGGCCCAGCGCGCCCTGGAGATCAACGCCGACGTCATCCTCAAGGCGACCAAGGTCGACGGCGTGTTCTCGGCCGACCCGATGATCGACCCCAAGGCCAGAAAATTCAAGTCCATCCGCTATATCGACGTCCTCAAGAAGGGACTGAGGGTCATGGACGCCACGGCCATCTCCCTCTGCCGGGACAACAACCTGCCGATCGTCGTCTTCGATCTCAACGGCAAGGACAGTATCCGCCGGGCGGTCCTGGGCGAGCCGATCGGCACCAAAGTCTATTGAAACGACGAGGAACGTTATGGTCAAAGACGTTTTGAAGGACCTCGAAAGGAAGATGAAGGTCTCGAGCGACCATTTCCGCAAGGAGCTCGGCATGCTGAGGACGGGCCGGGCGAACATGGCCATCTTCGAGGAGATCAAGATCAGCTATTACGGCGTACCCACGCCCGTCAACCAGGTGGCCACGCTCAAGGTCCCCGAGCCGACGCTGATCGTCGTCCAGCCCTATGACCCGACGATCCTCGAGGCGCTGGACAAGGCCATCCGGGGCTCGGAGTTCGGCTTCAACCCCCTCAACGACGGCAAGGTCCTGCGCGTTCCCATCCCGCCCCTCGACGAGGAGCGGCGCCGCGAGATCGCCAAAAAGATCGGCCGGATGCTCGAGGACGAGAAGACCGCCCTGCGCAACATGCGCCGGGAGACCAAGGAGTTCATCGAGGAGCTGGAGAAGGAAAAAGAGATCACCGAGGACGACAAGTTCCAGGGCCTCGAGCAACTCCAGAAGCTCGTCGACGAGACGACGGCCAGGGTCGAGGAGCAGGCCGCGGCCAAGGAAAAAGAAATCCTCGAGCGCTAGTCTCAATTAGGATATTTCGCAGAAGCGCGGCTTC
>Ga0315282_10013879_pt1 | contig 12073 bp, 6 predicted proteins | sample YL17G07_20_MG_FD_203693 | JGI IMG/M metagenome (GOLD analysis project Ga0315282, IMG submission 203693) | Sediment microbial communities from Yellowstone Lake, YNP, Wyoming, USA - YL17G07_20 | ecosystem: Environmental > Aquatic > Freshwater > Lake > Sediment | place: USA: Wyoming | collected... | reverse complement strand
GTTTGGGGGAGGCAAGGCCCTGGAGGGCCCATGCCGAGGCCTCAACAGATAACAACATAACGAGAGGTGTTTGGCTCCAAATGGGTCACCCCCGACCGGCTGGCAGCCGGTCCCACTCGTGCCTCCTCAGGGGGCGGCCTGACGAAACGAACCCGAGCGGCTCCGGCGGGCTACTGCACCTCCCGGAGGGCTTGGCCGTAGGCCGCCACCGGGGGCACCCCGAACCGCGCCATGTAGTCCGCATCCAGCCAAGCGCCGAACGTCGTGACGTGGCGGACCCCGTGGGCCCGGAAGTACGCCAGATCAGACCGCACGACGGGGTCGGCGTAGGGCACCTCCACCGAGGGGCGCTTCCAGCCGGAGAAGCGGGAGCAGTCCAGCCAGTAGCCCAGGATCTGCGCCTCCTCGGCCCCGTAGAACGCCACCAGGGCCTCGAACTGCTGCACCAGGCGCTGGTTGGCCTGGCACTCGGGGTCGGTCAGCGGCCGGCCCGGGTCCTGCTCGATGGGCGCGAACTCGAGGAAGAGGCCCGGCTCGGCGGCAACCTGGGTGGGCGGCTCCAGTGTGTTGATGTAGGCCAGCACCGCCAGCGTCGCCGCCGGGTCCTCATGCCGGAGGGCCCGGACGATGGCGTTCATCACGATCAGGTTCTGGTCTGCCGGCCCCAGCCCGCGACACTCGGGGCACTGACACCACGGCGCCCCATCGTCGGCCCAGAGGAAGTACCGACCGGTGGTCGGCCGGAGCACTCGCGACAGGGCCGCCGCCCGCTCCCCCACGACCTGCAGGGCCTCCGCCGATGAGGGGCACAGGTTCGCGTCCGGCACCCGCTCGCCCGCCTCGTTCATCCGGAACAGCTCCTGCTGCCGCTCGAAACGGTCGCGCGGCAGCAGGTAGGCCATGGCGTGCAGCTCGTACTCGATCTGCAGGCCGTGATCCCGGCACGCCGCGAGGAACCCCTGCCCGGCCTCGCTCTGCACGAACGCCATTGCGGGCTCCGGGAACGGGTGCAGAGCGATGGTGTTGAGGCCCGCGCCGGCGCCCAGGCCCGGCCAGTCCGTCCCGACGAGGTCCCCGGGTGTGAGCACGATGCCGCGGCACGCGGTGTCCATGGTGAGCGGCCTCCTTTGGGGGGCCGGCAACCCGAATGACGGGGGGGGCGGCCGCGGCGGGGGTTCCCCGAGCGGGCCTGGGCATCCTGCAGGGCCGGTCGTGCGAGCGGCGGCAGGAACCGGGGAGATGGCGGGCTAACATGGTACCTGGACGTTGGCTCCGTGCGAGCCACGCGGGAGGAAGTTGGATGAACGTACGCGCGTTTGCTGCAAGCCTGCTCTGGGCGCTGGGGCTGGCGGCCCTAGGCGTTGGGGGCGCCGGCGCACAGGATGAGCTGCCCGGCCTCTACCGGTTCGTAGTGGACCAGCCGGCCAACTTCTCGCCCAAGGCCGACGCCGAGGTCCTGCTCGACATTGACGGCAAGGGCGGGCTGCACCTCACGGCCACGCAGCCCGGTCAGGTCCTCAGCACCGAGGGCACCTACAAGCTCAATGGCGCCCGCATCGCCATCGAGTTCCCGGAGCTGGGCAAGTCAGTCAAGGACGGGCCCTGGAGCCTGCAGGGCGAGACGCTGAAGCTGCCGTTCCAGCTCATGGCGGACGAGGAGGGGACGTCGGAGTGGAAGCGCGAGCCCGGGGGCGACACGCCGATTGACGTCTTCTATGCCGTGGTCAACCGCAAGCGCGAGGAGGGCACACCGCCGGAGGAGGCCGCGAGGGCCGCCGCGGAGGAGGCCAAGAAGCGCTCCGAGGAGTGGGGGCAGACCGACGCGGAGGTGATCACGACCTACGAGGTCTGGCCGGACGGCGTGGCCTGCAAGTTCACGTTCCGCAACGGGCACCCGGAGATGGTGCTGGTCGGCACGCGCATCGGCGAGATGCCCCAACCGCGCGTGCTGCAGGTGGGGCTCTGGGCCAGTGACCCGCGCACGCACATCCCCGCCAAGCCGCACACCGCTCCCGATGACCCCAAGAACAAGACGGCGCTGCTCTTTGCGCCGTTCGACAACGCGCCCTACTGGAGCTACGGCAAGGGGGGCATCGGGAAGGTGGCGAGCTTCAAGGAGGGGGGCGAGGACGTTGACCTGATCAAGCGCAAGCTGGAGACTGCGCACTACGAGGTGAAGGTGCTGCGCGATGCCGAGGCGACGCCGCGGGCCCTGCATGATGAGATCATGCGCCTGCAGCCCGGTGTGCTCTGGATGTCCAGCCATAGCTGCGCCAGCGATGATTCGGTCAGCATCGCCACCGGCGCGTACCTCGGCTCGACGGCGGATGCCAAGGAGATCATGAACGGTAGCGACCGCATCCGCAAGATCGTGGAGGCCGCGGTGCCGCCGGGGTGTGACACCTACCTGGACTTCGGGACCGCCGTGCAGGTGGCCGGTGCCGAGACGGAGATCGTCATCCCCTTCTGGCACCAGCGCAACCACGGCGCGATGGTGGCCACGCTGAGCGTCACCGACCGCTTCTTCCGCGATCTGGTCCGGGAGGGCGCCGACTTCAGCACGTCGCTCATCTACGCCGCCTCATGCTGCAGCGCGGAGAACGACGTGCTGGTGCGGGCCTGCAAGGCGCGGCAGTTCCTCGGGTACAATGGGCTGATCACGATCCCGGGCTGCGCGACGGAGACCAAGTACGTCTTCACGATCCTGACCAAGCCGACCTGGTCGGTGCGCGAGGTGGTGGGGCTCGCGAACCTGGTCATTGATCGCGGGCAGGTGGTGTTCTTCCCTGAGGACGATTGGCTGGCGGCAGTGCCGGAGGAGGACTTCCCGAAGCTGCAGCTCTATGGCATGGACTTCCAGCCGCTGGACCTGCCCGACGTCAACGCGATCTGGCTGTGCTACATGGCGCGGTGGAGCGCGGAGCACCCCGAGGCCGGCTGTGAGGCGCTGCAGAAGGCCTACGACGACTTCTGGAGTAAGGGCTCGTTCAGCCGACTGGCGTCGCCCTTCGCGACCGCGGGCGTGCGGGGCAACCACACGCCGACCCAGGAAGAGGTGGTGCTGGCCCGGCACCTGGTGTCCGGCGAGCCGACGATGCCCTGTGGGCGGTTCACGCTGAACGATACCGACCCGACGCGGCTGAAGGAGCCGGAGGAGTAGTGCCTGCGGCCCCTGCGGCCGCACGAGGAGTGCCGTGATGCTCAGGCCTGCATGGCTTGCCCTGCCCGTGATGCTGTCCCTACCGCTAGGGCCGCTGGCCGCCCAGCAGGGGACTCTCGAGGGGGCCTACCGCTTCGTGCAGGACCAGCCCTCCGGCACCGCGCCGTCGGAGGGTGCTGAGGTTCTGCTCAGCTTCGGGCCTCGAGGGCAGCTCGACATCACCCTCCAGCGGCCCGGTGAGGTCGTCACCGACACCGGCACCTACCGGGTCAACGGGGAGCGCATCTCGCTGGAGCTGCCCGCCGTCGGCACCAAGGCCCAGGATGGGGCGTGGCGACTCCAGGATGACCTTCTGACGCTGCCCTTCCAGCTCTTCAGCGACGAGGCAGGGACCTCGCAGTGGCGGCGGGTGAAGGCGGAGGGTGGCGCGGTGCAGGTGTTCTTCGACCGGGTCAACGACGGGCTCGAGGGGGGCGCAGCGCCCGCAGAGGCGGCCGCCCAGGCGGCCGAGGCAGCGAAGGCCGCCGACCAGCACATCACGGCGTGCGAGGTGGCCCCCCAGGGCGAGGCCTGCGTAATGACCTACGACGACGGACACCGCGAGTGCCTGCTCGTGGCGACCAAGACCGCGACCGAACGCCAGCCGACGCCGCTCCCGATGGGGCCCATGGCCGGCGACCCACGCACGCACCTCGTGTGCCAGCCGCGCACGGCCCCCGACGACCCGCCCAACAAGACCGCGATCATCTGGGCCCCGTTCGACACGGCCCCGTACTACGCGTACGAAGACAGCCTCTGGTCCTCGCTCACGGGCGGCCCGCGTCCGATGGTGGGGAAGGTGCACAGCTTCCAGGAGACGGGCGAGGACCTTCCCCTCCTCGAGCGCAAGCTGCGCTCGGCGCACTACGAGGTCAAGGTAGTGCAGGACCGGGCGGCCACCGCGAAGGCGCTGCACGAGGCGATCATGGCGGTCGGCGGCAATCCGGGCGTCCTCTACATCTCCAGCCACGGCGCCAGGGGCGGCGGCCTGATCGCCACCGGCGCCTTCCTGGGCACTGCCGAGGCGGAGAGCCGCGTCCACAAGTTCGGGACCGACCCCGAGTGCCAACGGGTCGTTCGGGAGACCTTTCCGCCAGGCTATGAGCGTACGGCGGAGGCCCACGGCATAGACGCCGAGCGCCAGGGGTCGGTCGTGGCGATGTGGTTCCAGACCACGCGTCGGGTGCCGGTGGCGTTCGTGGGGATCAGCAGTGCCTTCATCAACCTCATGCGGACGCAGGATGGCGCGGACTTCAGCCGGTCGTTCGTCTATGACGACTGCTGCAACAGCGCCGATGACCAGAGGCTGCTGGAGGCGTTCGGCGCGCGGGCTTACCTCGGCCATACGGGGCCCGTCCAGTCCAAAGCAGCGGCGGCGGAAGCCAAGTACATGTTCTCGGCGCTGCGGCGGCCGACGGTGTGCGTGACCGAGGCTGTGGGGCGTATGCGGCATGCCATCGAGGCCCAGCAGTCAGTCTACCCGGAGGACCAGTTGCTGGCCGAGGTGCCCATGGAGCAGCATGAGCGGCTGAAGCTCTTCGGCCCGCCGAAGCAGGCACCGGGCGTCGAGGACCTCTGGGACCCGCTGGAGAAGCCGCCGGTCCCCGACGCGATCATCCTGTACCTGTGCTGGATGGCCCGCTGGAGCGCACAGGACCCCGAGGGCGGCGCGAAGGCGCTGGATGACGCATACGAGCAGTACTGGAGCAAGGGGCACTTCAGCGCGCTCGCCAGCCCGTTCGCCACGGCCGGTGTGGTCGGCCAGCACGTGCCCACGCAGGAGGAGGTACTGGCCGCTCGCCACCTCGTGTGCGGCGACCCGACGATGCCGTACGGTCGCTTCACGCTGAACGACGGGGACCCGACCAGGGAGAAGGAAGCGGACGAGTAGGGCGCGGGGCGCGTGGGTTGGCCGTCTCGGCCGACACGGATGACAGGCGGGACGCCTATCCTACGCGGCCGGCGAGGGCCGCGGGTCTGGCGACCCGCGCCACCGGCATCGCGTAGGTTGGCCGTCCCGGCCGACAGGGATGACAGGCGGGACGCCTATCCTACGCGGCCGGCGAGGGCCGCGGGTCTGGCGACCCGCGCCACCGGCATCGCGTAGGTTGGCCGTCCCGGCCGACACGGGTGACAGAGGGCACGCCGATCCAACGCGGCGACAGGCGAGACGCCTATCCTACGCGCTGCGCGCAGGCAAGCAGCTCCTCGACGATGCGCTCGCCGCCTCCGGGACCGACGCGGCACCACGGCCGCTCCATCACCTCGTAGCCGCCGCGCGCGAAGTCCAGCGGCCTCGCGATGTACCCCAGGTAGCCGTTGCTGTACGCGGCGACGAAGGTCATGGCCGCCGGGCTGCGCCGGCGCAGCTCGAGGCCGTACTCGACGAACAGCTCCCCGGGACACGCGAGGATCAGCGCGTCCCCGAGGCGCAGCGCCTGCAGGTCGGCGGCGACCGGCTCATCCCCCATCTCCACGTACCGCACCGCCTCCCGCGCATCGCGCGCGGTGTTCTGGGCTTGCCACCGAGAGGTCTCGTCGGGCGCAGCCGCCACGTCCGCCTCGGCGGCGGCCAGGCGCGTCAGGAGAGGTTCCCGGGGCGGCAGCGCGCGCGATGGCAGGGGCACTACTGAACGGCAGGCCCCCACGGCCGCCGGGGCAGGCGGCGGGGAGGCGCGTAGCAGCGCGACCTGACGCAGCGCCTCGTCGGCTAGCAGTCGTCCGTAGGCCTCCACGTCACCGAAGTCGCCCGTGTCGCCGCGGATGGGGTTGATGTTGCCGCAAGCGCCCTGCAGGAAGAGGCAGATGCCGCCGAGGTGTTGCTCCACACGCCGGCAGGCGGCGCCAGGGAGGTCGGCGGAGATGCGCGGCCGGGCCTGAACGACCACCGCGTGGCAGGCGTAGCCCATCACCACGGCGATGGGCTCGCCGTCCAGGGTCTCGGCCAGCAGGACCGGCAAGCCCTCGTCCACCACTCCCCGGTCCGCGATCTCGGCCTCGTGCGGGCGGCGGGCCTGTTCGTGGAAGTGCCCGGCACGGTCCAGGATCCGGCGATAGCCCGCGAGGCCCGAGACCCGGCCGGTGCCGGCCCTCAGGCGAGCTGGCCGGCGGCCCCGCCAGGCCTTCATGGCAGCCTCGGCAAGCTGGTCCACGAGCTGCTGGAGCCACGCCTCCGCGCCGGGGGCGTCGAGCAACTCGGTGATGCCCGTGGTCTCGGGGGTCGAATGGGCGTGGGTGGCGGCCAGGAGGATGTGGTCGGCGGGGATGCCAGTCGCGCTCGTCACGCGCCGTCGCACCTCGGCCACGAACGAGCGGGCCGGGCCCAGCAGGCCGTCGCGGAAGCCGATGGAGTCGGCGGCGATGATCGCCACCGCGGCCTCGCCGCTCTCCGCGACCAGGGCCCGCGCGAAGAGGGGGTCGTGGACCTCCTCGAAGCGGCCCTGGCGCGGGACGTAGCCGAGGTAAGGGATGTGCAGCGGGGGCGTGATGTCTACGGACGCCGCTCCCGCGGCGAGGTCGGACATGAGGCGCCTCCCGGCGGAGACGGCGAGACCCTTCGCTGCGCTCAGGGTGACACAGGCCCGGGGTGGTGCTAGGCCTCGACCAGCACCTCCAGGCCAACCACGCGGAACGTGCCCGCGGTGTCGGTCCTGACCTCGACCACGTTCTGGCCCGGGTTGAGGATAGCGGAAGCGACGCCGAACTCGTACCGCGTCGCGGGCACGTACCCGGTCTCAGTGAAGGGTGCTCGGCCGCGCGCAGTGATCGGTTCGGTGTTGACGCGGACGCTCAGCTCGCCTGCGTCGCCTCCGTCCACGTCCACGAAGAGGCTCGCCTCGGGCGCCGTCGGCCGCGGCCCGGTGTCGATGCGCAGCGCTGTGGTTCCCTGGCCGAAGGAGGCGGGCAGCATCCGGCCGGGCGGCTCACCCGGGGCCCACGTGTCGGGGTACGTCACGACGTGGCGGCGCGCCTTGCCGGCAAGCGTCTCCAGCGACCCCACGGTACGGATCAGCTCGGCGTAGTCCGCATCCCAGTACGGGTGGGACTTGGGGAAGAAGTTGAAGAGGTAGATGAGGTCGGCGCCGCGGTTGAGGAACGCCGCGCAGTTCGCGCGCGTAGTCTCGGGGGTCTGCAGGCGCTGTGGGGCGCCCGGGAAAGGCGACACGTTCACCTCGAGGCCCGCCGCCAGCGGGACCTTCGTGCCGCGCAGCAGGTTGCGCCACAGGTCCAGCGGCACGTCGAACTCGGTGGTGGTGAAGAAGGGCGCCACGATCAGACAGTTGATCGCGCCGCTCTGCGCCCAGCGGGCGCCATCCAGTCCCAACTCGCGGGCGGTCTCCGGCCGGGTCGGCACCCGGGCGGCAAGGGTGATCGGATGGCCGCGGCGCTCCTGCCACGTGTCACACAGCGCCCGCAGCTCGGCGATCCACGTCTCCAGGATGCGCCCGCCCTCCTCCTCGCGGCCCGGGCGGAAGTGGAACCCGAAGCGCATCCAGTCCAGCTCGAGTCCATCCACGTCCCACCGCTCGAGGGACTCGCGGATCAGCGCGAGGTAGTGGTCGCGCACCTCGGGACGGGCGTAGTCCAGCGCTCGATCGTTCCAGCCCTCGAAGCGGTAGGGGACGCGCCGGAACTCGGGGTGCTGCTTCCAGAACGTGCTGTGCATGACCGAGTCGGGCTGGTCCACGTCGTGGATGTCGTTCATGCGGATGCTGATCCAGGGCGAAATCCCGCGCTCGCGGCAGCGGCTCACCATCGTCCCGGGGTAGTCCACGCCGGCCGCGTGCAGAGCCGCCATGTTGGCGATCCACTGGTAGAGGCTCGCCCTCCCGGCGGGGTTGCAGCCGGCGAAGAACGGCTGGTTCTCGTCCTGCGTGGGGTCGAAGCCGTCCCAGTGGGCATCCCAGACGTCGCTGCGGTAACTCACGCGGTTGGCGTTGGTGTTGATCAGCAGCGCCGAGACCTGCGAGCCGACGAACACGTCCGCGTGCCGCTGGACGCCCTCCCGCGTCATCTCCTCGCGGGGCGCCAGGAAGAACTCCGTGCTGTCGAGGTTCAGCAGGATGCCACTCATGGGAGGACCTCCCGGAGTCTGGGGTGCAGGGGCTGGCTCAGGCGCCGTCTCCCCGGAGGCCGCGGCGCCGAGGCCGGCCGCGACGACGGTCGAGCCCACGGTGTGCAGGAAGCGTCGGCGAGAGAACCGGTCATCCATCGGCGATCACCGCCGGCCCTATTCGCCCCGCTGGTGCAGCGGCCTCCTGGGCGCCGCCCTACAGGTCCGTCCAGCCGCGCGGCGAACCTCGGGGCAGTGCTATCCAGCGTGCAGGGGGTTCCCCATGGACTTCGGTGTGCAGGAGACCACGCTCGGCAACGGACTCCAGGTGCTGACGGTGGAGCACCACGAGGCGCCGGTCACGACCGTGTGGATCTGGTACCGCGTGGGCAGCCGCAACGAGCGGCCCGGCATCACGGGCATCTCGCACTGGGTCGAGCACATGCTGTTCAAGGGCGGGCAGGAGTTCCCCAAGGGCGCGATCTCGAAGGAGGTCTCCAGGGTCGGCGGCTACGACAACGGGATGACCAGCAACGACTTCACGGTCTACTTCGAGACCGTGCCTGCGGCGCACGCCGACCTGGGTCTGCGCATCGAGGCCGATCGGCTGGCGAACGCGGTCGTGGACCCCGACGAGGTGGCGGCGGAGCGCAGCGTGATCATCTCCGAACGGGAGGGGGCCGAGAACCACCCGCAGTTCCTGCTGCACGAGGAGCTGATGCTGGCCGCGTACCACACGCACCCGTATCGCTGGAGCGTCATCGGGTGGAAGGCCGATCTGCAGGCCATCACCCGGGAGGACCTCTGGCAGTACTACCGGCAGCACTACGCCCCCAGCAATGCGGTGCTCATCGTGGCGGGCGACATCGAGCGACCGGCCGTGCTCGCGCGGGTGGAGGAGCTGTTCGGAGGCATAGCGGGCGAGGCCACCGTCGCGCCGATCCGCTCGACGGAGCCCTCGCAGGAAGGCGAGCGGCGACTGTGCTTGCGCCGGCCGGGCACGGCCAGCTACCTGGGGATCATGTACCACGGCCCGGCGGCGAGCCACGAGGACGCGGCGGCGCTGCGGGTGCTGAACTCGATCATGAGCGGCACGGGCGCCATGACGTGGATGGCCTCCGGCGCCGGGGGCTGGCGGACCTCGCGCCTCTACAAGGCGCTGGTGGAGACGGAGCTGGCCTCCAGTGCTTGGTCCAGCGTCATCCCTCAGACCCGCGATCCGGGTCCGCTGAACTGGGGCGCTACGGTGCGCGTGGGGGTGGAGCCGGAGCGGGTCGAGGAGGCGATGCTGCGGGTGATCGCGGAGGCCTGCGCGGCGCCGCCGGGTGCCGACGAGCTGGAGCGGGCCCAGACGCGCCTGCGGGCCTCCCTCGCCTACGCGGGCGAGAGCGCTACGGGCATCGCCAGCCTGCTGGGCCAGGCGGAGATGGCCGACTCGCATGAGTCCATCGTCACGCTGCAGGATCGTCTGATGGCCGTGACCGCGGAGGACGTGCTGCGCGTCTGCCAGACGTACTTCGGCGAGGACCGCCGCACCGTCGGCTGGTTCCTCCCCACCGGGGAGCCGGACGGGGGCGGGGCGGAGCCGCCCCCGGGCACGCCGCCCGCCTGCGTGCCGCAGCGTTTCTGGGCCACCGGCCTCGATCGGTTCCGCGAAGCTGCGCGCACGACTCTGGACAACGGCCTACGCGTCGTCGCCTGCCGGGCCGCAGCGACGCCCTCGGTGTACGTCAGCGGCACGATCCGCGGTGGCGCGGTCTTCGACGCGGAGGCGCAGGCCGGCCGCGCCGGGTACACGGCGCGGATGGTGCAGCGCGGGACCCACACGCGCAGCCACGAGGCCATCTTCGCTCCCCTGGATGCGGTAGGCGCGACCTTCGGCGTCGGGGCGGGGCGCGAGGCATTCGGCTTCAGCGGCAACTGCCTCGTGGAGAACCTGCCGCTGCTGCTGGAGACCTGTGCCGACGTGCTGAGCAATCCCGCCTTCCCGGCGGATGAGCTGGAGAAGACGCGGACCGAGATCATCACGGGGCTGCGGGAGGATGAGGACGACACGCGGGTGATCGCCGAGCGGGCCGCCCGCCGACTCGCCTATCCGGCCGGGCACCCGTACGGCATCTGGGAGCCCGGCTCGGAGGCCACCATCAAGGCGCTGGGCGCCGCGGACCTGGCGGAGTACCACCGCCGGTACGTTCGCCCGGACCAGGCCATCGTGGTCGTGGTCGGAGCGCTGGAGCCTGAGGAGGCCGTACGCGCCTTGCAGCAGCACCTCGGGGGGTGGCAGGCGGCGACCGAGGCCGAGGCGTGGCCGGACCTGTCGGCGGGCGCGCCCGCCGAGCGGCGCCAGGAGCGCGTGGTGATGCGGAACAAGACGCAGTGCGACATCGCGCTCGCGTTCCCCGGCGTGGCCCGCACGCACCCGGACTACTATGCGCTGACCTTCGCGACGCAGGTCCTCGGGCAGTTGGGGTTCATGGGGCGCTTCGGCGAGACGGTGCGGGACGAGCTGGGTCTCGCGTACTACGTGTACGCGAGCATGGGCGCCGCGCGTGGGAGTGCCCTGTGGCAGGGCCGTGCGGGAGTGAACCCGCGCAACGTGCAGCTAGCCGTGGACACGATGCTGCAGCTCATGCGCGCGATGCAGCAGGACCTGATCAGCGACCGGGAGTACGATGACCTGATCACGCACGAGCTGGGAGCGCTGGCGATGGGTCTGGAGTCCAAAGGCCGGATGGCGGGGCGGCTGCTGGACATGGAGCTGTGGGAACTGGGGGTCGACTTCCTGGATCGCTATCCCGAGATCGTGCGCAGCACTACCAAGGAGGACATCCGCACCGCCGCCCAGCGCTACTTCCAGCCCGAGCGACACGTGCTGGTCGTGGCGGGGCCGGAGTAGGGGAGCCTGCCGGCGGCGGGCTGCTCCGGTTGCAGGGCGTGGGTTCCCTTCCCGGCCCGCGCAGGTTGGGCGTCCCGCCCGACGCGGGCGTGGCGGGGCGTGGAAGCCGAGCCCTGCAGCCGGACCACCGCGGGACAGGTTGAGACAACCTGTCCTACCGGCGGAGGGCGCCATCAACAGCGCTCCTACCCGCCCGGCTGCACTTCCTGGGCGCTGATGCGCACGCGCGAGAGCAGCAGCCGGTTCGAGTTGGCTGTCCAGAAGGCGACCCGTCCGTCGTGTAGGGGCGCCGGATCGTCATACTCCCCGATGAGCTGACCGTCCACCCAGTAGCTCAGGTGCCCGGCCACCTTGCGGATGTGCAACTCGAACCAATGGTGGTGGTAGACGTTCTGGTCGGCCGGGAAGAGGATGTTGGGGTTGTTCACGACCGCCTGATCGCCGCGGGTGATCTTACTGACCGTGTTGCGGTCCCCGCCGTAGATGAGCCCGTAGCCGGAGTTGAGGGCCTTGCCGTCGCCGCAGATCGTCGTGTTGACGTCGCTGGGCGTGCCATACGGGTGGCCGATGCAGGCCCAGGCCTGTAGGTCCAGGTCACCCAGGAACTGCGGCCGCAGCCACACGATCGGCTGCTCGTGCTGGGAGCCACCGTACCAGGCCCAGCCGCCCGTGCAGGCCCAGCGGTCGGTGATCTCCCAGATGCCCTGCTGCGGGTCCCAGTCCACCGGCGCGGCCGAGAAGGTGTAGTCCCGCAGGTTGGGTGACGCGAACTCCCACGCGCCGAAGTTGGGCGCGCCGCCGTCCACGGAGAGGCCGACCATCCGCCCGGCGCGCAGGTCGGGATCGCGGCACCATGCGGCCAGGTGTCCGTCCACGCTGACCACCAGACACGAGCCGCGGCGCTCCACCTGCAGTCGGCCCGGTT
>Ga0315282_10013878_pt1 | contig 12073 bp, 14 predicted proteins | sample YL17G07_20_MG_FD_203693 | JGI IMG/M metagenome (GOLD analysis project Ga0315282, IMG submission 203693) | Sediment microbial communities from Yellowstone Lake, YNP, Wyoming, USA - YL17G07_20 | ecosystem: Environmental > Aquatic > Freshwater > Lake > Sediment | place: USA: Wyoming | collected... | reverse complement strand
TTCCGCTCGAAGGGAAACTGCGCGTGTACCGCAGCCGCACGGGTGGAGACGAGTGGGAGGCGCTCACCAAGGGTCTGCCGCAGCGCGACTGCTACGTCAATGTGCTGCGCGACGCCATGGCTGTCGACTCGCTCGATTCGTGCGGCGTGTATTTTGGCACCACCGGCGGACAGGTGTACGCGTCAGCCGATTCCGGAGACAACTGGGCCCCCATTGTGCGCGACCTTCCGGCCGTCCTGTCGGTTGAGGTCCAGACGCTGCCATGATCCGAGTCGTACTCCCGCAACATCTGCGGACGCTGGCGCGCGTCGAGGGCGAGGTGACGCTCGACGTCGAGGGTGCGGTCACGCAACGCTCGGTGCTGGACGCGCTCGAGGCCCGCTATCCGACGCTGTGTGGGACGATTCGCGACCACGTCACGCAAAAGCGCCGGCCGTTCATAAGGTTTTTCGCCTGCGAGGAGGATCTGTCCCTTGACTCGCCGGACGCTCCATTGCCCGACGCGGTCGCGACAGGAGCCGAGCCTTTTCTGGTAGTGGGCGCCATCGCCGGCGGTTAGTCTGGCGAAGCAAAGACTTTCCGAAACTTAACATTGGAGCGCGTTATGACCGCAAAGCAGGTAGCGCAGAGTTATCCGGCCCCGAGCCGGATTACTCTGCGGCACTTCTAAACGGCCTCCCTTGTAGGAAGGGGGCAAGGGTTATAAACGCCCTCCGATGTGCGGATGCGTCCTTAACGCCGGGAGGAAAGCGCTGCGGAATTGCACCGGAAAGCAAACGGCCGCAGAGTAATCCCGCTGGGCGCGGGATAACTCTGCGCGGCTCTTTGCTTTCCCCATAAAGGGCCGCAGACTTAATTTACAAGCCTTCGCTTCAGCAAAAGCCGGCGCTCGCAGAGCGCCGCTACAGAAGACCTGCGACCTCAGACCCAAAGGATTTTGAGGGCAGTCCCCACGCGCTCGAAGTCCTTGTCACTGGTGACTAAGGTTGCCTTCCTGGCTTGGGCGAGGGCGGCGGCGAAGCAGTCGGCGTAGGGAAGATGGTACTGAGCTTTGAGGCTGCTGGCCAGCTTGGCCAGTTCCATGTCTACGTCGACAACCTGGATGGGAAGCTGAGCGATCTCTTGCAGCTTGGCGGTGGCTGCCTTCTCTCCGTGCGCGCGCCAGATCGCGTAATAGACCTCGCCCCAGTTGACCACCGACATCGCGAGCGGGCGCTGAGCGTCCGCCGCGTCAACCAGGAGTTCTTCGACCTTGTCGGCGCCCTGCCGGTTTTCGAAAAACGTCATGAGGGCGCTCGCGTCCAACACGTAGGTTTTCATGGGTAGACCCGCATGGAGTAGGTGGAATGTGGCATACGGGGAAAACCCTCCCCCCGCTGTGGGGTTTCTACTTTCGACTTTCGGCTTACGTCATAGCTGGCGCTCGCGCTTGCGCTCCTCAAGCATGGCGGCGAGTGCGGAGGGTTCGCCTTTGAGCGACCCGCGCAGGCCGCGGATGAATTCGCGGGTGACGGGTTGGACGATTAAACGCCCGTCATCTTCTACAAAGGTGACCCTCGTCCCCTTTTTGATCCCGAATCGCCGGCGCAGGCGAGCGGGGATGACGAGTTGTCCCTTGGTCGTGACGACGCTGGTTTCGATCTTCATTAGGCACCTACCATGTGCTACATCCTACTCTTTTCATTTATGTAAGTCAAGCTATCTTATTCCTACCTTTACGAGCGCGTTGGATCCACAACCTGGACGTGTCCCCGTTTTTAAGACAAACGGTTATGGCTCAAAATTTAGCGAAGGGGGCGACGTGGGAGGTAGTGCTTGAACTTAAGGCGTGGGCGAGGGCGGCGGCGAAGCGGTTGACGTCGGGAAGATTGTACTGAGCTTTGAGGGTTGCGGCCCGCTTGGCCACTTCCATGTCAACGCCATCCGCCTCCGGTTGCGCCTGTCTTACGGCCAAATTTGGTTCAGGACCATCGCCAGCCGGACTCCCGCCTTGGCGACCTGCTCGTTGATGGTGGGCGCTACGGCGTCCACATACGGCTGCGACACCTGCTCATGGAGTTTCAGCATGCGCGTGGAGACATGGTTGTCATCACTGCACGACTTCACCGGCACAGGCTTTTCCACGGGGATCGCCACCGGCAGTTTGGCGTAAACCACCGAATCGGCCAACTCGTGGCCTTCCCAAGCCCAGTTTTCCACGTTGATGCCCGCATTCTCCCAGCCGCCTGCTTGCGAGCTGAACTGTTGATCCAGCGAGGCCGCCCACTGCGCCACAGTTTCCGTCCCTTTCATGCGCTGGATGATTCCGAAATCCCAAACCGCATGCAGATTGGGCGCGTAGGATTCATAGTGCGGGTTTTTCTCCACCGGAGCGTTACCAAAAAGATCGATGGGTACGCAATTGCCTCCCATGTCGTTGTTGGAAACGCAGTGCAGAGGCTGGTGAAGGTCTCCCACAAAATGGATGACAAAGCGCAGGGCGTCCGCTCGCACCCGGGCGTCAGTGCTGTCGCTGCGGAGCAGGTCGATTTGATGCTCGATCGCGCTGGTAACGCAGCCGGTGGAGGCCGGGCAGGATTCCGCCATGGCGCTGTGGGGCGCGTCGCGGGGGATGTCAATGTAGTGCCATGGACTTGCTTCCGGCTGCACTTTCCTGAGGTCGTCGGCCCAGGTGGCGGAATCTGCCATCAAATCGAGCCCCTGGCCGACGCAAAAACGGGGCAGCGCGGGATCAATCGGCTGGCTCTGCAAAAGCTTGTTCGCCATCTCCAGAGCGTGCGCATTCATGTGCTTTTCGGCAATCATGGCCACCGCTTGGTGACCCTCACACCCCCACGGCCAGGCCCGCACCGGCGAGAACAGCAAGACACACGCCGCCCCCAGAGCCCAGAAGCGAGCCCCTTGGCGCATGGATCGACCCGAGCAGTTGATCTCCATCGTCCCTCCCCGTGATTTGAGAATTCCTCGTAAAATTTTAGGCTTTTTTTGCAGTCGGCGCTAAGAAAAAGTGGCAGGCGCGAATTTCGCACCACGCGTTGGGAAGGGCGGGGCTTTCCTCAGACAGGAAAGAAGGCAGAAGGCAGTAGGCGGAAGGCAGAAGGCCCAACGCGGGTGGCGCCGACATTGCCTTTTATGTCGGCGACCGTTAAAAACTCAGGACAGGCCAGGGTTAGGACACGTGGACAGGACAGATGTTGCGCGTGCTGCCGGAGCGCATCCATGAAAAGCAATGTATGGGCCACCCGCGCTTTTGCCTTTTGCCATTTGCCTTTTGACTTGCTTTTGCGGCTCCGCCGCGCTGCGCTACACTCTCTGCGCAGCCCGCTCACTCCGTCAGGCTTTGGGCCAGGTAATTCGCCAAGCCCAGTTGCTTGATGAGGCTTAGTTGAGTGTCCAGGTAATCGGCGTGCCGCTCCTCGTCTTGCAGATTGCCGCGCAGCAGCTCCGCGGAGGCATTGTCGCCGGCCTTGGAGCAAATGGCGACTCCCTGGTTGTAGCTGGCAATTGCCCCCGTCTCATCTTTTAGACCAATGGCCAACTGCTCTTCCACGTCTTTGCCGATGTGGATTTTCGGCAACGACTGCACGTCGGGCGCCCCCTCCAGAAAGAGAATGCGGCTGATCAATTTCTCGGCGTGTTTCATTTCTTCAATGGCCCGCTTCGTCGTGGCGCCCGCGAGCCCCTTGTATCCCCAACTCTCGCACATCTCGGCGTGGAGCATATATCCGTGCACCGCGCCCAACTCATCGGTTAACGCTTCCTGCAAGACTTTCAACACTTCCGGTTTTCCTGTCATGGCGGACTCCTGTTAATCGACGGGCACTACAATCACACCGATACGCAGTGCCATCATCGCGTGGACGAGAAGGGCGAGGTGGATCTTCGGCAACCCCATTATACGCCTGGGAGCCTTCCGCACAAACATAACCGGTGGCCGGCTCAATGCTCATGACCGCGCCACTTGACAGGCACATTGGCCGCCTCCTGGCGCCCAAACGTCGGCTTGGTCCGCGTTTTTGGGTGTGGATTTGCTTATATTGTGGCGCAAGGGGAGGAGGCGCACATGGGGACCTTTATGGTTGTGTTCATTTTGTCACTTTCAGGCCTCGCCTTAAGTCTGACCATCATCATGTCCGTCCGGGGCGTACGAGCCTATTTCCGAGCGCGGGGCAAACGCCTGGTGACCTGCCCGGAGACCCATTGTGCCGCGGCAGTAGAGTTGGACGCCAAAGGCGCAGGCCTAAAGGCTTTTCTGGGTGGGACTTATCACTGCCTTCAGGATTGTTCGCGCTGGCCGGAGAGGCAGGACTGCGCCCAGGATTGCCTGACCCAGGTCGAAGCTCTGGGGCAGGGGTGCCTGGTCCGCAACATCGTGGCAGGATGGTACCAAGGCAAAGTCTGCGTCTATTGCCACAAGGCGCTGGATAGCGTCGCGGAATGGACCGGTCACATGCCCGCTTTGCTCACCCCGGATTCCAAGACCGTGAGCTGGGGCGACGTACCCGCGGAGAATCTGCCGGATATCTTCGCCACCCACAAACCCGTCTGCTGGTCGTGCCACATTGCGGAAACCTTCCGCCGTGAGCATCCCGAACTCGTCACCGACCGCCCGGCGCGGTGGTGATCTCCCAGCAGGCAGCCATGGGTAGCGCGCTGGCCTTGTCGCGCAACTCCGGATGCTTTCCTGGAAAAGAAAAACTAAGGTCTAAGCAGTGCTGGCAGGGGGCGCGACCGCCGCGTCGGCCGCCGCGGCCTGTTTTTCCCTTGCCATGGCGCTCTCGAGCAAGCGGGGGAAGTCATTACTCAGAACCTGGGGGCAGTTCCGGCATTTCCACAGCGTGTCCTGCGGGTCGAGATAATTGAAATTGACGCAACCGCAGGTGCACACTACCTGCAGTCCTGCGCTGCGTCCGTGAACAACCTTGACATCTTCAACTCGCACCGGAAAGGTCATCCTTCCTCCTCGTAGCACTCACTCGGGTTGCAGGTGTGTCGCCCCGCCTCTGCTCATATTGTACCCGCTTGCCTCCCAAGGGGGAGACCTCTCATTGCCCGCCCTTCCAAACTCGTGGTGAGAAATCTCGGCTAACCGCGCGATTCCGTCGCCTCCTCTTTCGCCTCATAGCCCGGGCAATGGAGAACTGGGAGGCGAGGGTACTTGGGATATCTCGGGTCCGTCGCCGAGCGCTGGCATTGGTAAAAAACCGAACCCCGATCGGTGCGCACAAGCCGCATATGCTGACATGAGAAGCACGGGCCGACGCGCTCTCTTTCCAAAGAGTTTGAGAACATAGAACCTTGCTCTAGGGAGCGACGTAAATTGTAGCGTCGATTTCTGATCGACGGTACAGCGGTTGGAGACCGCTGCCTGCTCGTGTCCACGCGCCCCGAACCCCTGTCATCCTGAGCCCGCAGTCCAGGGCGAAGGATCTGCATGGGCATTTTTGGCCAAACCCCAATACAGATCCTTCGTCCCGACACGACCGGGACTCAGGATGACAGTAGCGTACCTTCGTCTTGCCCGGCCCCGGCGGATGCGCCAGCATCAAGTGGCCACGATGGCAGCTCAGGCCCTTTCCCGTTTGCGCCCGGCCTGGTAAGCTCGCCGCAGATCGCGCACCCAGTGGTCCGCTTCGCGCGTGGGTTTGGGAATGCGGAACCCGTCCAGGCAATGGGCCACGATGCGCACGGCCGACTTCAGTGAGACGCGGTGCCCGACGGTGACATAAATCGGCTTCACCTGGGCACGCGTGCGGAGCACCACGCCGACCTTCTCGCCTCTGTCCACCAGCGGGGCGGTCGATCCAGCCTGGGCGCCGGGCTCCACCGCTTCGCCCACCAGGATCGACTTGGCGCAGCCGATGGTGGGCCGGTCCAGAAGCAGGCCGAGGTGGCAGGCGATCCCAAAGCGCCTTGGGTGCGCCATGCCGTGCCCGTCGATCAGGATCACGTCCGGGGAAACCCGCAGCCGCGCGAAGGCGGCGAGAAGAACCGGACTTTCGCGAAAGGAAAGCAACCCCGGCACGTAAGGGAATCGCAGCTTGCGCCGAGCCATCCGGCGCTCGACCTCTTCGAGCTCAGGAAACCGGTATACAATCACGCCAGCGAAGGCGAGGTTGGTTTCCGGGTCAAACGCCAAGTCGGCTCCGGCCACATAATTAAGCGGCCCATACCGGTCTTGCGTTTCCACGCGCTCGCGCCAAGCCTGTTGCAGGAGCACGGCCTCGCGCGGGGTGACGTCCCAGCGGGTTCGCAATTTCGTTTTCATCAGGCGTCGGTAGTGAGAGAATAACGTAATCTTGCCAGTGAGCCTAAATACGATCCTGGGCCGCCCGGGCAGGATGGCTTAGCCCGCGATCGGTCGCGGCCATCAGGAAGTCTTCCACGCTTGCCTCAATGAGAGGATTCGCACCCATGAAACTTCTCAACTTCGAATTCAAGGCTCGCCTCCACGACGCAGCTCACGTCCGAGCCACCCTCAAGCGCGTGCGCGCGCGCTTCCTCGGAACCGACCGCCAGGTTGACACCTACTTCCGCGTTCCATCGGGGCGATTGAAGATCCGGGAAGGGCGCATCGAAAACTCCCTGATCTTTTACCAGCGAGCCAACTCCGCGCACGCCCGGCGCTCCACCGTAGAGATGATGCTTTTGCCGCGCCGGAACTCCGTGCGGGCAATTCTCTCCCGCGCCCTGGGGGTTTTGGCGGTGGTGGACAAACGGCGCGAGATCTATTTCGTGGGCAACGTCAAGATCCACCTCGACCGTGTCCGCAGCCTGGGAACATTCGTGGAAGTCGAAGCGATGACCCGCTCGGGTGACCTTGGCAAAGTCCGCGCCCAGGCCGTAAAGTTTCAGAAGCTTTTCGCCATTTCCCGGGCGGACATCGTCCCGTTGTCATATTCCGACCTGATCCTGAAGAAACGTGCGTCACGCAGGTCGTAATCGGCGCCCTCGCGCGCCGGCCACTCACACCAAGTATTCGCGCACTCGCTCCATCGTGCGGTTGGCCGTATCCACATCCGGCACATGCTGGACCTTATAGAGGACGCCGCCTTCCAACTGGTGCGATTCGAGCGCCGCAGCAAATTCCCGAAACTCCGCCTTGACCACCACGGGCAGGCCTCCCAGCCGGCGCCGGAGCTTGCCGAGGACTGAAAAGGCGGACGGAAAGTGGAGATCGTCGCCCAGATAAACGGCTTTGAGTCCACGCAGGGTCGAGACGGCTTCCAGGAGATGACGCCCATTGCCGTGGATGTGCACGACACCGCCATCAAAAGCCGCCAGAATTCGCTCCACCGGCTCGCGTCCCCATTCTTCAAAATAATCGGTGGAAGTCATGTGGAAGGGATCGACGCTCTCGGAAACAATGCGCCCGGGAATCCACTCCACCATGTTGCTGCAAGTGCCACCCGCCAGCAGCGGGGCGTGTTGAAAGAAAGTCCGCTGCACGTCGATGTTCAACCGGTAAGCGAATTCAATCGCCTCGCGCACTTTCTCCGGGCGGTCCACCAACTCGAGGTAAGTCTGGGTGGCGCCGAAAAGCTCGAAAACAAAGTTGAGCCCGTTGATCAGGATGAAATGGCTTATACCGAATTTGCCCTGGCTCGCCTCGCGGAACATTTGCAGTTCCTGGAGATAAAACCGGTACCACGGCGATTGGTGGTCGATAACCAGCTTGGGGAGGCCCGCCCAGTCTTCCAAAATGGGCGGAACCATCGACGAAATCCAGCCATTCTCCGGATGCGCCATGAACTGCACTTTGCCGCCCACAATGCCCCCGTACAGCCCTTGGTCCATTTCACTCAGGTAGGCAGAGGGAATAGAGTCATCGTGAATCGCCGCCCGCTCGGCCAATAACTCATCCCAGAACGCCACGCGTTGCGCCAGGTCCGGGCAATCGGTGTAACCCGGCGGATACTTTGCGGCAAACTTTCGCAGCGCGTTAGTTTCCACTTCCATGCGCGCAAAGATCCGGTCTTGCGGACGTTCCGTGTAAAGCGCGCGCAGCCTTTCCAGGCGCGCTGCACCGTCAGGACAATAGCCAAGGGTAAAACCCATGAGGACTTCTCCGAGCAAATAAAATGGCGGAAATGAGTGCCGGATGTCAACCGCCAGGCAAGCTCAGCGGGGTGAGGAGTCCCGGTTCGGCGGATTGCAGCTACCACCTCTTTCTTCACCCGCGCTTGAGCTTCTTCCAATCCTTCTGGATTTCCCTCGCGGCATTGTGGCCGGGGGCACCCATCACGCCGCCTCCGGGGTGGGCGCCGGAGCCGCACAGGTAAAGCCCGCGAATCGGCGTGCGGTACTTGGCCCATCCGGGCGCCGGGCGCAGGAAGAAGAGTTGGTCCACGCTCATTTCGCCGTGGAAGATGTTGCCTCCCGTCATTCCGTATTCTTCTTCCAAATCGAGTGGCGACAGGACGTGGCGATGCAGCACGCGGCTTTTGAACCCCGGCGCGTATTCTTCCATCATGTCCAGCACGCGGTCAGCATAACTTTCCTTGATTGCGTGCCAGCTCGGGGCCACCTCGGGCGAAAGCGTATAGGGCGTGTATTGCAGGAAGATATTCATCACGTGTTTGCCGGCGGGCGCCAGCGTCGAGTCATACGTGGTGGGGATGGTAATTTCCAGCATGGGCCGGGCGCTGGGGCGGCCGTACTTGGAATCGTCGTAGGCGCGCTCGATGTATTCGAGCGTGGGGCAGATGTGGATGGTGGTTTTGTGATGGGGCGCGACGGCGGAGCCGGGCAGGCAAGTGAAGTCCGGCAGGCCGTCAAGCGCCAGGTTGATCTTCATCGAGACGCCTTCGATTTTGAACGCGCGAATCGCGGCGAGGAAATCTGCGGGCAGCTCGCGTTCTTCCAGGAGCTTCAGGAAGGTGGCCTTGGGATCGGCGTTCGAGGCCACCACGCGGGCGTGAATTTCTTCTCCACTGGCCAGCGACACACCGGACGCGCGGCCATCCTTCGTGAGGATTTGCGCCACACGCGCGCCAGTGCGAATCTCCACACCCACGGAGCGCGCCGACGCCGCCATCGCCTGGGTGACGCCGCCCATGCCTCCGCGCACAAATCCCCACAGGCCGCGCTTGCCGCCCACTCCGCCCATGCAGTGATGGAGCAGCACGTAGGCCGTGCCGGACGTGTAAGGGCCGCCCTTGGTGCCAATCACGCCGTCAGTGGCCAGCGCCACCTTCAGGGCCTCCGACTCAAACCATGGGTCGAGAAAATCCTTCACGCTTTGCGAGAGGATGTGCAGGTGGCCCACCAGCTCCTCCGCGGGCATGTTCATCACCCGGCGGCCCAGTCCGGCGAGCTTTTGCCAGTCGGCGAAGCCCCGCCGCGCGATGTCCGGCGGCGTTTCGAGCAGCAACGGTTCGATGAAGCGCGCCAGGCGGTCAACGTGCTCCTCGTAGTGCGGGTACCGTTCGGCGTCGCGGGGGGAGAACTTGCGGATCTCTTCGCAGGTTTTCGCCGTATCGGACCACATCGTGAGGTAGCGGCCGTCCGGAAAGGGGCTGAAGAAGGCCGGGTCTTTAGTATAAACGGTGAAACCGAATTTCTCCAACTCGAGGTCGCGCGTCACTCTCTCCTGCATCAGGCTGCAAAGATAAGACGTGGTGGAGAATTTGTAACCGGGGAAGATCTCTTCCGTCACACACGCGCCGCCCACCACGTCGCGGCTCTCCAGCACCAGCGTGCGCAGGCCCGCGCGCGCCAGATATCCGGCCGCCACCAAGCCGTTGTGGCCGGCGCCTATGATGACGGCATCGTATTCATTGGGCATTGTGCACCTGAGAGTCCGCCGCAAAGCCGTCCTGAAGACGCAATTTGCGGTAAATTATCCGCTCAAAAGCCGGGATTTTTTGCAAAACCGGCTTCAATTGTGCATAAATGTCCGAAGTCATATCAGTCATTTTGTCATTCGCATCTTTGTTTTCATACACATAGTCGGGTCGATCTGCATTTTTAACATCTTTTGGAGTGGGCCAGCCCCCGATTGTGACATTTTGTTGGTTTAGGGTGCGGCGGAATCGCCACGATGGGCGGAGGTGGAATTCTTGCATGCTCGGCATCGCCCGCGCCTTTTCGTTCAGAGGCACAGACGTAGTAGTATAGTATACACACAATGCTAGTCTTTGTCAAGCAAGAAATGAGGCTACAGGGATATGGTCGCCACGGCCGCCTGCTTCTCTCGGCACCCTCTCCCGAAGGGCGAGGGCTGGAAACACCCTCACCCACCGCATCGCGGTCCCCCCTCTCCCTGCGGGCGAGGGTTTTCTCCTTTTTGGGGCCTTGCGGTCCCCGTTTCCCTGCGGGCGAGGCCGGGGAATTCCTGAGGCCGCTTGCGTTCTCTTTGCTAAGAGGCCGGATTTTGGATTTTAGCCCTCTCCCCGGGGGAGAGGGGGGACCGCAAGGCGGTGGGTGAGGGCATCCCGGACCTTCTTCAAAAACCCTTCCGGATAGGACAGCACCAATCCGTTCGGCACCCGTAGCACCTGAATGCCGCGGCTTCTCAGAAACAAATCCTTGGCAGCATCCTTCCTCAACTGGCTTGGCTGGGAGTGTATGCTGCCGTCAAGTTCAATCGCCAGCGCCGCCTCGACACTTCCTGCGGGAGGTTACTCAAGGGCTTTTGAGCATGGACCTGCTCTCCAATGTGATGGTGGTTGCAGAAGGAAGGCAAGCGAATCCGAGTGCCAACCTTGTCTTTTCCAAGAGAAACAAAGATGCAATGATGGCGACGATCGCCAGAAGATAGAGAAAAACCTCGATGGCTCGCATATGGCTTTCAATAACAGGTGATCCTATTTATGTGTTTAATAATATGACGCTAACCTCCTAGATGGTAGAGAGCGAGCGACGTATAATACCCAGGCAAGCTCATTCGAGCGAAAGCGTTGAGGCAAGCCTTCCGGGCGGGCGGAGAATTCAATGGGAAGAACGCAGGCACTGGCAATAGCGCTCCTGGGCGCGTGGATCATGTCCACGTTGTGCATGTGGTTCGCGGCGACAAGAAGCTTCTCTACCGCCGAGCGCGTGCTGAAGCGCGCGGAGCCACAATTCCTGGAAACCACCAAACCCTTGGGCGAAGGCCCCACGTGCGTGGTGCTGCGCTATATGGCGTCGGAAATCAATCGCACGTTCTTCTGGGGGTATGGCGCGCTCCAGATCGCGCTGGGAGCGATTCTGCTCCTGTTGCTCTGGCGGCAAACACCGCGCAATGCCGTGGACATCGTCGTGGTGGCGACCATGCTGGCCCTGTCGGTGATCCTGACGCTGGCCATAACGCCGATGCTCGTTTCCATCGGACGAAGCATCGATTTCCTTCCGCGCAATCCTCCGCCGCCGGTCATGCCGCGCTTCTGGACGCTGCACGGGTCGTTCACGGGACTGGACGGGGTGAAGCTCCTCGCCGGGATCGGCCTGCTGATCCGCTGGATTTTCCGGTAAGCGGAACGCTGCGCTCTGCGGTCGCCGATAGCGGTTGATGATCCCTTGAAACCGCCGCCGCTGCCACTTTTCCCGACACCATCAAGGTTTGCGCCAGGCACTCGCTGCCTTCCGCGTACTGCTTACTGCCTGCTGCTTTCTGCCGACCGTCCGGCACGTCTGATTTGACACCCCCCGCCGCGTGGCGTAACCTAAGAGATCTGGGGGCGTACCGGTTTCGACGGGAGCCCTTGCGCTTAGGAGGCATGCCGGGGGTCCACACCACCCGTGATCGGCGTGGGACAATGACAACTGCCAACACGCAGTATGCCTACGCTGCCTAATTAATTAGGTGGCCGTCTCCTCCTTTAGGCCCGCATGAGGGAACGAGGCGTCGATTGGCGGGATGGCTTGGAATCAGTTGCCTCGGGATTCTGAGCGAGAGCCCTTCGCGGGGTAGAGGCTAGCTGACGGCTCGTTGTTGCCCGTTCCTGAGGGCCGCCGGCAAAAGCAGGAAGCGAACGAGATAAGCATGTAGGCTCCTAACCGTAAGTCTCTTCGGACGGGGGTTCGACTCCCCCCGCCTCCATCTTACCCCTTTGGAATCAGCTGGTTAAGTACATTTTGGGAGTGTATTTTA
>Ga0315282_10013877_pt1 | contig 12074 bp, 6 predicted proteins | sample YL17G07_20_MG_FD_203693 | JGI IMG/M metagenome (GOLD analysis project Ga0315282, IMG submission 203693) | Sediment microbial communities from Yellowstone Lake, YNP, Wyoming, USA - YL17G07_20 | ecosystem: Environmental > Aquatic > Freshwater > Lake > Sediment | place: USA: Wyoming | collected... | reverse complement strand
TCGGGGAAGTCGACCACTTTGTGGACTGCATCCTGCGCGACCGCGAGTCGCACTGCAACATCGCCGACGCCGTCAAGACGCATGAAATCTGCCTGGCTGGCGACGCTTCGGCCCGCGAAGGCAAGCCCGTCCGGCTGGCGCTGGAGTGAGACTCTCAACGTTGGCAGAGCGCGGCTGCGCCGCAAAGACAGAAAATCAAAGGGCAAAAATCTCTGAGCCGGCCGGGAGAGCCGTTCTGACAACACGAGTCTTACGACCATTGGGTTTGCGACCGTGATGAACTGGAACGGATCGTCCACTACATCGAGTCCAATCCGCTGAAGGCTGGACTGGTAGAGAAGATGGAAAACTGGCGGTGGTCCAGCGCGGCAGGTTCGTAGTAAGGCTGGACACGGCGGGAGCCTTATCCCACTACCGCACTGCCTCCAGCGCCGCCCTCGTGGACGCCGTTGCCTGGTCCCCATTTTCCTCCCGCCGGCTGAGGCGCACCCTCATGTGCGACCCCGTGTGGTGCAAAAATTCAAATGTGGCCGATGTAACATGTTACGCGCCGCCCCCGAGTCCCAATTTTGGGCCTACGGCACTCCCCTGGCGTGATCCACAACTCCATGTAGGAGAACAACTTAGGCTGCGGTTCACTTCTTGGACGTTGCGAGGTAGCCCGTTTGGCCAGGCCACCAGGTGCAGTTCCCCTCGCGGTCCCGCAGTCAGATTGGCAGGCTCCCTGCCGGCCAGACCTTCGAGGACCACCGTGCACCCCGACTCGGTGCGCCGGGCGAGACGGCACTCGCGGTCCAGGTACCCCGATCCCACGTTGTAGGCGGTGAACGGGCCCATGCTGGTCCGCACGATGCGCAGCTTGTGGGGGCCTCACGCTCTGCCGCCGTCGCCATCGCTTACGTCGGTTGCAACCACTTCGAGGCGCTCCATGGCAATGCCGCGGCCGGCAGCGGGTTCGCGGGCCGAGGAAGCGCGGGATTTAAATCCGACGGGCATCGGCGGGTTCCTCGGCTGAAAGGCTTGGCCGGATAGAAGCACTGCACAACCGCTCACAGCGGCGGCTGCAAAAATCGGTTTTCGCATAGAGATTCCTTAGTGCTGACAGGCTCACATCCAAAACCCAGGCAGCATCCGGGCGACATCATTCGATCTTCTCCTGCAACTGGCCCTCAATGCCGCTCGCGGCGATGCGACACGAACCTTGGCGCTTCGGTGTAGATGTACCACACCCCCATCACCCCCAGAAACGCCCAAGTATATTAAAATGCGCTCACGCAAAAGCCTGAGGAGTCTATTATAAAGTGATGCGTTTGGCGCCGGCTTGTGCGGCCTTGATCGCAGTCATCGCCGTCGTGGTTATGCTCCGTGCGGTGGCCGCACGCTCCCCGATCGCGTTCGAGGACGTGGCCGCTCGCGCCGGCATTCGCTTCGTCCTTAAGAATTCCGCCACTCCCCAAAAGCATCAGATCGAAACCATGGTCTCGGGCATTGCCGTCTTCGACTACAACAACGACGGTAAACCGGATCTCTACTTCATCAACGGCGCCGCCCAGCCCGCGCTCCTCAAGAGCGATCCGTCCTACTACAACCGCCTCTATCGGAACAATGGCGACGGCACCTTCACGGACGTGACCCTCGCGGCAGGTGTGCAGGGGGAGGGTTTCGCGACCGGCGTGGCGGCAGCCGATTACGATAACGACGGCTTCACGGACCTGTTCATCGCCGGCGTGAACCGCAACATCCTTTACCGCAACCGCGGCGACGGCACCTTCGAGGACGTCACCGCCAGGGCGGGCCTGGCGCACGATCCATCCCGCTCCAAACCATGGTCCATCGGCGGCGGCTGGTTCGATTACGATAACGACGGCCGGCTCGACCTGTTCGTCGTGAACTACTGCGTATGGGACCCCGGCCGCGAACCGCCCTGCATGACCGGCAACGTGCGCGTATACTGCCACCCCAAGTACTACCAGGGACTGCCCAACGCACTCTATCACAACAATGGCAACGGTACCTTCACCGATGTTTCCGCGCCCTCCGGCATCGCCGCCCACGTGGGCAAGGGGATGGCGGTGAACTTCCTCGATTTCGATGGGGACGGGCGGCTGGACGTGTTCGTCACCAACGACACCGTCCCCAATTTCCTGTTCCGCAACGAGGGCGGCGGCCGTTTCCGCGAAATGGGGCTGCGCGCCGGGGTGGCGTACAACGAAGATGGCCGGGCGGTCAGTTCCATGGGCTCGGAGGCGCGCGATATCGACAACGACGGCCGCGAGGACCTGTTCGTCGCGGCGCTGTTCAACGAGACTTTTCCACTGTTCCGCAACGCCGGAAAGGGCTACTTCATCGACATCACGTATCTCAGCGGCATCGGGCGCTATAGCCTGCCTTTCAGCGGATGGAGCAACGGCATCGTGGATTTCGACAACGACGGCTGGAAGGACCTGTTCGTGGCCTGCGGCGCCCTCGACGACAACTCCGAGGAGTACTCCCACCGTAAGTCGCGCCAGCGGAACATGGTGTTTGCGAACCTGGGCAACGGGCGGTTCGACGATGTGAGCGCGGCGGCCGGCCTGCACGAACCCGGCATGCACCGCGGCGCCGCCTTCGGAGACTTCGACGGCGACGGGCGGGTGGACGTGGTAGTGAGCCGCATTGGCGAGCCCGCCGAACTGCTCCGTAACACCTCGCCAGGCGCGAACCATTGGCTGGCGGTGCGCCTGCGCGGGCGCCGCAGCAACCGCGATGGCATCGGCGCCCTGATTCACGTGGTGAGCGCCTCCGGGGCCGAGTGCTGGAACCGGGTAACCACCGCGACCGGGTACGGCTGCTCCAGCGACCGCACGGCCTTCTTCGGGTTAGGGAAGGACGGCGTGGCGCGGCGCGTGGAAATTGCCTGGCCGGGCGGCGCCCGCCAGGTCTTGGAGAACGTAGCCGGGGACCGCTACCTCACCGTCGAGGAGCCCTGATTGCTCTGAAGGCCCTGCTGGCCGATCTGCATCTCGCGGTCGCCTGCTTCGGTCCGCTCCAGACGCAGGTATGCCCGCCCCAGCAGCAGGTGAGCGGCCCAATCGCGGGCGTCCAGCCGCACGGCCTTTTCCAGCGCCGCGGCCGCCTGCTCCACGCGGTCCAACTGCAGCAGCACGCGCCCCAGTTCGGTGTGGGCACGCGCCGAAGGGGACTGCGCGCGGGCCGCTTCCTCCAGCGGCGCCAGGGCTTCTGCCGTCCGCCCCTGCCGGTAGAGGAAACTCCCGAAATCGACCCGCGGGTCTTCGCTGGGGGTTGCCCGGCCGCGGCTCAGCCGGATGGCTTCCCGGAAGTTCCGCTCGGCTTCGGCGGTGCGGCCCAGCCACTCGAAATTCCGCGCGAGCGCCCGATAGACCCTCCAGCGGCGGTCTTTGGGGACCGCGCGCAAGGCCTTTTCGAACGGCTGGACGGCGTCCTCGTAGCGGCCCAAAGCGAACAGGTTCCGGCCGTAGTAGTAACAGGCCTCCTCGTCCGCGGCGCGCAGCGCGCAAGCACGCGCCAGCGCCTCGGCCGCCGCCTGCAAATGCCCCCGGCTGGCGCGCACCAAACCTAGCGCCTTCCATGCCGCGGCATCGGAAGGCCGGGACTGCACCTGCGCGGCAAGTTGCTGTTCGGCCTCTTCAGGGTTCTGCGGCACGGCGGCAGCCGCAAGCGCGACCAGCGCCACACCCGCAAGCCTGTCGATCAGCCGCACTCCATACAGCCTACCAACTCATACGCACGCTTAACTGCATGACCCGTGCGCTCTCGGAGACGCACCCAGCCGCGGCTGAAGGTCATAGCCCGTCGTCACCGTCCCCTGCGGGCTGGTCCGCGAACGGGCCGGATCATACAGCGAGGTGACTCCCGTGCTGGAGTTGACCGGGTCCGGAGTGGTCGACGTGGTCAGCACGTTCAGCCAGTCATGGCGCATCTGCGCCTTGATCAAGTTGGTTTGAAGCTGGCCGTAAGTTGGATTCTCGTCTTTGACAGCATCCGCACAGGCCGGCTACCGCCCGGTGTCCGCGAGCGCGGCGAGGTGGTCGATGAAGTCGGGCGCCACCCGCGTGTATTGCGTGAACTCCTTGCCCCAGCCGCCCATGGCCTTGAGCGCGCTCGGCGTGCCCTCGATGAGGACCCGCGCGATGTTTGGGTCCTGCGTGCGCCGGTGCGCGAACACTAGGCCGTCGAACAGCAGGAAATTCAGCCCTGGCGTCGGCCTCGTCCTGGGACAGGATGTGTAGCGGAACGCCTGGGCGTCCGCCACCCACATGTCGTTGATCAGAAATCGCGCGGCGCGCACGATGGAGTCGGCTATGCGCTCGTCCCCTGTCGCCTCGTAGTAGTGCTTCAGGCCGGTGAGCAGAACGCCCACCATGAAGCCGGTGTTGCCGAAGTGCCGCGGAACGCACTGGCAGTGGTCCACCGTAAGCTGCCGCCGCCAGCCTCCATCGGCGGTCTGGCGCTCCAAGAGGCGCTCGATGATAATCTTCGCGGCATTCAGATAGAACCGGTCGTTCGTGGCGTTGTACAAGGCCATCGTGAGCGTCAGGTGCCAGCCGGGCTGGCGGCAGTTGCTGAAATCGTAGTTGCGCGTGTAATAGCTGTCGTAGCGCTCCGCGGTCTGTTTGGCCGTCTCCAATGACCGGCGATCGCCCGTGAGGTGGTAATAATCGAGATGGCCTTCGACGAAAGTGTGGTCCACGCTCATCGTGCCCCTCGGAAATCCTTTCCCCTCGAACGGGCTCTCGCGATAGTAATCGCCCGTGTGGCCGATGCAGTGCAAATAAACGCCGCCTACTTGCATCGCGTTGGTATGGCTGTGGACGGTGTCCACGTCGCGGTTGTGCCACTCCATCTGCTCGGCGGCGCGGAAGAAGCGCAGATCGCGCGTGCGGGCGAACTGGAGGAAGAAGCCGTGCTGGGTGTCGTACTCGCTGTTGCCCCAGTTGATGACGCGCTCCCCCCACCAGTCGCCAAAGTTGAGCAGGCCGAATTCCCGGTTGGTCTCGCGGTTCTGGAGATAGGCATCAAAGCTGCGGGCGACCGCCACGTCGTACTGCGCGATGACGCCCGCGGGCTTCGGCAGGGCTAGCTCACCGAGGGCGCGGCTGGCGGCGTACCATGCCGGGGGCGCGGTGGCGAACAACGGCCACCGCTGCCCACGCAGCGGCGAGGGCGGCGCGCCGGCGGGCTCGAAGTCGAGCCACAGATCGTGCGTCTTGCTGACGCCCTGCCGCAACTTGTAGCCGCCATTCTGCAGGTAGAAGTAGATCCGGTGCTCGTCCATCGTGCCCTTGGCCCCGGCGTACTCGTCTTCCCGCAACGGCGGGCACAGCCCGAGTTCGAGTCCATCGGCGGTGACGGCCAGGTCCTTGGGATAATTCTGCCAGAAGTCGCGCACAGCCAGGGTCACGGAGTGTTTGCGGTCACGCCACTCCCCCCAGCCCGCGGCGCGCTTGCCCTCTGCAACGGCGTTGCCGCGCCCGCCGGAAACGGCATAGCGGTCATCCGTGTGCTGTTTCAGGATCACGCCGCCGTCATCAAGCAATACGCCGGACTCCTGGCTCGCGTCCCCGAGCGCCCAGTGCCGCTTGGAACCCGCACCCGCGGCGAGCGGTACCCGCAACGACAGCCCCTTGATCGTGGTAAAGTCGCTCCCGCCGAAATCGTTGACGAACGTGTGCTGCACGCGCAGGAACCGGTGGCCGGCATAGGCGTGGAACCGGACGGTGTAGGCGAACAGCTTTCGCCCGCCGGCCGCGCGATGCGATCCGCTCACGCGCACCACCGCGCGCAAGGGGCCATTTTCCTCCACCTTGACCTCGTCTGGAGCACTCAGGGTGCTGTACACCGTGCCATCCACCGCCGTCAGGTAAAAGGCCCCCGACCGCCCGGGCGAGATCACTCTCGCCCCGTCGAGCAACACGGATTCGAGGAAGCCAAAGCGCTTTTTGCTGACGGTGAACTTCAGCGGGCCGGTGGTGACCGTCACCCCTCCGGCATCTTCCGTTACTTTCAGTTCCGAGGAGACCGGCTTGCGGCTGACCGCAGACCCGTACTCGAGCAGGTAGGCGCCGCCGCTTGCCTGGGCGTCCAGCAGCGCCCATTTCACGCTGCCGTCGTCCCACCGCGCGAGGGTCTGCGTTTGCAGCGGGGCCTCCCGGCCCTGCGAATCCAGCATCCGGAGTCGCGCGTGGGAACCGAGCGCCCCTTTCGGGAAGGGCACGCCGGCGGTCACGGGAAATACGACCGCTTTCGCCGAAGGCTCAACCTGGAGCTGGACGCGGGCGCTGGCCACGCTGCCACGGACGGCCGGGCCTGCCTTGGTAGTGAACGACTGCCACCCGCTCGCCACGGGGCTCCCGTCGCGCGCGACCGCCGTGATCCGGTACTGGTATGCGGCGTTGGGCTGGAGCGGCGTGAGCACCACCCGGTGATTCGCCATCGCCAGTTCCTCGTTCACCCGCTGGGTGGCGCCGCCCACCCGTTTCCATTCAACGACGCACGCGACCGGCCAGTTCGTAATCCAGGTGACGGCCGCCCCGGAGGTGCCCGGCTGCGCAAAGACCTCCCGGATCGCGTGCACGATCCGCCGCGGTTCCGGCTTGGCACGCAACAGAAGCAGGTCTTCCGTGCGGTACGTGCCCTCGGACGTCAGCGCCCGCAACTCGATCGTATCGCCCGCCTTCAGGCGCTCCGGCTGCGTCAGAAAGAACAGTTTCTGGCGATTGTCGTCCAGGTTGGCGACAGCGACGCCGCGCTCCGAGCCGTTCACCGAGATCCGGATGCGCTCGTCCCCGGCGCCGTCGTAAAAAACAAACGCCGGGTAAAACGTTCCGGCAGACGGGACCGTCGCGACGATGCGGCCACCCGCCGCCGAGCGCCGCACCGAAGGCGTCCGGTACGGGGCCCAGTCGTTTTCGAATCCCTCCAGCCGGCAGTTCAGCACCGGCAGGACCACGTTCTGCGGGTCCTTGGATATTGCGTCGATAATGTCCAGCCCGAAGGTGGACTCCACCCCGGAGGCCGCCATCGCCGCCGAGGCGATTGCAAACAGGCACGCTAGTTTGGAAATGCAACTCATGTTCACTCCTCCAGCCGCGCACTTAGGCGGATATACGCCGACCTACCCACTCGAGACTGCGCGCCAGCGCCCGGTAAACTCGTCAGCGGTGTTCCTTCCTGCGGCGCCCAACGCACAGGGTCACCCCGGCGCCTGGCGACGCATCGCCATCCAAACCGCCGCGTCGGAAGGCCGGGAGTGCACGAGCGCGGCCAATTGCCGTTCGGCCTCCTCGAAGCTGCCCGAGCCGGCCTACCAACTCATGCGCAGGCTCAACTGCATCACCCGCGCGCCGGAACCGGAGGTTCTTGTGCTGAGCACGCCGTCTCCGCCGACGCTGTTCGGGTTGCCGGGGTGGTTGAGCACGTTGAAGAAGTCCATCGTGAACCTGACTATCCAGCGCTCGTGGATGGGGACCTGCTTGAAGAGCGATGCGTCCAGCCCCCGTTGCCGCACGGAGGGGAAGAACTGGTTACGCCAGGGATGGAGGTTGTTGTCGTAGGTGGTGCGCTGCAGGGTCCCGTCCTTGAGCGTCAGCCAAATCGTGTTGCTGCCATAGTAGGAATACAGAGGATCGCTCGTGCTCGGGTTCTGCGGCCAGGCGATCAGCGGCTGGCCTGCGGGTTTGTAGTCCTGCGGCACTCCCATGACCCCGTTCGGTTTTCCGTTCGCGGCAACGCTGTTGATCTGATTGGGCGGGATGTAACCATTCCACCAGAGGTATCCGGGGTAACAGGCGCCACTGCGGCAATCCTGGATCGGGTACTTGTATCCGTAAATTTCAATTTTGTTGCCGTTTGGATAGATGTTGGTCGGTAGATTGAAAAACGTATTTTGTAGCGAACCCAAACCGGCCACCTGCCATCCCCCGATGAACCGGTCCAAGACCGGGCCGGCGCTGTGCGCCAGCCATTTGCCGCGGCCGAAGGGCAGCCCCGCGATCCAGTTCCAGCGCACCTGGTGCTTCGGGTACACGCCGTACAAGCCCGCTTCGCCGGTGTCCCGGCCGTAGTTCAGGAAGCGGATGCGCTGGTCCAGACCGGTGGGAACCGCGCCGGGCAGAAACGTGTTCAGGCTGGGGATGGGGTCCTTACCCTCCGAGCCGCCGGCGGAGTATGTGTTCCCAACCACGTAGGTGAGCTGGAAGCCAAGACCTTTTTCGAACCTGCGCTCCAGTTCGAACTGCATGCCGCTGAAGTTTGAGTAGCCTTTCTTGGTGTACTGGCCGATACCGCCGAAGACCTGCTGGTCATAGGGCCGCTCCGCCACGTTCGAATAGGCGCCCGTGGGCAAAGGTAGGCCGGTGGTCGCGTACCAGACGTACGAGTTTGGATTGTCGTTGTAATTGACGTATTGTTCCATGTTGCCGCCGTAGTTACCGACATACGCGGCGCGCAGCAGGGTGTTCGACATGACTTCGCGCTCGATGGTGAAGTTCCAGTCCTGCACGCGCCCGTCCGGCTGGTGCGGGTCCCGGACGCTCACGCCGGCGAAGCCGCGGGACAGAGTGCGCGTGTCGTTCAGGTCAATCGCATTCCGGCTGTTCAGCCCGGCGATGATGGTGGGAGCGGAGCGCAGGCCGAGGTTCGAAATGCCATCCGGTGAAAGGCTGGCGCTGGTCACGCTGTAAGAGAAGGAAGCGCGCGAGGGGGAGCTTGCCAGCGTACCGGACCACGAGCGGTACGGCGTCGCGTAGGTCGAAATGCGGTACCCGCCGCGAACCGCGGTCGTGCGCTTCCCGCCGCCGATGCGGTAGGCGAAACCCAGCCGCGGATCGATATTGTCCCAGTTGGTGTACACCAGCGAGCGCGGCAGTCCTGCATCCTTGTAGCTGATCAAACGCCCGCCATACGCCTGGATCAGATTGGCTATGGATGGCAACGCCGCGCCTTTGCGGTACATCGTATCCAAGTCCGACGACAGCACGATGGCGTGCTTGTCCAGGTCGAAGCTGGTGTCCAAGTAGTTCTTGTCGTGCACCGGCGGCCGGAACTCGTATCGCACGCCGAGGTTCAGGGTGAGGCGCGAGGTCACCTTGAAGTTGTCCTGGAAATACCCCGCGATCTCTGAGTCGCGGAGGTGCACCCAGCCGCGGCTGAAGGTGGCGCTATAGTTGCCTACGCCGATGAACATGTTGGCCAGGTCGTAACCCGTCAGCGCCGTCGCCCCCGGGCTGGTCCGGGAAGTGGCCGGATCATACAACGAGGTGGCACCCGTGCTGAAACTGGTCGACCCCGACGTGGTCGGTACGGTCAGTACGTCGAGCCAGTTATGGCGCAACTGCGCGCCGAACTGGAACTCGTGGCGGCCCAGCACCCAGGTGAAGTTGGTTTGAGCCTGGCCGTAGATGAAGGGCTGGTAGAAGACGCTGTAGTTGTTTCCGCCGAACTGGTAATTGGTGAGGCCCATGCCTGAAATCGGCGGGTAATTGCTGGCGCTAAGTGGGTTGGGAAGCCCGTACTTATCGATGAAATTGGTCACGCCGCCGTCGCCCGGGCCGCGCCACTGCACGTCGCGGTTCACACTGATCAGGCTCTCCACGAACAACCCGGGCGAAAACATATGCACCCAGTTGGCGGAAACCTGCTTCGACGGTGCCCAGCGTACCGTCGCGGAGGAGGCGCCGTCCAGCATGGTCTGATAGGAGCCGCTCTGATAGTACTGCCGGGCGTAGTTATGGGTGTATCGGGCAAACAACTGGTCGCGATCGCTGAAACGGTGATCGATCCGGGTGGTGATGGTATAGGTCTTGGTCCAGTTGGGTTCCAGGCCCCACCAGTTCACATCAATCAGCGGGTTCACGTCCGGCAGCGTGGGCATGGGCGTGACCGCCAGCAGTTGTTTGGACAGCGGGCTCTGCCGGGAGGGGTCGATCACGTTGACTTGCCCGCCGTAGGCAAACGGCTGCCGCTGCCATGTGCTGGTGTCGGTGCTCCAGGGGTCATATAACCGGTACATGCGTCCTTGAGAATCGAGCAACCCGCGGAAGTCCCCTTTGCGCATCGCCTCGGTGGGGACGCGAAAACTCTGCGTAGTGGGCGAGTTGGTCTTGTTGGCTTCCCAGCCGAAGAACCAGAAGGTGCGGTTTTTGCCGCTGTAAACCCGCGGGATGAATACCGGGCCGCCTCCGGAGGCGCCATACTCGTGCCGGTTCAAATAGGGCGGCTTGGTCCAGTAGTCCTGCCGCTTCCTGGCTACTCCGATCCCGCTGTTGCGGCCTACCTCGAATATGGAGCCATGCAGCTCGTTGGTGCCGCTCTTGCTGGACATGATGATGCTGGTCGGCTGGGAGTATTTGGCGGAAGCCCCGTTGGCCTCCACCCGGAACTCTTCGACCGTGTCCAAGCCCGGCGGCCGTTGCTCCTCCCAGCCCTCCCACACTTCATTCTGCTGAGCTCCGTCCATGGTCTCCCCGGCGGTACCGAAACGTAAGCCGTAAGCGCGAAAGCCCGAGGACCCGTTCATGCCGGGAACGGTCAGAATCAAGCTGCCGAAGCCGCCCCGGCCGTTGAGCGGAAGCTGCTCGATGCGTTTCTGCTCGATCACGTGTCCCAGCGACGGGTTCTGCACCTGCACGACCGGCGTCACGTCCTGGACGGTTACCTGCGTGGCGGCCTGCCCGACACTGAGAGTCACGTCCACCACCGCCTCTTCCTGCACCCGCGCGGTCAGGGTGGCCTGGTATGTCTGCATGCCCGGGGACTCGACCTTCAGACTGTACGGGCCCGGGATGACACCCGGAATGGTATAAATCCCGACGGCGTTGGTCCTTGTGGTACGGGCCACGTTGGTGGCCGTGTTGGTCAGGGTGACGCCGGCGTCCGGCACCACCGCATTGGAAGAATCGAGTACCGTGCCACGGACGGTGGTGGTACTGGCCTGCGGCCACGCGGCAGTGGCCAGCAGCAGCAACACAACAAGTGACTTGCGCATCACCAACTCCTTAACGAGCTTCCGCTCCCGGCCGCAACCGGGTGTATAGCCAGGCGTCCTCGCGCTCGTTACGGTCGCCGTAAGCGGCCGCGAAGAACCCGGCGCCTCCGTTGTAAATGGGAACCAACGCCGACTTGCCGAGCAGGACGGCTGCCAGGTGCAGCAGCGTCAGCGGTTCCAGCCGGTCAAACTTCGCGTACTGGTGATTTTTGCTGAGCGTGAAAAAGTTCTTTTGATACCGGGCGGCCAGAATGTTGTCGCCGATCCGTTGCGCCATGGCCAGAAACTCGGACCGGCGCGTCTTCTTGTGGAGTTCGAGGAAACCCAGCAGCGCCGTAGGTTCCGCCTCCGGTGTGGCCAGATTCAGATTTGGTTTCGCGCCCGCCTTCGCGCCAATATCCCCAAACTCGTTGCCCCGCGCGATGGACCGGGCCATCTGCCACATGAACCCGTCTCCCGTCATCCGGACCGCTAGGGCGTACGTCCAAAAATCTTTAGCGCCCGCGCGCCCGGCCTTCAAGACCCTCCCCTTCGGGCCGAAATAGCCGTCCTTTTTGCAGACGTAGCCCTCCATGCTGGTACCGTCGGTCAGCATGGGGATGAACGAGAAGTCTTTCTCGCGGTACGCCGACTTGCCCCAGGCGGTGAGTTCTTCAAGAGACCACTTGGTGAACTCCGCGCCATCGGTGCCCAGCATTTCTCCCAGGTAAAACTGGCAGACCCGCGGGCAAATCTCCGGCGTGCTGCCATAGCACGGGAACAGCGTGCCCTCGACGACGTAATGGCCCTTGAAGTCGTCGCCATACTGGTAAATCGCGCGGTCGCCCAGGATCTTGCCTACGAAGTCGCACCACGCGTTGGTCTGGCTGAACTGGTATCCGCCGATGCCCGTCTTCGGATTGCGGGTTTCCACGTAGCGATTCGCCAGCCGCTTGCTCCACACCAACGGCTCCGGATCTCCGGTGAATTTGCTCAGCATGGCCGCAGCATAGTACAGGTCACTGCCCGCGTTGATAAACGTCAGTCCCTTGCCCCAGAAGAACACTGGATCGCCCTTGTACTCGTTCTT
>Ga0315282_10013875_pt1 | contig 12074 bp, 11 predicted proteins | sample YL17G07_20_MG_FD_203693 | JGI IMG/M metagenome (GOLD analysis project Ga0315282, IMG submission 203693) | Sediment microbial communities from Yellowstone Lake, YNP, Wyoming, USA - YL17G07_20 | ecosystem: Environmental > Aquatic > Freshwater > Lake > Sediment | place: USA: Wyoming | collected... | reverse complement strand
TGCCCCTTCTATGGATGCATAACATGCAAAACATGAGGGTGGAATGGCCATCCAAGAAAAACAAGAAGCCCGCAGCGATAGCTTCCACGGAAAAAACTTCTCCGCTGCTGCTCCCGGTAAAGAACTATGTGCTTTTAAAACGATTCACATCCAAGGAGCAAAGACGGCGCCTTGATTCAGCAGTGCTAAAGCAATCCGAGTTCCCCCACGAATCCGTGGGAATAGAAAACCATGTGAATTATATTCATAAGCCAAAGGGGAATTTATCCGTCGGGGAGGCTTTTGGCATAGCCGCACTTCTGAATACTGGTTTAATTGATAATTATTTCAGGTCGCTCAACGGGCATACGCAGGTAAATGCAACCGAGATTAGAAACCTTCCCTTGCCTGACCTCTCTGTAATAAAGAAGATCGGTGAAGTTGTGTCCAAGGCAAAAGAACTACCAGCTAATCTGGACCAAATGATTGGCTCCCAACTCGGAATTGATGCTGAAATCATCAGACATCTTATCTCCTTTTCCTGATAGAGGCAGTTACATCACACGGACCGCTTTCTCCTAAGAGGCAGATTGAATTGGAGAAGGTGCTTGTAGGGTGCAAGGCAAAGAAAGTTTACATCAGTGCATTTCCTGATTTTCGGGAATTCAAAAGGCATATCGATAACATTGCCTGGGAAACGGAAGTCTGGATAGAAGCGAACCCCGCCCATATGATCCACTTCAACGGCCCAAAATTCTTAACAGTATATGAATAAAAGGAGAGTGGATAGAAAGACTGGAGTTGTGGTCGGTCAGGAGGGAGAGAAAGACGGCGAATGGGAAGAAGGCATTTTCCCAGTTGGCGGTTAGTCCGAAGAAGTGGCAGATTTGAAGGAGCATCTTAAAATGCTTTAGAACCTACGTCCCGTTATTTTTATGGGCAGTCAAGATGATCAAGATTCATCGGTATGGAGCCGGGTTTGCATGAGCGGATTAACCTGACACTGATAATGTTCTTGTAAACAACCTTCGTTGATATTGTAAAACCATTGGAAATCTCGGTTGCTGGACAATAAAGGGTAGGTATTTTCTTAAAAAAGGACTTTTTCTACAGACTCGTTTAGGTAGGGTCCGATGAACCGCACTATATATGGTTTGAAATTCATTAACTCTAGTTACTTCGGAGGTGGTCTAATGACAGAAAAATATCCGGCGCTGAAGTATAAGAATTATTCTCTCGAAAAAGATGGAACTCTAACGGTAAAATTGAATTCTTGGCAGAATTATAGAGATGAAGTAGAAAAGTTTAAAAAATATGCATATATATGGCGCGGGCAACGCTGCGATTGGCCTCTCATACCATTATTTTATCGAGAATACGACGATAAAAATGGAAAGCTTCAACATCTACTGAATGATTTTAAAAAGTCTGTTCCAGATGAAACAGGCCTCGATAGTTTTTTCCAAATGATGCGGAGAACAAAAAAATTTGAAAAAATTTTCAATGAATACTATGAAATAATCAAACCGAGTAATGATAAAGATAAAAATGTTAATAAGGATAAATATAAAGAAGATTTCATTGCTGATATTTATTGGGCCATTGGTCAACATTACGGTTTGAAGACCCCACTTTTGGACTGGACTGAGGACCCGTTTTGGGCTGCATTTTTCGCTTTTCGGAAACAAGATCCCAGCAACAATAATACCTACAGATATGTTTTGGGCCTTAATAAAAAGACAGGAAGATTGTTACACATACAAGAAGAAGACAAGAAGGAGCGTTACATTGAGTTTCTGCCCGGTCTGGGATCCATACAGGAGATATTAGAGGAAGAAGATAGTAAACATGAGAAATTTAAGATGATGTTTGAAAGGATCAAAAATCAGAAAGGATTATTTACCCGAACGTTAAAAAAAGAATGTATAGAAAGACATGTAAGTAGATGTTATAAAAAATTTAAGGAAAAAGATGGAGATGAATTTATTTTGCTTATTAAAATTGCGATTCTGAAGGATAATCGAAAGGATTTTCTTGAATATTTGGAGAAGGAGAAAGAGATAAATTATAAGAAAATGTATCCCGACTTACAAGGAGCGGCCTTACACTGCAATCTAAAACTTGAATCGGATAATTTTGATAAATAAATAGGGACACCGACCATTAAGAGAGAAATGAATATTAGACTGCCTAACAACTTACTAGCGGGATAGCGTCGGTAGTTTAAGCGGAGGTGCAAAGGGGTAGTTTGTAAAAGGAGGTATGCTATGAGTGTGCCGAGCAAAGCGTATGAGTTCTTGTAAGTAAAAGTTTTACTTGGGTAAAGGTTAGCCACCAGCCCAACACTTAATCCCACATTTAGCCTGCTATGGGGTTTCAAGCTTAGCTGGCTGGATGGTGCGGGAAGCGGGAGGTATCGAGCCATAGCGAGAGCGAACCGATTGAGCCCCGAAATCTACCAGCGTGTCGGAGGCCGATACTGTTCATTAAGGAGCAGGCAGCATTCTTATAACCGTAAGCGGCGAGGTTATGAGAACCCGACGGGGTCTGAGAGGATGGCGAGATATCAAATGGAATTCATATGAACTCGGGAGGGCCGATGTATTCTCTAAGAGAATGCTGTGACAAGCCTATAGACGGTAAGGAACGGCAAGATATTATACATTGGCCGTCGGACTACTCCATAGTATCGAGGAAGTCCGTGAAAGCGGATGGAGAGAAGGGGGTAGCGGTAATGTGAAGGGGTGTAAGGGAGACATCTGCCGGACACACAGAACTGGGGGACAGATGACAACGGGACTTGCGTCTCTAACTCTACGAGCCAGAGAAGATCCAAAGTGCAAGTTTATCTCTTTGGCACATTTACTGACAGAGGATTTTCTCAGGGAATGTTTCTGGGAGCTGAAAAGGGATAAGGCTTCAGGGATTGATGGGGTAACGGTTCAGGGGTATGAAGTCAACTTAGAGGAGAATCTCAAGGATTTAGTGGGAAGGTTGAAAGCGAAACGGTATCGACCCCAGCCGGTGAGACGGGTGTACATTCCCAAGCCTGATGGAGGTAAGCGGGGTTTAGGGATACCGGCGGTGGAAGATAAGATCGTTCAGATGGGGATCAAGAAGATACTTGAGGCGATCTTCGAGGTTGATTTCATGGATGTGTCATTTGGATTTCGACCTAACCGAAGCTGTCACGATGCCTTAGATGTGCTGGACAAAACGATTATGACCAGGCCCATCAACTATGTGGTGGATATGGATATTGAGAAATTCTTTGATACCATAGACCACGGGTGGCTCATGAGATGCTTGAGGGAAAGGATAAGAGACACAAGCTTATTGCGGCTGATTGGGCGTTTCTTAAAGGCAGGAGTAATGGAAGAGGGCAAGTATATAGAGGTGGACAAAGGGACTCCACAGGGAGGCATCATCAGCCCGATACTTGCCAATATTTATCTCCATTACATTTTGGATTTGTGGTTTGAAAAGGCTGTTAAGAAACAGTTAAAGGGGTATGCTCAACTGATCCGATACGGGGATGATTTCATTGTTTGCTTTCAAAGTGGCAGTGAAGCAAAGGCCTTTGAGGAGATGTTGAGGCAACGGCTGGATAAGTTTGGGTTAAAGATCGCCGAGGGCAAATCGAGGGTCATCGGGTTTGGTCGTTATGAGTGGGAGAAGGCGCAATGAGAAGGCAAGAAAGTGGCGAGCTTTGATTTTCTGGGATTTACGCACTATTGCGATAAGACCAGGAGAGGGAAGTTTAAGTTAGGACGGAAGACGAGTAGCAAGAGGTTCAGGCAAAAGATGAAAGCCATGAAGCAGTGGTTAAGGAGTGTTCGTAACCAAGTGAAGTTAGCAGAGTGGTGGAAGGTATTAAGGCTAAAGCTGGTCGGACACTACCGTTATTATGGGCTAAGTGGCAATCTCCAGGCATTAAGGAAGTTCTTTCGGGAGGCTTCAAAACTTGCATACAAATGGATCAACAGACGGAGCCAGAAGAAGAGCTATACCTTTGCTCAATACTGCAAGTTTAAGAAATACAATCCTTTGCCCGAACCGAAGATATATCACCTGACTTATACTCTGTCCTCGTATTGAGGAGGCATTACCGAAGAGCCGAATCTGGGAAATCCGGACGTTCGGTTCTGTGAGGGGCATTAAATAACCAGAAAGGAGGTTATAAAAGATGTCTACTCGACAGAAGCTATTTATTTTCGTGGGAATTATGTTATTGGTTTCCGTTTCCATCGCCAACGGGGATAGTTTCCGCTGCGGAAACCGGGTTGTCAGCACAGGCGATTCAAAAATGGAAGTCATCAGTAAATGTGGGCCTCCGGACGATTCAGAAACGATTTCGTATGATACGAAAGGCTCCGTATCCACTGGGGGAAGTGTCGACTTGAGAACAAGGAAAGTGGATAAGCTATATTACAATTGCGGAGATGGTAGATTTATCCGAGTACTAACTTTGATTGGTGGCAAGCTGGTAAGGATTGAAAACGGGGGATATGGTTCAGGCCCTACAAAGTGCGAATGATATTGATGGTCATTGGGTAGTTATTAAACATTGCCTAGCATTTACTCAGTGCTCTCTATAAGGTCTTTTTGATTGAAACAGGAAGTTAAGTGCCCTCAAACCTTTTACCGCTCATGCTTCGCCTTAGGCATTTACAGCCAGACAAAGTGGCATGGAAGTATCATCTGTCCAATGACCTTGTTTAAGATTGGAAAGTCCCCCTCCCACCATATCATTAATGGGCTCAAATGTGAAAGTCAGGATTTGACTATACAGACATTGTCAAGTGTGATGGTGACTTTTTCCTAAAATTCAAAATAGGACATTTTGGCATATCATGCTTGTTTTCAATTGGTAATCATTGACGGTCTTTTTGCTCTTGACATACAACTCCATTCTTCATATATTTGAATCACCCAAAAGCGAACTTTTGTCAATTCTGTGACTGGGGGAAAAGAAGATGGTATTATCGAGTCTCGATAACAACAAGGCCGTGCGAGGGGAAAATTCCCGTAAAGAATTGAAAAGAAGTAACTTTTATGCAGAGTTGGCTTAGGGGCTATTTAGAGTTATACTGGCCCAAGAACAATCGGATAAAAATTTTATATAGACCAGTATAATTAGCACTTAGGTAAACCCCCGGCTCTGCCGGGGGACTCGCAGAGTTTGACATTTTCGGGAATATGCATTTCTATCATGCATTTGTACCTGGGATCAAAACCCGATGCTATACAGTACGACCCATTGGGTTAAGGTTTTCTTATTCTTTTCCGATTGCGATCAGGCCCCTTTGAGGGGCCAGCAATCGTAAAGCCCCCGGCTTTGCCGGGGGATACTTACTATTGTTAGACGATGCCAACCAGAGTCCGGAGGACATGATGACCCGCCGCAAGCTTCTCATTGCAGTAATCGTAGCAATCTTTTCTGTTAGCCTTTTGGCAACTTTGACGACATCAGCCCCGCAGATACGCGAGGCGCGGGCGGACGACGCCTCTATGTTCGTTGCCGGCACCGAGATAAGACTGGGGGTGCCGAAAGAGCCCCTGCTCAGCAGCTTGCGTTCCCGGTATGTGCTCACCCAAACCAGCACCGACTCATATTTCTTCTGGGAGGGGACAGGCTCTGGCGCCAAACTATTAGGAGGTGTCGCCTTTCGGAACGATCGGGTGTCTTGGGTGAGCAGAGATTGGGGTACGTTCTGTGGAACGAACACTCTCAAGTTCGCGACTGAGCTGCACTCAGCCCTCGACAGCTTACAGAGCGCCAGTGGACGCCCGGTGGTCGCGTACGCGTCGAAAACCCAGGGGGCCCCAGGACTAAGAATCACGGCGATCCAGTTTTCGTCAGGACCGCGCCAGCTGACGCTGTCAATTGCGGAGGGAAATGAGGCCAAGGCCAAGAGCGGCGAATGCGTCTCGCTCCAAGAAACCCTCAGCGCGAAGTGATCTGTACAGGCGACGAATGGTAAAGAGGATAGGGGGGGCGTAGGTTCTAAAACAACTTGACAGTTGAAGCAAAATAGTGGGGCATCAGGGATAAGGAGGTTCTAAGACTTGTTCATTGATACGGGGGCACCAAGTAAAGCCAATACTTTTTCAGAATCGGCGCGAATTATGTTTTTGATACTAACTGCTCTATTTTCGCCCATCCATCTTTGAAATTTATGTCAAGCTCACAATCGGCAAGAAGAAGCGTGCCCAGGAGGGTGTCTTCCGACCGGGATGCCCCAACAGCAACTTCTTGAATTCTGCCAAACCATTTGATCCTTCCCCTGAAGAGATCCAATTCCACAATTTTCCCGTCGGCAAGTTCGGTGTCGATTGTTCCGAGAAATTCTAAGCCCATTTCCTGAATTTTGTTTTCCGATAATATCACTTCTCCGTTATAGCCAGTATCGATGATCGCACTCAGTTCGATTTCTTCATCCATTGCTGATATCAACTTGAGTCTCACAAAGGGAGTGAGGGTAGAACGATCAACATAACCGTCCATTTCTACCATTTTACCCTCCATCTCTTAAGCAGAACAGCCGCTTTGTATCCAACCTTCATTACATGAAATGCTTTTTCGGGATATTTAGCCTTGCCGTTTTTGATCGCTTCAAGGGGCGTGGAGCCTAAAAAATAGTCCCCTGAATCCACCTCAATGGCGACAAATTGGCCATAGCAGGATGCCTCCAGAGTCTGTTTGAGGCGTTGGCTGTAAATCATTCTTGCTTTAACAGCTAACGCTTTGTGACCGTTTTCTCCCATGAGCTTCACCTCCTTGAGAATAGTTGAAAGGAACGATATATTTACCGAGCATCGAAACTCATGCCTCTTAACATGAGTCCTCCATCTTGACCCTGATACTCATTGTAGGGAATTATCTGGAAGCTGTCAACGCATATTCTAGTCCAGGGATTACTATCTAAAGATGTATCCTTTTAATTTCTTTGAACACCCCAACTATTGTGAAAAAATTTGGGGTCAAACCTTCAAAATTCGATTGACAGGGGTTTTGAATTGAATACAATAGAGACCCCGAAGGCAAACCTATCCCAGATTATACAGAACATCAATACGAGCTATACGGTTTACATCAACCGGAAATATCAAAGGAGCGGGCATCTGCTTCAGGGGCGGTTTAAGGGGATTCTTGTGGATAAGGATGGATATCTTTTGGCATTGAGCCGGTACATTCATTTAAATCCTGTGAGGGTAAAAGTGGTTCAATAGCCTGGGGGTTATCGATGGGCGAGTTATAGAGCATTTATAGACAGGAGGGCGGGGCATTGGTTGGTTGATACTGCAGATACGCTCTTCTATTTTTCTAAGGAGAGGAAAAAGGCTATAAAGGCGTATCGAGAATTTGTAGAGAAGAATGGAGGAATAGAGGAGAACCCGTTTAAAGCCATGGAGGGAGGGTTGCTCCTCGGAGATAACCGATTTAAGGCGAAGGTCAGGAGACTGATTGATAGGGTGAAGGTTGATGAAGAGATTCCGCAGGCGAAAAGGCTTCGAAAGAAAGCATCAATAAACGCTGTCATCGAGGTTTGTGAGTTGTTTTATGGAAAGAGTCGGGAGGAGTTGGTGAGGAGGGGAAAAGGGAAAGAGGAGCGGCAGGTGGCGATTTATTTGTCAAAGGTCATGAGTGGAGAAACAGTGGGAGATTTTGGATGAGAGCTGTATCAAGCGTGGCGTCATCTCAGGTTTTCTCTTCGCTTATTCCCTCGCCAAGAAATACTTTTAATCCAACGGGTGAGGCATTTGCGTAAATGGACTCCATCACATCCAGAAATTTCTCTTCCCCCCGCCAGAAGGGAAAGCTTCCAAGTCTTTTGGGAAGGGCTGCAGCTATTGAAGGAATAGAAACTTCTCCAAAGATATCATCGGAGATCGATTCGCCATTCCAGAATTTGGAAATATCAGAGGTTAATGCCTCCTCATCCTTATGAAGGGGTTCCTGTTTTGGCTTAGCCTTCTTTTGGGTGACCTTTTTGTCTGATCGGCTTAGCGTTACGATAAGGTCTTCACGGTTCATACCACGAAGCTTGAAGATTAGAAATGGGTCGCGGTCAAACTCCTCGGCCAACAGGTAGTAGACAGCAGCAATATGCTTACAAGGGTTTGACCAGTCTGGACAGGAGCAAGCTGTCTTAAGGTCCTTCAGCTTTTCCGGGAAGAGAGACAGCCCTGCCTCTTTGAAAACTTTCTCAATATCCAGAGGCATCTCACCCATCAGGAGTTTGGCTGAAAAGATGGCCTGGCGAGACAAGACTTTGGTCAACTTTTGCCAATCCGAAACAGATAGTGTTTTAACCTGGAGCTTGACATCGTAAGGTTTAGGTCGGGATCCCTGAACTTTTCCACTGACTTTTCCTTTATCTATTTCGATAGAGAGGACCTGGCCCCTTCTTGCATAAGATCGGCCTCTGCCCAATCTCGCCCCAATATTAAAACTCTCCAGGACAGCGATCCACCGCCTTGCCCACCAACTCTCTCCAAATGTGCCCCGTTTAGACTGGGCTTTGATACCACCCTTAGCTTCGCGGGGTATGGAAGGTTTGAAGTAGGGGTAATCATACCATCTGCCCATATTTAACCTCCCCCCTCACAACACCCCTCCCCCAATGGGGAGAGGGGTGGGAATGATGCGTTTCTATTCTCCTATCGCTTCTTTCCGCAGACTGAAGAGATTCTTAAGTTCAGCCGTGGAAAGCTCGGTCAGCCAGGCTTCACCCGTGCCGATCACTCTTTCAGCAACCTCTTTCTTCCGTTCGATCATCTCATCGATCTTTTCCTCAAGCGTCCCTGCACAGATGAATTTATGGACCTGGACATTCTTCGTTTGGCCGATACGAAAAGCCCGATCCGTTGCCTGGTTCTCCACGGCGGGGTTCCACCAGCGGTCAAAATGGATCACGTGGTTAGCCCGTGTCAGATTTAAACCGGTGCCGCCTGCTTTGAGAGAGAGGATGAAAAGAAATGGACCGTCATCATGGCCCTGGAAACGTTCAACCATCTGGTCGCGATGTTTTTTCGGAGTTCCTCCGTAGAGGAAGAGGACTTCGCGTCCGAATGTCTCCTGTAAATACCTCTGAAGGATTGCGCCCATTTCTGCAAACTGGGTAAAGATAAGCGCGTGATCACCCACTTCCGCCATCTCTTCTGCTATCTCGGTCAAACGGGTAAGCTTGCCTGATCGTCCGGGCACCGGGGAGTTGTCACCTAAAAAGTGGGCCGGATGGTTACAGACCTGCTTGAGCTTTAAAAGCGTTGCTAAGACAACCCCCTTCCTTTGTATGCCTTCGGTCTCATCCAGCGCCTCCATGGTCTCTTTCACGACGGCTTCGTAGAGCGAGGCCTGTTCTTTTGTTAATGTGCAGAAGACTTTCATCTCCATCTTTTCGGGAAGATCATCAATGATCGTCTTATCGGTTTTGAGGCGGCGAAGGATGAAGGGACCAGTGAGACGTTTTAACCTTTCTGTTGCTTCAGGGTCTCGTGCCGCCTGGATGGGTATGAAGAACCTATTCTTGAACTCCGCCTGAGTTCCAAGAAAATTAGAATTGAGAAACTCCATGATAGACCAGAGATCTCCCACGTTATTCTCAACCGGCGTGCCGGTGAGGGCGATGCGGTAGTCAGCCTGAATAGCCCTTGCGGCCTTGGCCTGTTTGGTTTCCGGATTCTTGATGTTTTGGGCTTCGTCAAGGACGACTCCGACCCAATTGAGATCCTTAAAGGTCTCAAAATCACGGGTGAGTAACGCATAGCTGGAGATGACGATGGCATGCTCCATGGCCTTTGTCTTAAACTCTTTATTCTTCTTCCTTTCGATTCCGTGATGAACCATGACAGGAAGTTCTGGGGTAAAGCGGTTAGCCTCTTTTTGCCAGTTGTTGACAACAGATGTTGGGCAGATGAGAAGCACGGGACGTCGCTCCCCTGACTCCCAGTCCTTCTGAACAAGAGCCAGGGCCTGGATGGTCTTACCCAATCCCATGTCATCGGCCAGACATGCTCCGAGCCCCCACTTCCTTAGGAAACTCAACCAGGAATAGCCGCGCATCTGATAAGGCCGCAATGTTCCATGAAAAGCTTGTGGTTGAGATAATTCCTGGAAGGGGATCTTTCCATCCAGTTCCCTTAGGAGATCAGCGATCCAACCCGATGCCGAGATCTCTTCAACCGGAATATTGCCAGGAGCTTTTCCTCCTCCCAGGGCCATTCGGACAACTTTCCGCAGAGTCGTCTGTTCTGATGCCTTCCTTTTCCAAAACTGGATTGCTGCTTGGATCTCCTTTGCATCGAGGAGAACCCACTGGCCGCGAACTTTAACCAGAGGAGCCTTAAACTTTGCCAGCTTCTGGAGCTCCTCAAAAGAGAGCTTTTCACCGCCAAGGGCAACTTCCCAATCGAACTGCACGATCTGGTCGAGAGAGAGGCCGCTCGCGCTTTGCATCTCGGGCGTCTTCACATTAGCCCGGGCTGTGAGGCGAAGCTTCGTTCCCTTACGGGTCCACCATGCTGGCAACATGACACCAAAGCCAGACTGTTCGAAAATCAATGCCTTTTGTGTAAGAAATTCGTATGCACCGGTGGCGTCGAGTCTGTAACCTGATGGTGTTGTTGTCCTCAGGCTGGTCTCGATATGAGGACAAATTCCTGATGCCTGGCCGAGAGATAGCAGAAGGTATTCATGGGAGTTGAAATCCCTGCCTGTGAACGGCAAGGTATCTTTACCTTTCCATACCTCTTCCGCTGGGATGAGGAGGCTTGGATCGTGATTGGCTTGAAGAAAGTACCGGACATACCATTTGTCATTCCCATCATTGGGTTCCTCAATACGGAAGCAGAGACGAAATGGTGAAGCAGCAGAGACCGATATTGGACGCATCCAATCTTTCAAGTGGTTTGTAAGTTGAAGCAACTCCGCTCCATCTCCCTCTATCACGCCGTCAGGTGAATGTAATGCCTTCAACCAATGGTCATGAATGCTGTGGAAGGCATTCTTCTTCAAGGGCCGGCGTTGATCAGCAAGGGCGTGCCAGAAATTTTCTCTCCCTGCTGACCGAACGAGATGATCTACCATTAGGCTTATAAAACCTGAGAAGAGTGAAATTGGAGAGGTAGTGGGAGGCGAAGCATCTTTAAGGCTTAATGCCCGTGCAACGGCTGGCATAGATTTGCCAAGCTTTGATAGCCTTTCACTCTCGAACCCAGAGAAGATCGGTCTCCAGTGAGCTATGGAGATTCCATGAATTTCGCTTATATCGGGAAGAAACTGCCCTCTTGTCACGAACGCAGCGGCGAATCGCAAAGCAATTGCCCAGAAAGTTAGGTCCTTCCCGACAATCATACCCGGTCCCAGGGTTTGCTTACCGGTACTTCGACATAAAAATTCTACTGCCTTTTCCAGAGGTAATCGAAAGCCGGTAACTTTCCAAGGAACTAAAGTTGCCTCTCTGGCAGATTCCGGAAGCTCACCGATGAGTGGCGAGGAAGGGACAGGCTGGTTGTCCAAAGTTGGAAGCCAGGCAACCATCGGTCGGGTAGATTTTTTAATGACTTTGAAATCAAAGCCTATTTCTTTAAGAACCGAAGATAATTTCTCAACACCAGCATCGTAGCGAAGAGGGCTTGGATTAGCAGGACCGGCTCGCAAATGGTTCTTGCTCCTTGGTTTTCTAACTACTGAGGTTGCAGATTCCCCTGGTGTTTCTCCCCAGAATAGAAACTCCCCTTCAAGAAATGTTGCATGAAGGATAATCATCTTAAAATAGGCGCCTCGTTTGGATTAAAAAATAACACTTTTTAATCTGCACTTCCATAAACATTTTGTCAACTTTCATTGCCATTGAAAATTGGATTGTTTAGAGTAATAATTACTGCTAACACAACAGGTAAAATTACATCACCCCCACCTTTATCCTCCCCCTTGAGGGGGAGGGTGGGGTGGGGTGGAGGTTCAGATGCTTTCAAAAAAGATGGGAAGAAGGAAATTTATTAAAACCATCTCATCAACCCTTTTAGGAATCGCCGCTCCCAATATTCTGAAAGTGAGATCATCTTTAGGGAAGATCGAAAAGACGCCA
>Ga0315282_10013874_pt1 | contig 12074 bp, 7 predicted proteins | sample YL17G07_20_MG_FD_203693 | JGI IMG/M metagenome (GOLD analysis project Ga0315282, IMG submission 203693) | Sediment microbial communities from Yellowstone Lake, YNP, Wyoming, USA - YL17G07_20 | ecosystem: Environmental > Aquatic > Freshwater > Lake > Sediment | place: USA: Wyoming | collected... | reverse complement strand
GATATTGTTCATGTGATTTTTCAAAGCGAAAATTAGACATGAACTATGCTTGTAGAAGTTTAGGTGACAATATCTTTGGACGCGGGTTCGACTCCCGCCGCCTCCACCATATAAAGTCAATGTAAATTTTAAAGATCTTATAATTATATTGCGGAAAAATATCACAGTGTGATATTTTTAGGGAGTCGAAAGGACGGACTGAGCAAAGCGAAGGAGTCCGCGTCTCTGCAGCGAACGAAGTGAGACGAAAGAACGACTCCCGCCGCCTCCACCATATTGCCACTTTGTTTTTATACAATGCCTGTATTGGAAGCGGAGTGGCTTTATTATTCAAAAAGCCCGTAAAATAGGCAATTTTCGGGCATCCCTGTTGTTTTTTCGTCCGCTGCCCACAGGCAATACGCTTCAAAAAGTCGTCTGAAAAGTCAAAACTGACGCTTGATTAACGTTCCTGCTCCGAGGAAACGCTAACGAGCAGCCGAAATCAGGGGGAAACGCGAACGAGAAGGCGGTGTGCATTTTTGGGGGATGGAGGGTTCATTCCGGCGTTTGGTGTTCAATATAGGCATAAAAAAATCTCGGCAGAGCAATTCCAGCCGAAGCCGTTTTGGCTTATGTTTCGATTTCCGTCCCGTCCAAGCCCAAACTAATAAATTTAATAAAGAATGCTTTGCTTAAACATTTGGCCAATCGCAATAATTGTAAAAAAAATCTGAATAATTTATGATTATAATAAAAGGGGAAATGAACGTAATCTTTGCTGTCAAACCGTATTCGTTGTTCATTCTTTATTTATAGGAGGAAGACAACCATGAAAACGAGATTGTATGCAAGAGTTTTTGCAACTATGCTGATCGTAGTGTTATTGATATTAAGCACGTCCTGCGGTAAAAATACGGCTATTCAAGTCGTCGGGCAAACCGCGAAAAGCACTCAAAATGCTCCTCAAAACGTTCTTAGGGAAATCCTTGCCGGACGAGGCGACGCTTCATATGAGCTCGCGGGCGACGAAACCGTGGATCTAACCGGCGTCGAGATCGGCGGCAGGAAAGAAATATATCTGCAAGGCCATATGCTGATGCTTTACGGCGTGTTTAACGTAACCGGTGAGGGAGTGCTCGATATTGAGCCGGACGAAGGTATCGGCGGCACCGTCGACCTTAGCGGACTGCGGTTTAATACTTCCGCGGCTCCAGCCAGTCTTACCGACGCCCTGCCGTTCATTGAAATAAAAAGCGGTGTAAAGATCATTGAACCGGAAACCGGAGGCGACATAGGAATTCGGGATTTTGACGAAATGACCGCCGTCGTTTTTAAACCGCAAGGGCCGCAAGGGCAGTTCATTGTTGATATAGACACGAATATAAAGATTCCGGAGCTTACCGTCAAGGGGGATTGGCCGTGCGGGGAGCAGGCGCTGCGTGACGCATGGGAAAAACTCTATCCGTATTATGTGCATTTTTTGGGCGAACCGGGCGATTTGATACAAAACGGGCTCACTTGGAAATGGGATGAAAGCATCGCCCCCGAAACAGGAGGGTTCAACGCCGCCGACAACAGCGTGCAGATGGGCCCGATGCCGCAGTATAAAGAAGAATTCGCGAGAGGGGATTACTCGGGGTTGTATTATCAGATGATGCACGAAACGGCCCATCTTTTCGTCCAGTACCGGAACAAATGTGTAAAATACGATTTCGGCCAGTGGATCTGGGAAGCCAACGCGTTAGTAGCCGAAGTGCTGACGAAGCGCGCGATTGAAAAAATGGAGAACATAAACAGGGGCACATACGATTTGTACTCTTCCCTAGGATGGGACAGCGTCAACGGGGTCATGAATGACGGATTGAAATATCAAAGGACCATTGTCGACTCGAACGCGACCGCCGCCCTTACGATGCTGGTCGACGTCATGAGCCATGACAGCGGCTACGACTTTATAGCCCGTATGAACACGCTCGTAAGGGAAAAAATGGCGGAACAGAAAAGTGAAGTGATAACAAGGCAGACCTATGCAAAGCTGCTGGACAAAGCGTCGAACGGCAGGTCGATTGACGGCATGAAGCCTTCGGAATGGCTTTTTTCCCAACCCGTTTCAAATATCGACGGCAAAACGGGCGATTATATCGTCGCCGCACCGGCAAGAAACGTTTTCGATGCACACGGGCCCGTGACCGTGGAAGTAAGCGTGTTCAGGCGCTATAAGGATTCGAGGGGGGATATTGCGGAAAAAAGCCTTTTCGGACAGCCATTCGAGCTGTTGCTGTACGACTGCAAAAACGGGCTTGTGACAAGCAGGGACGCTGTGTTAAGCCAGCACATCGAGCAGGTGAAATTCAACGATTTGTCCCTTGAAACTGGGGCTTACAGGATTTGCGCGAGAACGACGATAGAAGGCAAGACGATCGAATCGAACAATTACTTTATTTTCGCGGACGATGAAACGGAAAGGAAGCTCGCCGGCAGGGATGTCATGATATTCATACCCGTGGATGGATCTGGTGCTCTCGTTGCTGATACTCGAACGTTTAGCGTTTCGGGGGGCGAAGGAGTTCTGTGCGGGAATGGCTGCATTGCGGTCTCGGCCGATACAGGTCAGGATATCGCGATAGACGGAAAGAATTACACGAAACCGTACAGTTCAAGAACGATAGTCCTCAAACGTGGCAGTTAGAGCCCCGTCCCATAACAAACGCAGTGCTGTTAAAGTACACACAAAAGTACACACTTGAATTATCTGATAATGGTTTTTTATAACGTATAAAGTTTTGAAAAAACGCGAAAATAGCACATATTTGCCGGTCATGTCTTGTATAAAACAGGCCAACGAGCAGCCGAAATCAGGGGAAATGCCAACGAGCAGGGGGTGTGCATTTTTTTGGGTCAGTAGTGTTAATTTTGGCGTTTGGGTGCAAAACAGGCAAAGAAAAACCCCGGTGAAATATTCCCAGCTGAGGCCGTTTTGCATTATGCTTCGATTCAGTTCCGTCCAAGAGCGTGAATGTTATCTTACCATCGGAATAAACAGTTGCCTTTTCCACGGCCGCCGACCACAGCGTTTCGCAGAACCCGTCCAGCGTCTTTTTGTTTTGCTCAATCGCGTCGACGAACGCGGCAAGCCGCACCGCCTGCAGCTTCTGTTCTGTGCGCCGCCGCTCCAGAGCCCCAAGCTCCGCCGACAGGGAGCGATATTTTCCAAGCAGTCGTCATACCGCTTCTGGTAAGCCTCCTGATCGCACGGCGTCCGGGCGTTCTCGTTGATGTGCCGTTTCGTCAGAGCTCCGTCAGCGCCTCAATCTCGCCGCACTTCCGGCCAATTGCTTCCTCAAGAGAGATATGATTGCACAGGGCTTCAATCGCGAGGCGGCAATCCGTTACCGTTTCCTCTTATACGCTCTCCAGCGTATTCCACGCCGACACGAAGCACTCCTTGATTTCGTCCCCAATCAAATGCAGCGTGGCGCATTTATCGCCGTTTTTTAATTTGCCATTGCACTGACAGAAGGAGCGGCGGTATTTGCTGAGCCTCAATGTTAAAATAAATTCCATACCTTATGTCATGAAAACTATGTAGTGTAGATTCTTAATTAAACAATAATTTAGTTATGTTAGAATCCTTTATAAGTACACTTGACAAAGGAGGAAAATGTTAGCAAGTAGCAATGTATATACAAGTAAAGACACTATGAAAGATATCAAAAAAACAAAACAGATTTGTCAAGACTAACTGGTCATGACTTAAAAGACTGTTTTACTAGTAATAAAAAATATAGAGAAAGGAGTTGAAATTTAACAATACAAGATAGTAAAAACATTAACTAATAACTATAAAGAAAAGATATTTTAAGTTACTGAAAGCAAAACTTAAGTATAGTTAAATCTATGAAAAGCTAATAGAAGATGGCTTTAGTACTTTCTATGCCACTGTAAGAAAATATATAAGTAAACTAAAGCAAGCTAATAATATCTTTGTAAGAACTTAAATATAACCAGGATAAGAAGCACAAGTTGATTTTGGTTATCCTGGCATGATAATAGATGATTTTGGTAAAAAACAAAAGACATATATATTTAACATAAGACTTAATACTTGCGGCTTGATTACTATGAAAAAGTATACGATAAGATATTTGAAACATAAGTCATTAACATTGCTTAAAAGTCTTTAATGAAAAAGAATACCAAAAGATATATGAAGATAAAATTAGTGTTATTGGTCCTTACTCGCTTGAACTTTTTAATCAGATAGTTGCCCGTTAAGCCAAAACATTGGGCAAGAACAGTAAGGGCAAGTAATATCTCTTACAAAATAAATACTTCAAATGATACAGCCAGTCAGCCTGCAAAAGAGCACTAGCATACGGTACTAGCAAATATCAGACAGTAAAAAGAATATGCAAAAATGCGGCATACACTCTGCCATTAGAGGAGGTAGCTTTATGAGGGCATAAAAACAAGACTAAAAGAATTTAAGCTCTAATTAGTATAATAGCTATGAGGAAAGAATAAAATATGCACAGGATAAATCATTATCTTATGAGAAGTTTATTAAAATGCTGCTTGAAGATGAAAAAAAATAGTAGAAGGGATAATAGTTTTAAGAAAAGACAGCTAAAAGCAAAATTTTCATATTCTAAGAATATTTAAAGATTTTGATTTTAATTTTTAAGCTATCAATTGATAGGCAAGTTATAAACGATATTTGTACATGTTGTTTTATTAAAGAAAGAAGAAATGTCGTATTTATTTTAAATCCTGGTAACGGTAAGTCACATTTGTTATTATCAATAAAAATAAAAGAAGATTACATAAATTTACAAAGTATTATTTACATAAGATAAATTAAATGCTTGTAAATCTTTATTTTTTTAAAAAGCAGACAATAGTTATTATAGTAAACTAAACTACTACCTATCATGTGATCTTTTGGTTTTAGTTAAGCTTGGCTTTAAAAAAATATTTTCATATTGGTAAGATGATTTCTATTAAGGTAATACCATAAAAGAGGCCAAAAAGGATTAAGTTACTTATTACTACAAATAAAAGCTAAAAATCTTGGGGTGAAATATTTGCTTTAAGTAGCATACTAGCTTCTTTTAGTAATTGACAGAATTATTCATTACTTAACAGTAATAAATATTAATGGTTCAAGTTACAGAATAAAGGATATCAAAGATAAAAAAGGTGGAAATTAAATAATTTTTTTTACCTAAGAGTCTGGAATTTTCATGACCTTTTACTCTGGAATTTTGCTTGACTTTGAGGCTTCTTAGCTAGTTTTCTAATACCTTTCTATATTTTTTCATAATTAATGTAATGTTTCTCAGAAATTAGTACGCTATATCCTGTTTCCTATTCTTAAAATAATTTCTAAGAATTCTCAGCAATAACTTGCTTTACTAGACTACTTATCTGTTCGTCTATATCTTGAGGACGGGGTAAAAGCAAGAAAATCTTTTCCGCACCATCAGCAAAAGCTTGTTTGACTCTATCATTAAAGCAAGCCATGGATTGTTTTTGTTTTTGGTCAGAAGCGCCGCCCGGTGGTCCAGCCATTGGTTGATCAAAAAGCGTAAATTCAGTTACCCATATCGGCTTTTTTCTTATACCATTTTCTTTTAAAAGATTTTTAATAAATTCAACATTAGCGTCGGTAGCTCCCTGTAAGTCATGCACATTTGCAATATCAAAATGTTCTGATATGCCTTCTTGAGAAAATACTTCTCCCCAAAATTCTTTAGAAAAATTACTGCTGGAAGCAATTCCTCCATGAAGGATTTTAACATCGGGGTTAGCTTTTCTCATTGGCTCAGAGCTCTTTTTTAAAAGAAGGGCAAAATCCTCAGAGGTCCCTTGAAAAAATATATTATTACCTTCATGCATCTCTGGTTCGTTTCCGATTTCAAAATAGTTCACTGGATAAATTAATCCAGGCATATCTTCCTTGCCATCACCATCGTAGCGTTCAACTAAGGCGCTAAGAAATTTCTGGTATCTTCCCCAATCACAAGGAATTCCTTTATGTTTAGGCAACATTCCACCAAATGGATCAGGTGTAGAAGGCAAATTACTATGACATTCATCCTGATCCCACTCTGCATAAGGCCAGATGGTTAATAAAACATGAACACCTAAGGATTGGGCCTCCTTAATATATTCGTCTAGCATTTTCCAATTATAATTTCCAGATTTATCTTCAATCTTATCCCAAATTACTTCACCGGGATGAGGTCTAATCCAATAAATTTCCATTGAAGCAAGTTTGGAGAGTGATTCTTTTTCAGGTGTTCCCAAAGAACCAAATTTATAATTCGTCCTTTCCTGAAGCTTTGAAAATAATTCTGATTGTGTTTGTTCTGTTTGAGTTTGATCTGTTAATTTTTCGGTTGCTTTTGCTTTTTGCTTATAGGTATTAAATACATACCAAAAAATGAAAATCCCCCCAATAATTACTAAGGCCGAAATTAGATAAACCAGGATTTTTGATTTCATCATTATTTTTTCCATCCTTTCTAAGTAATTTCAACTTTTCTTCTGTTTTTAGTTAAAAATACTTCACCTGTCCAGATATAATTTAATCTCATCATATTCTTGATGCGTAATAATTCCCAGTCAATTTCCAATCAAAGTAATATATTATTTAATTATCGGTATCGGCATTTTTATTAAATTTCTTTAATCTGTTTTGGGAAAGGGCTTTATGTAAGCTCATTTATAAAATTATATCCATTTATTTCTCCCCAATTACCATAAAATAATTATTCGAGAATATGAAGCAAACCAAATTGTTTTAAAAGGACAGATATTTATAATGTATCTGCTATATCTGTGAATAAAAAAATTACTAACTTTATATTAAGTAATTTGCTCTCATTCTACTCTTTAAATTTTCTACTGATATTTGTTATGGTTATCCCAACTACCTTTTTCCCAACTTCTGCATTTTTAATCTAAATTATACCATAATAAAGCTAACTTAAACACAAAAATATTGCAAGGAAACTAAAAAGCCAATGTATATGTTTTATTAATTAATCACCAAAAACGTTACATTCTCTTTGTTTTTTATGTCATTATGTCAGATTATACGTCCCCTTGACAACCTTAACAATTACCTATTCCATTTTTTTGATAATGCTATGATTTCCTTTGTAAATTTTTCAAGATTTTTGATTGAGGCGTCTTCGTATTGATAAATAACCTTGGATAATTGTTCAAAAGCTTTAAGAAGATTTGCATATGCTAAAGAAACAGCTCCAGATTTTTGAATACGAAACTCTTCTTGTTTTTCCTTAATGGTTGAAGTGATTAACTCACCTTTAATTAAGTCATAAGTTGTTTTATAAAGTGGAGCAATAGCTAAAAATCCTAACCCGATTAGAGACTTTACAAATACATCGCAAACAGAATCCTCTCCATGAACGACAAAAATCTTATCTGGTTTTTTATCAAAACCATTTATCCATTTTAACAGCCCATCTCTGTCTGCATGGGCAGACAAGCCTGTAAAATTATAAATAGTTGCTAAAACTGCTATTTCTTCATCAAAAATCTTTACTTTTTTTGCGCCATCCAACAATGTTCTTCCCAATGTTCCATTAGCTTGAAAGCCAACAAAAATTATTGAACATTCTTTTTTCCATAAGTTGTGTTTTAAATGATGTCTTATTCTACCTGCTTCACACATTCCGCTTGACGAAATAATTACTTTTGGAGTAGGTTCATAATTTATAGCTTTTGAGTCATCAGTTGAATCAGTGAAAGTTAAATTTGGAAAAGTTAGCGGGTCTACACCTTTTCTAAGTAAGTTTGTTGTTTGTTCATCTGAATAATCACTTAAATCAGAATCAAATATTTTTGTTGCTTCAGATGCAAGAGGACTATCAACATAAACAGGAAAGTTTGGATTGCTGAGAACTAATTTTCGTTCCTTAATCTCTCGCATATAATATAACAGCTCCTGTGTTCTTTCAATAGCAAAAGATGGAATAACAACATTTCCTCCTCTTGAAAGTGTTTTATCGATAATTTTTGCTAAATCTAAGGCATAATTCTCACTTTTTTCATGATTTCTATCCCCGTATGTTGATTCCATAATAACGTAATCTGCTTCCTTTATGTATTGTGGATCTTTTATCATGGGCTTATTTGTATTTCCTATATCTCCTGAAAATACAATTTTTTTAGTTACCATACCTTCATTTAAAAATATTTCAACCGATGCTGAGCCTAAAATATGTCCAGCATCCACGAAATTAACTTTAACCCCTTCACTTATTTCATAAATCTCATCATATTTACAGGGCACTAAATATTTTAAGGTTTCTTCAGCATCAGCTATAGAATATAATGGGAGTACCTCGTCCCTTCCAGCCCTTTTATTTTTTTTATTCTCCAGCGTTGCATCCATTTCCTGAATGTGTGCACTGTCTTTTAGCATTATTGAAATTAAATCACAGGTGGCTTTAAGTGCATATATTTTTCCATTAAAACCTTCCTTAACTAATAAAGGCAATCTTCCACTGTGATCAATATGAGCATGAGTTAATAAAACAAAGCTAATATCACGAGCATTAAACGGAAATCTTTGGCCATCCTTTTCATCCTGTCCTTGCTGTAAGCCGCAATCTACTAAGAATTTTTTCCCATTTACTTCCAGGCAATAACAGCTTCCAGTTACTTCTTTAGCAGCACCATAAAATGACAAATACAAATTTTTTACTCTTTCACTCTTATGTTTAATAATTTTTATGAAGGGTGTAATGTCAAGGTGTCAAGGGGACGTATAATTTGACATAAATACCTGTTTTAAGGTAAAACAATTTCCTTTTCTTCAATATTTCTCTTTGCTTGTTTAATTTGTGCATTTTATATTAATTAGTTCCTGGTGAATAACCAGGGTTTTAGCAAATTATTTATTTAAATCAAGCTTAAAATTTTATCAATTTAGACATTTTTTGTTAATTATTCACCAGAAACTAATTAAATTAATTACTAAAACTTGTTTTTTTATGTTCCTTATGTCATATCCTTGTCAAATTATACGTCCCCGTGACAAATTCGTCCCCGTGACATATCCTTAACACTTCATTATGTCAAATTATACGTCCCCTTGACAATGATTATTTATAATTTTTTAATAATACTTTGTTTTTAAAAAATTTCTTCTTATAAAATTTTAAAATATTAGATATAATTCAAAAGTTTATTATTTTTATATAATTTGTTTAAAAATTTTAAATGTTAATATTAATAAATATTTTATTATTAAGCATTATTTAAAAATTGCTTAATTGTTTTAATGATGGATCATAAAAAATTATATAATCATAAAAAAATTACAAAAGATTATGCAAAGCGTGATTACCTTGACAGGGCAGAACTCCAAATATTTGAAGATTTAAGGCCTGTTTTACCAAAAATAAATATGCTCGATATGGGTGTTGGCGGTGGCAGAACTACAAGTTATTTTATGCCCACTGTAAATAGTTATATAGGAGCAGATTATGCTCCAAATATGATAGCTGAATGTAAGAAAAAGTTTAAAAATAATAAAAATTTTGAAGTTCTTGACGTTCGCAATATGAATAAATTCAGCGATAATATGTTTGATCTTGTTTTATTTAGCTTTAATGGAATTGATAGTTTTGGTTTAAATGATAGAGAAATTGCACTAAATGAAATTAAAAGAGTATTAAAAAATAATGCTTATTTCTGCTTTTCGTCTCATAACATAAACTGGGAAGCCATATATGATCTTTTTAAATTTAATTATATATATGAAAAATTACTTGATAAGATAAAAAATAAAGGTAATTTTTTAATGAAATTTATTATTTTTTTAAAGGCAATTTTTATAAATATAATGCTCGATATTAAAAATAAAAGTTTAAATATCAGATTTCATATTAATAATTTACAAAAAGCAGGTTATGGATATTTAATGGATAATTCACTTAATGGAAAAGCAAAAATATTTTATTCATCATATAAATTCCAAATTGAGCAATTAAACAAATTCGGATTTAAAAATATTTCTGCTTATTCTATAAATGGAATAAAGACTGAAGATGAAAATGAATTAAATAAAGGCGGATGGATTTATTATTTATGTCAGGTGGAAAAATAAATTAATGTTAAAAAATCAGGTAATAATTTCAGCAAATAACTTTTAATGTCTTTTGATTGATAAATATATTACCTTTAAATTATAATTAATAATTCAGTATTTTATTTTAAAAAATTTAATAATAATTTAATAAACATTCAGATAATAATTTAAAAGGAATTCAAATTGGATAACAGACCCATAGGTATTTTTGATTCAGGACTTGGAGGGCTTACTGTATTAAGAGAAATAATCAAGGAAGTTCCAAATGAGAATATCATTTTTTTGGGAGATACAGCAAGATTTCCTTATGGGTCAAGGCAGTTAAATGAAGTTAAAACATTTGCAATAAAAATTGCGGATTTTTTATATAAACAGGGTGTTAAACTTATTGTAATAGCTTGCAATACAGCAACTGCTTCAGCACTTCCGGATATTCAGTCAAAATTTGATATACCTGTAATAGGAGTAATTGAACCTGGGGCAAGAACTGCAGCAAAAGCAACTGTTACTAAAAGAATTGGAGTTATTGCAACTGTCGCAACTGTTGGAAGCAAAGCTTATGATAATGCGTTAAAAAAAATAGATAGTGAAATTAAACTATTTTCAAATGCTGCACCTTTATTAGTGGATTACGTTGAACAAGGGATGCTGGATGGTAAAATACTTGATGAGGCAATTTATAATTATCTAAAGCCCTTATTTAAAGAAAATATTGATGTTTTGATTTTAGGATGTACTCATTTTCCTCTTATAGAAAATAAAATTAAAAATCACTGTGACAGTCATGTCAAAGTTATAAGTTCTGCAATTGAAACTTCAAGAAGTGTTAAAAATACTTTAGAAAAGCTTGATATTAAAAATAATGGTATATCTATTCCTCAAAGAATTTTTTATGAAACAGGAAATACAAGTAAATTTTTTGCAATAGGTAATATGTTTTTAGGTGAAAAAATTAAGGAAGTAATTAAAGTAGATTTAGATATTTAATTTTAATTTTTATTTTTATATTTTATATTTTATTTATAGAAATATAGAATAATTATAAAACTGTAAGTATATAAAATAAAAAAATAATAACTTTTGCTTACTGTATATCTTAGGTTTTATCTCAGGTTTGTTTATTTTATTTTAAGTTTAAATATCTTAAATTTTATTTTATTATTTTTTAATTTTTGATAATTTGATAAAACTTATTGTTTTTAATGAAAGGTAACAAATTTATGGCTATAAGAGTAGATGGCAGGTCAAATGATGAATTAAGACCAATTAAAATAACAAGAAATTATATTTCACATGCAGAAGGGTCAGTTTTTATAGAAGTCGGAAAAACAAGAGTTATATGCACAGCTACTGTAGAAGAAAAAGTTCCTGCATTTCAGAAAGGTAAGGGAATTGGATGGGTTACTGCAGAATACGATATGATACCAAGATCAGCAAGTGTAAGGATAGTCAGACCTCAAACAATAGGCAGAATTGCTGGAAGAACTCATGAAATTCAAAGATTAATAGGAAGGTCTCTTCGTGGAGTGGTTGATTTGCAAAAACTTGGAGAAAGAACTATCTGGATAGACTGTGATGTTGTTGAGGCTGACGGGGGGACAAGATGTGCTTCAATTACAGGCGGATTTATTGCTTTGTTTGATTGCTGCAGATATCTTGTTGATCAAAAAACAATTCAGGAAATGCCTGTAAGTGATTTTCTTGCAGCTGTTAGTGTTGGAATTGTTGATGGAGAAATACTTGCGGATTTATGCTTTGCTGAAGACAGTATTGCAGAAGTTGACATGAATGTTGTAATGAATTCCAAAGGTGATTTTGTTGAAATACAATCTACTGCTGAAAATAAGTCCTTTTCAAGAGAAGATTTTAATAAAATGCTGGATCTCTCAGTTTCTTCCATAGAAAAAATCTTTTCTATTCAAAAAAAGGTATTGTCCGAAAATTAAGATAAAATTATGTCAAGGGG
>Ga0315282_10013873_pt1 | contig 12075 bp, 11 predicted proteins | sample YL17G07_20_MG_FD_203693 | JGI IMG/M metagenome (GOLD analysis project Ga0315282, IMG submission 203693) | Sediment microbial communities from Yellowstone Lake, YNP, Wyoming, USA - YL17G07_20 | ecosystem: Environmental > Aquatic > Freshwater > Lake > Sediment | place: USA: Wyoming | collected... | reverse complement strand
AATGACCTTTGGATTATTAGTTGCTTTTTCAAGTAATTCTCCGTATTTAGCAGCATTTTCAGCTGCTACTGGATCCAACGCCTCTTTAGCAACATCTACATACGCAATTTCTCCATCTTTAACAGTTGGCATTAGCACTCTTTTCGAATATCCACTCAAACTTTTTTTAAGTCCATCGTTAATCTTACTCAAAGCTGTTCCAACTGCGGTCCTGGCTTTTTCTCCAGCTGTTCCACTTACGCCCAAAGTTCCTTCTTCTACATATTTTCCCGTAATCTTTGCTAATCCCCTAATTCCATTTTCTACCGCAGCATCAGTCCCAAGCTCAGTGGCTGCCTTCCTTAGCCCTGCCTTCTCAAACAATCCTCTGAGAGCGGTCTTCCAGCCGCCCCCCTTAAAGAATCCAGTGACTGTTGTAGCAGCCATTCCAAATCCAATAACCATCGAGACAGAGTTAGCTATCCCGATGCTCACATCCATCCAGTTCATGCTCCTTACGAAAGTTACAAAATCAGTTATAGTTTCGGGGAAAAAGAGACTACTTTCAGAGTTCATTATTATTTTGGCGTCGCTTGTCTCAACCACTGCACTTGGGGCGCTCTCTTCTAACGAATTTAACAGTTCATCTTTCAGCTTATCCTGTAGATTTGTCGAGTTCAATCCTTCTTTGCTGTCTAAAATCTTCTGAATGCCCTCTGAAGTGAGAGAGCTGTCACAAGGCCCGCTGCTATCTGTTGGGCAGTACCTCAAATTATCCTGAAGCAAAGTAGCATAAGCGATTCTACCACTTGAAAATAAGTTGTTCAGATGGCAAACGGTATCGGGACTAAGCGCCTTCTTCTTCATCACATCATAAAGTATTGCCGGTTTGCCATCAACTCCCGGTATGAAAATATGCTTCGCGTTTATAACATCAGGATTTGAGCCAACACCTGCTTGTTCATTACTTTTCTCTTCCTGCTGTAACTGCTGATTTCCGAATCCATCAATTTGTTGCACGGCCTGATTTCTTAGATTTTGGTACTCATTCCAGCTCATCTCATCAAACCAAACATCATTAGAGCAGCTTTGGCTAACCTGCTTCTGGGTTGAAAGCTCCAAAGTCTGCTTTTCTTCTCTTAGAGCGTAAGCAAAAGGGGTGAAGCTAGAGAAAACCAGCACTGAGAGCATAAACGCACAAATGAATGTAATTTCTTTATTCATAGTTTTCTCCCATACCTTCTTTCACGTCTAGTTACAGTTGTTTTAGCGGGTGGCTTCTTTCCTTCTTTTCTCTCTCTTAACATCGGTTTATGCGGTGCGAAAACCCAGTAGGCGAGCGCGATTATCACGATTATTAGCACTATGTATAATAAATTATTGAGCAAAAAGGCAAGCAAATCAAAACCGCTTATTTTAATTTTTGATGTGAGCACTATCGGATTCTCGCTGTCTGCAAGGTTCATTGAGCCGCTGAATAATATATCTTTACCATTCAAGGCACAGTCGTTTACGTAGATTCCACTCTCTTGGAATGTATCACAACCCGACAGGTCTAGGTTATCTGGGCTGATTACAAGTAGCAAGAGTTCACCCTTATCTAGAGAAACATTTTCGCATTCGTTGTAGACTATTTCACCCGCATCGCTAACTGAGTAAGTACAGTCCCTTACATATGCTGTTTTTTGTATTTCAACAGAAGTGAAACAGCCTTTATCGATAGAGTCAGCCATTGTTGAAAAGCATGCGATGTCTCCAGTAAGTTTGCCAGAAACATCAGACAATTCGGCAGGTATGTGGCATCTCCAAATACCAGTAGACTCCTCGCAATTTTGATTACTTAGATTGCTCAAGTCCGCCCATGCATAAGACAAACTGGCGAAAACTAAAATAAAAGCGCACGCAATGATTAGTTTTTTCATTTTTTCCTCTTCTCCATCTCTTCAGCAATCTGATTGAGAGTAATTATCGGGTGTCTTTTGAATTTACCCGCGTGTTCAAATACTGCTTTCTTCAACTTGTCGGAAACATTCGGCAATAAGGTATAGAACTCCGCCATTTGATTAATAGGAATAGAATACTCTTTTGCATCTTTCAAGACCTGCTCTCTCTGCTGCGGTGGACAGAGCTCTAATCTTGTTTCATCAAGAATTTCCATTTTATTTGCTTTAGCTCTTTGGTAGATTTCCTTAAATTTATCTTCACCCTCAAGTTTCATTGCATCATATGTGCGAGTCGGCAACCAACCCTCTTTGAAAGCAACCATACTTGCTATTTTGTAAAGTTTCTTATCTTCCGGAGTTTTTATAATCTCCTTAAGTGCTTCAAGTTGTTTTCTATATCCTTTCTCTAAGATATCTTTCATTTCTGGATTAACCGGAACAGCGCGTATCCCTTGTTCTTCCATCTGTTTTTCTAACATAAGCATTTCTTCTGGCTCAATCTGTTTTATTTTCCTCTTAAACAATCCCACTCTCTCACCCCCTTAGACAGTTAACCCGACAACGTAAATTCCAAGCATCACAACCACAAAAAACACAAAACTTACTATTAAATCTATCACGTAAAGAGCCAAACCCTGAGGCACTTTCCACTTTTGATGGACCACATGATTTACGAAGTCCCCGAGGATAGCAAAGATGAAGGCGACAACCGTTGCTACTATAAAACCAAGGATGAAATCCGTTAGACCGACTGCCAAGAACCCCGAGCCAAACAGGACGTACCAGAGCCTGATTATCAAAATAAACAAGAAGACGGTTATAAAACTAGTCAGAAAGAGAACGACGAAATGGCTGCTCTTGATGTTCTTGTACACCCAGTCATAGACCAATTTTCCTAGAACAGTAAAAGGAAATACGATAACAGACGAGAGGATAGCGAGCTTGAGGAGAGTCCCAAGAACGTCCTCACCCATCCCCAAAATAAAGAAAAAGAAGATAAAACCTATCGGGTCGGCTATTGGGCTAACTGCGTTAACCATATATACTATCAAGTGGTTATTATTTAAAAATGTTTGCTGAGGATGGTTATGGAAATAGGACTAATGGAGATATTCTGGTCGTTAGTCTACATCATCTCGTTCTTCGGCAGCCTGAGCTTCGGGTATCTAGTACTCAGGTTCAATATCCCAGACATAAGGGTCATTCCGCGCGAGGCTAAGCTAGGCCTATCGGGCATAATAGGGGCGCTAATCTTCGGGCTTTCGATGGTCGCAGCCTATTTCCTCGGAGTCAGCTTCATGATATTCATTCCGCTATGGACGCTGGTCTTCACGGGCCTGTTCGAGATCCAGCAGGCGCTTTTCGCAAACAAAGAGGTCACTGTCATTATACCTGTAGTCAAGATGGAAGCCCCTGCGCCCGAAGCCCCGCAGAAGAAGGTCGAGGTCAGGCCGAGGATGGTTCCGCCGCGCGTCCTGGAGGAGAGGGAGATATCAGAAAGGGGCGCTTTTGTTAGGGAGAGCTATCCGACAGAAGAGGAGAGGCTGATAGTGGAGAAGAAAGCGCCGGAAGAAGCGCTGGAAGAGAAAAAGCCGGAGGTCGTGCCCGAAGAGGAGGAGAAGTACATCAAGACGGCGCGGGATAGATACAAGGAGAGGATGGATCAGAGGCTTAAAGAGGAAGAGGAAAGAGCGCAGCAGGAAGAGGCTGAGGAAGAGGCCAGAAAGGCGCAGGAAGAGGCCAAGACAGTACCAGAGGGAAGGCCTATCGAAGAGCCGAGAGGAAGAGAGAGATATGTTGAAAGAAGGGAAGAGCCAGAGGCGGGCGACAGGAGAAGGAAGTATCTGGAGAGGAGGGGCGAGATGATTGAAGAGGCCAAGACAGACATGTTCAGGACCAGCGACAAGAAAGAGAGGGACAGATATGAGAAAGAGCTGTTCAAGGAGTCTGCGCCCGCTGCCGAGATTTCTATTGAAGAGTTGAGCAAAGGGCTTGATGTTGAGGATTTGGAGAAGATTGGTTCTATAGATGAGCTTGGTGATTTGGAGTTAGGCGAGCTGGGGAGCATAACCGACAAGGATTTAGAGACACTGGCTGGTCTGGCGAAAGAGGATCTGGCTGGCGTGGCTGAGCCGGAAAAGATACCAAAGCAGAAGGGGTTCGCCTGTCCCAACTGCGGGTCGGCCAAGAGCACCGTCGTCTACTGTCCTTACTGCGGGAAAGGATTCTGTTCCAACTGTGCTGATAAGATAGAGAGAAAGGGCGAGCTGATTTTTTACACCTGTCCTAGCTGCAAGAAAGAGGTTATAGTTAAATCGGACTAGACTTTTTTTGTGACATACGGGAAAGCAAAGACGTTCTCAGAGACATGCAGAGGCGGCCTGACCAGGTCCACTTTCAGCCTTCCGTCCTCGTCGACAAAGTCCTCGTTCACGCCGACAGCAACCACCCTGCCTATTATGATCACGTGGTCGCCGTACTTCTTCGCGTCATCCAGATAGCACTCGATATGGGCCACGCACTCGGACAGTCTGGGCGGCCCAACCTTCTCGGACTTTTTCGTCTGCAGCCCTGCTCTCTCTATCTTCGAAACCTCTTCATCCCACTTCTCACCCGCGATCCACACCTTTTCGAGCATTTTCTCTGTCGGAATATTGACAACGAACTCCCTCTTCCTCATGAGGTTCCAATAGGAGTGCTTGTTTATTCCTATCGCCACCATGAGCAGCGGAGGGTCGAAGGAGACGGGCGACACGAAAGAGAAGGGCGATACATCTGGCTTGCCCTTTGCGTCGACGGTCGTGATCAGTACGGTAAGCCTCGGAGACATGAGCTTCCAGAAATTCCTTATATCAATCATCTAATTCACTCATACATGGAGGGGTATTCTTCAGACCCTTTTTGGTATGCGCCCCCCTCCTTCTTCATATGGTCAAGCATCTTCTTCATCTTGATCTCTATCATGCCCGCTTCCTGCAAGAGGGCTTTTACATCGACCTTAAGCCCAATCAGCTCGTTCAGCTTGCCGAGCAAAAGTGCAGAAGCCCTTGGGTCGGGATAGCCGCTCTTCGATTCTGCTAACAGGCTAAAGGCTGGGAAACCCTCTGTCGAGCACTTGGCCAGAAGCACGCCGGATACTCCCGTCGTCACGCCTTCCTGAATCAACTTTATTTTCTTTACCTTCAGATAGTTGGCCATCTCGTCGTTAGAGGCGATCCCATATAGCTCGGGCGCGCCCTCCTTCTGGCTCGTCATGCCGGACAGCGAGACTATCTGCTTTATGCCATTGTCCTTCGCAAACTTCAGGATGGCATCAGAGAGCTCATTCACAGAGTTCGCTGGAACGACGAACTCGGCAAAGAGAATGCAGAAGTCGCCTTTCTTGTCCTTATAGATGCGAGCAGGAAAGTAAGGGCGTCCTTGGTGTATAGTGGTCATGGGCGGGAACTTGTCCGAAGCTATATAGCCGATAGGCTCCATGTTCCTCTTCTCAACTATGTAGCCCGCGGCGATGGTCCCTACCAACCCTATCCCTGGAAAACCCTCTATCAGAATGGTGTCTTTTAGATTCACTTTTTTTGTAAGAACTATTTCCGGATGCATGGTAATATTCCTCAAGCGCAGTATTATAATATTATAGTACGTTTATATAATTAATGTATGTGGAGGTATGATGATGAGAGTATTAATATCTATTGCACTTGTTCTTGCAACAGCTTTTGTTCTCGGCTGCATAGGGCAGGGGCCAGAGCAGCCAGGGCCAGGCGCAGCAGGGATGGTCTACTTTACAATAACTGACAAGGCACTGGACATGGCGAATGTCTCAAGCGTTGCGGTTACCATCAACTCAATAGAGGTGCACAAAACGGCAGCAGAAGCGCTCCAATGCAGGCTCTCTCTTTGTGACTGCAGGTGCTATATCCAGGGCCAGAGGCCGGAAGAGCTGAATGGCACTCTCTGCGGCATAAACTGCCTTGGAGAATTCAATGTCTCTGGATGCAAAGTTGTCGACAATGAATGCAAAGAGACACTAGTCAATGAAACATCAGAGAATGAGAGCGAACAGTCAGAGGCGGCTAATGAAAGTGAAGGCGAATGGATAACCGTACTGAACGAATCCAAGACTTACGACCTGCTCGCGCTGACCGGCGTGGAAGAGTTGATAGGCTCAGCTGACTTAGAGGCAGGCGAGTACAACATCATAAGGCTCTACATCTCGAACGTTACTGTGACCATCGGCAATGAGACCGAAACAGCGAAACTGCCCAGTGGAAAGATACAGATGAACGTGCACTTTGAGGTCACTGAGAACGGCTCTTCTATCGTTAAGTTTGACTTCGACCTGAACGAATCTCTGCACATAACCGGAGCAGGCCAAGTGATAATGGCCCCAGTCATAAAAGTCAGTGTTGACAAGGAAGCCGAGCTCCAGATACAGAACAGGATAGTAAACAGGATAAGGACAGAGACTGAGACGGAAGCAGAGATAGGTATGGATGAGAACGGTACAACAGGAGAAGGCAAGAAGATAGGCCATGACCAAGAGCTCGAGATAGGAGATGACGGGAAAGTCAAGGTTAGGGAGAGGGAAGAGACAGAAGCGCAGACTCATGATGTGAACGTGAGGGTAAGCGGGTTCTCACCGAGCATCTTAACCATAAATGCAGGGGATACAGTAAGATGGATTTTCAGGGACGTTTTTGCGCACAGGGTGGTCAGTGAGTCAGCGGGCTTCGACTCAGGCTCTAGATACCAGGAAGAAACTTGGAGCTTCACCTTCGATACCGCGGGCACGTTCAGTTATCACGACGAGCAGTATCCCACAATAACGGGCACGATAACGGTCCAATAGTCCACTTATTTTTATATCAAGAAAAGTAGATTCGAATACTGTGCCAGGTTGAAAAGCAGAATGGAAGCGGGCAAAAGAAATAGTACATAAATGAGCGAGTTCTCAATCCTGTTCTCTTGATAGGCCACAAACACAGAAGCCATGATAGAGTATAGTGCGACATAAATCTGGTTCCCGAGATTGGCGTTGGAAAGTATATCTTTGTTCTGGCTGTTTCCCAATCCAAATTCATATAGATGGGAGAGATCAAGGCCGCTTACCAGAGAAAGCATGGTGCCCAAAATCAGCGGCACTATTATCCCGCCGGCAAAGAGGATGGTGAACTTCTCGACAGTCACAGCCGCAATGTTCTCTCTTTGTATCTCCATTGTCTTCTCCGCATCCTCAGCCACCTCGCGCAGAGCCACTGAAAGGTCTATCCCCGTCCTGTAACCGCTCACCAGTATGCTCACCGCTCTCTTCAAGATAGCAGAGCCATTCCTTCTCCCCATCTTCTCCAGCGCCCTGTCAACGCTCTCCCCGTTCTTGATTTCATTGTACGCTTTCCTAAACTCATCGCTCAGAATGCCATAATCTGCTTCTGCAATAGAATTCAAAATGTTTTCAAAGCTTGTGTAACTAGAGATGGATGAGGAGTGATACATGGCCTCGACTAGATGCCCCTCTATCTGTCTGTTCCTCTTTTCTTCCAAGTACCTCCTGACTATCTTATCTATCACGGGCTCCTCCACCTGACAACGACGAATATCACCAGATTGACGAATGGAAAAAACAGCACTGGAATCAAAAGCGCCTGAACTGGGCTAATGCTGAAGCTCAAGAACGACGAGCCGACTATCACAAACGCCTGGAATATCGCCGGAAAGACCGCCGAGGCCGCGATAAAAAGCAGAGAATAGACAATCATCTTCCCATTATACTCTTTCAGCCTAGCTCGTATAATCGACTCCTGCTCTTCCGCCAGTTTCTTCAAAGTCCCGCCAGAGCCGCCCCTTTCATAAGCCTCTATGAGCTGGGCGCAAGCCCTCTTCGCAAAGTTGGAGTCCGTCCTGTCCGAAAAAGAGCGGAAAGCCTCCTGCGGACTGGCGCCGTTCTCTATCATCCTCAACACCTGCCTGAGTTCTTTCCCGAGGCCAGAGTCGCTGCAAGCACTCTTGACCGCGGTCTCGAAAGGGAGGTTCATGTTGAGCTCTATCCCGATTAGCCGCAGGGCGTCCGGAAGTTCTTTCTCAATCTCCTTCGCCCTCCTCTTTTTTCTAATCTCCGGATGCTTGACCAGCGCGAAAAAGCAAACCACAAACACAACCACCGAGAAAGGGGCGTAGTCCAGAGAAACGGAGAGCAAGGCGAGAGAAAAGAGCGAGCAGGTCAGCGATAGTCCGAAGCACAGCGAGAGATAGTCCTCAACAGAGTATCTTACCCTGGCTTGGAACAGGTCTCTGGCAAGTTTTTTCCTGAAATTTCTTGAGAAGTATTTTGGGGCGAATGAGAACTTGGCGATAAAATTGTCAACTAGGCTGTTCATCTTATCATCCTGTTCAAGCCGTTGAAGAAACCCTCGAAGCTCTGCGGCCTGTTCTCCAAAAATTCGCTCCTTCTCCTGAGCTCTTCCTCGAACTTCTTCCTCCCAAAGTTAAAGTTGAAGCAGATTTTTTTGAAGACATCCGTGCCATAGAGGCTGTTCCTCTTCAGGCAGTCTTTTCTCTGGTCGTACTCAAACAATTTTATTATTTTAGGCTCTTCCTTGCCCACAGAATCTATCTCCATTATCCTGCGGATGTCTTGCGGAGCCTTCGAATATCTCGTCCACCTCCGCTGCACTACCATCATGTCCAGCGAGCACAGGTCTACCGGTGAGATCCCAAAGCTCTTCAGCCTGACCAGACAGTCCCTGCCGTTCTGCGCATGGAAAGTAGAAAAAGAACCCTTGCCCTGGCCGGCGAGCATTGTGTTCATCAGCGCTCTCGACTCTTCCGCGCTCCTGACCTCCCCCACTATTATCCTGTCCGGTCGCATCCTAAGCGTATCGGTTATCAGCTCTTCAAGCCTTATCTTCAAATCCTCATTCACCACGAGCTTGACAAGGTGCCTGTGCGGAAGGTTTATCTCCGGCGTCTCTTCGATTAGGATTACTCGCTCATTCTTCGGGACAAATGAAAACAGGGTGTTGAGGGTGGATGTCTTCCCAGAGCCGGTGTTGCCGCATACCAGCATGTTGAAATCGCACTGAACTGCTAGCCACAGGAAAGCGAGCGCCTCTGAGCTGGCCGTCCTGTTAGTAATCAGGTCATAAGGCGTGAATGGCTCTTGGTTGAACTTCCTTATCGTCAGGCAAGCGCCGGAGGAGATTGGCTCTACCGCCGCGTGTATCCTGCCGAACCTGATGTCTGCGTTCAGTCTCGGTTTTTGGAGCGTTACCCTCCGCCCCAGACCCCTGGACATCTTGTTTATCAGGTCTACTATCTTCCTGTTGCTGTCTATCTGTATGTCTGTCTCAAGCCACCCGAATCTCTTATGGTAGACATACACCGGGCTCTTTTCATTCAGCACAGCTATCTCCTCAAGGCAGCTCTTGTCGATCAGGTCGTCCAGCACAGAATAGCCCGTAACCTCTCTCCTGACCTGCGCGCCTATGAACTCTTTGTCCTCTTCCTCCAAGAATATGTTATTTTTGTCACAGCAACTCTCGATTATCTCCTTGACTGTGCCCTCGTCATACTCGCCAGAGCCCTCTCTTATCTCTTCCATGACCTTTGATATGAACAGGGCTTCGTCATAGCCTATCTCTCTTATCTTAATTGAAAAAATAGGCTCGTCTTTTCCGATTACCCTAACCACGCGGAAACCGTCATTATCCTCAATCTTCCCTTCAACGTCGTACTTGATTTTTCTCCAGCCAACCACTTCCCTAATCTTCTCTTTCTCGGTTTGGTCGTACTCAAGATAAATGGCCTTTTTCGGGCAGGCTTCGACACACTTAGGGCGTCCTGTCTCGAAGCACAGGTCGCACTTAACGAAATAGCTCTTCTGTTTTACGATAGCCTTTTTATCGCAAACTCTAGAGCAGTCGCCGCACCCATTACACCTATTCTTGTCTATCGAAACTATTCTATCTATCTCGAAAATAGCATCCTTCGGGCAGGAGTAGAGGCACTTCTTATCTAGGCACGAGCATTCAAAGATTCTATAGTCTTTGTTATCGGCTAACCTTGGGCAGGCGTCAAGGCAAAGACCGCATTTAGAACACTTGGAATAATCTATCCTAATCCTCATGCAACTTTAGTAGCGGGAAAAATATAAATTGATTTTTTGCAGCCTTTAAGTTAATTCAGGTTAATCCTTTGGCCTATCTTTATCCCAGCCTTTTTGATGGAACCGGCAGGAAGCTCGATGAAGTACTTGGCTCTTTTTCCCGGCGCTTCGAACAGTCTGAACGGTCTAACAGTGCGCATATCAACTATCTTTTTGTCCCTGTCGAGCCAGACTATGTCGAATGGGAAGAACACGAAGTAAGAATGTATGGCCGCCCCCATCTTGGTTTCTTCAGGCAGCACAAACAATAGAGCCTTGTCCAGTCTCCTCCTGAACATTAACCCTATCGCTCTCTTGAATGGGTCATCTGCCAGTTCTTTTTCAAAATATATCGCTCCTATCCTCAAGACCAGCACTTCCTGATTCTCGACCAGATTTTTTGGCTACTGTCGCTCGATATGATTGCGGTTATCTTGTCTGAATAGTGCAGGCAGTTCGGGTCGTTACAGTTGATATAGTAAGTGCATTGGGTTATGGGAGCAAAGTCTATCTGGAAATTGCCTGAATCAGTCGCAGCAACATCGGGTTTATCAGAAGTAAAGTTGATGTCCAACCAGTATTGCGCGTCTGTCGTGGCAGTCGCATTCACAATCCAGTTGAGCTGGCAAGTCTGGCCTGCAGTCATAGAACCGCATGACTTTGGGTTAGCTGAACTAATAACATAAAATGGAGTGGTGCCAGTACTATTGCTCACCGTTGTGTCAGGATTCAACCCAGCACTGTTGTTATATCTCAGAACGCCAGTGACCGTGCCACAGCTCGCATCCAAGCACGTAACATTTATGCTAACATTAAAAGTATTGTTCTTACTCACGCGCTGGCTGCTACTACTCGCAGGGCTCTGATAGGAGACGTTGAGCGAACCAACTGCTATCGTTACATTTCTTTCTTCTGTTTGATTAACATTTCCATTGCCGTCCTGCGCATACGCCCTAAACGTGTAGTTTCCGTTCGCTAGTCCCGTGAAGTTGTGCTGGTATCTATAGGTGGTGGCGTTGTATGAGGCGTTTATCTCTTCTGCTGACAAAGCTCTGTTGTATATCTGTACGTCGTCTATCGTCCCATTGAAGCTTCCCTCTGGGTGGTATCCTTGTTCTGCAGTCCAGAATTCCCACCCTCCAATATAAAGTTCTCTGCCTCCGGAGTTGTCCGCATTTCTACTAGTATTTCCAATATAAGTTCCATTATAATAGAGTTTTACCTCGGGCCTGTTAAAGGTGACTGCTATTTGCTGCCACTCATCTGCCACTAAGTTTTTTCCTGTATACCAATTTAACCAACCTGCCATCTGGATGGTGAGAAGCAAGCCTGGTGAATAGTGAATACCATATCCGCCATGAGCAACCCCTTTCCATAATATTTTTTGGTCACTTAAGCTATTCGGTTTTATCCACAACGTAATGGTTATGTTATTTGGAGGTTCAAGGGTGGTGCTACTGCCAGCATCTGCATATGTACTTCCATTAAAAGAGTAGGCTCCCCCGAATCTTCCGGCCATCGTATAGTTGGGGCATGTGGCGGGCATACACGTTCCGTTGTTCTTATAAGTGCTCCAGTCTTTGAAGAACGTGCTATTTTCGCCACTTTCGTTATTGAGCCTCCACCAGCCGACCAGAGACCTGTTCCAATCAACCAGCACTGTGAGTGAACTAGTCCCATTGGCACTCACATTTACATAAGCAGACTTTCTATCGAGCGTTGACCCACTTGTTTCGGTTGGCGGGACAAAGCTTACGTTCGGCGGTAAAGTAGGGGCCGCAGGCGCACCGATATTTATCTGGAAGTCGCCTGAGTCGTTAGCTGCTGTCACTGTCGAGGTGAAGTTCGCATCAAGCCAGTACTGCATGTTCTGTGCGCCAGTAGCATTCACAGTCCAGTTCAGCTGGCAGATGTCGCCCTGGGGCATCGGACCGCACGAGAGGGGATTTAGAGTTGCGCTGTATATTATTACATTAGGGATGTTAGCGGTACCAATGCCTACTGCTGCCT
>Ga0315282_10013872_pt1 | contig 12075 bp, 11 predicted proteins | sample YL17G07_20_MG_FD_203693 | JGI IMG/M metagenome (GOLD analysis project Ga0315282, IMG submission 203693) | Sediment microbial communities from Yellowstone Lake, YNP, Wyoming, USA - YL17G07_20 | ecosystem: Environmental > Aquatic > Freshwater > Lake > Sediment | place: USA: Wyoming | collected... | reverse complement strand
TGATAAATGTACCGGTAATTGCTAGGATGAGGATCATTGGAACCAGGCCGAACGTGATGTTATTCAGAACATCTTGTTTGGAGTTTAACCAGACAGACAGGTAAATAATAATCACCAGCTTGGCAAGCTCTGAAGGTTGGACAGAGTTATTGAACAGGGTGCGGCCTGAATCGGAAGAACGATTGAAGAAAAGAACGCCCAACAACATCAACAAAGTAATTACCAGCAAAGGGAGGGCAATTTTCTGGAAAATCTGGTAATTTACCAGGCTGGCGGCCAATGCCAGAATGATACCGAGGGCGGCCCAGATTAGTTGCCGGCCGAGGATATAGCTGGGCGGCTGTTCCATGGTGGTTACCGAAAATTTCCAACTGGCCGAGTAAACCATCAGCAGGCCAAAGACGAGTAAACAGACCACTACAACCAGCATGGGTACGTCGAAACCCAACCGCAGCGAATGGGGCTTCTGTTTTACCGGCGAAGTCGGGGGTGTTATGAAAGTTGATTGACCCATGTTCGGAAACATTCTCCTCGTTCTTCAAAGTCTTTGAATTCGTCGAAACTTGTACCGCCCGGTGAAAGCAGGATTACGTCGCCGGGTTCGGCAACTGCTGCGGCAGCCTGTACTGCTTCCTGCAAGCCTGAGCAGTGCGCCAGCGTGTATGGTCGATAGCCTGGCTGGCTGGTGCCAAGAGCCTGCAAAATCTTTTCGGCGGCTTCACCAAAAATGACAACGTGATCTACGCGCTGGTGCACCAGGTCTGCCAGGTCACCCCAGGGCAGGTCTTTATCACGGCCGCCCAGCAGCAGCACCAGGGGATTGTCGAATGAATGAATGGCTGCCATGGTCCTTTCAGGGGCAGTAGCAATCGAGTCGTTGAACCAATCGGCGCCGTTGAGAGTGCGGATGAATTCCAGGCGGTGCGCCACACCTGCGAAGTCTTTTACACCTTCTTGCATGTCCTTAACCGGGAAACCGGCTGCCCAGGCAATCGCAGAGGCCGCCAACACGTTCTGCAAGTTATGCTCGCCGCGGAGTTGGATCAAATTGTGCGCTATCAGATCAATATCCTTCGGACCATCCTGCATCACCAGCCTGCCATGCTGATAGAAAGAACCTGTTTGCCCGGCCAGCGGGCGAGAAAGGCCAAATGAAACCAGCCGTCCGAGTACTTGCCCGGCCAGATTCCAGGCGCCCGGATCATCCCGGCCTAAGACAGCGATGCCAGTCGGGGATTGGAAAGCAAGCAGACGAGCCTTGGCGGCGGTGTAAGCTTCCAGCGTACCATGCCGGTCAAGGTGGTTGGGGGTAATATTTAATACTGCCGCAATCTGCGGTGAAATGGTCATCTGCTTAAGTTGAAAACTGGAAAACTCCAGGATCACCAGGTCCGAGGACGAAATCTCTTCCAGATGGTCAATCAGCGGTGTGCCAATGTTGCCGCCCACCCATGATTTGTGGGGAGCCTGGATGGCTGATGCAGCCATCCGTCCAACCAGGGTGGTGGTGGTGGTCTTACCGGCTGATCCGGTGATGCCGATTACTCTGCAGGGCACGGCTTCCATGAAAATTTGCGAGTCATTGGAAATCGGTAAACCACGCTGGCTGGCTTCGATTACCAGTGGAATTGTCAACGGGATTCCGCCTGAAAGGCACACCAGGTCAGTTTCATCCAACAGGCTGGTGGGGTGGCTTCCGAAAACCCAGCGGACTGGCATACCGTGCAGTAAGGCCTGGGCAGCCTGCATTTGCTCAGCAGGGCGCTGGTCGTTGATTGTGACCTGGGCGCCATGCCGGGCCAGGAAGCGCGCCAGAGCCAGCCCCTGGCGAGCGCCACCTAAAATGAGAATTCGCAAACCGTTCCAGGATTTCATATCCTCATATTATCGCCAGGGCGACCCCTAACATTGCTGCAAGCAAACCAACCAGCCAGAATCGCTGGACGACCTGGGTTTCACTCCACCCTAACAACTCAAAATGAAGGTGGATAGGCGCCATCTTGAAAAAGCGTTTACCTTTCGTAGCTTTAAAGTAAAGGATCTGTATAATCACGCTTAACTCTTCACTGACCGGGATGACAGCAATCAAAGGTAGAAGCAACCATTGACCGGTCATCAGCGCGATCACACCAAGGGTGGCGCCAATGGATAACGAACCTGCATCACCCATGAAGAGCTCGGCAGGATGGACGTTGAACCAGAGGAAGCCGAAGATTGCTCCAACCAGGGTAAAACAAAAACGCGCAATGAAATTTTGTCCTTGAAGAAGAGCGATCAAGCCATACGCAACTAGAACCGTGGCTGAAATCAACCCGGCGAGGCCGTCCAGGCCATCATTAAAGTTGACCGCGTTCGACGCACCAACGATGATGAAAGTTGCCATCGGGATGTACCAGAACCCTAAGCTGAGCTCACCAGCTACGCCGGGCCAGAACATTTCCGGGGAATCCAGCAAAAATTTCAATGCATAGGCGGCTGCCAATGCCAGGAGTACCTGGAACAGGAATTTGGTTCTGGCACGCATACCCAGGGCGCGTCTGGCGCCGTGGATGCCCTCCCAGTCATCAATACCCCCCAAAATACCAAAACTGACCATTACCACCAGAGGTAGAATAACAGAACGGCCCAGAACCGTTAGACCAACCAGTTTAGCCGCATTCAACAGGAGTGTGATTAAAGCGACCGGCAGTATGATCATTACACCACCCATGGTGGGCGTGCCCATTTTGGTGATGTGACTGCCAGGTTCTTCCACCCGAATCAATTTGCCAATTTTGAAATGGCGCAAGATTCGGAGCAGCGGACCGCCCCAAATGACGGTCATCATGAAGCTAAACGTACTGAGAGTCAGAACCAGGGTTGTCTCGTTCATTGTTCTGTCTCCAGGGCGGATACGATGCGGTCCATCCGCAAACCGTGAGAACCTTTAATCAAGACAACATCACCAGTTTTTAACTCGTTGTGTAGAATTTCGATTGCTTCTGGCACAGTGGCTACCCAAATGACCGCTGACGCAGGCATACCAGCCGAGCTGGCGGCTGTAGCGATCATTTTGCCACGTTCACCGACAGTCACCAGTTCGTCACACACCTCTGCAGCCCGGTCGCCGACCATCTCATGGCCCTGTTTCTCGTATGGGCCTAATTCCAACATGTCACCCAGCACAGCCACTTTCCGCCCTGACATTTCATCCAGCAGGTTCAAAGCTGCCAGGGTTGATTCAGGGGAGGCATTGTAGGTGTCATCGAGCAGAAGGGCGCCGTTTTCTGTGTGAGCCGCTACCAGGCGAAGCTGGTTATTGCCACGCTGCAACCCGGCGATAATATCCTGCCAGGTAAGACCTTCAACCAATCCAACAGCGGCAGCCCGCAGTACAGTATGCACCGAATGGCGACCAATCAAGGGCACGCGCATATGCAGAACTTCGCTGTGGAAATGCATGCGGAAGCGGATACCTTCCAAACCCAGGCCTTCGATCCGGTCAGCCCATAAATCTGCTTTTGGATCTAACCCGTAAAAGAAGATCTGTGCACAGGTTTTATCAGCCATCTGGCGGACCCATGGGTCGTCATAGTTCAGAATGGCGGTACCATCAGGGGCTGCCGGCAGTGCCTGAATCAGTTCTGATTTGCCCTGTGCAATGGCTTCTTGTGATCCTGCTCTTTCGGCATGCACGGTGCCGACGTTGGTGATCACGCCCACCTGGGGCTGCGCCAGGGTACAGAGAAAGCTAATTTCGCCAGGTACATAGAAACCCATTTCGAGGACAGCACATTCATGCCCTTCACCCAATCGAAGCAGGGTTAATGGCAAGCCGATTTCGTTATTCAAATTCCCCGGACTTTTCAGGGTGCGAAACCGCTGGCAGAGGACTTCTGCAATCAGCTCTTTGGTGGTTGATTTACCCACGCTGCCGGTTATGCCGATGACGCGCAAGTTTAACTTGCGGCGGCGGAAGCCAGCCACAGTCTGGAGTGCTTTCAGACTATCGGTAACCCACAGGCAGAAGGGTGGTTTGAGCTGGGAAAAATCAGTCGGTAACCCCGGCAGTTCAGAGGGTAAGGATGCCTGGCGTAAATCGATGGTCGGGAATTGGCCAGAAAGGTCTTTCTGTACCAGTGCCAGATGAGCGCCACGCTGGAAAGCACTACCAACGAAGTCGTGCCCATCCACACGTTCGCCGGGAAGAGCTACAAACATGCCAGCCGGAATAACCTGCCTTGAATCCACTGAAGCCTCGCTGATTACCAGTGAGGCTTTTTCTGGACGAACTCCAGTCAGAGCTTCAAGGACGTCTGCCAGGGTCAGCATGCTTTATACCTCATTGCCCGTACAACTTTTTGCGTTCTTCATCAGTCGGGATATTCATTAGAACTACCAGCTGCCTGACGACTGCACTAAAGACCGGGGAAGCAACAATTGAGCCCCAGGGATTGGTCTTTGGTTTTTCCAACCAGATATAAACGACGAAGCGTGGATCGTCTACTGGACCCCAACCTACGAAAGAGGCGTTTGTCAGGGCGGTGACGTACCCCAGGCTGCCAACTGAGATAGACGCGGTACCAGTTTTACCCGCTACCCGGTAACCATCCACCATGGCAGACGAAGCCTCCTCTTCCAGAGAGCGGGCCAGCATTTGTGAAAGGGAATCGGCGGTTTTGGCTTTAATTGGATGCCCGAGAGATCGTAGGGGTGTTTCGTATTGTTTGCCATTAATCACCATGGCTTTGAGAATGTGGGGAGCCATCATCTCACCATGATTGGCTACCGCAGAGACTGCCATGACCATCTGGATAGGGGTGGTTGCCACACCCTGCCCATAAGCGTTGGTTCCCAGTTGTACTGGAGTCCAATCCGTATCACCGGGGAGGAGCAGCGGCCAAATAGCTTCTCCTGCCAGGTCGATGTCCGTTCGGCGGCCAATCCCAAATGCTTCCAGATATTTATAATAGTTCGGAACGCCAATCTGAGTGGCTACCCATGCCAGGCAAACGTTTAATGACAACCCCAAGCAGCCCTGCATGTTCTGGTAGCCGTGACCGATATGGTCCCAGTTAACGAGAGTCTGACCGCCTACTTCAATGGAACCCGTATCGAGATAGGTTGTATCCAGAGTGACGGCACCGCTATCAAGTCCAGCTGCCATGGTTAAGACCTTGAAAACGGAGCCAGGTTCATAAGTCTGGCTGATTGCACGATTGAAAGGGGTAGAGATTGGTTTGAAAACCTTCTCGTAATTCCAGTATTCATTAGGATCCAGCCGGGGAGTGGTTGCCATAGCCAATACCTCACCAGTTTTTGGGTCGGCAATCACAATGGTGGCTGAATCGGACTTACTGGACTCCATCGCCTGGTCAACAATATTCTCAGCCATGGCCTGGATATCGCGGTCGATGGTCAGAACCAGGCTGGCACCGGGGGGTACATTAGGATATTTAACCGCATGGTTAGGATCCCATGAGACATCGAGAGTCTGGGGTTTACCGGCCAATAGATCGTTATAAAATCCCTCAACTCCATAGTAACCACTGCCCAGATCTTTTTCACCATCCCGGTCAAGGAACTTATAAAAACCGATGATGTTTGAACCTACTGTACCTTCCGGATAGCTGCGTTGCAGGTGGGGGGTCATGATCAACCCGGCCAGGCTGGGGTAAACTTCGCCTGATTTATGGCTGCCAGTTTTCTGAGCGAGGGAATCACTGATCGTATCCAGTTGTTTCTTTTTATCTCCGCTTATCGAAACTCGAAGATCAACAAAAACGTGTTTCCCTTCTTCATAGGGTTGGCTGGCCTGTGCGTACACTAGGTTGTAGTCCAAACCCGCCACACTGGCCAGGGTGCTGGCGATCGTTACCGGGCTGATTACTTCTTGCAGGTTGATCCCTAATTGATAGACTTGTTTGTTGGTGGCCATCTGACGGCCATAACGATCGGTGATGATACCGCGTTCGGGATAAAAAGTTTCTTTAGTTACAACATAAAGATTTTGAGATTCTTTGCTGACTTCCTTCATCTTTGCACTGACCTGGATATTCACAATCTGTGCAAGCATCAATGAGGCGGCCACTGTGAGAGAAATACCGAGAAATGTGAAACGACCGAAGGACTCGTTTTTCATTGCGACCTCCCATTGGGATATTCACTGACCTTGTTTAATCCCTGGAAAAACCATTCCCACAGGCTTTGGGTATAGTTTGGATCGAGCATGGCCTTTGAAATATCATTTTCCTCAGAACGGGGTGCCAGGATGGCGGTCTGCCGGCCGGAATAACCTGCGACGACAAAATATTCAATTTCGTCCGGGTTGAGGTAATCATATCCGAGGTCCTTGGCACGCTTTTCCATTTCTGAGGTGGTTGTCAGGTCGGCTAGCTGATTGCGCAAATCGGCGATATTGCGGTCGATGGTAATCTTATTGCTGTTGTAGTCCTGGATCTCAATTCCCAGGGCAACCGATTGAGCGCTAATGCTTAAGTAGAGTCCAGCAACCAACGCGACGACCAATAGACCCAGAAAAAAAATGACGATCCATTTAATCTGGTTTCGCCAGGGTGCCTGTTGGTAAGCTTGCGTCACGCTTTGTGTCATATCAATAGAACCTTTCTTTCGTTTGTTCATGTTGGACTCTTGCACAACTCATGCCAATTTAGATTTTTTCTGCAATCCTTAAGTGAGCGCTGCGGGCTCGAGGGTTAGACTGGATTTCAGCCGCTGTCGGGCTGATTGGGTGCCGGGTAATTTCGACCAGGGATGCTTTATGTTGGCAGGTACAGACCGGCTGTTCTGGAGGGCAAATACAATCACGGCTTTCGCGCCGGAAAAATTGTTTGACCAGGCGGTCTTCCAATGAATGGAAGGAAATGACTGCCAACCGCCCTTCAGGCGCCAGGGCTGTGATGGATTGGGGAAGGACCATTTCGAGCGATTGCAGTTCCTGGTTCACGGCGATCCTTAAAGCCTGGAAAGTGCGGGTAGCCGGATGCAGGTGTCCTCGATGTTTTTGCACTGCCCGTTGAACCGCATCTGCCAATTGGTGGGTGGTAAGTAAAGGACGGGCCAGGCTGATTTCGTGGGCAATCCGGCGAGAAGCGGGTTCTTCCCCATAAAACCACAAGAGGTCAGCCAGTTTTTGTTCAGTGAGGTTATTCACCAGTTCTGCGGCAGTGGTTGGCTGGCTGGGGTTGAAGCGCATATCCAGAGGACCCTCGTTCTGAAAGGAGAAGCCTCGTTCAGCTGAATCGAACTGCATCGATGAAGCTCCCAGGTCGAGAAAGATACCCTGCACGCCTGACCAACCCAAGTGGCGGAGCTGCTCTGAAAGAGTGGCATAAGATGCCCGGATCAGCATGGCCCGTTCCCCAAAAACAGACAGGCGCTGGTTCGCAAGTTCCAGCGCCTGGGGATCGACATCGAGTCCTAACAACCGACCTTCTGGTTTACAGGCATCAAGTATCCCCCAGGCATGCCCTCCAGCTCCTACTGTACCATCTACATAATGCCCTGGGCTAAAAGGGTGTAAAGCGAGTATAATTTCATGGTAAAGTACAGGTAAATGAGACTTTTGATAACCGGTTGTTTCTTCTGCCATGCTTATTCTGCTGAAAGGTCAAGAGCTGCATACCGTATTGCGTTAGCCTCCGAATCCTGGAACTGGGCATCTTGTTTTTCCCATAGATCAGGCGACCAGACTTCAAAATAGTCACCGACACCAACGACCTCGGCAGCATTTTCCAGGTGACCAGCCTGGCGGAGGAAGAGTGGAATCAGGATCCGACCTGCCCGGTCAAATTCAACTTTTTCAGCATGAGAGAAGATCAATCGTTTCAGCACGCGGGTGGTAGGATCGGTCATACTCATCTGGTTAACACGTTTTGAAATTCGATCAAAGGAGGTCGTCGTCAGCACCATCAGATTCTGGTCAAAACCTTGCGTGATGTAAGCCCCCTCTTCCAGCAGCTCACGATAGCGAACCGGAATGGTCATTCGCCCTTTTTCATCGATGGTGTGTTGGTGGCGTCCCAGGAACATTTGTTCTACCATCCTTCTTTATGTGGAACGCCGGATTGCTCCGGCGCTCCACAAATCACCACTTTTAACCACTTTTATACACAAGTATATACTATTATGCGCATAATATCAAGAGGGATTTCCACTTTTTACCTTACAAATTTGTACTAATTTTAAAATTTAGTTCCATTCGGGAATTTTTTTCAATTTAGGCCAATAGATAACGAAAGGGATATATGTCTGTTTTGCCTGATACCTACCATAATTTATTTGTTGGGGTGGATGTTTCCGTCCCCCTGTTGGATGGTGGGCAGCGCACCTATATCAACCTGGATAATGCCGCTTCGACACCTTCGTTGGTAGCTGTTCAACGCACGGTCAATGATTTTATGCTTTATTACAGCAGCGTTCACCGCGGCACAGGTTTCAAAAGCCAGTTATCTACCCATGTTTATGAAGAGGCGCGCCAGACGGTCTTGCGTTTTTTGGGCGCTGACCCTGCAACCCATGTCTGTGTTTTCGGCAAGAATACGACCGAAGCTGTGAACAAACTTGCCCGGCGAATCCCGATCACACCGCAGCGTAATGTAGTGTTAGTCAGTATGATGGAGCACCATTCGAATGATTTGCCATGGCGGGGAGTGGCAGATGTCGTGCACATCCAGGTTTTACCGGATGGCTCATTGGATGAAGCTGATTTTGATTTAAAGCTGGCGCAATATGCATCCAGGTTAGCCCTGGTTTCAATCACTGGCGCCAGCAATGTCACCGGGAGTATCAACCCAATTCACCGCCTGGCAGAGAAAGTTCACCTGGCTGGAGCCCAGATTGCGGTTGATTGCGCTCAGCTGGTGCCCCACCGTGCCATTAACATGCTTCCGCTGGTTGACCCGGCTCACCTGGATTACATCATGCTTTCAGCGCATAAGTTATATGCACCGTTTGGAACGGGCGCCCTGGTGGGCAGGCGTGATACCTTTGAACATGGAGACCCTGACTTAAGAGGTGGGGGTGAGGTTGAGATTGTGACAGTCGACCAGGTGGTATGGAGCGAGCCTCCCGAGCGAGATGAAGCTGGCAGCCCGAATACGGTTGGTGCAATTGCCCTGGCGGCTGCTATCTGCCAGCTCGAAGCCATCGGGATGGACAAGGTGGCAGTGCATGAAGCCGATCTGACTGAATATACGTTACGAAAACTAAAAAACCTGCCTGGAATTACAATCTATGGAAGTAACCAACCTGAATTGGCCTCTACCCGGCTGGGGGTAATCCCATTTAACCTGGATGGTATGTCTCATTTCCTGGTAGCGGCAATCCTTGGGCACGAATTTGGGATTGGCGTACGAAATGGCTGTTTTTGCGCTCATCCTTATATTCTTACGCTTTTGGGTGTTTCAGAGGGGCAAGCGCGCCAGGTACGCCAGGAGATCATTGAAAAAGACCGCCGTGAAGTTCCGGGAATGTTACGCATCTCGTTTGGTCTATATAACACGCGGGATGAGGTGGACGCACTGGTAGATGCACTCAAGAAAATCAGCCGGGGAAATTTCAAAGGAAAATACCAGCAGAACCAGGCCAGCGGTGAGTTCATCCCTGAAGGTTGGCAGGTGGACTATGATCAATATTTTCATTTGAGGAGATCTGAATGAAACCACAGTTGTTTGCCTTGTTGCCTGCTATCGCCTGAAGGGTGGAGGTTATTTTGAAAAGAAAAGGTGGCAATAGGGTAACCTTTCCCCGCAGATGGGCATCACCATCCGCACGGCAGTGGCGTTTGTCATTCTGGGTGCGGTCAGTTTTTCTAAATGGAGAAATTTACCGCAGGCAGGCAGCAAAGCTTTACTTTATCCAGGATGCCGATGACAACTCGCTCAAGGCTTTTGAGGTCCGCCGGGATCAGTAGGATATCAGGGGCAATCGAAACGCGGATCCTAATGTTGCTGATCATGGCGCGCTGGCGATTTTGTTCAACTGCCGAGGCTGCTACCTCTCCAATATCGGTTGGTTGAAATTCCGGTAAGATCAGGTTCATCTCTTGCAGGAACAGGATGTCATTGACGAGCTTGGTGATATCTTCCAGGTTGCGGCTCATTGACTCCAGCGCAGAGACGAGGGCTTATTCCCATGATGCTGTTAGCCATTCCTTATGTAGATTTTGGTCGGATATGGTGCTTAATGTCTTAGTTTTAATTCCTGGAAAAGGTTTCCAAGGTAAATAATATAATCACCGGATAGGTTTTGAATGAATTGGAATCCAACGATGAAAATCACTGCCGTGGTCATTACCCAGCGCAGGATGATCTTATTGCGGTTTTCATTGGGGATATGCTGGTCAGCCTGACCGAATATATCGATCAGATTGAAAGCGCAGGCGAATAAAGGAAGCATAACTGGCAGCCAGTAGTGATCAGGCTTAGGAGCGACAAAATAAAGGAGATAAATTGAATACGGCACCATCCAGCTAAAAAGGATACGGTTGGTGAATTTGTGTGATCCCCAGAAACAGCCAGCAATATTCGAGGCGGCCAGGAAAAGAAGAAAAGGGACCGGCGCATACCACGTTTCTAAGGTCCACTTCCACCAGAGGGGTCCTTTTTGATAATAGGTTGGGTTATCATGGGTGTAACCTGTAGCCAGTTCAACACTTTTTTCATTCTGGATGCGTATCAACTGTTCCCGCTGGGTTTGGTAAAACAAGAAAGGGTTGGTCAAGATGATCGTAGTGACTATTATTAAAACAAAGAGAGCTCCAGAAACCACTGCCTTTTTGAAAGTTAGATAGTGCTTTGCCAGGGCAACCAACAGGTAAACTGGGATGGTGATGAAAAAGAAAAACCCAAGAAGCTTTATGGCAGCCGCCAGCCCACAGGTGAAGGCTGCCAGGTAGAAATAGCGGGAAAATTTCAGGCGGTCAAGATCCAGGAAGAACAGGGTCAAAACAGCTGCCAGTAAAGTGAGTGCATCCGGGTGCCACCAGACCTGGTTCTGGCGCACTACTGCCTGGATTGAGAGTAAAAACAAGAATAGGCCAATTGACCTGAACCAGTGGTGAAACCTGGTCATTAGAAAGGCCAGAAGACCGGCTGCGATTATCATCGGTAAAACGCTGACAAATTGCCGCAGTAAGAGCAGGTTCAATTGGGTATGAGAAAGGAATTGCGTGCCATAGATCAGTTTTACGGGCAGTACCACCAGCATTGAAATAAAATAAAAAGGATACCCGTAATGGTAGTCACCGTAAATAATTAAATGTCCCCATAATTCGTGGATGTTCTGGCTGGGAGCGAGCATGTGTAGAACATAAGGGTAAGTGATGGCTTCATCATGTGACAGCGACCCCAGCATACGTTCATCTCTTGCGCCCGTGTTGTTTGGAAAAAAGAAAATAATAAAATAAACCAATCCGATGGCGATAATGGTCAGGAGGATCTTTTTTTGCCTGGATGTCATAATGGGTTACTGACCTATCTTACAGGAACTGTCAGCATCAAACTGGTTTCATGATCTGGGCCGCCCACTTACCGGCCCAAAAATATATGAAATCCTTTCGCTGGTTGACCTGGAATGCACCGTAAATGCCATATATCATGCCTGCCAATAAAATGACCGCCCCGAGGAAAAAGGTAATAATCATGATCGGGACTGCAATTAATGCGCCAAATCCGATTGTGACGAAACTAAAAATAAAGCCAATTACCCAGCTGCCTCCTACAATGATGATGACGGCCACTAGCTGAAGCAGTTGAAATAAAGCAGCCTGGAGCGCATGAAAAGCCACCCAGGTTGACCGTTCTTTGTAGGAAAGATAGATGATCAGGGATGCGATAATCCCGCCTGCACCAGGGGCAGCCAGGTTGAGCAGGGTGCTGGCATGCGCTAATGCCGCCCAGGTACGCTCATTTTCCGAATAATTCTCTCCGGGCATGTGTTATCTCCAGAATTAGGAACAGATTACATCTTTAAAGAATCAGCCCGCCGTGATAATCCAGCTCATAAGCTTTGATATGATTGATGGTGATCCATTCTTTTCCAACAAAAGTGGTCAAGCTGCCTGTATTGGCGTCT
>Ga0315282_10013871_pt1 | contig 12076 bp, 7 predicted proteins | sample YL17G07_20_MG_FD_203693 | JGI IMG/M metagenome (GOLD analysis project Ga0315282, IMG submission 203693) | Sediment microbial communities from Yellowstone Lake, YNP, Wyoming, USA - YL17G07_20 | ecosystem: Environmental > Aquatic > Freshwater > Lake > Sediment | place: USA: Wyoming | collected... | reverse complement strand
GATGGTGAAGAACGGGTTCAAAATTCTTATGTCTGATCCTGGGGTGAAAGCGGTCCTTATCAATATATTTGGTGGCATCCTTCGATGCGATACGCTGGCCAAGGGAGTCATAGAGGCCGCTTCTGAGGCGAAAGTCAATATCCCTGTCGTCATCCGTCTTGAGGGAACGAATGTGGAGGAGGGGAGGAAGCTCCTCAATTCCTCGGGGCTCCGATTCGCTGTTGCAGTTGGGATGAAGGAAGCGGCTGAGAAGGTGGTTCTAGCCCTGAAGTAATGCGGAATGCGGAGTGCGGAATGTTGAGTGAAAAAAAGTTAATTTCAAATTTAGAGGAATTTGTTCGTTAAGAAGAATTCCGAAATCCGAAATCCGCAATTCATAGGGGAGGATTTATGAGCATCTTAGTCGATGAAAAAACAAAGGTGGTTGTTCAGGGAATCACTGGAAACGAAGGTATGTTTCATACCCGACAGATGGTGGAATATGGAACAAAGGTTGTGGCTGGAGTGACTCCGGGTAAGGGTGGACAGAGAATTGATGGGATCCCGGTATTCAATACTGTGATGGAAGCCGTGAAGAAGACTGAGGCAAATGCCTCTGCTATTTTCGTTCCTCCTGCATTTGCAGCAGATGCCATTTTGGAGGCTGCTGATTCAGGCATTTCGACGATTGTGTGTCTGACCGAAGGGATTCCCACATTGGACATGGTGATGGTGCGGCAGTATCTTAAGGAGAAAGGGTCAAAATTGATTGGTCCAAATACCCCTGGAATTATTTCTCCTGGGAAATGTAAGATTGGCGTGATGGCAGGTTATATCCATAAGCCAGGGACAGTTGGGATCATCTCCAGGAGCGGAACACTCACCTATGAAGTGGTGGATCAGTTGACGAAAAAAGGAATTGGGCAGTCAACCTGTGTCGGTATTGGAGGGGATCAGATCATTGGGCTCAACTATGTCGATCTTTTAGCCATGTTTGAATCAGATCCAGGAACAGAGGCAGTGATTATGATCGGCGAGATCGGCGGAACCGCAGAGGAAGAAGCAGCCCAATTCATTGAGAAGAAGGTAAGCAAGCCTGTAGTGGCCTTCATAGCTGGATTGACCGCTCCTCCTGGGAGGAGGATGGGCCATGCCGGAGCCATTATCGCTGGAGGTAAGGGGACGGCAAAAGAAAAAATGGAAGCATTGGAAAGGGCAGGTGTCCGTGTTGTCAGAAACCCGGCATTGGTTGGAGAAGAGATGGTTCCTATTTTGAGGCGCAAAAGATCTTAAGATCTATCTTTAATTAACCCAATAACTCAAAGAACACAATAAACTAATATAAATTTTAAATATTTCAAAGAGTTAGGAAAAGAGGTTTATCTTTTTGTTGATTTATGTTATTTAAGCAAAAGAAGTCATAGGAGAAGGTGGTATAAAATGTTGACTGAATTGGAAGATCGATTAAAAGGATTAAAAAACCGCCTAGAAAACCTTCGAGGTCATCTTTGACATCGAAACAAAGGAGAAAAGGCTGGATGAGATAGGGAAGATGATGGTTGAATCTGATTTTTGGGAAAGGGGAGAATCCGCGCAACAAATTTTGAAAGAAAGGGCCTCTCTTTTAGAAAGCATAACGCCTTGGAATCAAGAAAAAAAAGAGTTGGAAGAGATGGAGATTCTCCTTCAACTCGTCGAGGAGCAAGGCGATGAAAAGGAGGCCCAGGAATTGTTAGGGAAGGTGCAGAGGAGTGAAAAGGCGATCAGCGAGATGGAATTGAGAAGAATGTTGGGAGGGGAGCAAGACTTCAACAATGCAATCGTCAGCATCAATGCAGGTGCAGGTGGAACAGAAGCCCAGGATTGGGTCGAAATGCTCCTCAGAATGTATTTGAGGTGGGGAGAAAAAAGAAAATATCAGGCAGAGATCATTGATATCCTTGCGGGGGAAGAGGCCGGTTTAAAAAACGTCACTTTCACGGTGAATGGGCCTTATGCCTATGGATATTTAAAGGCAGAGACTGGCATCCATCGACTGGTTCGGATCTCACCTTTTGATGCAGGGGCAAGGCGCCATACCTCTTTCGCATCAGTTTTTGTTATTCCAGAGGTCTCCGATGATATTGTGATTGAGATCGATGAAAAGGATCTGAGGATTGACACTTTCCGATCCAGTGGGGCAGGGGGACAACACGTCAATAAAACGGATTCTGCAGTACGGATTACCCATCTTCCAACGGGAATTGTCGTTCAATGTCAGAATGAGCGTTCCCAGCATAAGAATAAGGCGACTGCCATGAAGATATTGAAAGCTCGCCTTTACGATAGGGAGATGAAGGAAAAAGTAGAAAAGCTCGAAGAACTTCACAATGCAAAAAAAGAGATTGCCTGGGGGAGTCAGATTCGATCTTATGTCATGCATCCTTACAAAATGGTGAAAGACCATCGTACCAATCAGGTGATTCATGACGTCGATCGGGTGATGGATGGTGAGATCGATGAATTGATGGAAGCCTATCTCCTGAACGCCTCATCGATCCAGTGAGATTCGAAAAAGGTTTGACCCATTCGACGGCGCCTAAGCCCACTTATTAGAATGAGGGAAAGGCGCTGCTCAGAGCTTGCCCTGAGCGAAGTCGAAGGGGTCAAACCTGAGGGGAAGATCGAAGGGTTGACTTTTTATGGTAGGAGAAATATCATTAGATAAAAAAAATGAAAAAATGAAGCTGGAGGGGGAACAGGGGCCTCTTGAAAATTTAGAGGGGAAGATCGAAGATCTTCTTAAAGAATTTCAGGAGCTCAGGAATGAGAGGGATGATTTGGCCGCCAAGTTAGACTTGGTGAAGAAGAAGATGAGCCAATTGGAAAATAGGATAGAACTTCTCTCTAAGGATAGAGAAAAAGTTAAGACAAGAATCGATCAGCTCCTTCATCGTTTAAAAGGCCTCGAAATTTAGCCTGCCTACCGCAGGCAAGCCTGTACATCGCAGGCAGACTTCAATGGACCAATGGATCAGAAAGAGATAGAAAAAGAGCGATTGGTTGAAATTAAGGTATTTGGCCATACCTATACCGTAAAGACCGATGCAGAGGAGGGTCATATTCAAGAGGTAGCGCGATATGTCAATGAGAAGATGGAGGAAATTTTAAAAAAGACGAGGAGCGTCTCAACCTTGAATGTGGCCATTTTAACAGCCCTCAACATTGCCGATGATCTCTTGAAAGAAAGGGAGCATAGAAAAGTGCTTCTCAAAGAGGTTGAGGTGAAATCGCAAAACCTGGTCGAAAAGATCGATATGAAAATTGTTGGAAAGGAGGCAAAGAAAGTTCCTATTGCTGAATAATATTCCCCTGCGGTGTTAGGATGGCGAGAAGATCCATCATCAAACGACCTAAAAGGGAACCCTCTCCGAAAGGTTGATATGGGTCAATGACCAAACGACATCAGGCAGGGGATTTGAGAAAAACACCGTCGTGAGTAAATGAAGGGTGTGATGGCATAGAGAGGAAAAAGGGATTTTCATTGGTCCCGAAATAAGAAAAAATGGGTTCACTATTGATGATTTGGAAAATGATTGAGATCTTACTGGAATTCCCTAAAAAAGGGAGTCGATTCAAAATAGGGTTAGAGATCTCCATGGATTGGGATGATCCATTGCTCTATCTCTCCACCTATGGGAATAATCTGGGAATGGAGAAACGGGGAAAGACCGTTGGCTCCTCTTTTGGAGGGAAGGTAGGGTTTCACAACATAAAAAGGATGATGGATAAGATATTCTCATCGGGACTCAATTTATTTTTTCTTTCCTATCGGGTTCCAATGAACCTATAGTTTTTTCTCTCACCCATCTCAGGTTTCTTTCTTCTCTCATTTGACGATTTTAATTGAATCATGTTGAATTGCCCAAAAGGAGGTGACGCAACCTTTGAAAATACCCATTGCCATTGAGGTGTATATTATCATCGTTTTTGTCATTGCCTTTCTTGGAATGGTGATTGGATTCCTTGCAAGAAAACGGTATTACGATGCCCATATTGGTTCAGCCAAAGAAGTCGCTAAGGCTTTAATCGAAGAAGCGGAAAAGAGGGCTGAGATTTTAAAAAGAGAAGCCCTTCTCCAAGCCAAAGATAAATTTTATCAAGAGAAGGCAGAGTTCGAAAAAGAGACAACGGAAAAACGTCAAGAACTGCAGAACATGGAGAGAAGGATTCTTCAAAAGGAATCCAATTTGGATAAGAAGGTTGAGCTTCTCGAGATGAAGGAAGCGGAAATCGGTCGCAAGGAGAAAACCATAACGCAGCAAGAAAAGGCAATTTCAGAGCAAGAGAAGAAGGTGGCTGCTCTTCTGGAAAAACAACTTACCCAACTGGAAAGTATTGCAAAAGTCTCCTCTGAAGAAGCGAAGCGGTTGCTGATGGAGGCCATGGAGAATGAGGCGAAACACGAAGCGGCCAAGAAGATTAAGAAGATTGAGGAGGAGACGAGGGAGATAGCCGATAAGAAATCGAAGGAGATCATCAGTTTGACCATTCAGCGCTATGCCGGAGAATATGTAGCAGAGAAAACTGTTTCCGTGGTCAACCTGCCGAACGAGGAGATGAAAGGACGGATTATCGGCCGGGAGGGTCGAAACATTCGAGCCATTGAGGCGGCTACGGGGGTTGATTTAATCATTGACGATACTCCAGAGGCTGTGATCCTTTCTGGATTCAATCCCGTTCGAAGGGAGATCGCACGAATCGCTTTGGAACGTCTGGTGAGCGATGGACGAATCCATCCTGCACGGATTGAAGAGATTGTCCAAAAAGTGGAACAGGAGATGGAGGTATCGATCCGTGAGGCAGGTGAACAGGCAACCTTTGATGTTGGAGTCCATGGCATCCATCCGGAATTGATCAAACTGATCGGTCGGCTTAAATATCGAACGAGTTTCGCCCAGAATGTCTACCAGCACTCTTTGGAAGTGGCATCCCTCTGCGGCGTTATGGCCGCAGAGTTAGGGGTGAATGTGAAACAGGCTAAACGGGCGGGTCTTCTTCATGACATTGGAAAGGCGGTCGATCATGAAGTTGAGGGGTCTCATGCGAAGATCGGGGCCGAATTGGCAAGAAAGTATGGGGAATCACCCATCGTTGTCCACGCCATTGTTTCACATCACGAAGAAGAAAAGTACGAATCCATCATTGATATATTGGTGGAGGCTGCGGATGCCCTTTCAGGGGCAAGACCAGGGGCCAGGCGCGAGATGCTGGAGACTTATGTAAAGCGATTAGAGGATTTAGAGAAGATAGCCCAATCTTTCCAAGGGGTGGAGAAATGTTATGCGATTCAGGCAGGCCGGGAAATTCGTATTATGGTTCAGCCTGATCGTATATCTGATGAAGATTCTGTTGTCCTTTGTAGAGACATTGCCCGTAAGATCGAAAAAGAACTGACCTATCCCGGTCAGATCAAGGTAATGGTGATCCGAGAAACACGTGCTGTAGATTTAGCAAAATAGCAAATAGTTAATGGCTAATGGCAAATGGCTCATAGCTAATAGCAATTCCACTTTGAAGGCAGGTCATTTACACTATGCGCTTTGCGCTTTGCCCTCTGCGTTTTTTCGTTCGTAGGTGGTAAGGAATGCGGATTCTCTTCATCGGTGACATCGTTGGAAAAGCAGGTAGACAAGCCATTCACGGAGTGTTGGAGAAAGTCATTTTGGAGCATGGGATTGAATTCACAGTGGCTAATGGGGAGAATGCTGCAGGGGGAATAGGAATTACACCCTCTATTGCATTGGAGATCTTGGACCAAGGAGTTGATGTTCTGACTTCGGGAAATCATATCTGGGCGAAAAAAGAGATTATTCCTTTCTTAGATGAGGAGAGCCGGATATTAAGGCCTGCTAACTACCCGACCCAAGTTCCTGGGAGAGGAGTAGGGGTCTTCGAATCGAGAAATGGGAAAAGGGTGGGTGTCATCAATTTAGAGGGGAGGGTTTTTATGAAGAATTTGGATTGTCCTTTTCGTGTGGGAGAAAAGGAAGTTGAAATATTGAGGAAGCAAACCAACATCATTATTGTTGATTTCCATGCTGAGGCGACCTCTGAAAAAATGGCCATGGGATGGTTTTTGAACGGAAAAGTCACTGCGGTGTTAGGAACTCATACCCATGTACAAACCAATGATGAGAGGATATTTAGTGGAGGAACAGGATATATCACGGATGTTGGGATGACAGGTCCATTGGCTTCAGTGATCGGTATTCGGAAACAGGTCGCTTTGGAGCGTTTTCTGACCCAAATCCCATGGAAATTTGATGTGGCAACCGAGGAGATCGAACTTCAAGGGGTAGTGGTCGAGATTGATTCAGAGACAGGGAAAGCCCGAAATATTCAAAGAATTAGAGTTCCATTAAACGAGCGGAGTTGACCTTAAATGAAACGTATGGAACATGAAAAGATAGTCTATGATATTTTCGAAGAGAGGGGTTTTATTGAGCAAGTCACGGATGAAAGTAAACTCCGAGATCTATTTAAAGGGAGAGTGACTTGTTATATTGGCTTTGATCCAACCGCTTCCAGTTTCCATGTGGGAAATCTGGTCCCAATTATGTCACTGGCCCATATGCAGAGACATGGCCATCAGCCTATTGCTTTGGTCGGTGCTGGAACAGGATTGGTTGGAGACCCAAGCGGCAAGGATGAAATGCGACAGATCATGACTTATGAAGAGATTCGCCAAAACGCTGAGACTCAAAAGAAGCAGTTCTCTCGTTTTTTAGATTTTGCAGGAGGTAAAGCCCTTCTTTTAAATAATGCCGATTGGCTAACTAAACTCAACTATATCGATTTTCTTCGAGACATCGGCGTTCATTTTAGTGTCAATCGGATGTTGGCGACCGAATCAGTGAAAATCCGTTTGGAGACAGGACTCTCATTTATTGAATTTAACTATCAGCTTCTTCAGGCCTATGATTTCTGGCATCTTTTTAAACATTACAACTGTCTGATTCAAATGGGTGGAAGTGATCAGTGGGGGAACATTGTGGCGGGCATTGATCTGATACGCCGTCTTGAGGGAAAAGAAGCTTATGGGATCACTTTTCCATTAATTATGACGGCAGATGGAAGAAAAATGGGGAAGACTGAAAAGGGCGCAGTCTGGTTAGACCCTCAGAAGACTCGTTCCCGAGAATATTACCAATTTTGGATAAACACAGATGATCGAGATGTAAAAAGGTTTTTAAAACTTTTCACTTTTCTTCCTATAGAAGAAGTGGAGGAATATGGGAAACTGAGAGGGGCTGATCTTAGAAAAGCGAAAGAAATTTTAGCCTTTGAAGCAACCAAAATTGTGCATGGGCAGGAAGAAGCAGAAAAAGCTAGAAGTGATTCAAGAGATTTTTTCCTAACTGAGGAGGCAGATGGGGATCCAATAATTAAGAGAGAAAAAAGGAAAGCGAGAAGAATGATTAGAATTGAAGGTGTTTCGACTCAGGATATGAATAATATCTTAATCCCTACGACTGAAAGGAATAGAGAAGATTTTCAGAATGGTATTCCAATTTTTAAGCTTTTTGAAAGCACCGGTCTTTGTGCTTCAGGGTCAGAAGCCCGAAGGTTGATTCAGCAAGGTGGGGCTTATCTAAATGAAGAGAAGGTGGTGCAATTCGATCAACTCGTAACTTTGGAGGATTTCCGTAATAGAAACGCTATATTATTGAGGGCAGGAAAAAAGAAGTTTCATTGTATAAAAATAAATTGACAAAAATTAAAATTATTTGTAATATAAGTGCTTGGAATCCAAAATTTTGGTTGAGAATTTTTTCCTCTTGACAAAAAACAAAAGCTATTTTATACTAGAAAATTACGATATTATTATTGCTCTTTGAAAATAGAATAGGGGTTATCGCTTCTGGGTCCAAAAATATTTTTAAACAGGATATAAAGTGGAGAGTTTGATCCTGGCTCAGAACGAACGCTGGCGGCGTGCCTAACACATGCAAGTCGTACGAGAAATCCTGAGCAATCGGGAGAGTAAAGTGGCGCACGGGTGAGTAACGCGTGGGTAACCTATCCTTCAATTGGGGATAACTCTTCGAAAGGAGGGCTAATACCCATTAATATTCTGACTCCTCAGGGAGTTGGAATTAAAGGTGGTCTCTGCATGCAAACTACTGGTGAAGGATGGGCCCGCGTACCATTAGCTTGTTGGTAGGGTAATGGCCTACCAAGGCAACGATGGTTAGCTGGTCTAAGAGGATGGCCAGCCACACTGGAACTGAGACACGGTCCAGACTCCTACGGGAGGCAGCAGTGGGGAATCTTGCGCAATGGGGGAAACCCTGACGCAGCAACGCCGCGTGGGTGATGAAGGCCTTCGGGTCGTAAAGCCCTGTCAGGTGGGAAGAAACTTGTGGGTGTTAATACCATCCGCACTTGACGGTACCACCGGAGGAAGCACCGGCTAACTCCGTGCCAGCAGCCGCGGTAATACGGAGGGTGCAAGCGTTGTTCGGAATTATTGGGCGTAAAGCGCGTGTAGGTGGTCGGGTAAGTCAGATGTGAAAGCCTTCTGCTTAACAGAAGAAGTGCATTTGAAACTGCTCGGCTAGAGTACGGGAGAGGAGAGTGGAATTCCCGGTGTAGAGGTGAAATTCGTAGATATCGGGAGGAACACCAGTGGCGAAGGCGGCTCTCTGGTCCGATACTGACGCTGAGACGCGAAAGCGTGGGGAGCAAACAGGATTAGATACCCTGGTAGTCCACGCCGTAAACGATGGGCACTAGGTGTAGGAGGTATTGACCCCTTCTGTGCCGAAGCTAACGCATTAAGTGCCCCGCCTGGGGAGTACGGCCGCAAGGCTAAAACTCAAAGGAATTGACGGGGGCCCGCACAAGCGGTGGAGCATGTGGTTCAATTCGACGCAACGCGAAGAACCTTACCTGGGTTTGACATCCGCTGACAGTCCCGGAAACGGGATCTTCCCCGCAAGGGGACAGCGAGACAGGTGCTGCATGGCTGTCGTCAGCTCGTGTCGTGAGATGTTGGGTTAAGTCCCGCAACGAGCGCAACCCTCATCCTTAGTTGCCATCATTGAGTTGGGCACTCTAAGGAAACTGCCTCGGTTAACGGGGAGGAAGGTGGGGATGACGTCAAGTCCTCATGGCCTTTATATCCAGGGCTACACACGTGCTACAATGGGCGACACAAAGGGTTGCCAACCTGCAAGGGTGAGCTAATCCCAAAAAGCCGCTCTCAGTTCAGATTGGAGTCTGCAACTCGACTCCATGAAGGTGGAATCGCTAGTAATCGCGGATCAGCATGCCGCGGTGAATACGTTCCCGGGCCTTGTACACACCGCCCGTCACACCATGAGAGCTGACTGTACCAGAAGTCGCTGGGCTAACCCGTAAGGGAAGCAGGCGCCTAAGGTATGGTTGGTGATTGGGGTGAAGTCGTAACAAGGTAGCCGTAGGGGAACCTGCGGCTGGATCACCTCCTTTCTAAGGAGTATTTGGACTGTAATCCATCATTGGGTTACGGTTAAATGTCACCTAGGTCAATACCCAGGACGATAACCCCTCTATGAATTTTGGAAAACGGGTTTGAGAAGGCCCGTTAAAGGGAAAGTTTTCCCCTTTAAGGGCCTATAGCTCAGTTGGTTAGAGCGCACGCCTGATAAGCGTGAGGTCGATAGTTCAAATCTATCTAGGCCCACCATGCAGACCGTAGGTCTGAAGTTTTGAGTGATTAGTTTTTGGTTTTAAGTTGACTAATAACTAAGAACTCAGAACTAAGAACTTAAATTTGCGGAAGCAAATTTGGATGGGGATGTAGCTCAGCGGGAGAGCACCTGCCTTGCACGCAGGGGGTCGGCGGTTCAAATCCGCTCATCTCCACCAAAAAGGGGATGGGATTTGGGTCGCTAAAAGATTAATCTGTATCAATCCGTTTCCAAGCAAATAATTCGAGAACAATGATTTAGCTAAAGGCTAATTATTTTTAGATTGTTCTTTGACAATTGAATATGGATGAAGGGATGATGGCATCAATACAGAAATAAGAAGGTTGAGGCCAAGGTTAAGGTTAAGATAAAAAGCCTTAACCTCAACCTAAAACCTTAACCTTGAAAATTTTATGGTCAAGCTACTAAGGGCATACGGTGGATGCCTTGGTGCTAGAAGGCGATGAAAGACGTGGTAAGCTGCGATAAGCTTCGGGGAGCCGCTAAACAGGCTTAGAGCCGGAGATCTCTGAATGGGAAAACCCATCCTGAGTAATGTCAGGATATCCTGTCATGAATCCATAGTGGCAGGAGGCGAACGAGGGGAACTGAAACATCTCAGTACCTTCAGGAAAAGAAATCAATCGAGATTCCCTGAGTAGTGGCGAGCGAAAGGGGAAGAGCCTAAATTCCGTATATGTTAAAGCCTGTGAGCGTTGTATACGGGAGGTTGCGGGATCCTATCGGAGGTCATTACAGTGGCCTCGGGGAGATTCCAATTCCATAGTTGAATCCGCTGGAAAGCGGGGCCAAAGAAGGTGATAGTCCTGTAGACGAAATGGAATTGGGAACCCTGGATAGGCGTCCCAAGTACCACGGGACACGGGAAATCCTGTGGGAATCTGGGAGGACCATCTTCCAAGGCTAAATACTACCTGGCAACCGATAGCGAACTAGTACCGTGAGGGAAAGGTGAAAAGAACCCCGATGAGGGGAGTGAAATAGTACCTGAAACCGTATGCTTGCAAGCAGTGGGAGGACGATGGGTTAATGAGGAGTTCGCTCTTTGTTAATCCTGTCTGACTGCGTGCCTTTTGCATAATGAGCCTGCGAGTTACTCTATGTGGCAAGGTTAAACCCGAAACGGGTGGAGCCGTAGCGAAAGCGAGTCTTAAAAGGGCGATTCAGTCGCATGGAGTAGACCCGAAACCAAGTGATCTATCCATGGCCAGGGTGAAATCCGCGTAACAGCGAATGGAGGCCCGAACCGGTTAAGGTTGAAAACTTATCGGATGAGCTGTGGATCGGAGTGAAAGGCTAATCAAACTTGGAGATAGCTGGTTCTCCCCGAAATATATTTAGGTATAGCCTCGTGTCATTCGTTAACGGAGGTAGAGCACTGGATGGGCTAGGGGTCCTACCAGATTACCAAACCCAACCAAACTTCGAATGCCGTTAAACGTTACCACGGGAGTCAGTTCACGGGAGATAAGTTTCGTGGGCAAGAGGGGAACAGCCCAGACCGTCAGCTAAGGTCCCTAAAATGTGCTAAGTGGGAAAGGATGTGGATTTGCACAGACAGCCAGGAGGTTGGCTTAGAAGCAGCCATCCTTTAAAGAAAGCGTAATAGCTCACTGGTCAAGTGGCTCTGCGCCGAAAATGTAACGGGGCTCAAGCACATTACCGAAGCTACGGATTCGTTCTTCGGAACGAGTGGTAGGGGAGCATTCCATCGTAGGGCGAAGGGTGACCGTAAGGACACCTGGACGAAATGGAAGGGATCATGCAGGCACGAGTAGCGATAATGCTGATGAGAAAACAGCACGCCGTAAACCTAAGGTTTCCTGAGCAAGGTTAATCCTCTCAGGGTTAGTCGATTCCTAAGCCGAGGCTGAGAAGCGTAGGTGATGGAAAACAGGTTAATATCCCTGTACCATCGGGTTGGCGTTTGAGTGATGAGGGGGTGCAGAAGGGTAGGTCATCCAGGTGTTGGACGCCCTGGTTCAAGCCAGTAGGTGGGGGTTTTTGGCAAATCCGAGACCCCAATTGCAAACACCGAGAGGTGATGACGTTTCCGAGCAATCGGAAGTAAGTGACTAAGCCCATGCTGACAAGAAAAGCCTCTAGCAAGTCAATCAGGTGATCGTACCGCAAACCGACACAGGTAGGTGGGGAGAATATCCCAAGGCGCTTGAGAGAACTCTGGTTAAGGAACTCGGCACACTAACACCGTAACTTCGGAAGAAGGTGTGTCATGATCCGTGAGAGGATTCACTCCTGGAGCGGGTCATGATCGCAGTGAAATGGGGGTGGCGACTGTTTACTAAAAACACAGGAGTCTGCTAAGTCGAAAGACGATGTATAGGCTCTGACGCCTGCCC
>Ga0315282_10013870_pt1 | contig 12077 bp, 7 predicted proteins | sample YL17G07_20_MG_FD_203693 | JGI IMG/M metagenome (GOLD analysis project Ga0315282, IMG submission 203693) | Sediment microbial communities from Yellowstone Lake, YNP, Wyoming, USA - YL17G07_20 | ecosystem: Environmental > Aquatic > Freshwater > Lake > Sediment | place: USA: Wyoming | collected... | reverse complement strand
GCACTTCTTTCTCTAAAATAGAAGCCATTATCAAAACTTCATAAAAATTTTTATTTTGTTTTTTTATCTCGGGTAAGCAAGTTTTTACTATCTTATTATTAAAATTGATTAAAAATTGATTAATAATTTCAGAAGGTTGGCTCTGGGCACAAAAATAATAAGTATCCGGAAATAAATAACCTTCGAGAACATTATCTGGCGGCGCCTGAAAGAATATTTCTTGGTTTTTATCGTTTTTAAAATCACGAATATAAAACTGGCTTAAATTAACATCAGAAGCGATAATCTTATTCGCTTTTAATTTGTCTTCTATTTCTTTAATGGTTAAACCTTCTTTTATAACCATCGCCTGATTTGGATCTACTAATCCCTGATGAATAATCTCGGCGATTTTTTTAAAACCCAAATCAGCAGATAAGCGGTAATAACCAGATTTCAAATCAAAGGGCCAACCCCTATAAATCACATAAAGTTTAAATAAAAAGGGGCTTTTAATTAAGTTTGCCTCTTTTAAATGTCGGCTAATAATTTCTAAATTTTCTCCTTTTATAATCTCAAAATTGATGGTTTGGTTTTGAACCAATAAAGTTCGGCTGTAAGTAAAATGAGGGTAAACACTTAAGAAAAAGAACAATAAACTTAGCCAAATAATTAAAATCCAAAAAATAATTTTAAAAATTCTCTGATTGAAAGAAAACATATTTTTAACCTAAAACGATATTTTGTCGGATATTAAAAATAATACCCAAAGCCAAAAAGTCGGCCATTAAATGCGAACCGCCGTAACTTAAAAATGGCAACGGCAATCCGGCAATGGGTAATAAACCTAAATTCATTCCTAAATTAACACTTGTTTCTATGATTAATTTAATCAAAAAACCGCTAATAAAAAGATACGCAAAATTATTGGGTGCATTTAAAGCCAATAAGGATAAACGCCAAAATAATAAACCGAAAGTAATAAAAACAATTAAAACACCCATTAATCCTACCTCTTCGGCCAAAGAAGCAAAAATAAAATCAGTTTTAGCCGCCGGCAGAAATTTTAATTGAGTCTGCGTCCCCCACCCCAGGCCCTTACCTAATAAACCGCCAGAACCAATCGCAATGAGTGATTGCCTCATATTATAACCACTGCCCCTAATATCAGATTCAGGATTTAAAAAAGAAATTAAACGCTCTTTTTGGTAAGGTTTTAAAACAAAATTCCAACTTAAGAGCGCTAATAAAGAAAAAATAAGAAAAAGAATTAAAATTTGTTTAATTCTAATGCCAGATAATAACACAATTCCTAACCAGATAAATAAGAAGATTAAGGCCGAGGCCAAATCAGGCTGAAGAATTGTTAAGCTCATAGGCAAAGCCACAAAAATACCAGAAATAAAGATATGGCGCCATTGCCAAATTTCTAAATGCCGACTGGAGAAATATTTGGCCAATACTAAAATCAAGGCAATTTTCATAAACTCCGCTGGTTGAATATTAAAGTTGCCCAGAGAAAACCAACCTAAAGAACCGCCCCAACTTCGGCCAAAAACAAAAACAAAAAATAAGCTCAAAAGCAAAATTAAATAAAGAGCGACAATTAAATAAGAAGAATTGCGCCACAAACGATAATCAATCAAAGAAAAAAATAAACACAAGAATAAAGAAAGAGAAACAATAATTAACTGGCGGTAAAAATGATAATAAGGCGGATTATCATTGACGGATAAACTCGCCACAATTAATAATCCTAAAATCAGTAAAACTAAAATAGAACTAATAAGCCAATAATCAATTTTATATGACATAAAAATCAGTAAACGGATAAAATATTATCTTTATCAAAGATATTGGTGTAAGCTGCTTTTTGACAAATAACTAAATCATCTGCTAAATCCCGATACCAGCGAATGCTAAAAGGTTGCGATTTTTGAGAATTCAAATTGTCGATCGTTACTTTGCCCACCGCTATCGGATTATTACTTTTATCACATAATAAACTAACAACATAAACTTTTCGCCAATTTAAAGCGGTTTTATTGAAAACCGAACCAGTCAATTCTAATTTCGCTTCGTAGGGTTCTAAAGATAATTCGGTGGCTGATTTTTTCCCATAAAGTTCGTTTAATTTAGCCCGGGTGGCTTTGTCAACAATACCGGTCACTGGCAAATTATATTTTTTTTGGAACTTTTTTAGAGCGGCTAAAGTTTCATTACCAAAATAGCCAGTGATCTTTTTGCCCGGATAAAGATCGGGATAATAACGACTAAATATTTTTTGCAGATCGCTCACTTGCGGCGATTTCATTCCCTTTTTTAAAGTTAAGGTAAAATTAAAAGTTTGACCGGCAGAAGAAGGAGTTTGGGGTTTAATCAATTTAGCGCTCGTGATAGGTAATAATTCACCTGCTTCTAAAGTAATTAAATCAGGATTGATTTTCTGCCAATTAATGTTTTTATCATCAAAGAAAAAATCTATTTTATTAATTTTATTGTTTACTAAATTCAAAATAATAGCCGGCACCACAATCAATTTACTCTCTTTGGGCAAAATGAAATCACTGCCTCCTACTTCCTGAATCTGACCAAAATCCCCGTATAAAATAAATTTATATTTAAAACTTTTTACTCCCCAATTCTCGTTTGGATTAAAAATTTGAGCAACTAAATCAATCCGATTTTGATAAAGGAAGGAATAAACTTTACTTAAAGTTAAAGGAGATAATGTTTTAACTTCGCAAGATAAAGCGCAAGGCCCGCCGCAATCTACGCCTTCCTCTCCTTGATTCTGTTTATTATCAAAACAGGTTGGTTGAGGTCTTAAGGCAAAAAAAATGCCAGTACCTAAACCTGCTAAAATCATCAAAAATATCAAAGCAATAATCAATTGTTTAAATAATCTTTTATCCATGTTTTTAGTATAACAAAAAATATCAATTAAGCAAAATAATCAGGAAAATAAAAAAACCGCCTTCAGGCGGTTTTAAAATGAAATATTCGGAAATTTAACTGCCGAATAAAAAGCTTGTATCTGCCGGCATACCCTACTTTCCCCTAAAAAGAGTATCATCGGGCTCAAGCACTTTCACTTCTTTGTTCGGAATGGAAAAAGGTGGGTCATGCTTGAGTAAAATACCGGCAAATCCAAACTTTTTATTCGGATATTTCCGAATATTTCATTTTCTAATTTTAAAAATCAAATTTTTAATATCCAATTAGAATCTCAATTAAGATGGAGAAGAATTCGACTGATTAGTACTCCTCGGCTTAAACCATTGCTGGTCTTCCACCTAGAGCCTATCAACCTGGTCATCTACCAGGAGTCTACACCCATAATGGGTCGATACCTAATCTTGGGGTGGGCTTCGCGCTTAGATGCTTTCAGCGCTTATCCCATCCAAACATAGCTACCCGGCTATGCCGTTGGTACGACAACCGGTACACCAGAGGTTTGTTCAGCCAGTTACTCTCGTACTGTGGCCAACTCCCCTCAAGTATCAACGCCTGCAACAGATAGAGACCGACCTGTCTCACGCATATAATCATAAATTACTTTATGTATGGACTATACCATCATCCTAATAATATTATTAGCTATTAGGAGGTTGACGTATTATGAAATAGAATTTCTATTCCATCCCTCCGACGTTACGTCGGAGAAGTCTCTACGGGGTTATGCTTTTTTAACGTGTTAATAATTATTTCCGAAGTAATGCGCCTCTTTTTTGAATAGTTTAATTGTTCTAAACTATCAATCATCTTAGCTAAAACTATAAAATCCTTTTTAGTTTGTACTCTCATTTTCTTCTGGATAATTCGAAGAAACAATCGAGCTTGTTTCTTTTTAAATATCAAATAGGGAGTAATTTGCTTTAACAAAGATGACATTGATAATACATCGCCGAGAATATATTCAGCTATTCCATCGTTTCTTTTTCTCAAATAACCAGCACCTATTATATCTTTAATTTTTTGCAAGAATAATAAGTTCTTTTGAGATTGATAGAAAACGATATTGGGAGCTATCTGATAGCCAAAACGGTAGTCTTTGTTAGGTTTTAGCCTTATGTAAATACTACCATCGCCATCTAAAAATCCAGCAATGTAAGCACATTTAGTCCTCGAAAGATGTTTCACGTTCAAAAAAGTTAAACTTCCCTAGGTATTATCCTACCATACGACAGGTTAAAATGCAATTTATATGATAGGACTTCACCTATATGAGTCAACTTTTTCCATAGAAGATTACTCTTCTAGGCCGCCAAATTGACGGTCTGAACCCAGCTCGCGTACCCTTTTAATTGGAGAACCGCCAAACCCTTGGGACCTTCTTCAGCCCCAGGATAGGGTGAGCCGACATCGAGGTGCCGAGCGAGGTCGTCAATGTGGACTTTCGGACCTCACCAGCCTGTTATCCCCGGAGTAGCTTTTGTCCGGTGTCTTTACGCCTTCTATTACGACGTATCGGGTCACTAAGTTCTGCTTTCGCAACGGCGCGGGATGTCTCCCTTGCCGTAAAGCCAGCTTATGCCTTTATACGACCGACGCGATTTCCATCCGCGTCTAGCTGACCTTAATAAACTCCTCCGTTACTTTTTAGGAGGATCGCGCCCCACGAAAACTACCCACCAAGCACTGTCTCCCGCGGTTTAAGCGAGATTAGAATTTAAATCTTAGAAGATGGGTGTTTCATTGGCGGCTCCTCCCGACCCGAAAGTCGGGATTCAAAGCCTCCCCACTACGCTACGCATCCAAGATCTAAATTCAATACCAGGCTATAGTAAAGCTTCCGGGGTCTTTTCGTCTTGTTGCAGGTACCCAGCGTCTTCGCTGGACACGCATTTTCACCGGGCTTCTCGTTGAGACAGCTTTCTGGTCGTTCTACCTTTCATGCACGTCGGAACTTACCCGACAAGGAGTTACGCTACCTTAGAACCGTTATAGTTACGGCTGTCATTGACCAGGGCTTTGAGCAGTAAGCCCTACTCCGCTCTTTACTTCGTAAAGAGCTACGTATGGGCAAGCCATTTTTTAAAGAAACGACTTGTCCTTACGAAGCTTTTTGCGGAGCAAAAAGCGAAGTAGGACCTCCACTTTTAACCTTCTGGCATCGGACAGGCATCAGCCCCTATACATCCTCTTGCGAGTTCGCAGGGACCTGTGTTTTTGGTAAACAGTCGCCAGAAAACTTTCGCTGCGCCCAGCCGTAGTTTTCAATTCTCAAGTAAACTTTATTTAATTCTATTTTAGCCATCAGATTTACTTCCTTTGTATTTTTCATACTTAACTTAAGAACTAAAAACTACGGCTGGGAGGCCTTATCGCGAACTTACGGCCGCTTTATTGCCGAGTTCCTTAACGAGAAATCACCCGTTCACCTGAGGCTACTCGCCTCACCCACCTGTGTCGGTTTTCGGTACGGTACCCATAAAATAAAATTTTAGAGGTTTTTCTAGAAAGACTCTTCGAAGAAATTGGTCAGACCAAAGCCCAACCTTTCGCCAATTTACGAACGTTGCCAATTAAGGCTGCTTACCGGATTTGCCTAGTAAGCCGTTCTAATAATCAGCGACGCAAAACCAATAATGCGCTCCTTCTTATTTTCTTTGTCACCCCATCAAATATTTTATGGGTGGGCTGGAATATTAACCAGCTGTCCATCATCCTAACCTTTCGGTCAAAGACTTAGGGCCGCCTAACTCTTGGTTGATTTACATTGCCAAGAAAACCTTGGGTTTACGGTGTTCCGATTTCTCATCGGAATTGTGGTTACTCATGCCGACATTCTCACTTCCTTGGACTCCAATCGCCCTCACGGGTCAATCTTCACTGTCCAAGAAACGCTCCCCTACCTCCCTTCTTTTCAATAGAAAAGAAGGGACCGCACTTTCGGTATCCAACTTAAGCCCCGATAAATTTTCGGCGCAATTTGCCAATCCTTCGATAAACTCAGGATATGATAGTGAGTTGTTACACACTCTTTAAAGGATGGCTACCTCTAAGCCAACCTCCTAACTGTCATCGGCAAATTACTACCTTTGACTGCACTGAGTTGGAATTTAGGGACCTTAAATGGCGGTCAGGATTCTTTGCCTCTCGACTATGGAGCTTAGCCCCCACAGTCTGACTAGTCCATATAATTTAACGGTATTCGGAGTTTGATTGGTACGCCGAGCTTTCGCCCATTACGCACCATCCAGTGCTCTACCCCCGTTAAAACAAATGGACCGCTAGCCCTAGAGCTATTTCGGGGAGAACCAGCTATTCCCGGATTCGATTAGTTTTTCACTCCTTACCACAGCTCGTCCCAGAGTTTTGCACGGCTCACGGGTTCGGGCCTCCTCCAGCCTTTCGGCGGGATTCACCCTGGCCATGGTAAGCTCATCCGGCTTCGGGTCTCTAACGTTTTCTCTTTTTAATTTCCTCGAGGGAAAATTAAAATTAGCGCTCTTCACGCTCGCTTTCACTTTGCCTCCTCCGCTTTAAGCGGATTAAACATAAGAAAAACGGTAGAACTCGTCGGCTCATTCTTCAATAGGCACCCCGTCGCCCCCAATGCTTCGCATTGGAAGCTCCAATTTCTAATTCCCAATTTCTAATTTTTGAAAATTGAAAAATTAATTATTGAAAATCCCAATGCGAAGCACTGTAAGAGCTCCGAGTCCTTGTAGGCGAAATGGTTTCAGGTTCTATTTCACCGCCCTCCCGGGCTACTTTTCACCTTTCCCTCACGGTACTTGTTCACTATCGATCACTAAAAGTATTTAGCCTTTCCTGATAGTTCAGGATGTTTCCTTCGACGCTTTCAGTCGTCGAAGTACTCAAGTTAAAATACTAGAGCCAGAATTTGTTTTTTGACTACAGGACTATCACCTTCTTTGGTACGCCTTTCCAGGCTGTTTCGCCTAATCAAATTCTTTTTTTAAAGCTCTTCGAGTCAAAAAGACTCAAACGTATTTTACTTACTACCCCAAGCACTCAACAAAATTGAGCGCTTGGTTTGGGCTACTCCCCTTTCACTCGCCGCTACTTAGGGAATCTATTCGCCAAAATTTTTGGGGAGAATTCTATTATCGCCTCGAGTATTTTAAAACCCCAAAAATTCAGGCGAACTATTATTCTCTTTTCCTCTGGGTACTGAGATGTTTCACTTCCCCAGGTTTACGTTCCGATTAAAACATCGGAACAATCAGGTTTAAAGCCTGATTAGGTTACCCCATTCGGAGATCTTCGGATCAAAGGTTGCTACACACCTCCCCGAAGCTTATCGCAGCTACGCCACGTCCTTCATCGCCTTTTAGTGTCAAGGCATCCACCATTCGCCCTTAATTTCTTCTCCATCTTAATTGAAACGCCAATTGTTTCCTTAAGATGGCTATTAAATTTTTAAAGAGCTTTCCTTACCAACCTTTCTGAGAATAAAAAACCGCTTTTAAAGCGGCGCGGAAATTATTCTTTTTCAGAATAAAATTATCAGGTTCTTCGCCGCTTATTATATAAAAACTTTTTATTAGATAATCTCATCATTTTCTTGTTGCTTAACATTATAACGAAGCGAAGCTTCGATATACTGAATCTCTGATTCATTATAACAAAACGGAGTTTTGATATACTAAATCTTTGATTTATTATAACGAAGCGAAGCTTCGATATACTAAATCTTTGATTTATTATAACGCCTCCAAAAAAAATGTCAACCCCCTCTGCTTATTAAATCAGAGGGGGTTGAAAAAAGAGCAAATTGTAGATTTAACTCGCTTAATCCTCAATCTTATCTTTTAATTTCGCTAATAATTCAGAAGCTACATCTTTGCCGCCTAAGCCGAAAGCCAAGCCACCAGCAATGGCAATCATTCCCACAAAACCAGTTAACAGAATTTGCCAGATAGTGGTGCCAATACCTAATTGGGTCAAACCAATCAATAAACCAAAAATAATAAGCGCCCACTGAGTTAACGAACCTAAAAATTTTGCAGATTTCAAACCAGCACCAGCCACTGACGCTTTTACTACCTTAGCGGCGAAATCACCAAGTAAGACAGAAATTAGAACAATGAGCACCGCTACGATGATATTTGGGATGAAAGCAATCACCTGACCCAAGAAATCCTCTATCGCCACCAAACCTAAAATATTTGCCGCAATCTTTAAGAAAACTAAAATCAAAAGCCATTTAACAATAAAACCCAAGAAATAACCGCTATCTAAACGAACGTTCGCCCGATCAGTAAATTTTTTAAAACCAATTTTCTCTAAAGCAACATCAATCTTCAACAAATCAATTATTTTTTCTGTTAATTCTGCTAAACCGGTCGCTACCACTAAACCAATGAGAAAAAGGATTAAGGCCCCTAAAAAGGCAGGAATAAAATTAATAAACCCAATCCATAATTGTTGTAAAGCGGTAGCGGTAACAATAGACCAAGATTCTAACATTTTATTTTAATATTTTAAAAGTTAATTAAGTTAAATTTTTCGACCTTTTTATTAATAAATCTACGACCTTTTATATTATCTATTATATTATATCAAAGATTGTCTTTCAAGCCAACAAGCAATGTGGATAAAAACTTGGTGGAGCAGGCGGGATTTGAACCCGCGACCCCTACATTGCAAATGTAGTACTCTACCACTGAGCTACTGCCCCAATTAAACTATTATTACAGACAAAACGGGACAAAACCAGACGCTCTGCCCCTGAGCTACCGGGCCCAATATAAGGTATTATAGGAAATTCAATAGTAGTAATTATAGTAGTAATTTTCAAAGTGCGGCCGGCAAGGATCGAACCCCGAAGTACAACCTTCGGATGACTACGGGGTAAACTTGCGACCTCGTCTCTAAGACCCTACGGCGAAATCTACGAGTGCTCAAACTAAATCAGTTCAAACTTTCTCTATTATTTTACCAAATTTAATTCATAAATCAAGGAAGAAGGATTTAAAGAAATGAAATTCGGCAGGCGAGGCTTCGCCCCGCCTGCCTCCTCTTTTTTCGCCTTTCGCTCGCCCTTCGGGCGGGCTCGCTAATATTTAGTTTGAGATTTTTTTATTTAAAAAATGGAAAAAAGATTCAAAAAATGTATAATTAAAATATGACAGAAAAGAAAATAAAATTAAATTTAGGATGTGGAATTATATACAAACCTGGTTATTTAAATATTGACAAGTTTAATGAATCGGTAGCAGACAAAGTTTGCGATGTTGAAGATTTACCATTTGAATCTAATAGCATAGATATTATTGAAACTCTTCATTTAATAGAACATTTTGATTATATCCATTGTAAATATGTTCTAAGTGAATGGTTTCGAGTACTCAAGCCAATGGGAAAACTTGTTATAGAAACTCCAGAGCTAGAAAGCTCTTTTAAAAAATTTAATCTTTCGCCTATAGAAATAAAAAAGACAACCTTGCAATGGATTTATGGGATCGATAGTCCCGGAATGCAACACAAAACTGGGTTTAATTTTGGACTAATAAAAGATCTTTTAACTGAAATTGGTTTTGAAAAAATTTTGAGAGAAAAAGCTAAAACCCATTTGCATGAACCGGGGATGAGAATTATTTGCCAAAAACCTAAAAATTGTTTAGACAAACAGTTATTCGCTTCTATTAGAAAAAAATTAAAAAAAGAGCTAGAAATTGACGACTCTTATTTGCTTTTAATTTTGGAAAATTGGGTAAATAAACTCTTTAGTATTTATTCTGAAGGATTTAGAAAGAATAAAACAAGAACTCTTGCTGAAATAATAATTAGTAAAATTAGTATCTGTCATCCCAAAATCCCGAAAATTTTTTTAGAAGAATGCGAAAACTTTGAACTTATCAAAAAGGATGAAATAAATAATGAATTGATAGATTACTTAATTGAGATTGAATTTCATAAAAGGTTATTTTCATTATGGGAAAAAAGAAAAAAGAATATAGGGAAATTAACGGAAGAATTTGAAAATTTTATTTTAGATATGGAAATGCTTCTTCAATCTACAATTAGTAAAAATTTGGACTATAAAGAAGAATTGAGCTATATTAGAAGCCTTGATTTAGCAGATATTAAAATTTTTGATTTCCAAATTATTCAATTAAAGGCAAGGGAATTATTTAATCAAGGAGTGAAAGAGTTCCATAACGCAAATTTTTCTAAAGCCTTGAATTTATTTCTAAAATCCGTTAAAATAAATCCAGATAATCCATTAAGTTACTGGAATGTAGCAAGGTTAAAAGTTATTTTAAATTATGAAACAGAAAAAATCGAAAATGATTATAAAAATTCTTTATTTCTTGTTTCAGATAAAAACATTAAAAACGAAATAACAAGAGAACTAAATAATGTTTTAAACAAAAGGTCGAATTTAATTCTTAAAATTCCGATCTCAGAAGATTATCAAAAAAATCTATGAACAAAAAACTTCAAGAAATTGGGAAAAAATTAAATATTACAGAAAAAGATATTCAAAGAATGCAAAAAGGGTTCGTTAGTAAAAAGATTCTAGGAATTATTGTTGGCATAGCGATTGTAATTCTAGCTTTTATTGTATGGCTTCTTTGGAAAAAAGAAATCGGACCTACGCCACCCTCTCCTGGATATCCTTTTAGTCCTCCCGAAACTCCAAGACTAACCTCACCTACAACGCCGACTCCTCTACCTGACGGAGGTTATCCTTTTGCTCCGCTGGCAATAATGGGAGGATATTTGTTAACAAAAAAGAAAAATTCAAAGGTTGTAGGTCTTTTAATTTCTGCTATTGCTTTTCTTTCTTCATTGGTAGCGTACCCTGTTTTTGGTCAGGCAATTCTATATAATGTGTACAAAAAGAGATCGCTAAAAGATTTCTTGGCGGCTAATGTGTACAAAAAGAGATCGCTAAAAGATTTCTTGGCGGCCTTAATTGCTTTTCCTGTTTTTGGACAGGCAATTAAATATAACGTTTATAGTAGAAGATAGTCAAAGATGGTTTATCAACTAAAATGTGCTGTCTGGGAAATAACTCTTAGATGTAATTTGCGATGTTCTCATTGCGGTTCTTCGGCTGGTACCCCGCGACCCAACGAGTTAAACACTCAGGAGTGTTTCCGTCTTTGCGAAGAGCTTGCTGAACTTGGGTGTGAAGATGTTTCTTTAATGGGCGGAGAGCCATTTTTAAGAGAAGATTGGCTTTCTATTGCTCAATGTGTCAAAAATTTGGGAATGAATCTAAATATTGTTTCCAACGGCACGCTCTTAGAAAATTTCATCGAGAAAATTTCTCAACTCAAACCTAAAGTTGTAGGAATTAGCTTAGATGGACTAAAAGAATCGCATGAAAAAATAAGAGGAGAAGGTACTTTTGAAAAAACGCTGAGGGCTATAGAGTTGTTAAGAGAGAAGGGAATTCAGACAACAGTTATCACAACGGTAAGCAAAATTAACTTCAAAGATCTACCGGAGATGAAAAATCTCTTTTATAAAAAAGGGGTAAATTGGCAGATTCAGGTAGCAATGCCCTTTGGAAACTTCAAAAAAGAACTAATGTTATCAAAAGAAGAATTTTATGCTACTGCTTTATTTATAGCTAAAGAGAGAATAGAAAATTCTTTCAAAGATCTCCCAGTGATTGGAGCTCATTGTTATGGCTATTATTCTAAAATTTTACCAGGGTGTAGTTTTGAAGGTTGTTCGGCTGGCATTACAAGTATTGGGATAACAAGCGACGGTGGAATTGTTGGTTGTCTATCAATGGGTAATGAAAGATTTATAGAGGGCAATATAAGAGAAAAAAGCTTGAGAGAAATTTGGAAAGATCCAAATAATTTTGCCTACAACAGGAAATTTACTAAAGAGCAGCTTGGTTCTAATTGTAAAGATTGCAAATATGGAGCTATTTGTAAGGGCGGCTGTAGTGCTATGTCCTATACTCTCACCGGAAGATTTCACAATAATCCTTATTGTTTTTATACCATCGAAAAAAATATTATCGGAATTTAAGAAAATATTTTTTGAATCTTTTTTCCATTTTTTAAATAAAAAAATCTCAAACTAAATATTAGCGAGCCCGCCCGAAGGGCGAGCGAAAGGCGAAAAAAGAGGAGGCAGGCGGGGCGAAGCCCCGC
>Ga0315282_10013869_pt1 | contig 12077 bp, 12 predicted proteins | sample YL17G07_20_MG_FD_203693 | JGI IMG/M metagenome (GOLD analysis project Ga0315282, IMG submission 203693) | Sediment microbial communities from Yellowstone Lake, YNP, Wyoming, USA - YL17G07_20 | ecosystem: Environmental > Aquatic > Freshwater > Lake > Sediment | place: USA: Wyoming | collected... | reverse complement strand
GAAACAGTTTTTCTATATCTCCCCAGTAAGCAAAATGCTCACCTATCTCTGCTCCCAAATAGTTTCTGTAGAGATTCGCATACCAAACCGGTGGATCACCACGGAACACGAAAACTGGAGTTGATAGGGAATTTTGGGCTAGGAATTGCTTAGTTTCTAATATCTTCTCATGGCCTGAGCGGGGTATGAACGGGGTAAAGAACACATCCACATATTGAATTGTAAGGAATGCAGAGCTTCCTATCAGAAAGAACGCAATAAGAAATGGCGGTAACCGTCGAAATATCGCTTTAAATGATCGCCTTTTTTGAGTAGACAACGATGTCTTAGTCCGCTGGTGATGGCTTATGAGGTTGTTGCATCCTTGAGCGGCTGAAGCCAAGAGAACTGGAATGGGTAAAATGATTAGAGAACGGTAGGTAAAATCTGCGGGCAAGTGAACAATTTTGGCTCCAGTCAGACTGATTAAAGCTGTAAGCACAAGACACCAAGAGAAAATGAGGGAGACCAGCTTCTTACTTCTTAGCTCCGGCTTAAAGAATAAGAAACTCCCCAGAATCATAAAACCCAAGATTACCCACGATCCTCCGGTCCATAGAAGAATCTCGCCCACCGTTAGCTCATAGTCTAAGTACATTAGCGTACCCAAGTATCCAAAGAAGAATCTGGGAAACAATGACACCAAGATAGTGACTGGAATTGCACAGGCCAAAGTAAACATAAACAACTTCTTAAGATTCTTAGTGAAAATTCCATAGAGCACTAAAGACAGGGACAGGATGAAATATGTCTCGAATTGTGTAATTGCTATTATAAATAGGAGTAGAATGAAGGATAGATATTCTTTGTTAACAAAGGATTTTCGCTCTTCAAGATTTGGAGCCAATAGAAGTGCAATCATGCTAAGCGAGAGTGCCATAAGATTTCTATGGAGATCAGAGACAAGCCTTAACACGTTGAGCGAGATGGCTGAGAGGATGGCCGCCAAACCAGCAACGTGAACATTCTTGGTTATCCTGAAAACCAGTTCGGAATTGGCCCATATCAGAAGAATACCAAAAAGTATGGGTAATATCCTTTCAACCATCACCGCATCTCCAGTTAAGTAGCCAAAGAATGCTAGTATTAACGAGTAAAAGTAGGGGAACCCCCAAGCATCAATCATGTTGATCGGACCTTTACCGATTGTGTACTTTGCCATCCACACGTATGCAGGGGAATCCCATCCTAGTAGGAGCCGTGTTCCAAATATGTTATATCTGTAATACTGTAATGCCACTAATAGTATTAAGATGGTGCATGATGAAATGAGGTAAACAAAAAGGAAGGGATTACCTCTGTATAGAATAGAGCGAACCCACTTTGACAAACTTTTACACCTTATTTGAAAAAATTGTTTTTTGGTTACCATTTCTTCTCAACTCCACATGCACTTCTTTTCTTTATCAGGTTTATGTAAAGTTTTAACAATGATCCCCACGAGTATCGTTTGGCCACTTCAATTCCCCTTAGAACGATATCAAAGTAGTCATTAGCGCGCGCGAGTCGGAACTTTTGAAAAGTCTTTTTAAGAAAGACGATATATATCTTTTCCTACGGAGGCTATCGCTTTGATGTTGAATAGGGAAAGGTTGGTTTTGGTCAGGCGGTTAGCCATTCGAAAGCGGGTCTGGTTTAAGTTTTTGGACAAATGCGAAAGAGCCATCATCAGTCTCACCATAAATTGTGTCGACAGGGTCAAAAGTGCCAAGTTAGGTACTATGCTGAAGACCATATTGGACAAGCTTACTGAAGCCATGAAAAGCAAGGTGGAGAGGCTTATGGAAACTGTTGGAAGCCCGCTTGCGTTTAGGTTGAGCATGATCGACTTGGGCTGGGGTAACCCTTCAAGTTGGTGGGCCCATGACTGCGATTTCGTAAGGTTTTTGGCTGTGAATTACATGGACACGCCTGATGGTTATCGTGAGGCTGGTTAGGGAAACTGGCGGCAGACATTGGAGCAACCATCGAGAATATAGAATTTTTACCTGGTAATCATTATGCTTTCCGTTAGAGTAGAAAGCTGAGGCAATTTGAAATCGGAGTGCTTCACTTTCAAAGAGGGAATCGTGAAAACGGGGATTAGGGATTGAACGAAATATAAATAAATAGAGAAATGTTTGGTATTGTATTGACATCGAAGTTTCCTAAAAATAAGTAAGGAGACAATTTAATGAAGAGAGCGCTTATCACTGGAATAACCGGACAAGACGGTTCATATCTAGCGGAACTTTTGCTTTCTAAGGGTTATGAAGTGCATGGAATTATCAGAAGAGCGAGCACGTTTAATACTGGTAGAATAGATCACATTTATGTTGATCCACACGACCCTCATGCAAGACTTTTCCTTCATTACGGAGATATATCGGATTCTGAGCAGATATCAAACATAATTTATAATATTAAACCTGATGAAGTCTATCATCTAGCATCGCAAAGTCATGTTAGGGTAAGTTTTGATGTTCCAGAATATACGGGGAATGTTACTGCCTTAGGCACCACTAGAATTTTAGATACCATTAAAAGAAGTGGTAATAATATTAAGTTTTATCAAGCATCTAGCAGTGAAATGTTCGGGAATTCTCCCCCTCCTCAGAATGAGGAGACGCCTTTTGGACCGAGAAGCCCTTACGCTGTGGCTAAACTTTATGCTTATTGGATGACTTTGAATTACAGGGAAGGTTACAATATATTTGCATGTAATGGTATTTTATTTAATCATGAATCCCCCCGAAGGGGTGAAACGTTTTTAACGAGAAAAGTAACTAGGGCAATAGCGAACATTTTAGCTGGGAAACAAAAAACTGTTTACCTAGGGAATCTCAATGCAAAGCGAGATTGGGGATATGCCCCAGAATATGTGGAAGCAATGTGGAAAATGCTACAACTTGACAAACCAGACGATTTTGTGTTAGGAACGGGTGAAGCACATTCGGTGAGAGAGTTTGTTGAAAGAGTCTTTTCCTATGTTGACCTTCGCTTCGAAAAACATGTAGAAATTGATCCGAGGTATTTTAGACCTACCGAGGCTGAAGAGTTGCTTGCTGATCCAAGGAAGGCTGAGAAGAAATTAGGTTGGGTGCCGAAGATTAAATTTGAAGATCTAGTGAAAATAATGGTGGACGCAGACATGCGTAAAATAGGTTTAGAGCCTATTGGAGAGGGAGATGAAATCTTGGAAAAGAGGTTTTCGGGTAGATGGTGGAAGGTAGATTAAAATGAAGTTTTGGGCGAATAAGAAGGTGCTAGTGACTGGTGGAGCTGGATTCTTCGGTTCTTTCATAGTTGACAAGCTCATAAAAGAAAGAGGAATCAAGCCTAAAAATATTCGAGTTCCTAGAAGTAAAGAGATAGATCTGATAAAATGGGAGAATTGTGTAAAAGCCGTTGCGGATATGGATATTGTTATTCATTTAGCAGGTAAAGTTGGAGGTATAGGATTTAACAAGAAGTACCCCGCTACTTTATTCTATGATAACGCAATAATGGGAATTCAATTAATGGAAGCTGCTAGGCAAGAAGGGGTACAAAAATTTGTCGCAGTAGGAACTGTATGTGCGTACCCAAAGTTCACTCCAGTTCCTTTCAAAGAAGAAGACTTATGGAACGGCTACCCAGAGGAAACAAACGCGCCCTACGGTATCGCGAAAAGATTTCTTCTGGTTCAGGCTCAGGCGTACAGGGAGCAATATGGTTTTAATTCTATTTATTTGTTGCCAGTTAACTTGTATGGACCTAGGGACAATTTTGATCCCGAACGTTCGCATGTGATTCCAGCGCTTATAAAGAAAATGGTGGACGCTAAGCTAGAAGGAAGAAATGAAGTTGTTGTTTGGGGCACTGGGAAGGCTTCCAGAGAGTTTTTGTACGTGGAAGACGCGGCTGAGGGTGTTCTTCTAGCCACGGAAAAATACAATAAACCCGACCCTGTTAATCTGGGCGCAAACAGAGAGATTACGATAAAAGAGCTCGTCGATTTAATAGCGCAGCTCGTTGGATATGATAGGAAAATTGTATGGGACAATTCAAAGCCTGATGGACAACCAAGAAGGTGCCTTGATACGAGCAAAGCCAAAAAGGAATTTGGTTTTGAAGCGAGAACTGACTTTAAAGAAGGCTTGAAAAGAACAATTGAATGGTACACAAGGAGATACACCGTAGCGATAGAAGAAAAATGATAAAGGAACTGGGTTCAGTTATATTGCCTGTGTTCAAGGCAGTCCCTGATTTTCTCGAGCAAAGCGTGCAGAGTATCCTTTCCCAGACATATGATGAGATTGAGTTAGTGGTCGCCTTCGACAAATATAATTCTAATGTAGACGATTCCGCTTTTGCGGTTTTGGAAAAGTTCAAGGATGATCATCGATTGCAATTGATAGTGAACAATCGAAGACTAGGGTTGCCATCTTCTTTGAACAAGGGCATAAAGCTGTCAAAAGGAGAATGCATTGCAAGAATGGATTGTGAAGATGTCAGTTTACCCCCTTCGAATCGAGGCTGTATTTTATGTGGAATGCGCGCGCGAATCTTGAGTGGAAATTAATTTGAGAGGGGAACTTGCAAGACGATTGAGTAGTATGAGATTCGCTAGAACAGTTTGGTCGATCTTTGAAGTGTGGAAGTGGAGCCTGAAAGGGAACCCTGTACCACTCCCAAGTAGGGTAAAGCAAGAAATCGTAAAGAAGTACGCCAAACAATTCAACTTGAAGATTTTGATTGAAACAGGCACCTATTTGGGCGACATGGTCAGTGCAACCCAACAATTTTTCAACGAGATCTATTCAATCGAACTATGCGATTCTTTATATGAGAGGGCGAAGAAGAGATTCTCCAAGTTCCCGCACATTCACATAGTACACGGTGACAGCGGCAAAGTCTTGCCCAATTTACTCTCTTCAATTCAGCAACATTGTTTATTTTGGTTAGACGCGCACTATTCCGGCGGTATTACAGCAAAAAGTAATCGTGAGACACCAATAATTGAGGAACTACAATGCATTCTCAATCATCCTATTTTAGATCACGTAATACTTATAGATGATGCGAGGTGTTTCATTGGACAGAATGGGTATCCATCCGTTGACGAACTAAGAGAATTGATTTCTAAGAACCGCCCAGACTGGATCGTAGAAGTTAAGTGTGACATCATCAGGATTCATCGACCGCTATCGAGACTAGAGTCTGAGAATGCGCGCGGGGGAGTTAAATAAATGGTTAAAAATGGTGTTTATTCCCGTTTTTGAGTTTAGACGCTGTTTTTGGCTTTTCTGTATGTGAACATGTTTCCCTTCTCGTGAACTGGCGCCCATGGTTCAGAACAGCCGGGTAACCTCCTTAGGAACCTGAAAAAGAAGGGTCTAACCTCAAATTACATGTCTGTGAAGACAAACGATGGCCAGTAACCATACGTTCTATTCCTCGCACACACCCTTTTCCGTTCACAAGAGTCTCTTGTTCCCCTCTGAAAAGGATAAACATGATCAGATAATCCTCGTGAACCAATCAAAAAAGAAGGTTGAAACAAGCTTGAAAAGGCAGAAGAAGAATTAAGACCATTTTAAACCAATTATTTAATTCCCCGCGCGCGGTGTGCTTTTTTTACATGTTGAGAGAACATGATTCTTTAATGGTACGTGGGGAAAGATGGAAACAAAATCGGATTGTAAATTTGAAGTGCAAACTCACTGGTGTTTTTGACTATCGCTTCAACAGACCCAGAGACATCTTTTTTCTAGGAATTACTCCTTCGAGTTTTCTGTTGGATCCAAAAAAAAGTGCTTGCCACAAAAAGACTAGTAGGCCTTTATCATAAGAATGTTCCATCGCTAACTTATTAAGCTAAGAGAACACTAGTTTTTTTGCATCACTCCGAAGAGAGTTTTTACATGAAGAACGTGTATCTCAAGAGCCGATTTCAAGGTGGGCCCTATCATTCTCTCTATAGAGAACTTGTAGAATACCCACCAGAGGGATATCAAATTCTTGCAGAAAGTTTCGAACCTACAAAGAAGCAACAAGTGGTTTATAATCTTGATAAAAGGTTCTTGAGCATTCCCTATTTAAAAGATGTATGGCATGAAACAAAAACATTGTTGTACATGGGTATTCAGAGGGGTAGTAGATTTGAGTGTGATGCTGATATCGTTTTTGCCTCGGAACAGTTGTTGTTTGCCGATTTGCCGTGGGTTGCTGATTTAGAATTTGCCAATGCCCTAGTCGGGTATGGTGACATTAGATTGTGCAGAAGTCTTGTCAAGAAAGCTCTGGCTTCGAGATGTTGTAAGAAGATTTTGCCATGGAGTTATTGGGCGAAGAAAACGTTGTATCGTAGCTTGGATTGTCGTTCTTTTGAGGAAAAGATAGAGGTGGTACATCTTGCGGTAGGTTCGAAAAATTTTGTCAAGGAGAAAGATGATGATAGATTGAGGTTGCTTTTTGTCGGGAGCACAAATCCCTGGCACGTTTACAATTTTGAGTTAAAAGGGGGAATTGAAGTTGTGGAAGCTTTTTTTGAGTTGAGCAAGAAATATGATGGGTTGGAGTTGGTGATCAGATCGTGGGTTCCTCCTGAAATACATGAAAAATGCGCCAAGCAACCTAATATTATGATATTTAATTCTCCGTTGAGTGAAGAAGCACTGGCTCATCTGTATGCATCTTCAGATGTTTTTGTTTTTCCATCGCATGCAAATTTGGGAATGGCTATTCTTGAAGCAATGAGTTACGAGTTGCCGGTTGTTGCTTTAGGAGTTTACGATGTCCCTGAAGCGGTTAAAGATATGAAGACAGGGGTTCTTCTAAGTCCATCGCCGAAAGTGCCCTATTACACTTGGAATGGGGAGCCGAACCATTACGATAGGAGTTTTCTTCTTGGAATCCGTCGCTCTAGGTCTTGGTTAGTGAAGCAAATTGTTGAAAAGACTTCTCTGCTGATTGAAGAATGTTCTTTGAGAAGAAGGATTGGGCGAGAAGCCAGACACTTAGTAGAGCGCGGAAATTTTTCTATAGAAAAAAGGAACGAGAAACTGAAGAGAATATTCGATGCAGCGACACATGCCTAATATATACTTGAACTTGATTAAAAGAATCCTTGAGTGTCTCAGAGAGGTTCTTCTTGTCGCATCATCTCTTTAACTTCGCGATATACTGGTTAGAACTAGTGATGGTATGAAGTGGCTTGTTGTACCATGGGACAAAGACGCAAGGAATTATGCGGAACTGAGCTTACCCTATCGCATCTTCACTGCGCCCATGGATGAACTGTTGCAATCAGCCTATTGGAGAAATCTACTTAGATACGCATCTGGTCTCGCTTTAGAGGCGGGGTGCGGGACTGGTAAAAATTCGTTGATTCTGGCTCGAAATAATGTTAAACCAGTTCTTATGGATTTTTCCAGAAGAACAATTGCCTATTGCAAGGATCTTTTCAGAAGATGTGGCTGTGATGCTCTCTTTGTTGTTGCTGACTTAACCCGAATGCCATTCAAGACAGGCGTTTTCGACTTTGTTCACAGTGATAGCACATTGGAACACGTTGTCGATTACACTGGAGCTATTCGAGAGATCGCTCGGGTCACCAGAAAAGGAGGCTATATTTTCGCTACGGTACCAAACAAGCTGAGGATAGATGGGTCTGACTTGCATGCGAAGTTAGCTCATGTGGAACATATCAGCCGCTCTTTTACCCCAAAGCAACTAAAGAAATTATTCGAAACTTATCTTAAGGTCATCAAAATCTTTGGATACGATGTCGTATCACCAACTATGACAGCGATACTGAGAAGATTAACAAAAAACGCTCCATCGAAGCGAAATATTAGAACAAAGACCATTCGAGATAGAGCAGCTCGTTCAGCTGCGAGGTATGCAAGAGCAGAAGCAGGATCCAGTGTACTAGAGTTAATGTTCCTTTCATGGTTGGATAAAAAAGGAGCCATACAACGAACTATTCGCAGATGGTTAGTGGAAGAACATTCTTGTCTGGTCTCATTTAACCTTGGTGTAATAGCGAAGAAGTGATTCTATGGTAAGCAAGACTAACGTGCCACGTTGTAGCCGCAATAGTACAGTTTCCATCGTGCCTTCAAACAACAAAACGCAGGATCGTGAACCTGAGACAGAGCCTTTTTTTCTATTGTTGTTCCCACGAAGAACAACGAAAACCAAATTAAAAGTTGCATCAAATCTCTTCCGGCTCTTGACTACCCTAGAGATAAGTACGAGATCATAGTTTCTGATGGACATTCTAGGGACAGGACAGCCACTATTGCTCGCAGTTATGGGGTCATACCGCTGGAGGATGATCGATCGATCGGAGGATGATGGTGGATGTAGAACTTCTGGATGTAGTATGGGATTCCGACATTCAAAAGGAGAATTCATCGCTGCGCGCATGCGTGTTGAGACTGTGTGAAAAGTCAAATCTAGCTGAAGAAATTGCGTCTTGTATGCATAGAATACGTGTTAAAGTCCAACTTCGTAAACATAAAACAAGCAATTTTCCAAAACTGAGCCGAGTTTTCACACAGTCTCTGTTCCTCTTATGTAAGGTTTGCAAGGCCTAACTGTTTAAACCTCTAACCCATACATCACCTCATTCACCATATAAACGTTCACGATGTTTCGAACCGCACTCTCTTATCAGCGGACAACGCCGCACCACGGCTTTCAGCGAACGGACAAGGGAAAGCCCCAGTCTAAATTCAGCGGTCCAAAGCCGCAGGGACAAGCAGGGGTCAACCCGAATCCTACGTTCTACTCCAACGTGAACTCCTTCTCATGCGCCCAAACAGCCCAAACCACATTCACAAGCTTCCGAGCCACAATCTTAATCGCCTTCCTCCTATCCCTCTTCCTCCTGCACGCACCCTCATACACTTTTGCAAGCTTACCATCACGGCACCAGTTGATGTGAGACCATGCGGTCTCGATCAAAATCCACTTCAACCACCTGTTCGCCTTCACTTCCCTACCCAACCTCGTATGCTCCCCCGAACTCCTAACCCTCGGAACCAAACCAGCATAATGCGCAAGCTTCTCCGGACTTGAAAAACGCGTCACATCACATATCTCCGCGTAAATGGTGAGCGCCGTCAAGAAGCCTATCCCAGGGATGCTCATGAGAAGATTCACGGGCTTCAAATCGCCATATCTCTTACGCAGCAATGCCTCAATCTTCTTAATCTGCCCCTCCACAACCTCGAGCAACTCCATGTCCTGATCAACCTCAAACACGCCCAAGGAAGCAGCCAAATCCCTACCCTTACACGTACCGAGGTTAATGCCCAACTTCACATCTCTCTTCCTGAGTTCAGACCAGCTTCTATTCTTGACCGCCGTACTCATCTTCCTCCTAAAAGCCCTGTGCCTCAAAAGGCTCCTAAGCCACCTCAACTCAGCACTCGGAACGTAACACGTCGGCAGCCAACCCATCCTCGTCAGATTCGCAAGAAGCTCACTGTCAACCTTGTCAGTCTTCACGTCCTCAGCTCTCATCTTCACCTTCACAGGATTAGCAAGCAAAGGCGCATACCCAAGCTCCTCCAGAAAGTCTATCCAAGGCCAGCAGAAACCCACAGACTCCAAAGCCACCTTACTTCCCACTGGAACACCATAGAGGAATCTTCTCAGGCTCTCCTTGTCCGTCCTAAACCTTTCCTGGCTCAGAACCTCACCATTCATCCCCATTATTGTACCTTGAATATTCTTCAAGTGCAGATCTAAACCGACTACCACGTTCTCCAACACATCCACCTCCGAATATCACACGGCTTTTTGGAGGTTCACCCAGAAAAGGCCTTTACATCCCGTCTAAATTGGTTTTAAATGGTTTTAATTCTTCTTTTGCCTTTTTGCCTCCGATATGAGCTTATGTGATAGGCAACTCTTGGCGTGTTGAGGGATGGAGAATCATGGGAGTCAGCAATCAAGCCGATGCAATCACCGCAAAGCTTACTCCGCCGCCTTCAGCCTAACCCTTCACAGTTCGAGAAGAGCGGACGCTGCAAGAAGGCCGAAGGCAAGTGCGAAGCCCAAAACTGCCTCCAAATCACAAAAGGCGAATTAAGACCATTTTTAACCATTTTCGGAACAGGCATGCGCGCTAAGACATAAGGCGCTTAGTCTGTTCAGATTGAGTTAGAAAAAAATGTTGATATCACAGCTCTTACGAGCTAATCCTTTAGCCCATTGCAGTGTCGCAGTAAACACTCCTCCCTTCGAGTTACTTAGAATCGTAGCTTTCATCATCATCACTTCGCATCGCGACTAAACAATCCCGAAATGAAACCAATAGCATAACCAACATGCACCAAAACATAAGTCACTGGAGCCACTAACACCATCTTTATGTCTTTAAATTGGTAAGCGGCAAAAAGAGCAGAGATAAATGCCAACGCATAGTAAGAAGAAACTAAGACTAAAGTGGCATACATGAAGGCCCCGCCAAAAACAAGTGCTAGTAGAAATAAAACGGATATACAGATAAGGGCAAAGCTGGGAACTGCGTGCAGTAAGGAGAACAGATAAGGATGTTTTTTGACTGCAACAGCCCTACCAGCACCATATCTGAACATGTAACGAAACAAAGAGGAAAACGAATAAACTTTCCAATCATGCTCAACAGTCATCTTTGGAGAATAAACAAGTCGATACCCCAACTTTCTTATCCTATAATTCAAATCAGCATCTTCACAAAATCTCAAATCCTCAGCGAACAAGCCTGCCCCCTCTATTACTTCTCTACGATAGACAACATTACAAGAAGAAATACTTTCCACTTCTCTTTGCGTCTCGTACCTAGCAAACTGGGCTGACCCAGCATTCGCGAAGAAAGTGGACAGAACATTCATAAGCGCCCTAGACATATAAGAAGCTTCACTAAAAGGAGTTGCAGGCCCACCAACACCGCCTATATCCTCTTGCCCAAGCAAATCAACGCCATTTCTTAACCAATCTTTTCTTTCTACGTAACAATCCCCATCAATAAATGCAATTATCGGATGAGAAGAGTTGAGTATTCCCACATTTCGTCCCTGTCCCGGAGTAGAGTCCCTCGTTTGGATAATCCTCACTCTGTGATTCTTCGCAATATCTACAGTTTTATCCTCAGAACCACCATCCACTACTACCACTTCATAATCAGGATAATCAACTCTTAGCATAGATTCAATTGCATGTCCAATTGTTCCTTCTTCATTCTTTACCGTAAGAATAACAGAAACTTTAGGCGTTTTTTCAAGCTTGGATACCTTAGAGTTACATGAGATCGATGTCATGCTCTAAAAAGTAGGCAACATACCACTAATATAACTTTGTACACACGCATATTACTTATCGCAAAAATCTACGCGCATAAGCCAATTAAAGGCGAATGCCTTCATGTATCACGTGACTGAAAATTGAAGCAACTATAGAAATCCCCTGCCTTAGAGGGTCACGCTTCGAAGCCTTAGGATAATCTTCATAATCACAATACACAGGAACCTCAACTATTCTCAATCCAACATCATGCGCCCTGAAAAAAACCTCTACACTTGAACCCCACCCACAGTCAGTCATCTTCAACTCCTCAAGAGCCCTACGATTAAACGCCCGAAAACCGCTTTGAGCATCACTTATCGCATAACCTGAAAAAATTCTCGTCAATAAAGTAATAACAAGTATACCCATTCTCCTATAAAGTGGAACATCCATTCTCGCACCCTTAATAAAACGAGAACCTATGACAATATCCGCTCTTCCTTCCAAAACGGGCTTAACCAACTCAGGAATCTCATCTGGATCGTGTTGTCCATCCCCATCAAACACAACCAAAACATCAGCACTCAATTCCCTCGCTTTTATAAATATGGTCTGCATAGTTGCCCCATAACCCATATTCTTTTTGTGCTCCAAAACATGAGCGCCATTCTTTCTCGCTATCATCTGCGTCATATCCTTCGACCCATCATCACAAACCAACACCTTACCAACATGACACCCAGCCTTCAAAACCACCTCCGCTATCGTCTTTTCCTCATTGTAAGCAGGAATACCAG